>Ga0114931_10008903_pt1 | contig 12090 bp, 11 predicted proteins | sample 2SBtaG_FD_89579 | JGI IMG/M metagenome (GOLD analysis project Ga0114931, IMG submission 89579) | Deep subsurface microbial communities from Kolumbo volcano to uncover new lineages of life (NeLLi) - 2SBTROV14_V59a metaG | ecosystem: Environmental > Aquatic > Marine > Volcanic | place: Kolumbo...
TCGCCCTGGTCGGCAAGGCCCTCGGCTACCGCACGGTGATCGTCATGCCCGAAACTCAAAGCCAGGAAAAAAGGGATGCGCTTCGCCTCTGTGGGGCCGATCTGCGGCTGGTGCCGGCGGCGCCCTACAAGGAGCCCGGCAACTACATTCGCGTCTCGGGCCGGCTGGCGGAAGAGTTGGCCACGCGCGAACCCAACGGCGCCATCTGGGCCAACCAGTTCGACAACACCGCCAACCGCGACGCCCATTACCAGGGCACCGGCCCCGAAATCTGGCGCCAGACCGAGGGTCGTATCGACGCCTTCGTCTCGGCCATCGGCACCGGCGGCACCATCGCCGGCGTCGGCATGGCGCTCAAGGAGCGCAGGGCCGACGTTCGCATCGTGTTGGCCGACCCGCCCGGCTCGGCGATGTTCAACTGGTATGCCCACGGCGACCTCAAGGCCACCGGCTTATCGATCACCGAAGGCATCGGCCAGGGGCGGATCACCGCCAATCTCGAAGGCGCGCCGATCGACGATCAGCTCCAGGTGGACGACGCGGACATGCTCGAAACCCTGTTCGATCTCGCCGAGCACGAAGGACTGGTGCTGGGCGGATCGTCGGGCGTCAACGTCGCCGGCGCGATCCGAACGGCGCGCGCGCTGGGGCCGGGACACGTGGTGGTAACCATGCTGTGCGACCTTGGCCACCGCTATCTAAGCAAGCTCTATAATCCTGATTTTCTCCGCGCCCGCGATCTGCCCACGCCGCCCTGGTTGACGTGAGCGGCATGACGCGCGGCGCTAGCCGACCGGAAAGGTGACGATGGAACTCCTCTACCAAGACGATGCTTACGCGCGGCGCTGCGAGGCGACCGTGATCTCGGCCGACGGCGACGGTATCCGCCTCGATCGCACGGTCTTCTACCCCACCGGTGGTGGGCAACCGGGCGATTCCGGCGTTCTCCGTCTAGCCGACGGCGGCGAGATACGCATCGAGACCACCCGGCGCGGCGCCGGCCCCGGCGACGTCCTTCACGTTCCGGCCGAGGGCGCGACGCCGCTGGCGCCGGGAACCAAGGTCGTGGCCGAGATCGACTGGGAGCGCCGTCACGCGCATATGCGCATCCATAGCTGCCTCCACCTTTTGTGCACGGTGGTCGACGGCCCCGTTACCGGCGGCCAGATCGGCGCCGGCCGGGGGCGGCTCGATTTCGATATCCCCGAGGCGACCCTCGATAAGGGCGAGATCACCACGGCCCTCAACCGCCTGATCGCCGAGGACCATCCGGTGCGATCGCGCTGGATCGACGACGACGAGCTCTACGCCCGGCCCGATCTGGTCAAGACCATGTCGGTCAGTCCGCCCCGGGGCATGGGCCGGGTGCGCCTGCTCGAGATCGAGGGCGTCGATTTGCAGGCCTGCGGTGGCACTCATGTGAAGACGACAAGCGAGATCGGTCCTGTCGAGGTGGTCAAGATCGAGAAAAAGGGACGCCACAATCGGCGCGTCGTGATCGCCTTTCGCGACGGCGAACGGAAATAGGCCATGAACGCCGCCACCTCCATGGATGCCCTGGTCGATACCGCCTGGCTCGCGACCCATCTGAATGCGCCCGACATTCGGGTTGTCGATGCCAGTTGGTACCTGCCCGGTTCGGGTCGCGATCCGCGCGCCGAGCACGCCGCCGGGCATATTCCGGGCGCGGTCTATTTCGATATCGACGAGATCGCCGATCAAGACAGCCCACTGCCGCACATGCTGCCGAGTCCGGAAAAGTTTTCATCGCGGGTTCGCCGGCTCGGGCTCGGCGATGGCGTTCGCATCGTGGTCTACGATTCGGGAAGCTGGATGGCGTCGGCGCGGGTGTGGTGGATGTTTCGCGTGTTCGGTCACGAGGACGTGGCCGTGCTCGACGGTGGCCTGGCCCGATGGCGGGCCGAGGGGCGACCGCTCGACGATCACGGCACGCCGCCGCGCGAACGTCATTTTACCGCGCGCATGAACACGCTGCTACTGCGCGACCTCGATCAGGTGATGGCCAATCTCGCGGATCGCCGCGATCAGATTGTCGATGTCCGCGGTCCCGGCCGCTTCGATGGCGGCGAGGCCGAGCTTCGTCCCGGGGTCCGCTCGGGACACATTCCCGGCAGCGTCAACCTGCCCTATGGCGCGATGATCGCCGAGGACGGCGGCCTGAAATCGACCGACGATATCCGCGCCGCCATCGCGACCGCCGGCATCGATCTCGACCGGCCGATCGTCACCTCCTGCGGCTCGGGCGTCAGCGCGGCGGTAACCGCGCTCGCGCTCCACCGCATCGGCCGTCCCGACGTCGCCGTTTACGATGGGTCGTGGACCGAATGGGGCAGCCGCGACGACACCCCGATCGAGACCGGATCATGAGGGCGGAAAGGCGCCCGACGACGGCCCGCGCGCGAGCGGCGCTATCGTGACCGCCAAGCGCGGCGCGCCGACGCCGATCGAGATCACCATCACCTATCTCGAAATGCACGCCCCGCCAACCCGGCCACCGGCGCCGGCACCGCTCGGCAAGCTCGCCATTTTGCGCGCCGAACGGCCCACGGTCTCCTTCTATCGCTACCTTTACAATACCATCGGCGAGCCCTGGAACTGGGTCGAACGACGGCTGCTCGACGACGACGCCTTGCGCGCGATCATCCACGACGACAAGATCGATATCTATGTGCTTCACGTCGGTGGGGTGCCGGCCGGCTATGTCGAGCAGGATCGACGACATGCGCGCGAAATCGAGATCGCTTATTTCGGCCTCGTCCCCGATTTCGTCGGGCGCGGGCTGGGGAGCTATTTTCTCGATTGGGCGGTATCCACCGCCTGGCTGCACAAGCCGAAGCGGGTCTGGGTGAACACTTGCTCTCTCGACCACCCGCGCGCGCTCTCGGTCTATCAACGCGCGGGCTTCGTGCCCTACGACCGTCGGGTCGACCAGATCATGCCGATGTCGGCCGTGAAACCGCGCCGGTCCCGTCGCTGACGACTATCCCGCGCATCCGTGCCGCGTGCCGGAACCGTCGGCGATCAGTGGAGCAGAATCTGGCTCAGGAAGAGCTTGGTGCGATCGGACTCCGGGTTGTTGAAGAATTCCTCGGGTTCGTTCTGCTCGACGATTTCGCCGCCGTCCATGAAGATGACGCGGTTGGCCACGGTCTTGGCGAAACCCATTTCATGGGTCACCACCAGCATGGTCATCCCGGTACCGGCGAGTTCGATCATCACATCGAGCACTTCCTTGATCATCTCCGGATCGAGGGCCGAGGTCGGCTCGTCGAACAGCATGATCTTGGGGCTCATGCACAACGCCCGGGCGATGGCCACGCGCTGCTGCTGACCGCCCGACATCTGACCGGGGTATTTATCCGCCTGTTCGGGGATTTTCACCCGCTCGAGGTATTGCATGGCGATTTCCTCGGCCTCGGCCTTGGGCATCTTGCGCACCCAGATCGGCGCCAGGGTGAGGTTTTCGAGCACCGTGAGATGCGGAAAAAGATTGAAACTCTGGAACACCATGCCGACTTCGGAGCGGATCTGGTCGATGTGCTTGAGGTTCTTGTCGAGCGTGACGCCATCGACCGCGATCAGCCCTTCCTGATGTTCCTCAAGGCGATTGATACAACGGATCAGGGTCGATTTTCCCGACCCCGAGGGGCCGCAAACCACGATCCGCTCACCGCGATGAACCGACAGGTTGATGTCCCGCAAAACGTGGAATTCACCGAACCATTTGTTGACCCCGGCAAGCTCGATGATGACCTCGGTCGAGGCCGCCGATTCCAAACGTTCACGCTGGCTGGTCTGCTCCGTCATCTCAACCATATGCCTCGGTCTCCCAGATAAAACGTCTCGATCAACGATTGGCGCCGCCGCCGAGTTTGATCTCGAGATGACGGCTGTATTTCGACATCGACGCGCACAGAATGAAGAACACGACGGCTCCGAACATGATTGGCTCATAATGCAGCCCGCGCCAGGGCACGTCCTGGCTGACCGCGCGCAGCATGCTGAGGAAATCGAACAGGCCGATGATCGAAACCAGGGTCGTGTCCTTGAGCAAACCGATGAAGCTACCGACAATATTGGGGATCATGTATTTGAGAGCCTGCGGCATGACCACGAAGCCCATCATCTGCCAATACCCCAGGCCCATGGCGTGCGCCGCTTCGTACTGTCCCTTGGGAATGGCCTGCAAGCCGGCGCGAACGGTTTCGGCCATGTAGCAGGCATTGAACAGGCAGACCGCGACGATGACCTGCACCAATTTATTGAGGATGAAGCCCTCGGGCAGGAACAAGGGAAACATCGTCGTCGCCATGAACAGGACGGTGATTAACGGCACCGACCGGAAAATCTCGATGAAGCCTGTCGAGAGCACCCGGACAACAGGCAGCTTCGAACGCCGGCCAAGCGCCAGGGTGATGCCGCCGGGCAGCGCGAAAGCGATACCGATACCCGAAATTACCAAGGTCAGGAACAGGCCGCCCCAGTTAACCCAATTTACTTCTGGCACCAGCCAGCCGGACTGCCACCAAAAGACCAAGGCGAAGGCCAAGGCGGCCAACGCCAATAGAGCGTTGCGCTGCATTTTTTCCGATAGTGCCGCGAGACCGAGAGCGCTCACCAGCAGCGCGGGCAATGTGCGCCCCGTGATCAACGAAATCAGCGAATGAACGACTATGGCGGTCAGCATCACGATCGCGGCCGACACCATCACTTGCATGAAAACGCCGCGTTCCCCGCCCGAGAACAGATAACCGGCGAGGAACGGGTATAAAAACACGACCGAAAACGCGATGATGATCTTGCCCTTGACCCGAGGCAACCAGATCGGCGCCATCCAAATCGCCAGCAAGATGCCGCCGAGATCGATCCGCCACAGCTCGGTCCGCGGGTAGCGCCCATACATGAAATTCGTCATCCATGTGGTGACCCCGGCCCAACAGGCGCCGGGCGGCTGGCCCCGAGCCTTGTTGATATTGAAACAGTCGCGCCGATCCTTGGCCTCCCAGACCGCGTTGACGAAGCCCCAATCCCAAAGCGCGGTGATCACGGCATAGACGATGTAAATACCAATAACCGTAAACACCACGTTATACCAGGTGCTGAACAGATTTTCCCGCAGCCAGCTAAGCACCGATATTTGTATTTTAGGGGCTTTCTTTTGGCCGGTATCTTGATCCGAAGCAATTGCTGTCATGATCAGCGCTCCTTGATCTGAACGCGTTTGTTGTAAACGTTGAGAACCGCCGAAATCGACACGCTGATGACAAAGTAGAAGCCCATCGTCATGGCCACGATTTCGATCGCGTAACCGGACTGATTGAGCGCCGTCTGCATGAACAAGGCGACGATGTCCGAATAGCCGATAGCGACCGCCAAAGACGAATTCTTGACGACGTTCATGCAGTTGCTGATCAACGGCGGAACGATGGCCCGCATCGCTTGTGGAATTATGATCAATTTCATGGTCTTGCCCGGCGGCAAACCGAGCGAGGAGGCCGCCTCGGTCTGGCCCTTGCTGACCGACAGGATGCCCGCCCTGACCGCTTCCGCCAAATGCGAGGCATGATAGATCGATAACGCCACGAACAGCGCCAGGAAGGCCGGTGGGAGTCGCATCCCGCCCTGGAAATTGAAGCCCTGAAGAAGAGGCACGTCCCAGGTCAACGGCGACCCTCTGGCGAAAAAGACGATCAGCGGCAGAAAGACATAAATTGCGAGCGAAACGATGAAAACCGGAAACTGTTGACCGGTTAGTTCCTGGCGCCGGCGCGCCCATCGCTTGATCCCGACGGCGATGACGATAGCCAAGAAAAACGCAACGACGGTAGCCCAGAAAAGATCGCCAAAGACCGGCGCGGGCATGAACATGCCGCGGTTATTGAGAAATGAAATATCGAGAACGCCGATGCTCTGCTTCACCCGTGGCAGCAAGGCGAAAACGCCCACGTACCAGAACACGATCTGCAACAAGAGCGGCACGTTTCTGATGATTTCGACGTAAGCCAGCGCCAATCGCGCGATCAGCCAATTGCTCGACAGCCGCAGCACGCCGATCACGAAGCCGAGGATGGTGGTCGCGATGATCGACAGCACCGACACCAGCAAGGTGTTGAGAATGCCGACGACGAAAACGCGCAGATAGGTACCGCCCGCCGCATAGGGGATCAATGAGAAATCGGTGTTGAACCCGGCGGTGGTGAACAGAAAGCCAAACCCCGAGCTCATGCCCCGAGCATCGAGATTGCGGGAGGTATTGGTGAATAGGTACCAAACCAACCACCCAAAAACTCCAGCGCAGATGACCTGATAAACGACGGAACGAACACGCTCGTCGTATAGAAACCCCAGACCACCCCCCGACCCTTTGCGAGGTGCCGCTCTATCGGCGGTAGCCATCGGTGACTCCCGTCATACTTATTAAGGATTATTAAAAGAAAATCGCGGATGGAAAAAAATGCCCAAGCCCCGATTACAGGAGCCTGGGCACTTTTCCAAATCCTAGTGGTAAGGCGGTGAATACATAAGGCCGCCTCGCGTCCACAGATCATTCTGCGAACCGGCGCGGGCGATGCCGATCCCGCGCGGACCGCCACCCATATAGGCCTCGTAGACCTCGCCGTAATTCCCGACTTGCTTGACGATGTTGTAGAGCCAGTCCTTCGACACGCCGAGGCCCTTGTTCAGATTACCCTCGACCCCGAGCATCCGCCGCACCTCGGGGTTGGTCGCGTTGGCACGGACATCGTCGACGTTTTTCGAGGTGATGCCGTGCTCCTCGGCCGCGATCATGGCGAATACCGTCCATCTGACCAGAGTCATCCACTGAGAATCGTTCTGGCGAACGGCCGGCGCCAGCGGTTCCTTGGAAATCGTCTCTGGCAGGATGATGTGATCATCGGGATTGGGGAACGCGGCCTTGCTGGAGGCCAAGCCCGACTTGTCGTTGGTCATGGCGTCGCAACCGCCGTTGAGATAGGTGTCGTTGCGAACGTTGCTGTCCTCGAAGGTCAAGGGCTGCATGTCGAGATTGTTGGACCGGCTGAAGTCGGCCAGATTGAGCTCGGTGGTGGTGCCGGTGAGCACGCAGACGGTCGCGCCCTTGAGCTCCATCGCGCTTTTGATGCCGCTCGACTTGGGCACCAAGAAGCCTTGCCCGTCATAGAAATTGACGGCCGTGAAATCGAGGCCGAGCTGAGTATCGCGCAGCAGCGTCCACGTAGCCGTCCGCGACAGCATGTCGGATTCGCCGTTGGCCAGGGCGGTGAAGCGCGCCTGGGTGGTGACCGACTGGAACTCGACCTTGGTGGCGTCGCCGAAGACCGCGGCGGCGACCGCGCGACAGACCGAAACGTCGCTGCCGTACCAATTACCCTCGGAATCGAGGTTGTAGAAACCCGGCGACGGCGTGCCCACTTGGCAGCGCAGATAACCGCGTTTCTTGACGATCTCGAGCGTGCTCTGCGCCGACGCGCCGGCGGCGCCGAGAGCAAACAACGCCGAGACCGCGACGACCGATGTTAGAAGTTTGGTAAGTTTCATCTCCGTATTCTCCCAATTTATCTCCCTGTCTCGACGAGCCAACGCATACGCTGTCCGAGCCAGTGCCACTGGCGCACGTTAGCCGCTAGCACCAGGCATCGCAATAGCCTTTGGCCGCGCGACCCTTCCCGACGCTATCCATCGCCGCTCTCTTCATGCGGTAGGCAAACGAATTTCTTGTCATAGACACTGGGATTGCCCTGAACGAGCGCGATTTGCATTTGCTCGGCCCGCGCCTTGCGTTCGAGGCAGATTTCCTGGCTGGGATAGGTGATCGAGCCCCAGCCATCCATGGTATCGCCCCGCACCCAGGCTCCGTTGATAAGCAGATAGACGATCAGCAGATATTCCATTTCTGTGCCGTGTCTCGCGTTTGATGCTCGATTATTGATGATCAGGCGCCGCCGCCCACCGCCCGCCAAAAGTCGGTGTTGAGCGACCCGATCAGCGAATCATGAACCGACCCGAGGCATTGGCGCAAGCTCAGCATTCCGACGCGGGTAACCCGATGGCAGCGATCGAACCCTTCGCGCACGAGGGCGTAGCCCGGCGCGTCGGCCGGTGGCGCCATGCGCTCCCACACCCGATCGCGGACAGCGTCGCTGGTTCTACCCCGTCGCGGCAGCTCGTTGATGATCCGTTCGGCGAATTGGGCCGCGTTGAGCCGTTCGTCGCCGTGATCGATGATCGCCGTCGCGGCGGCGCGCAAGGGACCGGTGGCGAAGAAGATATCGTCTTCGCTATGGGGATTGCGATCGCCGACGACCGGTTCGGGGATCAGGGTCGCGCCGGCGCCGACGCCAACTCGCATCGAGACCACGCCGAATTCGCGCAAGGTCGACACCGGCACGCTGACCCGCACCGCCGAATGGCCACGCTCGGCGGTGATGGCGGCGAGATCGCCGGCGAGGCGCATGGTGGTGCCGTCCTCGCGCACGCCCTCCAGCGCGAGAACAGTGGGGTCATACAGGTAATAGGCTCTGCCGCGCGCTGGCGATTGGCGAAATTCCTCGATGCAATATGCCGTCAGCTCGGCATCGCATTCCTGGTAGTCGCATTGAAGAGGGACCGCCTCGGCGCTGGCGATGAGTCCCAGAATCTGAGGCTCGGCCATGGCCTTCGGCGCGGCGATCAAGGCCAAGGGCAGCGCGGCGGCGATCAAGAATAAACGCTTGGTCATGAGCTTGGCTCCTAGCTTTCGGGCAGCGGTGGGTCAAGATCGGCAATCACGCGAAGCGACGGCCTAAGCGACCAATCCGTCCACGCTCCCGTCGCCCCCGGCACGACGCGATTGCCGCGCCATGGATCGAGGACCCGTCTAGCATTCCAAGTCTAGCGCTCCCGGTCATCCCCGGCAAGTCGGGCGCTTCATCCTTCGCGGGCGTGACAGCGATGAAACACGCGCGTTCCGTTCAGAAACGGTAGCCGAGGCCGAACTCCGCCGAGGCCTGAAAGTCCTCGTCGCTGATCGGACTGTCGGCGGCGTTTCCGATCAACAACCCCAGGCGACCGACGCCGCGCAGGAACCATCGCGCGGAAAGGTCGTAGACGGCGGTCGCGTCGAACCAGACGTCTTTGAAGTCAGCGCCGGCCGAAAAAGTCTTGCGTCCCGACCCCGACGCCTGGGCCGCGTCGATACCGAAGAAAGCGGCCATGTACGTATCGTCGCCCCAGGTGGCGCCGGTCCTGATCTCGAGATCGAGGGCCGACCCCCATCGTCGCCGATAGCCGACGATGGCGTCGGCGATGGCGCCCTGGTGACCGCCGAAGATGTCCTGACGCAAGCCGCCGCGTAGGAACCAGGTGTCGAGAAAGCCGTATTCGATGAAGCCGCCGAACTCGACCGCGGCGTCGACGTCGCCCAGACCGCGCAGGCGGGGGGCGTCACTCTCCGCCCGACCTTCATTGAAGGTCAGGGCGAGGGCGACGCGGAGCGACCGGGTATGGACCACGTTCACGCCCATCCCATCGACCATATTGATGAACGCCAGACCGCCCCAATCGACATCCACCACCGGTACCGCCACCAACTCGTAAGTATCGGCGCCGACAAAATCGGGGCGCAGCTTGGTCCCGACACCGATGGCGACACGCAGGCGGCGCTCGGCGTCGGTAAGCGCCAGACCCGGTCGTGGCGTGGGCGCCGACGGCTCCCGTCGCGTCTCGGCTGGGGTCAATGGCGATGCGGCGACCGGCGCGGGCGCGGCGCTCACCTTCGGCGACGGGGTCGGGGTTGCCGGAGGCGGAGCGGTTAATAGCGATGGCGATGGCAATGATGGCGGCGATGGCGGCGGCGGCGGCAGGGTCGCGGCGCGGGCGATGCGCGCGGCGAAGCCCGGAAACGCGGCCGAGGCGCGATCGACGATGGCCCGTCGCTGCGCCGGCGCCCGCGCGACCGCGGTCGCGATCACGGCCTCGACCTGGGTGGGATCACGAGCAATCGCGGCGATCACCGCCTCGGCCATGGTCGAGGCCGCGACCCGGCTTTGGGACCGATCGATCCCGGCCGCCGGCGCGTCATAACGAGCAACGCCCCTGGTCACCGTCGCCGAGGCCGATGCCGCGCGCGTGGCCGCCGTCGCGGCATCGATCATCGCCGCCGTCTCGGGCGACAGCGCGCCCGGCCGCGCCATCGCCGGCGCGCTGGCGGCGAGAAGTGCCGCCCCCACGCCGGCCATGATGGCACCCATCGTCATGCCCATGGACAGTGGCGTCACCTCGCTCGTTGGGTTGTTATGGGTCGCTATGTTCGGGCCTCGTCGTAGCGCGCGTCGTGGGCGTTAACCCTAATCGGCAATCGACGACGCGACAATCTCCGTCCCTAGGCGTATCCCGCGAGAACGCCGACACCGGTGAAGATCATGACGATCCCGAGCCATTGCCAAAGGCTCATCCGTTCGCGCAGGAAGATGCGAGCGAGCAACACGGTGACGGCGCCGAACGCCGACGCGGTCACCGCCACCAGTGCCTGTCCCTCGCCGTGGCTCCCCGTGAAGACCGCCAGATAGCCGCCGGCGTCGAGCAGACCCTGGAGCGCGAGCAAGGGCCACCAGCGCCATGGCATGAGCGGCCGCTCGCGGCGCAGCAGGAACACCAGGCCGAGCGAGGCCAGGCTGATTAGGCGGCTCGCCCACAAGGTCCGCAATTCTCCGAAAATGGGCACCGCCGCCTGGCCGCTGACGAAGACCACGGCGAAGCCGGCCGCCGCCAGCAGCGCGATCGTCACCGACCCATGATCTTGGCCGCGCGTCTCGCCGTCGCCGCGCGCCTCGCTGGCTCGGGCGACGATCATCACGCCGGCCACCGTCACCGCCATCGCCAGCCATTGGATCGGCGCGGGACGGAGCCCGGCGGCCACCCAAAAAGCCGCCACCAGGACCGGATAGGCGCCAACGATCGGGGCGACCACGGTCACCGGCCCGCGCGCCAAACCGGCATAGAGCAGCAGCGTGGCGATCATGGTCGCGATCCCGCACACGAGCAGCAGCCACAAGGCCGAGGGCTCCCAAGGCCCCTCCCCGGGTTGCCACCAGTGCCACGCGCTGAGCACGGTCGAACCGACCAGCAACATCGCAAAAAGGCCGTTGCGCGGCCCCAGGGCACGGCCGCTGAAGCGGGCGGCGAAGTCGGCACCGCCCCAGCTTAGCGCGCAGATGGCTCCCCAGAGCGCGGCGTTCACCGCCGAGGCTCACGACAATTTGAATAAGGGCGGAGCGTCATCGCCACCAATATTGGCAATTCGTTCAGTCAAAAGGCCGACGCTCGTCTCGGGCCTGCTCAATTTCGGATTTCGCCCATGCGTCGGTTCGTCGATATCGCCTATCATCGCGCTCTTCTACGATCAAGGCTGTGCTGGCGCATAGCCTTGACCGTGTTCGCGGCGATCGTCATCGTCGAGGCCATCATCTTGGTGCCGTCGGCGCGAAACTTCGAGCGCGGCCGCTTCGATCGCTTGGAGGAGATCGCCTTCGCGCGGGTCTCCACCTGGCTTCGCTTGGCGGCGGCGACGCCCGGTTCGCCACCCGAGGACGCCGGGATCGTGACCACGGGTGGGCCGGTTCGGGGTCTCGCCCTGTTCGACCAAGCCGGCCGCCCCCTGGCCATGGTCGGCGAACAGCCTCGCCTGCGGCTCGAAACGCTGGCCGACACGTCGGTTCGCCGGCCATCGCGCGGCAGCCCCCGCTTCGACGTGACGTGGGGACCCGAGCGCCTGGGGGTGCCTTACAGGGTGGTCGCGCGCCTCGACAGCGGCGCCATCCCGGGCGAGCTTTCGGCCTTCATGATGCGCATCGGCGCGCTGGTCCTGGTCATCACGGTGGTCGTCACCAGCGCGACCATGCTGTTGCTCGGCCAGTCGGTCCTGTCGCCGCTGCTCCGGTTGCGCGAAAAACTGATGCGCGCCGCGAAGAACCCCGAGAGCGCCGACGACTACGCCCTGTCCTGGAGCAACCGCGATGAACTCGGCGACGTGATCGCGAGTTTCAACGACATGTCGCGCCATGTCGCCGCCAGCATTCGCGCCACTCGTCA
>Ga0114931_10008904_pt1 | contig 12088 bp, 7 predicted proteins | sample 2SBtaG_FD_89579 | JGI IMG/M metagenome (GOLD analysis project Ga0114931, IMG submission 89579) | Deep subsurface microbial communities from Kolumbo volcano to uncover new lineages of life (NeLLi) - 2SBTROV14_V59a metaG | ecosystem: Environmental > Aquatic > Marine > Volcanic | place: Kolumbo...
ACTTTTCTTGTGTTTCAGCCCTTATATGCTCTTATCATCTTGTTTATATTTGTTATATTAGATAATAGTTTTGCTCGTCCAATTAGGTTTAGGAATTCTGCATTTTCATCGTTGTCATCGTAGTACTTGTCAAGTGTTTTCCAAACAACTGTTGGGTTTTTGTAGAGATTCTCTTTTGCATAGGTAATTGTATTGTTGTATGACGAGACTGTTGGTGTGAATTTATCTTCTCCATTGTTTGTGAAGTTTGCTCCTGTTTTAGGGTCTTTTCTTGTCTCAAATTTTATAGTTCTGCCCTTGTTGAATCCTCCTCGGGTTCTTCCTTTATTTCTGAATTGCTCTCTTTTAGCATCATCCATGTTTTTTGATATTTGGTAAAGTGTGTTAACCATTTTTTCTAAGTCATTCTTACCGCGCCAATTGTATTTCCTGTACTTAGGCGAGTTCATTATTGTTGTCTGAATTGATTCGCTAATGTACCATGCATCTTGATATTCTTCTTTGTCATAAGCATTTTTTGCATCTCTGAACTCTTGTTTTATTCCATCGATTATTGCTGCTATGTTGTATTCTTTGATGTATTGTTGCTCTTCGAAGTTTGCAGTTTTGTTTTTGCTTCTTTTTTGGTTTGCTATCTTTTCGTATGTTTCTGCGAGTAATCTGTGTGCGTTTGCATTGTTTGAATTTTTTTTGAGAAGATTCTCTAGGACAGGTATTGATTTATTGTATAGATTATCATTAAAATATTCTTGTGCTAATGCGAGTCCTGTTACTTTGTAGATTTTCTTTGGTTGTTTTACGACTTCTTTTCTTTCTTCGGGTTTCTTGTAGGTCTCTTTCTTTGCGATATTATTATTATTTTTTGGTACTGTCATGTCTCTTTTGTGGCGGTCATTGTTATCTTTTACTACTATGTTCTCTTTGTAGTTATTGTTTTTATTTGGTACTTGTACATCTTTTTTGTGTTTGTTTTTATTGTTTGGTACTGTTATGCTTACAATATTTTTTTCTTTTTTAGGGGTTATTATGTTTCTTTGTTTGTTTTCTTCTTTTCTTTTCGCTATTTTTTGTTCTGTTTTCTTTTCTTCTTTCTTTCTTCTGTTCTCCTCTGCAATTCTTTTTTGATTGTAAAAATTATTTTTTTCCTTTACTAATCTTTGTTTTTCTTTTTTGTAAAAATTATTGTTTGGTGCTATTGCTAATGCTCTTTTGACATAGTTTATTGCTTCTGAGAATTGTTTTTTGTTTTCATAAATATTTGATAATCTATACATTGCAGGATGATATTTGTTATCTATTTGTAGTATTATTTCAAGTTTGGTTTTTGCTTCTAATGTATCTCCTTGACGAATTTTTCTGTCTGCTTCTTTGTAGAATTTATTTACATCTATTTTTTTTGAGATGTAGATTGTATCTTTTTTATTTGTTTGGGAATTATATGTTGTTGTTGGAATATTTTTTGGTTTTGTTATTTCTTTTGTTGTTTCTTTTGAAATATCTTTTAATATTTTTGGACCAAAAATAACTGCTGATATAAATGCTGCAATTCCTCCTACTCTAAAGGCAAAAACTGCTATTTCCTTTTTTTCTTTTTCTATATCTTCTGGTTTTTTCTTTTCTTTTATCTTTCTAAATTTATCTTCGAGGTTTGCCATTTTACCTCTTATAAGTTATATTATCCAATGCTCCATTGTTTATTTGCTTGAGAGTATATCTTGTATGAGTCATTGGTGGTCCCCAGAGAAATATTGCGTTTCTTACATACTCATAATCTTTTTTGAATGTTGAGTTTATAGTGCCTTTATTTGCTTTGTTTTGAAGAGATATTATTTTATCCTTGTATATGTTTGTCTCACGATCAATTACGTGGTCAAATCTTTCTTTTAGTTCTGCTTTTAGTTCTACTGTTTTTGGTATCTTGGCTAGTTTTCTTACTTTTGCTTTGTTGATGAATTCTTCTTTTGAGTTAACTATTTGTTCTACATTGTAAAAACTTATGGTGTTCCATCTTCCGCTTCTATCTAGTTCTCCTTCTGCTAGTGCGTTTCTATATGTGTTTGCTAGTGATTCTAATTGTGAGAATTCAGGGTCTTGAGCTGGTTTTTTTGGCTGGTTCATGCTTTTTACGCCTTGTTCTAAATCTCTTATTAGAAGTCCTATTGATGTATATCTATATTTTTGCCAGTCTGATTCACTTTTCACTTTTTCTGGCGGTCTTCTTCCAAGACCTCTACTTATGATTATTTTTGTATCCTTTGTTCCAGGTAGATTTGGGATATCTTGTTCTAAGAATTCGTAATAGTCTTTTATTTCTGAATGTTCATGTGCAATTTTTGGAGGTTCGTTTAGTTTATGCATTACTTGGTATACTAATGCTGTAAACTGAAATATTTCTTCTATTTCGTCAAACTTTCTTATGATGTTTACTGATTGTGCTATCATCTCTGGTGATGACCAGTTTGGCTTTGATTCATATGAGTGAGTTTCATTTCTTTTTAATTTTGGGTCTACTAATCCACTAGCTCCAAAGTCGTTTAGCACCCATGTGTTTTTGTATCTTAATAAGTTGCTTGGCTTTATGTCTCTGTGAAGTATTCCATTTTGGTGTACTACTTGTAGTGCATATCCTCCTTGTAGGAGTATTGTTCTTGCAAGTTTTTCACTTCCTCCATTTTTGTCTAAATGTTCTTGCAGATTTTCATCTGCTTTGTCTGTCATAACTCCAAATCCATTATCTAACTTAATTTCTTCGTTTCCTATTAGTCGTTCTATATTTGGGTGTGAACCTATGATGTTTTTTACTCTGTATGAGTTCATTGCTTCTTTTTTTCCTGTTGTTCGATATATTACTTTTAGGAATACTTCTCGTCCATCTTGTTCTCCTTCAAAGTATGATGCTCCATCTCCAGGCCAGCTCTCATTTATTTTCATTATTTTTCTTTTGTTAATTTCTTTTTCTATGATTTTTAATTTTCTTGCGTCTTGTCCACTAGTCATATTTATCTCCTCCTATATACTATTATTGATAGGTCATCTTGATTTTTTCCTATTAGATCATTTATGTTTACTGTTACATGTTCTCCACTATAAGTTATTCTTTTTTTATTGAATTGTTCAAATGCATATTTCATTTTATTTGGTGATTTGGCTGTTTCTTCTAAAATTTTTATTGTCTCTTTAAGACTTCTTATATTTGAGAATTCTTCAGAATAAACTGCGCTTAAAATTTCTTCAGGTAGAACTGTTTTTATTAGAGCATCGCTTCCCATTATTAGTGTATCTCTTGGTTTAAATTCTGTTACATTTACATCTGCTTCAACTTCTTCTCCACCCATATATCTTGTTAGTGGGGAATTATATGTAACAATTTTTTTATCTACTCCTGAGAGTTCTTCATAAGCTCGTTCTAAGTATAAATGTTCAGTTGTTATTTCTTCAATAATTGGTCTTTTTCCATCTACTATGAATATTCCACTATCACCTACATGTCCTGTATATAGATTATTATTGTATACGAGTGCAATGTCAAGCGTTGTCCCCCAATTTTTTTGTGTGTTATATTCTTCCCCTACTTTTTTTAGTCCAGTGTTAGCTGTCTTTACAATATATTTTATCGATTCGGTTATGTCTTCATCTGAAAGATTGTCGTTTTTGATGTCTTCTTTTAGTTCTATCATTTCAGGATATATTATTTCTAGGAGTAATCTGCTTGCTCTTTCTCCTTTTGGTTTTCCACCCATTCCATCCGCTAATAAGAATATTCTATTTTCTTCATCCACTAGTATGTTATCTTCTCGGTATTTTTTTGGTTTAGATCCTTTTAGGGATATTGCTTCTAAGTTATCTCTGCTCTTCCGTTCATTTTGGAGTATAACTTCAACCATTGGATATCACCTTTATATCCTGTGTCTTGAATTGTGTTATACTTCTGCTCTGTTTCATGACGCTTTCTCCTTTTTCATGATATAATGTGTAGAATTCGTCTGGTTCTCTTGTCACGAATAGGATGTTTCTTGCTGGCATGAATATCTTTGATTCTGGGAATATGTCTTCTCTTACATTGTATTTGTCTGCTTTTCCTTTTGTTATTTCTTCTGGGGTTCCATTATATATTGTTAGTCTGCCATTCTGAAGGATTGCCATCTGGATTCCTTTTATGTCTTGTACTAGGTCAAAGTTTCCTGATGTGCATTCATATTCTTGTGTTTGTCCTTGGTTCTTGTTATATATTATTATCTTGTCTTCTGATGAGAACATGTCGTGTCCTATGATGTCCTTTGTTATCTTTACTTGTGGTCCTATGTCTCCGGTATATATTAGTTTGTCTTCGTTATAGATGTTGTCCATGCTTATAAAATATTTTTTTCCATTTATGATTCTTATTAGATCTGCTTCATGGTTCAGACTTTTAATCTTGGAGTTGAAGTTGTAGTCCATCTCTTCTAGGAATAGCCCTTTCTCTGTCTCTTTTAGTATGTATATCTTATCTCCTTGTGCGACGTCTAGTATTTTTGAGTGTTGTTTTTCTCTTTTCATCTCAATCAGATTGTCTGGGTGGTTGTTATCAAATATTGTGTAGTATTCGTCGTGATATTCTTTTGATGTGTGATCTCTTATTCCTATGACAAACATTTTTTGTCCTGGCGCGTAGTGTTCAAGTGATAGTTTTTCTCTGTCTTTGTTGTTTACGTTTCTTCCTACGATGAAGTCAAAGAATGGAAGTCTTCCGTTGTATTCGTGTTTAAACACATATCTTGTTAGTGCTTTTTGGTCGTATGATGATTTTAAGTATATCTCTGCGTTTAGGGTTTCGACAAGTTTTTTCTCCATTGGTTTTTTGCCTTCGTCTATAATTGTTATTTCAATTATTTCTTTTTTTCTTGGCTTGTATCCGCCTGGATTAAATAATTTTGACATGGCTTCATCATTGTCAGGCACTTTGAAATTCTTGTTTACTGTTTTTTTTATGACTTGTTCTAATGATTTGAATTCATGTTCTTCTCTGCCTTTGATATTTACTTCTTTTCCATATATTATTTCGTGTAATATTTCTATATCTTTTACGTCTAGTAAATTAAATTTTGATTTGTCAATCTCTGGGTATCCTTTTTTACAGTCTACTGGAAGGTTTACGAAGTAATATTCTTCTCCATCCATTCTGAATGGTATTCCTAGTGTTGTTTGTTCTCCGTTTATTACTGCGCGCAGATAATCTGCCACTGCTGAGCCTGTACTGGAAGTTGTTGGTCCTTTTACTATTGGCAACTTCCCAAGGTCGTGGTATTGTTTGTTTAGAATGAATGTTTGTTTTGCAAATATATTTATTGATTCAGTTATCATTTCTTTATCTTGAATCCCTTCTATGTAGTGTGCCATTTTTGTTATCATCTGTATTCCTGTTTCGTGGTGTCTTCCAAGGCTTCCTATTGTTGCTGGAAGAACTGGGTATACAAATTCGTGGTATCCTACTATTGTTAGTTGTAGGTTTGTCATCAATTGGTTTATTAGTTTAGGGGTTAGACTTTCTTCTTTTAGAACTTTTTTTAATATTCGGTTATATCTGTCTTGGTCGAGTGGCACGTGCGCGGTTACTTGTCTTGGGTCATATAATTGGAATTTTGCTGCTGCGTATTGTGCTAGTGCTTCTGGCAAATTTGAGATAAAATTTATCTGTCCTTTGTATCCTTTGAAATCTGCAGAAATTTCTTTTACGAGTGGAAGATTATTTTTTGCCATTTCAACCCGGTCTATTAATCCTTTGTTTTTTAGGCTGTATGCTGCAAATAAGAATAAGTCTGTTTCTTTTAGTACTTCTTTTAGTTTGCTTCTTCCTCTTGATATTATGTCTGTTTCTCCTTTTTTTGCTAGTATTACACTTTTTTCTTTTATTTGGTGCTCTCTTTTTACTTCACTTGCTTCTGTATCTCGTCCCACTAAATAGATTCTTTTTATTGGGAAAATAAATTCATCATGCATGTGCGCTAAATCGTCTATTGTTCTATCTGTAATGTCTCCCACGCCATAGAATGTTATAGTATATTCTTTTTCAGGGTCTATACCTCTTTTCATAGCGATATTTTCTCGCAGAAGTCTTTTTTCGAGAGGATTGTATCCCATAATAAATCACTTTATTTTTGTCAGTGCCAAACAGCGATTAAATGAGTTTTGTTAGTACTGTGCAGTGTTGAAGGCAAGTGAGATTTATAAATGTTTAGTCATTTACGTCTATATAATGATTGAATCTGTCCTCGAGGAAATAGAATTAAGTAAGAACGAAGTGAAATTCTATGTTGCGATGAATTTGTAAAAACTAATTACTTCTTTTAGTGAAATGAGTTCTAGTTTATCTTCAATTAAAATTTTATCTTTTTCAATTTTCAATATAATTTTTTGTAGTTTACTTTATTATCAAGTGTATTTCTTTTAATGTCTGAAATTTCTTTTGACCATGAGAATACACCTATTTCATGACCTATAATATGATTTTCAATAATTGTAATTCCTTCACTTTGAGTAACAGACACGCCTGTAAATCCATTATATTTAATTTTATTATTTTGTATTATGCTATTAGAACTATCATTTTGAATTCCGCCTGCATCTCTTTCAGAGCCTGATCTAAGACTTTTATTATTTTCAATATCATTTAAAATAATTTTAGTAAAATCAGATTTTGTAAGATAAATTCCTCCACCTTCGCTTGCATTATTATTATGAATATTACAATTATCAATTGTAATTGCTGATCTTGATGCATATATTCCTCCTCCTTTGCTTGCTTCATTATAACTTATTTCACAATTTATAATCTTAGATTTTGAGTTTTCAAAATATATTCCTCCACCTCTAAGTTCTGAGCGATTATATGATATGGTTGTTTTAATAAACTTAGGACTGGAATCAATTACTCTGATTGCACCATGGTTTCCAGAAGATCTAACATTAGTAATTTCACAGTTCTCAAATATGCTATTGTCTGAATCTATTCCTTTTATTACTAAACCTTCCCATCTATCTTCACTAGAAAAAACTATTTTATCATCATAAGTTCCTTTAGCAGTAACTTTGCCTTTAAAAATAATTTCGTTTTCAGAATAAATTTTAGTTCCTGGTTCTATAGTAACTGAACCATTGAATTCTAAATTATTATCAAAGTAAGAAAGTTTATAAGTTCCTCTTTTAATTATGAAATCATTTCTTGAACGGTTTAGGTTTCTAAGCATTCTAACAGAATTAACTTCTATAACTTTATTATCTATACTTTCAGTTTTATAATTTGTATTATTTGAAACAAAACTGGTTTTTGTTTTAGTTCCTTCTAATGTTCTCTTATTTTCTTTTTTAGCTTTTTTTAATATTCTCCCAGATTCTTTTTTAGCTTCTTCTAATATTCTCTCAGCTTCTTTTAAAAGTTCATCTATCCTTTTTTGTGTTGAGTCTAATTTCCTTGTTTTATCAGTCACTTTATTTGGATTGTTTGAAAGCGAGAAAATTTTTAGTTTGATATTTCTTAATTCGTCTTCTAGGTTTTTATCTGCCATCTTATTTCGTTTCTTTATCTCTTTTTGTAGTCACTAAAATAACAACTAAATTCTTGTAAGCACTGTGTAGTGGTGTATATGAACAATATTTATAAAGGTTACTCTATTCTTCTATGTAAAATGATTGAATCTGTCCTCGAGGAAATAGGTTTGAGTAAGAATGAATCAAAGGTATACTTGGCAGTGCTGGATTTAGGTTTGAGTTCTGCAACAAAAATTTCTGAGAAAAGCAAGCTTCATAGAGCTAATGTTTATGACACATTAAGAAAACTATCTGAAAAAGGATTTGTATCTCAAATTTCAAAGGAAAACACTACTTTTTATGAAACAACTGATCCTAAATTTCTTCACAGGCTAATGAAGGAGAAGGAAAACCAGCTTGCAAAGATTATGCCTCAGTTGATTCTTAGAAAACAAATGACTAGTTCAAAGAGTGAGGCACATATAATTCAAGGAGTCTCAGGATTTATGAACCTATTATACGAAATTCTTGATTATCAATCAGATATCTTAGCTTATGGAATTCCAAAGGTTGCTCCTGAAATATTGAAGCGTCAGATTGGGCATTACCACGTTGAACGTTTAAAGAGAAAGATTAAGATGTATCATATTTATAACTTCAAGGCAATGGATAGAATAAATTATTTGAATACAATGGATTTAACATATGCAAAATTTCTTCCTCAAACATTTGACTCTGAAGCTTCAACTACTGTGTGTGGAGAACAAGTATTGATAACCCACTGGGTAAAACCAGTTGTTACAGTTCAAATAATTGACAAAGCCATAGCAGATTCTTATAGGAAATATTTCAACATTCTTTGGAAAAGTTCAAAAAAAGTCATGCAGCAAAAGATTTAATTTTCTCATCAACTAAATTATAGCTTTCTTTAGCAGTGTTTACATCAAAAAATGGTCCCGGACTATTAATTGCTTTTTGTAAGCCAACTTTTATTTTTCCAAAGTATTCATAATCATTCTGACCCTTTATCAAAAATCCTTTTATCTCATTTCTGAAGTTCTCAAATCTCTCACTCCAATCTTTCTCTCCATTATCTCCTGAGAGTATTCTTCTAGCAGTATAAAGCCTAATATTTTCAGGGTATGCTATGGAATGCATATAAAGAGGTAGTGAAAAAATCTTTCCCGACTTATAAGCGTCAGTGTTATTCTTTATGTCGTCCATTCTTTCCTTGACATCTTCAACTTCTGTTTCTAAATCTTTATCTTGTATTTCAAGGTTTTCAAATTTTTCTTTTAATCCATACAAGTCTTTTGATATTTCTGATAGGCAGTTGTATAACGACTCTTTAAATTCTAAGTTTTTTGAAACATTATTATCTGCTTGTTTGTCTGTTTTATTTTGGTTCTCTTCTCTTGTTTGAACAATATTCTTTATACTCTCAAATAGTGTTTCATTACTTTCTTTTATTTCTTGTACAAGGTTATAAGTTGATTTTGTCTTGTTTTCAATCTCATCTACTTTTTGTCTGAATCCATTAAATTTGTCTGATAAATCATTTAATCTGTTCGAAGTATATTTTGTTTCATTTGAAACTAAATTTATTTTTTTTGTGTTAGAATTTATTTTTTCAAATCCTTCTTTTACATTATAATTTATTTCTCTCATTCCATTTGAGAGTTCTAGGTTAAGGCTTTCAACTCCTTCCCTAAGCTCTTTGTACTTTTTGCTTGAAACTTCTGCTTCAATACTTTCTCTAATTCTCTTTAAGTCTTCAAGCTTTTTTTTGGCACTTTCCTGTTCTGTAATTATTATCTTTTTTGAATGTTCATATAAGTTATTTGCCAAGTTATTATATTTGTTTATTTCTTTTGAAGAGAAATAGTTATTTTCAAACTTTTTTATTCCACTTGAAATAAACTCTTTTAATTCGTTTAATTCATTCTTTGAATAATCAACTCCTTCTTTATTGGTAATTCTAAGTAGGTTATTTAAGTATTTAATTTCTTCTTTAATTTTGTTTCTTTTAGCAATTTCAACTGTAGGATTTTTTATTATAGAATTTATTTCTTCTGTAAGCTTTTTGATAAAAATTTTTCCTTCGTAATAATCTGTTTCATCGCACTCTTCTAGAACTCTGCTTTGTATCAGTCCTCCAGAAATTTTAGATTTAATGTTTTTTAGTTCTTTGACAATGTTTATCGCTGTATCAAAGTTCTGATATCTTTCAAGAACTTCATCTAAACTACTTTGTATCTTATCTATTTTATTTCTTTTACGGTTGTATATTGTTTTTGGCATTTCAAGAATTTTTCTTACTCCAAGTGTGAGATAGTCATCTACTGCGTTTGCTTTTTCTCTAAGCTTTCTTAGCATGCCTTCGTTGTTTTTGTTCTCATGTATTTTATCAACTAATGTTTCTAGTTCTGAGCTCTTATTTCTATTTTCTGATACAAGTTTTGACCTAAACAAATCATGGTACTCTGCTATTTCAGATATCTTGGATAGGGAATCCTGACCTTGGTAATGGAAATTAGCAAATTCCCTGACAATTTTGTCTGACTTGTTTAGTTTATCGTTTATCAAAAGAATTGTTTCAACTGTTAGATTATCAAGCGAAGGAAGATCTATTGTATTGATTTTATTAATAGAATTTTCAAGTGCTTTTTGAAAGTCATCTTTTGCCATTATTTTTGCCTTTTTTCACATCATTGATCTTTTAAATAGTTTGTACGCTCTTTTTCTGCTTCATTTCTTATTGCATAAATTATTTCGTCCTCTGTTACTGTAACACCTTTTTGTTTTGCTATTTCCAGTTCTATATTTTCTTTTTCCTCTTCAGATGCATTGTATGGAACTCCATTTGCAATTGCTTTCGCATAATTTTTCTGAGATGTCCTTGAGATGTTAACTATGTTTCTTGCAAAAATATTTTTATGTCTTGAAAACTCTTTCTCTATCGCACTCCAGTCATTCAGATTTACATATCCCATTCTACTACCCGCTTTAAGGTTATTTTTTAGTACCTGAGTCTTTTCTGCAGGGGTCTTTGGTCCATATACTTTTACAAGCTTGGATCTATTAATCACTGCAACATCTATTCCCTCGCTCTTATTGGTTGTTCCTAATACTATGTAATTTCCAAGGTTTTGATATTCTGATCCTCCTCTGAACTTTAGGAATTGTCCTATGACTTCATTCTTATTTGAATTAATTCCTATACTTTCTCTTGATGGCATTTTTGTATCCATCTCATCTAAGAATAATGTGTAAAACATATCTCCAAGCGATATTTCATTGAACATTTTCTGAATATTAAGATATCCTCCATCTTGGTATCTATCCTCAAAGTTTAGTAGTCCAGCACAGTATGGTATGTTATTTTTTCTTCCTATTTCTCTTGCAAGAGTCATTCCATAATGTGCAAGCATTGTTTTTCCTGTTCCTGAAGGTCCTTCAAATATTATTAATTGCTCCATTAGGTGCCCATATCTGTTTCTTTTAGTTTTGACATCATAATGCATTCCTAATTTTGTGTTGGTCTCAATCACTTCTATTGCGTTCTTGTTAGCAACTATGTCTTCTTTGAATACTGGCGTGAAATTGTACTCTTGAACTCCTTTTGATAAGTTATCTGATTCATTACGAACAGTTTTTGATGTTGTTTTAACTACAGTTTTTATTCCTTTTACGTAAAATGTGCTTCCTGATACATTTGCCTGTTTGTATAAGTTGGATATTTCTTCATAATCTTTCTGTAGTTTACTAGATGTATCATCACTAATTGTTTCCATAAGTTCTGAGACATTTTTTCGTGCTTGACCTAGGCCACTTGAAGCTCTTGTTATTCTTCCTATCCCTTCAGAAATAGATCCAAGAAGTGCAATGTCTGAGCCAGTATAGTTTATATCTGCTCTTGATAGTCCGCCTATTGTTAGTTCTAATGAACTTTCATCCTTTGTTAAGTCTTGTTTTGTGGCTTCTGAAGCAATATATGCAGAATACAATTTGTTAAATTTTTGTGGCCTATTATTGTTTCTTAAAATATCTCTTGAAGCGTTAAATACACCTGAATAAAACCTAATTGCATCTCTCATAAATGCACTCATATTATGTCCATTTCCATTAAATTTAGAAAAAATTATCTCCTCTGACTCTTGAAAAAAAGGAACTAATTCATCCAATGATGATTTTCCTTTTCCTTTTATCTCATGAGGAGATATTGAAATCTCGTTTCCCATCTTTACCTCGTTCTGTACTGTTCAGCTATGGCACTCAACTCAATTTTTTTCTCCTTATTGATATTGGCTGACATATTATTAAGATCCTTAAGGTATGGCTTGTCTTTAGCTAATTTTTTAAGTTCTTTGTTTCCTTCAGCTATTTGTTCACTACCATAAACAAGATTTTCTCCAAACTTCTTTCCAGTTTCAATTATTTTTTTAGTATCAATCTGAGTTTTTTCTGCATTTATGTTCATCTCAAGTACATCATGACTTACATCATCAAAGTTTTTCACAAAATGCGATGCAATTTCGTATTCTGTTCTTGAAGTCATTGCAAGTTCTCTATTGTTTTCAAGATG
>Ga0114931_10008905_pt1 | contig 12087 bp, 8 predicted proteins | sample 2SBtaG_FD_89579 | JGI IMG/M metagenome (GOLD analysis project Ga0114931, IMG submission 89579) | Deep subsurface microbial communities from Kolumbo volcano to uncover new lineages of life (NeLLi) - 2SBTROV14_V59a metaG | ecosystem: Environmental > Aquatic > Marine > Volcanic | place: Kolumbo...
ATTCGACGGGCGGCATGGTTCGGATCCGGGTCAGCGTGGGACCCGGGTCGCATCCGGCGACCGGATCCCGGTCCGCCGCTTCATCGCGTCCGCACGCCGCCACGGTCACGCTCCACATGGTCAGGACCAGCCAGTGATGTATTCGCATTGCCTCCCTCAGGGAAAGGGCCGGGCGCCGCATCCGCGACGCCCGGCGTGACCGATCTTCAGGCGTTCATGCAACCCAGCCAGCATCCGAAGAAATACCAGAATGCGTCGAGGCCGATGTACCCCGAGGCCTGGGTGGCCACCCCACACAGCGACGCGCACCGATCCCCATCGGGATCGGCCGTCGCGTGCAGAGGAGCTGTCGGCGCCGCCACGGACAGCGCGAGCGCCAGCGCACTCACGCGGAACAGTCGTTTCATCATGTTGCGTTTTCCTTTCTCAGTTTCAGCCGAGGTCGCACCCGGCAACGCATCCCTGAAGGAGAATGGGACAATCGTGAAGCGCGTTCGGGCTGATGCCCCCGCAGGCGACGGCAAACCCCACACACTTCATGGCGCAGTCCAGCACCGGATCCGCGGCCGCAGGCCGGGCCCCAACGCTCAGCGCCAGCGCCAGCGCGGCCGGGATCGTGGTGATGCGCATGGTTTTTCTCATGATAATCCTCCTATACCTTCAGCCGGCTGTTGGTCCCCCCTCCCTCGGGTGCACGCGCCGGCGTCCAACGCACTCCCCTCCGACGGCTCACTCCGTTCCGGCCAGGACGTGTTCCAGGTCGGGCAGATCCTTCACCAGGCCCGACCGGTGCACGCGCACCCGGCCGCGACGGTCGACGACAATGGTGGTGGGCACCGAACGCACCCCGATCCGGGAAAAACCCTTCACGTCGTTGGTGCGAAACACCTGGATAGGCGATGCCTCACCGAAGTACCCGGCAATCTCCGGGGTCAAGGCCTCAGGGGTCACGGCCACGACCGCGATGCCCAGTCCGGCCGCCGCACGCGCGATGCGCTGCCAGTCTTCCCGCTGGGCCTGGCACACCGGACAGTCGGAGCGGAAGACCAGGAGCAGCGATCCGGTGGAATCGGCCGGCTCGTACGGGATGGGCCGTCCTCCGGCGTCTTCGAGCGTGAGCGTTGGAGGCCGGTGCCCGATGAGGTCGGCGCCGGTCACCGGCGGCCGGTCCCGATCCAGAGCAATCCAGACCGTGAGCCCCAGGACGGCCACGATGGCCAGATCCAGCCCGATGGTGATGACCTGCCGTGCAGACTTCGGTACTTCGCGCATCCTGACTCCCCACTGATGACGGAGGCAGGATGGGATCCGGCCCTCAACAACCCGTCAACACGGACGCGCGGGAGGGGGCCTACAACCGCACGCGGCGCAGCCGGAGGGCGTTACCGATCACCGAGACCGAGCTGAAGCTCATGGCCGCCGCCGCAATCATCGGATTCAGCAGGAGGCCGAACGCCGGATAGAGGGCCCCGCCGGCGATGGGTACGCCCAAGGCGTTATAGAGGAAAGCGAACAGCAGGTTTTCGTGAATGTTGCGGATGGTGGCTTCGCTCAACCGCCGGGCCCGGACGATACCGTGAAGATCCCCTCGAACCAGCGTCACGTCCGCACTCTCGATGGCCACGTCGGTGCCGGTGCCCATCGCGATACCAACTTGCGCCCGCGCGAGCGCCGGAGCATCGTTGATGCCGTCGCCAGCCATGGCCACGATCCGCCCCTGATCCTGGAGCCGGACCACCTCGGCCACCTTCTGGTCCGGCAGCACATCGGCCACCACGCGATCGACGCCCACTTCTCTCGCGACCGCCTCGGCCGTGGTTCGGGCATCGCCCGTCAGCATGACCACCTCAATGCGATGGCGGTGCAACTCGGCGACCAGGGTCGCCGCTCCGGGTTTGATCGGGTCGCGAACCCCGATGACGCCGCGCACGACATCATCCACGGCTACGTAGACGACTGTCTGTCCGTCGAGCCGTCGGGCCCTCACGTCCCCGGCGAACCGTTCGACATCCACGCCATATTCGGACAGGTGGGTGGCGTTGCCCAACAGGACCCGGTGTCCGTCGATGCGTCCGGTCACCCCCGCACCGGGCACAGCGGCGAAATCGGTGACGGCGGGCAGGGACAGATTCCGTTGCCCGGCCTCGCCGGTAATCGCGGCCGCCAGGGGGTGTTCGCTTTTCGCTTCCAACGCGGCCGCCCACGCCAGCACCCGATCGGTCTCATCCTCGCCGCCCTCGCCCGCCGACACGCCCGCCACCGCGGGCCGTCCCTCGGTCAACGTCCCCGTCTTGTCGACCACCAGCACATCCACCGACCGAAGCCGTTCGATCGCCTCGGCGTTTCGGAACAACACGCCGACCTGCGCCCCCCGTCCGGAGGCCACCATGATCGACATCGGTGTGGCGAGGCCGAGGGCGCAGGGGCAGGCAATGATCAGGACGGCGACGCCATTGAGAATGGCGTAGGCGAGCCGCGGCTCCGGTCCCCAGATGGCCCAGACTGCAAACGCGGTGATCGCCGCGGCGACGACGGCCGGGACGAAGATCCCGGCCACCGCATCGGCTACGCTTTGAATCGGAGCCCGGCTCCGTTGGGCCTCCGCGACCATCCGGACAATCTGCGCCAGCATCGTATCGGCCCCGACCCGGTCGGCCAGGATGACCAGCCACCCGGTGCCGTTGACCGTAGCCCCGACCACGGGATCTCCCGGGCCCTTGGCCACGGGAATCGCTTCCCCGGTCAGCATCGACTCGTCCACGGCGCTCGACCCCTCGACCACCGTTCCGTCGGTGGGGATCCGTTCGCCGGGACGCACCCGCAGCCGGTCGCCCACCTGTATGGCGTCGATCGGGACTTCCCGTTCTTTCCCGTCGGCCTGGAGACGGATGGCCGTGGCCGGCGCGAGTCGCAGGAGGGCCCGGATCGCAGCTCCCGTGGCGCCGCGCGCGCGGAGTTCGAGCACCTGGCCGACCAGCACCAGGGTGATAATGACGGCTGCGGCTTCGAAATAGACGCCAACGTTTCCCTCGGGGTCCCGGAACGCATCGGGAAACACCCCCGGTGCGAGGGTCGCGACGACGCTGAAGCCGTACGCGACCGCAACCCCGAGGCCGATGAGGGTGAACATGTTCAGGTTCCAGGTCCGGACCGACCGCCCACCTCGAACCAGGAACGGCCACCCGGCCCACAGGACCACCGGCGTGGCCAGGATCAATTCGATGACATGGCGCACCGGGGCATCCCACGGCAACGTCAGCCCGATCATCGGTCCCATCGCCGCGATCAGCAGGGGGCCGGTAAGGACCGTCGCCCACCGCAGCCGACGGCGCATGTCGACCAGTTCCGGATTCTCGGGTTCCTCCGCCGCGACGGTCTTCGGTTCGAGCGCCATCCCACAGAGGGGGCAGCTTCCCGGACCGTCCTCGACGACCTCCGGATGCATGGGGCAGGTATACACGGTGCGGGCGGCGGACACCTCGGGCGCGGCCGGTTCGAGGGCCATTCCACAGGACGGACACGCGGCGGGCTCCGCGGAGTGGACGTCGGGACACATCGGACAGACGTATCCGGCGCCCGAGGTGTCCGGAACGGGGGCATGTTCCGGAACTTCTGCGCGCAGGTAGCGCTCCGGATCAGCGGCGAACCGGTCCCGGCAGGAAGCACAGCAGAAACCGTACGTGACCCCGTCGGCCTCGAACCGGTGCGGGGTGTCCGGGGCCACCGTCATTCCGCAGACCGGATCCCGGTCCGACGTCAAAGCGGCGCGCCCCCCGGCGTGGCGTGCCCGGTCGACCGATCGAGGAGCGTCTCCAATCGTCGTCGGAGCGTACCGAGTTCCCGGGACTTGAAGGCCCCACGGGTCTGTTCCAGTGTCGCGACCGCATCACGCAGGGCGTCTTCCAGCACGGTGCGCCGCGGGCACTGCATCAGGTGGCAGGCATCGGGGGAACTGGTCCGCTCCGCCATCGCGTCGGTGAGCTGCTGAATGTTCGACAACGCACTCACGATGTTGCGTACGGTGAGGGCCACGAACGTACTGACCGGGACGAACGCCGCGTCCGGTGGCGCGTCGGCGGCTTCGACCGACGCCAGGACCCGTTCCATGTCCGCCCGCCACTCGGACATCCACTGGCGACCGCGTTCGGTCATGCGCGACGCCTCCCTCCGATACAGGGCCATTTCCACCGTCCCGTAGAGCATGCGGCTGTCGAACGGCTTGATGATGTACCCCAGGGGTTCGGTGACCTTGGCCCGCTGGATGACATCGTCGTCGCTGTGGGCGGTGATGTACACGACGGGAATGTCCCACCGGTCCCGGAGGTGCCGGGCCGTTTCAATACCGTCGAGTTCCCCGGCCAGCCGGATGTCCATCAGGACGAGGTCGGGGTTCGTCTCTCCGGCCAGGGCCAACGCGTCCTCACCGCAGCTGGCCAGACCGGTGACGGTGAATCCGAGATCGGAGAGGGTGACCTCGAGATCGCGGGCCACCACCCGCTCGTCTTCCACGATCAGAATGCGGCCCCCGTTCACGAGCCTTCACCCGCCGGGGCCAGGATCTCGAACACCGTCCCCCCGTCCCGCTTCACGCTCAGGCTTCCGCCGAGCTGATCAACAAACGTGTTGACCAGCTCGAGGCCCAGAGAACCCGGTTCCCGGATGTCGACCCCGTCGGGCAGACCTACACCGTCGTCACCGACCACGAGGCGTATCCACCCATCTCCGGCGGCGACCAGCTCCACGTGAACCGTCCCGGTCCGGGGAGCCGGGAAGGCATGGGCCACGGCATTGGCAATCAGTTCACTCGCGATCAGGCCACACGCGATACAGCGATCGATGGACAGGGTCATCGGGGCGATGTCGGTCGTCACCGTGACCCGGTGTTGCTCGGTAAACGCGGTGCGCAGATGGGTCACGAGTCGCCCCACGTATTGCTGCGCATCGACGTTGGCAAGATCGTCGGTCTGCAGAAGCGCCTCATGGACCAGCGCAATGGCTCGCACGCGGTTCTGGGTCTGCAGGAAGGCCGCCCGGGTACTCTCGTCGGTGACGTGGTGCATGTGCAGGCGCAGAAGACTGGAGATGACCTGCAGGTTGTTCTTGACCCGATGGTGGACCTCCCGGAGCAGCAGTTCCTTCTCCTGGAGGGAAGCGCGCAGGCGTTCCTCGAACCGTTTGCGCTCCGTGATGTCCTGGGCGGTACCGATCAGGCGCAGCGACGCCCCATCCGGCCCCCGCACAAGGGTGCCTTCAGCGTGGATGTGTCGCAGGCCCCCGTCGAGGGTGTACGCCCGATGCTCGATCATGCACGGCGTCCCCCGGGTGCGGGTCTCCTCCATCAGCATCAGAAACGTCTCGCGATCCTCCGGGTGGACCCGCTCGGCGTACGCCGCGAGGCTCGGGGCCACCTGCCCCGGTTCGAGCCCGAAGATCCGGTACAGTTCGTCCGACCAGTGCACCTCGTCCCGGGCCAGGTGCCATTCCCAACTCCCGATGTGCGTGAGACGCTGGGCTTCGGCCAGCCGGGCTTCGCTCTCCCTCAACGCCTCCTCCGCCTCCCGCCGCTGGGTGATGTCGGTGTCGGTCCCGACCATGCGCAGGGGCCGGCCATCGGAACCCCAGGCGACCACGCGACCACGATCCCGATGCCACCGGTAGGCGCCACTTCCGGTTCGGACCCGGTACTCACACTCAAAGAACGGCGTCGCGCCTCGCAGATGCTCCTCAAGCGCCTGTTCGACCCGGGCCCGGTCGTCGGGATGGATGAGCCCGCGCCAGAAACTGATGTGCGGCACGACCTGGCGGCGTTCGTACCCGAGTTCTTCGATCCAGCGGTTGCTGTACAGGACATCTCCGGTCTGGACATTCCAGTCCCGACCGCCGGAACTCACGGCATCGAGCGTCAGCCGGTGGCGTTCCTCGCTCTCGGCCAGCGCCTCTTCGGCGAGCTTCCGCGCCGTGATATCGCGACAGACGATGCGGAGTTCCGGGGACCCGCCTCCGTCGGTGAAGACGAGACGGCTTCGCTCCCGGACCCACAGCATGGACCCGTCCTTGCGCACCTTGCGAAACTCCAACTCGGAGCGCAGCACGCATTCCTCGAAGATGTTGGCCACCTGCCGGCCGATCCGTTCGCGATCCTCGGGGTGGACGATCATGTTCACCGGCTGCCCGATCAGCTCGGACTTGCGGTACCCCAGCGACGTGGCTCCAAACCGGTTGACGTTCCGGATCGTGCCGTCCGCCGCGACCGTGAAGTACATGTCCGGCGCATCCTCGAACAGATTCTGATAGCGGACTTCGGTGGCGGCGAGCCGATCGGCGGTGCGGTGGGCGTCAGTCACATCCCGGACGACCAGAACGACACCGCTCACTTCCCCACACTCCACCAACGGCGTGGCCCGACCGTGGCACCAGACCTCAACGCCGTCGTCGGTGCGCTCGGCAACCTCGTACTCCGCGCTGACCCTGTCCCGGACGGCAGAGCGGACGGCATCGACCAGGTAGGGCCGGTGTTCCGCCGGCAGCACTGTGGCGATCGGTACGCCCACGAGTTGCTCGGAGGGGAGGTCGCCGACGCCGTGAGACGCGAAACGGATGACCCCGGCCCGGTCCGTCAGGAACAGCGGATCGGACAGGGGCGCCAGCAGACGAGCGAGCCAATCCGGGTCGGCCGGCAGGGGACCGGCCCATCCGGCACCGGCAGGGTGCGACGGTTTGGTGACGGGGTGGGTGGTCATGGATGAGCCCCCCGGGCTCGGGACGGATTCAACGGTATTCCTCGATGCGACCCCAGCCCGGATTCTAACCGGGGAGCGCGACCTCCGTCCAGTTGACAAAGGGGGCGGCGAGCACTATCCCTTCATCACAGCACTGACAACCTTGCCGCGCGGGACGCACGGGCCCGTGAGGCGAAGGCACACCATGGCTCATGGAGCCTGTGTGCCTTTTTTGTTGTCATGGAGCCGGGCAGTTGGTTGAGTTTCTTGCTGTTTTCAGTAGGCGCTCTTCCTTGGGCGGCTGTTCCGGCTCCTCCACCGCACCGGGGCGTGGTGATCGGCAAAACCGATCATCATGCCCCGGTTTGTTATCGCCCCCACCCTTCCCGCAGTACCCGCCGGGCGTTGGCCCCCATCGCCCCGTCGATGTCGCCACTGCTCCAACCGGCGCTCCGGAGCGCCTCCGCGACCGCCGGGAGGCGCGCGGGGTTCCGCAGGTCATCGGGCGGATCGGTGAAGCCGTCGAAGTCGGTTCCGATCGCCGGGCATCCGGCTCCCCCGACCTGCCGAAGATGCTCGAGCGTCCGGACCACATGGTTCAGACCGTCCCCCAGCCGATCCCCAACCAGCCAGGAGTTCATGAAGATTACCCCGATCACGCCGCCGGTATCGGTAACGGCCCGGATCTCGTCATCCGTCGGGTTCATGGGATCCGGATGGAGGGCCGATACCCCAACGTGACTGAACACCACCGGCCTTCGCCCGCCCACGGCGTCGAGCGCCTGCCGGCGCGCGACCGGCGTACAGTGGGTCAGGTCGAGCACCATCCCGAGGCGGACCATCTCGGCGATCACGTCCCGCCCGGCGGGGGTGAGACCGCGGGCGAGGTCGTGTTCCTGGGTGAAGCACCCGAGGAACCGCATGTCGGGGGGCACTCCCGGCACCGGAAACGCGAGTCCGTTCGGGTAGAAGTGGGCCAGGGTCAGCAGCGCGACGCCCCGGTCGAACAGGCGTGAAACCCCGGCGGGATTCCCGTCCAGCGAATGACCACCTTCGACCGCGTGCACGAGTGCCACGTTCCCCTCGGCCACGGCCTGGTCCAGCGCCGCATTGCTGTGGACGACCACCCCGCGTACCCCGCCGACGTCGTCGCTCCCGGCGACCTCCGTCTCGAACGCGTCCAGCAGATCCAGGGTTCGATCCAGGTGCGGTCCCTCGAACAACACCTTCCACCGGCGCGGACCGAACCATCGAGCGAGACCGAGCGGGGCACAATCCCCGAACAACCCGGGTTCGGGCAGATAGATCGCGCTCACCAGCGTCCGGACCCCACCGGCGACCAGGGAGGGGAGATCGACCCGCATGGCAAACGGGTCCAGGGCCGGCCCGGCCCGGTGAGAGCGGTGGTCACCGGCGGGGCCGCGGCCGTGAAATGCCCGCCCGAACAGGTAGGTCTTGTTGGCAGGGTGAGCGTGCAGGTCGACGATCATCGACGGCAACCCGAGCCCGCGCCCGACTTGGGCCGGGCAGCCCAATGGCGTATCTTCGGGCCGTTGTGGGGTACCATCCTGTGAAGATGACGCGTTCAGCCGCCGTTGACCACCGAGCGCCGGGTTCCCGCCCGTTCCGCCGTTCGATCCGGCGAACGCGGTCGGTGGCCGGGGCCCTCACGTGGCTCAGCGCGTGCGCCACGCTGGGCGGGCGCTCCCCGATGCCCGTCTTTCTGACCGGGCGTCTGCTGAACGAACAGCACCAGCCGGTCAACGACTGCAGCCTGGGGCTCGACCGGGAGGGGGCCGGCACCGAGTGGCGCGGCGTTCGTCCCAGTTTCCGGGAGGTGTTCCCCGTGTCGCCCGCCGCCCCCCGCGTGCGTCTCATCTTCCAGTGCCCGGGATACGAAGACGCGGAGTACGTCATCGGCAGACTGAGTACAGGAGACTGGACGATCGACGACGTCACCGTATCCTCCAAGAGCACCATCGATCTCGGCGACATCATCGTGCAGGCGTTGCCCGAACCGTTGCGACGTTCACCCTAACATTTGCCGGGGGCCGGCGGTCCAAAGGGGTATCCAGACCCGATATGACCGCACATGACCCGAGGCACCGTACAACTGCTGGCCCTGGTTTTCCTCTTATTGGGTGTCCTGACCCGCGCCGGCCAGGCGCAGATCGACGAGACCAGCGATATCCTGACCGGGGTCGTGGTGGGCCCGGACGGGACTCCGCTCATCAACGCCACGGTGGAAGTCGTATCGCTCGAGAGCGGCATCTCCCGCAGCACGCAGACCGACCGACGGGGTCGGTACACGATCCTGTTCCCCGACGGCGGTGGACAGTACCGGGTGACCGCGCGATTCATCGGGATGGTACCGCAGACCGTCACACTCACGCGCTACGCCGACGACGATCGGCTCGAGTGGAATGTCCGGATGACGTCTCAGGCGGTCATGCTCGACGAGATCGTGGTGCGAGGTGTCCTCACCCCGGTGCGCGTCGTCGATCGCGCCACGCCGGGTTCGACCGGTCGCAACCTCACCCCGGAAGCCCTGGCCGCCCTGCCCATCGAGACCTCCGATCTCAACGTCCTCGCGACCCTGGTCCCGGGGGTGGTGGGCATCGCGGCCACGGACAGCACCTCCGCCGCGTTTTCCGTCGGTGGACAGCGGGCCGATGCCAATCGGGTGACGCTCGACGGCATGTCCTTCGGGTCGGGTTCCGTTCCCCAGGACGGACTCCGCAACACCCGGGTCATCACGGGAACATACGACGTCTCACGGGGTCGATTCAGCGGCGGGTTGATCGCCGCGACGACTCGCAGCGGTTCCAATGCCGTTCAGATGTCGGGAACGTACGCGCTGCGCGATGACGCGCTCGCGTTCGAGCCCGCGGGATCCTCTCCGTTCGGATCGGCATTCACGCAACACCAGATCAGTGCTGGCGCGGGCGGGCCCTTGATCCACAATCGTCTCTTCGTCTTCGGATCGGTGCTGGGACGGTTCCGGACGGACCCCCTCGCCACCCTGACCTCCACCACTGCCGACGACCTGACCCGACTGGGGATTGCCCCGGACTCCGTGGCGCGATTCGTATCCCTCGTCGACCAACTGGGGGCAGGCCCAACCACCCGTTTGAATCCCGATCGCACCAACCGCACCGTCTCCTCACTGATCCGGGTCGATTACCTCGTCTCGGGCAACCACACCCTGACCCTCCGCGGGGACGTGCGCCGTACCCGCCAGGATCCCACCCGACTCGGCCTTCGGGCGCTGCCGGAAACGGGCGGCGACAACGAAAGCACCGGGGGCGGGCTGCTCGCCAGCCTGTCGTCGCGCCTCGGGACCCGATTCATTAACCAGTTCCGGGTCTACCGGTCAACATCGGATCGCGCCACCGAGCCGTACGCCGATCTGCCCCGCGGTCAGGTTCAGGTCGTGTCGGACCTGCCCGACGGCACCGTCGGGGTTTCCACGTTGAGCTTTGGCGGCAACCCGGGCATGCCGACCAGTTCCCGCAGCCGCAACGTGGAGATCGCGGACGAACTCTCGTGGCTCCCCGGCACGGGACGCCACCGGATCAAACTGGGTGGGAGCTTCTCGGCATCGACGTCGGATGACGTCCGGACCCGCAACCAGTTCGGGACCTACACGTTCAATTCGCTGAGTGCGCTGGCGGCCGGCCGGCCGTCGCTGTTCCGCCGGACGCTGGCACCCGACGAACGCTCCACCACCGCCATCGACTACGCGGTGTACGCCGGTGACGTGTGGCGACCGTCGTCCCATCTGCAACTCACGTGGGGTGTCCGGCTCGACGGTTCCCGGTTCCCCAACGCGCCGGCCTACAACCCGGCGCTCGATTCCGCGTTCGGCCGGCGGACGGATCGGCTGCCAGCGGAGCGCTTTCTCTCTCCGCGCGCGGGATTCACGTGGTCCGTGGGGGGCGGACCCACGGCAGGCCCCCCGACCATCGTTGTGCGCGGGGGCACCGGCCTCTTTCGCAGCACCATCTCCCCCGGGTTGGCAGGGCAGGCCCAGCGTGCCACGGGGTTCAGCGATGCGGAGACCGAGATCACGTGCGCCGGCGCCAACGTGCCGTTCCCGGGTTGGAGTGGGCTCGCGGCAGATCCCGCAGCCATTCCCACGGCGTGCCTCGGAGGCCCAACGTCCGGGCCCGCCGGCCGCGCTCCCTCTGCCACCGTGTTCGGCCACGGTTTCGGGGCCGCCAAATCCTGGACGTCGTCCATCGGCATCCAGCGAAACCTCACGTCCCTGCTCCGGCTCAGCGTTGATGCCCGCTACACCCGGGGGTTCGACCAGTACGGCTACCGGGATCTGAATCTCGACACCACGCCCCGGTTCACGCTGGCCGACGAGGGCGCCCGCCCGGTCTTCGTCGATGCCCGCCGGATCGCCCCCGGCACCGGCCGGCTGTCGCTGACCAACTCCCGCCGCGTCCCCGGATTCAGCGAGGTCCTGGAGATCGGATCCGATCTGGCTTCCGAGGCCGAACAGATCTCGGTGTCTCTGGGCGGCGTGACCGGCTCCGGCATCGTCTTCCAGACCGCGTACACCTGGTCCCGGGTGCGAGACCAGGCCTCCGCCGCCTTCCGGTTTGCCGGCGGTGGCCTCGGCACCACCAACACGTCCGGGAACCCGAACATTCGGGAATGGGCCCGTTCGGACCAGGAACGCCGTCATTCTTTCCTGACCACCGTGAGCTATCCGTTCGGAACGGACCTGGAAGTGACGGCGATCGGACGCCTCTTTTCCGGCATTCCCTACACTCCGCTGGTGGGATCGGACATCAACGGGGACGGCGCCCGCAACGATCGCGCGTTCGTGTTCGATCCTGCCGCGTCGGTGTCGCCGACCGTGGCCGCCGGCATGACGGATCTCCTCGCGTCGGCATCGGGGGGCACCCGCTCCTGCCTGGAGAACCAGTTGGGCCGAGTGGCCCGGCGGAACAGCTGCACCGGTCCCTGGTTCGCTTCTCTCGACTTCCAGGTCAACTATCGTCCCGCCTTCCTCGGACTCGGTCGCCGACTCAGCGTGTCCCTGGTCACCCTGAATCTCCTCCCGGGACTCGATCAACTGTTGCATGGCGCGGACAACACCCGCGGTTGGGGGGTACCGATCCGTCCGGACGGCACACTCCTGTTCGTCACCGGGTTCGATCCCGTCACCCGGACCTATGCCTACCAGGTCAACGAACGGTTCGGTGCCAGTCGCGCAGCCGCCAATCCCCTGCGCAACCCGTTCCAGCTCGGTATCCAGGTCCGACTGAACCTGGGACCCGATCGGGTCCGGAACTTTCTCGATCGTCTCCGGGGTGGGCGCGGCGCCGGCAGACGGGGAGGCGGAGGGGTGCGG
>Ga0114931_10008906_pt1 | contig 12086 bp, 6 predicted proteins | sample 2SBtaG_FD_89579 | JGI IMG/M metagenome (GOLD analysis project Ga0114931, IMG submission 89579) | Deep subsurface microbial communities from Kolumbo volcano to uncover new lineages of life (NeLLi) - 2SBTROV14_V59a metaG | ecosystem: Environmental > Aquatic > Marine > Volcanic | place: Kolumbo...
AACATCCGGACGGGGCGGCAGTGGTCGAGTGCTCGGGGATGACCGCGATCCCCGGTCTGGTGGACATCCACGTGCACCTCCGCGAACCGGGCCACGAGGAATCCGAGACCATCGCCACCGGCTGCGCCGCCGCGGCCCGGGGCGGATACACCAGCATTGCCTCCATGGCCAACACCGACCCACCGATCGACGATCCCCAGTCGGTGCGCTACGTGGTGGAGCGCGCGCGGGCGGCGGGCAAGACCCGGGTCCATCCCCTCGCGGCGGTCAGCCGCGGCCTCGAAGGAACCCGGCTCACCGAGATGTTCGACCTGGCCGAGGCGGGGGCGATCGCCTTCTCCGACGATGGGAAGACGATCATGAACGCCGAGCTCATGCGCCGGGCTCTGGAGTATGCGGGGATGCTGGGGAAGGTGATCGTGACCCACTCGGAGGACACCGACCTCAAGGGCGAAGGCGTGGCCCACGAGGGCTACATGGCGACCAAGCTCGGCCTGCGCCCGGTGCCCCGGGCGGTGGAGGAGGTCATCGTGGCCCGGGACATCCGACTCGTGGAACTGACCGGCGGACGGGTGCACGTGGCCCACGTCTCCTGCGCCTCCACCGTCGAGATGATTCGCGACGCTCGGGCCCGTGGACTGTCGGTGACCGGCGAGGTCACGCCCCATCATCTGATCTTTACCGACCGGGATCTGGCCAGCTACGACACCAACTTCAAGATGGCGCCTCCCCTGCGGGAAGAGAGCGACCGCCGTGCCCTCGTGGCCGGGGTGCGCGAGGGGGTTCTCCAGGCGATCGCCACCGACCACGCGCCCCACAACGAGATTCTGAAGGACGTGGAGTTCGACGCCGCCCCCAACGGGGTGGTGGGGATGGAGACCGCCTTCGCCGCCCTCTACACCGGCCTGGTCGAGACCGGAGAGCTGGACCTCCCGACCCTGGTGCGGCGGATGTCCCTCGACCCCGCCCGCATCCTCGGCATCCCCCACGAGGGGATCCGGGACGGCGGCCCCGCCGACTTCACCGTCGTGGATCTGACCGGAAGCTGGACCGTGGATGCGGCGGAGTTCCGGGGGCGCAGCGCGAACTCGCCCTGGCTGGGGCGGGAGCTGAAGGGGATGCCGGTTCTCACCGTCAGGGAGGGACGCGTCATCCACTCGGCGCTCGATCTTCGCGGTGCCCCGGAAGTGGTGACCCCTTGACCCGGCGGAGACCGGTGTGACCCCGGCGCGGCCGGGGTACCTGCTCCTGGAGGACGGGCGCCGCTTCGACGGCGTGCTTTGCGGCGCGCCGCCCGAGACGTGGGAACGCGCAGGCTCGCGGGCCGGACACGCCGAGACCCGCGCGATTCCCGGCGGTCTCCCGGAGGACCCCGGGCGGACGGCGGAAGTCGTGTTCCAGACCGGGATGAGCGGCTACCAGGAAGTGATGACCGACCCGTCCTATAGGAGCCAGATCGTCGTATTTACTGCCCCCCACATCGGCAACACGGGCGTCAATGCCGCCGACGCGGAAGCGCGGGTTCCCTTCTTCGCCGGCGCGGTGGTGCGGTCGCTCTCCGAGCGCCCCTCCAACCGGCGGAGCGAGTGGTCGCTGCCGGCCTGGCTCCGTCGCCACCGCATTCCCTGCCTGAGCGAAGTGGACACGCGCGCGGTGACCCGCCACCTGCGCGAGGCGGGGGCGCTGCGCGGCATTCTCGCTCCGGCCGTCCTCCCCGAAGCCGAAGCCCTGGCGCGGGCGCGTCGCTTCGCTGGCCTCGCCGGCCGCGACCTCGTCCGCGAGGTGGCTCCTCCGGAGAGCGAGGTCCGGTGCCCCGAGACCTCCTCCGACGACCCTCTCGACGCGGTGTTCCCCGCCGCCGCCCCGTCGTCCCGCTCCCCGCGCATCACCCTCGTCGACTGCGGCGCCAAGGAGGGCATTGCCGCCTGTCTCCGCCGGCGCGGAGCCCGGGTGCGGCGGGTGGTTCCCACGATCTCGGCGGAGTGGCTCCTCCGCGATGCCCCGGACGCCGTCTGGCTCTCCAATGGCCCCGGAGACCCGGACACCCAGCCCCGCCTGATCGAGACGCTTCGGGCGATCCTTGGCCGGGTGCCGCTCTTCGGCATTTGTCTCGGGTTCCAGATCCTCGCCCTGGCGCTCGGCGGTCGCACCCGCAAGATGAAACACGGCCACCACGGGATCAACCACCCGGTCCTGGAGCTCGCCAGCGGGCGCGTCCTGGTGACCAGTCAGAACCACGGCTTCGAGGTCGTCGCCGACTCCCTCCGCTCGGTGCGCCTGGGCGGGGGGACCTACCGGGTGCGGCCCACCTACCGGAGTCTCAACGACGGCACCTTCGAGGGTTTCGAGATTCCCGAGTTGGATGTGGCCGCGGTCCAGTTCCATCCCGAGGCGCGGGGCGGGCCCCACGACGGGCGCCGGCTGTTCGACCGGGCCCCCGGGTTCGGGGGAGACCTTCATGCCAGCTGATCGCACCCTCGGCACCGTCCTCATCCTCGGCTCCGGCCCCATCGTGATCGGCCAGGCCTGCGAGTTCGACTACTCCGGTACCCAGGCCTGCCGCGCCCTGCGCCGCGACGGCTATCGGGTGGTGTTGGTGAACTCCAACCCGGCCACGATCATGACCGACCCCGGGGTCGCCGATCGCACCTACCTGGAGCCGATCACCCCGGCGGCGGTGGAGGCGATCCTGGTCCGGGAACAGGTGGACGCGGTGCTCCCGACCCTCGGCGGTCAGACCGCGCTCAACACCGCGGTGGCCCTCGCCGAGTCCGGCGCTCTGGAGCGTCACGGGGTGCGGTTGATCGGGGCGGATCTCGAAGCGATCCGCCGGGCCGAGGACCGCGATCTCTTCCGCGAGACCATGGCCCGGGCGGGCATCCCCATGCCCCGCTCCGGTTTTGCCCGCTCGGTGGCCGAAGCCGAAGCGCTGGCCGGGACCGTCGGGTACCCGGTCGTTCTCCGCCCTTCCTTCACCCTGGGAGGCGCCGGCGGCGGCCGCGCCGAGACCCCCGAGGCGCTCCGTGGCATCGTGGCCGAGGAGCTGCGCCTGAGTCCGTCGGCGAGCGTGCTGGTGGAGGAGGACCTCACCGGCTGGAAGGAGATCGAGCTCGAGGTGATGCGCGATGCCAAGGACAACGCGGTCATCGTCTGCGGCATCGAGAACCTCGACCCGATGGGGGTGCACACCGGGGACTCGATCACCGTGGCCCCCATCCAGACCCTGACCGACCGCGAGCTCCAGCGCCTGCGGGACATTGCCCTCGAGACCCTGCGCGCGGTGGGCGTGGCGACCGGCGGCAGCAACGTGCAGTTCGCGGTCAACCCCGACGACGGACGGATCGTGGTGATCGAGATGAACCCGCGGGTGTCGCGCTCGAGCGCCCTGGCCAGCAAGGCCACCGGGTTTCCCATCGCCAAGATCGCCGCCCGGCTGGCGGTGGGCTTCACCCTCGACGAGATCGCCAACGACATCACCCGAGTCACCCCCGCATGCTTCGAGCCGAGCCTGGATTACGTGGTGGTGAAGATCCCCCGGTGGACCTTCGAGAAGTTTCCCCACGCCGAGGACACCCTCGGCACCCGCATGAAATCGGTGGGGGAGGTCATGGCCATCGGCCGCACCTTCGCCGAGGCGTTCCTGAAGGCCCTGGCGAGTCTCGAAATCGACGGTCTCACGGAGCGCACGGTGGGGCACGCGCCGCGACATGAGGGGAGCGATCGGACCGGCGGTGGCGCGCCACCGCCCGGTGAGGACGCCGTGATGGATCTCGTGGATCTGGCCCGACCCACCTGGGAGCGCCCGTTCCAACTCTTGGACGCCCTGCGGGAGGGGTCCGCTCCCGAGGACCTGGCCGCCGCCACCGGCATCGACCGCTGGTTCCTGGACCGTCTCGGCGATGTGGCGGCGATCGAGGCCGAGGTGGCCGCGACGCTCCCCGACCACCTGGAAGCGTTCCGCCGGGAGGAGGCGGCCGCGCTTCTCCGCCGGGCGAAGCGCGCCGGGCTCGGAGACGCCCATCTTGCCGCCCTGATCGGCCGGGACGAGGCGGCGGTGCGGGATCTGCGGCGCCGTCTCGCGGTGATGCCGGTCTTTAAGGCCGTGGACACCTGCGCCGCGGAGTTTCCCGCGGAGACGCCTTACTTCTACTCCACCTACGAGAGCGAGGACGAGGGAGAGCCTTTGGCCGGAGAGAGCGTCGTGGTCCTCGGGTCGGGACCGAACCGCATCGGCCAGGGGATCGAATTCGACTACTGCTGCGTGGCGGCGGCCCAGGAGTTCCGTCGCCGGGGGCGGCCGGTGATCCTCATCAACTCCAATCCGGAGACGGTCTCCACCGACTACGACGTCTCGGACCGCCTGTACTTCGAGCCCCTGACCCGGGAGCACGTCACCAACGTCCTCGAGAAGGAGCGCCCGAGCGGGGCGGTGGTCCAGTTCGGGGGTCAGACTCCGCTCAAGTTGGCCGAGACGATGCAGGAAGCCGGGGTGCCGATCCTCGGCACGAGTCCCGCCGCCATCGAGGAGGCCGAAAACCGGGAACGCTTTCGGAACCTCGTGGTGCGCCTGGACCTCTCCCAGCCGCGTTCCCTGATCGCCGTGGAGGCCGGGGAGGTGGTCCGCCTGGCCTCCGCTCTGGGCTTTCCGGTGCTGGTCCGTCCCTCTCATGTTCTGGGGGGGCGCGGGATGGCTATCGTACAAAACAACAACGAGTTGGAACTTTTGTTGAAACAAGGGGTTGAAGTGTCGAAGGAGAGTCCCGTGCTCCTCGATGCGTTTCTCGAGGACGCGGTGGAGCTCGACGTGGACGCGGTCAGCGACGGGACCCGGGTCCGGGTGGGGGCGGTCTTGGAACATCTGGAGGAAGCCGGGGTTCACTCGGGAGACTCCTGTTGCATGACCCCGCCCTATTCGGTCGGCGCCGACACGGTGGCGCGGATCCGCGACATCACCGCGAACCTTGCCCGGTCTCTCGAGGTGGTGGGGCTCTTGAATGTGCAGTTCGCGGTGAAGGGAGAGACCATCTACATTCTGGAGGCGAATCCCCGGGCGTCACGGACGGTTCCCTTCGTTTGCAAGGCGACCGGGCTGCCGCTGGTTCACCTGGCGGTGGGGGCCATGCTGGGGGACGCGGTCGAGGAGAACGACGCGGAGGCGTCGGCCCGGACGGGGTTGATTTGCGTGAAGAAGCCGGTGCTACCCTTTGACAGGTTCCCCGGAGAAGATACGCTCCTCGGTCCCGAGATGAAGTCGACCGGCGGGGTGATGGGGTGGGGGGCGGACTTCGGCGAGGCCTTCGCGAAGGCCGAGACCGCGGCGGGAACGCGTCTTCCCGACGAGGGCACGGTGTTTCTGAGCGTGCGGGACGCGGACAAGCGGGCGGTGGTGTTTCTGGCCCGGCGGCTCAGGAGCCTCGGTTTCGGGTTGGCGGCTACCGGGGGGACGGCGCGGTTCCTGAAGCTGAACGGCATGGACGTGGAACCGGTGTACAAGATCGGGGAGGGACGCCCGACCGCGATCGATCGCATTGCCGAGGGAAAGGTGCAGTTGGTGCTCAACAGTCCGACCGGAACCCGGTCCCAGACCGACGGGCGCGAGATCCGTCTCGCCGCCCTCAGCCGAGGCGTGCCTTGCGTGACCACGCTGGCGGGGATGATTGCGATGGTCTCGGGGATCGAGGCCCACCGGGAGGGACCGCCGACGGTGCGGGCGCTCCAGGACATGCTCGCGGGGGAGGCCGGAACGCTTCCGAATGGCGCGCCTCGGTCCGCGGTCGACGCTTCGGATTCCGCGGGAAAACCCGGAGGCTCGACGCCCGCGAGGGGAGCCGCGGTCGAGGAGACGGCGACAGCCGCGCCGGCCGCACGCATGCGCCCATGAATCGCCGCCTTCCCTTCCTCCTGGCCGCCGTGTTGGCGGGAGTGCTCTTTCTGGACGGGTGCGCCTACTACAACACCTTCTATCACGCGAAGCAGTTCTACGGTCAAGCCGAGCGCCAGGAGGAGGCGGCCCGGAAGCAGAAAAACCGGGGAGCCTCGGGTACGAACCGCACCGGGCGTTCGGGGGAGCTCTACACCCAGTGCATCCAGAAGTGTCGGAAGGTGCTCGAGGTGTTCCCGAAGAGCCGGTGGGCGGACGACGCGCAGTTCCTGATGGCACGGGCCTACTACGGGAAGGGGGACTACCTGGTCGCCGCTCGGGAACTGCGCCGGTTCGAAGCGAGATTCCCGAAGAGCGACCTCCTGCCGAAGGTCTACTTCTGGGAAGGGCTCACCGCGTTTTCCGGCGAGGATTATGAGGAGGCGAGCCGGGCCTGGGACCGGCTTTTGAAGGAGGCCCCGGACTACGAGGACCGGGAGGAGGTCCATTTCTACTTGGCCGAAACCCTCCGGTTGCAACATCGCTACAAGGAGGCGGCGACATCCTATGCGGCGTTCCTGAACGAGAGCCCCAAGCACGAGCGGGCGGCCGAGGCGCGGATCAATCTCGGTTCCATGCTGTTGGAGGAAAAACGCTACGCCGAGGCGGCGGACGAGTTTCAGCGGGTGGCGCGCAAGGGACGAAACGAGGAGGACCGGTTCCAGGCGAAGTTACTCCTCGGTGAGGCCCACGAGCTCAACAAGGAGTACGAAGAGGCACTGCAGATGTATCGTGACCTCGCCTACGATCTGGACCCCAACTACCTAGATGGACGGATGACCCCCGAGGAACGCGAGGCCCAACTGCAGGAGGAGCAGGCAGCGCGGGAGGCCGCGGCGCTGGACTCCACTCTGGCCTCGACCTTCGGTGGGACGGACCCCTCCGGCGGCCGGCAAGACGAATCCGGAATCCCCGGCGGGACGAACAATCCCGGGGCGGTCGGAAACCCCAACGATCCCAACAACCCGAACAACTCCAACAACCCGAACAACCGAAACAACCCGAACAACCCGAACAACCGGAACAACGCCAACAACCGGTCCGGTCGAGCGACCTCCGGTGGGGCAGCGGTGCAGTATCGGCGCCCGACCGCGCTGCCGGCCACCGATCCGCACTACACCGAACTGGCGCGGGTCCTCTTGCGCGAGGGCCGCGTGCTGGCCGCTCTCGAAAGACCCTGGGAAGCCATTCTCGCCTACGACCAGGTCATCGCGGAGTACCCGCGTAGCGAGTTCGCTGCGGAGGCCGAGTATCAGATCGGCTATACCCAGGAGGTCTATCTGGAAGATCTCGCCGCCGCCGAGGCGGCCTACGCCAAGGTCCCGACCCTGGGCCGCTCCGCCTTCAACGAGGACGCGGCGCAGCGGGCCAAGAAACTGGGCCAGGTCAAGGCCACCAGCGCCGCCTTGGCCGACACGGTGAGCCAAGCCACCCAGGCCCAGGCGAACGCGCGTTTCCTGCGGGCGGAGCTTTACTTGTTCCAGCAGGAGAAGCCCAAGAAGGCTCTCGAGGAGTACGCCGCCATCCAGTCCGAGTTTCCCGGGACCGATCAAGAAGCCAAGGCCGCGCTGGCGGAGGCCTGGGTGCGCTTCACGGTCTTGGCCGACACCGCCCGGGGACGCGCCAAGTATGCCGAGGTCATGACGCGCTTTCCCGAGACTCCCTACGGTCGCTTTGCGACCCGCTTGTTGAAGGGGCCGGAACGGGAGCCGGGCCCCGAGGAGTTCATGGGGCCGTCCCTGGACGAACTCCTCACCGGAGAGAACCTCGCCTCGGTCGCCGAGCGGGACAGCATGGTCGCCGCCGCCATGCGTCCTCCGGACACCACCGCGGTGGGGGAAGCCACTGGCGGAGACAGCACGGAAGCGCCTTCGGGAATCGTGGTCTCGGTTTCCCAGGATGGGGTGCTCCCCGGAGGGACTCCTCCCGCGGTGGCGGACGGTACGGTCGATTCCCTGGCCGCGCCGGTGGACAGTGCGGCTGCGGCCCTGGCCGCCCGCCTCGCCCTCCTCGATCCTGACGCCGTTCCCGAGGGAGGACCCAACGCCATCCAGCCCCGGCGGCTTCTCGACGAGGCACCGCCTCCGATCCCGAGTCCCGAGACGCCCGGGAATAACCGCATCCAAGGCCTGAGCGCGAGTGAGGCCCAGGCCCTTTTCGACAGCCTCACCGCCGCCGGTGAGACCCCGGTGCCGGCCGGCTTCGACAGCCTCGCCGCGACCGGCGATACCCTGGCGCCGGCCGCCGGCGACATCGCGACCGCTCCCGCGCCGCCCGACACGACGTCCGCGGTGCCGAGAGGGCGCACCGGACCGGTGACGCCCTCTTCGCCCGGTGCCGTTCCCGCCCCTCGGGACACCCCCGCGGACTCCACCGATGGAGCGGACAACGATGGGCGCTGACCCTGTCCTGTTTCGTGGCCGGGTGGCCTCCCAGCACGAGATCCACCCGGGTTTCTTCTGGCTCGAGCTTGCCTGCCCGCCCGGGATTCCCCCGACGACTCCCGGGCAGTACCTGAACCTTCGAATCGATTCCGACCGACACCTCTTCCGCCGCCCCTTCGGCGTGGTTGGCGAGCGGCGGCGGAAGGGCGAGGTCGTTCTCGAACTCTTCTATGCGGTGGTCGGCTCCTGCACGGCCGCCATGGCGAGGTGGGCTCCCGGGGACCCGGTCGATTGTCTCGGCCCCCTGGGCGCGGGCTACGCCGTCGAGCGGTCTCGACCGGCGCTCCTGATCGCCGGCGGGCGGGGTGCGGCACCTCTCCTCTACTTGAACCAACGTCTCTTAGAAGCAGGCCATCCCGAGGTGCGCGTTGCCTTTGGTGTCCGAGAGAAGGGCCTCCTCTTCGGCCTCGAACGCCTCGATCCCGAACGACTGCTCCTTGCCTCGGACGACGGGAGCGTCGGGTTTCACGGAACGGTGTTGCAGGCCCTCGAAGCGGCGCGGCCCGAGTGGCTAGCCGGTGAACCGGTCCTCTATGCCTGCGGTCCGGAGGTTCTGCTCGCCGCCGTCGCCCGTTTGGCCGAGGCGAGAGGCCTCGACGCCCAGGTGAGCCTCGAGGGGGTCTACGGGTGCGGGGTCGGGCTCTGCCGCGGCTGCGCGGTACCGCTTCGCGAGGAGTCCCGTTACCTCATGCAATGCATCGAAGGTCCGGTGGTGGCGGCCCGCCGGATCGACTGGGAGTGTCTCGCCGATGGCTGACCTGGCGGTGACCGCGGGGGGGCTCCCTCTCAAGAATCCGATCCTTGTCGCTTCTGGAACAGGAGGTTACGGAGCGGAGCTCATGCCGTTTCTGGACCTAGAAGCCGTCGGCGGGGTGGTGACCAAGACGATCTTTCGGGACCCCCGTCCCGGCAATCCGCCTCCCCGGATCGCCGAGACCCCTTCCGGAATGCTCAATTCCATCGGCCTGGAAGGGCCGGGGATCGAGGGGTTCCTGGCCGAGAAGCTGCCGCGCCTCGACGGGATCGCGACGCGCGTGATCGTCTCCATCGGGGCCACCTCTCCCGAGGATTTCGCCGCCTTGGCCGCGCGGCTGGATCATGCGGAGCGCGTGGACGCGCTGGAGGTGAACATCTCCTGCCCCAACGTGAAGGCGGGGGGCCTCGACATGAGTACCCATCCCGAGCTCGCGCGGGACGTGATCCGCGCCGTACGCGGAGCGACGGGAAAACCGGTGTGGGCGAAGCTCACCCCCAATGTCACCACGATCTCCGAGGTCGGCCGGGCCTGCCTGGAGGCGGGGGCCGATGCGCTCTCCGCGGTGAACACCCTGGTGGGGATGACCGTCGACGTGGACCGGCGGCGGGCGGTCCTCGCCCGGGGCACCGGCGGGTTGAGCGGCCCGGCCATCCGGCCGGTGGCCCTCGCCAAGTGCTACGAGCTGGTGCGCGACCTCGGGTGCGACGTGATCGGCATCGGCGGCATCGACGGCACCCGAAGCGGGCTGGAGTTTCTGATCGTCGGATGCCGGGCGGTGCAAATCGGCACTGCGGTGTTCGCCGATCCCGCCCTCCCCGGTCGCATCGCCGGGGAACTGAACGCCTACCTGGACGCGCGCGGCATCGCCTCCCTGGAAGCGATCCTCGGAACGGTGGAGATCGGCGCGCGGCCATCCGGCTCCGCCGGAGACGAGGAGACAGCGACGCCATGAACGACCCGAGAGACGCCTTGATCCTTGCCCTGGACCGGCCGGACCTGGGTGCGGCCCTGTCGCTGGTCGACCAGGCCGGTGACGCATTGCGTTGGGTAAAGGTCGGCCTCGAACTCTTCGTGGCCGAGGGGCCGGCGGCGGGCGCGGCGTTTCGCGGGCGGGGGAAGCGGGTGTTTCTGGACCTCAAGCTCCACGACATTCCGAACACCGTGGCCGGGGCGGTGCGCACGGCGGGAGGCCTGGGGGCGGAACTCCTCACCCTTCACGCGGAGGGAGGGCCGGCCATGTTGCGGGCGGCGGTCGAGGCCCGCGATGCGAACGCCCCCGAACTGAGGCTGCTGGCGGTGACCGTCCTCACGAGCCTCACCGGCGCGGAATACCCCGAGGTCTACCGCGATCCGGACCCGGCGGCGCGGGTGGCCGTGTTCGTCCGGGCGGCGTTGGAGGCGGGGGTCGACGGCGTGGTCTGCTCGGCGGCGGAGGCGGCCACGGTGACTGCGGCGACTCCGGCGGGCTTCCTGCGGGTGACCCCGGGCATTCGTCCCGCCGGCGGCGCGGCCGGAGACCAGGCCAGAGTGGCGACCGCCGAGGCCGCCCTCGCGGCTGGAGCGACCCACCTTGTCCTCGGCCGGGCGGTCACCGCCGCTTCGGACCCACGCCGGGCTCTGGTGGGGGTTCTGGAGGCGATGGCTCGGGTTTGATCGGCGGCGCCGGTCGGAACGCCGCGTTGCGTTCGCCGCCCGGCCCTCCCAAGCCTCACCCCGTACCGCCTGCCGGGGTCTCGCCCCGCGTCGGGAAACGCCTCCCCCGGTGCTCTTCGGTTGCTTGGCCAACCTCTTGGTCGGTATACTTTTTGGTCTCTTTGGGTCCAGGCGGCCTCGACCCATTCGGCCGCCCCACGGCATCGGGCGGTTCCTGTCATCGGGGAGAGTGTGCATGCATCGTATCGGAATGGTCGGGACGGGGTATGTCGGTCTGGTCACCGGCGCCTGTCTGGCCGACTTCGGAAACCAGGTCACCTGCATCGACGCCGACGCCGCGAAGATCGCGAGCCTCGAGGCGTGGGAGATTCCCTTCTACGAGTTCGGCCTCGAGGAGCTGGTGGCCCGCAACGTCCGTGAAAACCGCCTCTCCTTCACCACCGATCTCGACGCCGCCATCCGGGCCAACGAAGTCCTTTTCATCTGTGTGGGGACGCCGAGGGGAAGCGACGGCGAGGCGGATCTGCAGTACGTGGAGTCGGTGGCCCGGAGCGTAGGCCGCCAGATCGACGGCTACAAGCTGATCGTCCAGAAGAGTACCGTGACGGTCGGCACCGGGGCCCGCATCCGCGACATCATCGCGGCCGAATCCGGCGGGGGGCACGCCTTCGATGTGGCTTCGAACCCGGAGTTCCTTCGGGAGGGGAGCGCCATCGAGGACTTCATGCGTCCCAACCGGATCGTGCTCGGCACCTGGACCGAGAAGGCCCGCACGATCCTCGAGGAGGTTTACCGGCCGCTCTTTCTGAATCAAGCGCCCTTCGTACAGACCCGGGTGGAGACCGCCGAGCTCATCAAGTACGCCTCCAACGCCTTCCTTGCCACCAAGATTTCCTTCATCAACGAGGTGGCCAACCTCTGCGAGCTGGTGGGGGCGGATGTGAAGGAAGTCTCGCGGGCGATGGGTCTCGACCGGCGGATCGGCGCGAAGTTTCTCCACGCCGGGGCGGGCTACGGCGGCTCCTGTTTTCCCAAGGACACCGAGGCCCTGGCCCACACCGGCCGCAGCCTCGGCTACCCGATGAAGATCGTCGAGGCGGTGATCGAGGTGAACCGAAATCAGCGCGCGCGTCTCATGCGCCGCACCGAGGAATGGCTCGGGGGCGCGGCGGGGAAGACGGTCGCCGTGCTGGGGCTCGCCTTCAAGCCCGGGACCGACGACGTGCGCGACGCGGTGCCGATCGACTTCCTGCGGTTCCTGGAGGAGAGGGGAGCGGCGGTCCGCGCCTTCGATCCGGTCGCGGTGGAGGCG
>Ga0114931_10008907_pt1 | contig 12084 bp, 10 predicted proteins | sample 2SBtaG_FD_89579 | JGI IMG/M metagenome (GOLD analysis project Ga0114931, IMG submission 89579) | Deep subsurface microbial communities from Kolumbo volcano to uncover new lineages of life (NeLLi) - 2SBTROV14_V59a metaG | ecosystem: Environmental > Aquatic > Marine > Volcanic | place: Kolumbo...
ACTAGCGAAATAGCGCATCGGAAGCATCACGAGATGACGGCGTCGCTGCGATAGAGAGACATGTCCAGTGCGCGCGACCTGCTCGAAACGCCCAGAACGCCCCCGCAAGATCCCCCAGTCGACAGCCGACCAGCGCGCGTATCTGCATCGTGATGGAGGAATGACATGTTCGACGCAACGTCAGGCGAACGGATCAACGGGATCTCGGGAGAGACCCCTTCGATCTCGACCGATGACCGCGGCCTCATCGTTTCGATCGACCCCGGCTTCGAGCACCTGCTCGGGATGGATCTGCACGACGCGATCGGCTCCGCTCCGCAGTACCCCTGGTGGCCAACGGAGGATCGCCGGCTCCTGTCGACCGCCCACGACATGTTTCGCAGCGGACAGCTCGACGTCTTTACCGGTGTTCCCCTGCCCATGCGCTTCCTCGACGGATCCGGCAATCGGATCGCGGTCTCGGTCCGTGTCCTCAAACGAGATGAAGGGCTCGCCTACTTCGTGGAGCCCGACGGCGGCACGACGTGGCAGCGCAGCTGGTTGACGGACGCGACGAAGTGCATTCGCGACCTGTCGAAGGCCGTGAGCAAGCTCTCCGAGGAGGGGGGCCGGCCGCTTCGCACGCTCGCGCCTGACGGGCAGTGGCCGCTTTCGCCTCGGGAGAACGAGGTCTTCGAGCTCCTCTTGAAGGGTCGGACCGCCAAGGAGATCGCAGAGGAGCTGTTCATCAGCCCGAATACGGCCAGGAACCATCGCCAGCGGACGTTCCAGAAGCTTGGGGTTCGCTCCCATGTCGCCCTGCTCGTCCGGTTCCTGACACCCCCGTCGGATTCCGGGTCCGACCCGGTCGAGAACGAGTACCCGCACCCGGGTCTTTCTCTGGAGCAGTCGGAAACGGCGAATGCCACGGCCGCGAGGTCGAGATGAGCGTCGACGAAGCACCCCCGCCCGTAGGCCACCAGGAACGCATCGAGAGGCGTGCAACCGCGCGGTTCGCGACGGACATGACCGCCACGCTCCAGATCGCGCACGTCGGATCGCTCCCTTGCCGGATCACCGACGTCGGAGCGTCGGGGGCCTGTGTCGAAACCGCGTCGATGCTCGCGCTGGACGAAGTTCGGTCTCTCACGGTCACCATGGGCGCCTCCGTCGTTCGGATCGATGCGAGAGCGACGTGGCAACGGCCGGCAACGATGGAGAACTCATGGCTGATGGGCCTGCACTTCCGCCCGTCGGAAACGGCAACGCGTTCCGCCATCCTGGAGATCGTGCGACGGGCACAGGACCCCCTGCTCCGGTTCATCACGGAGAGCTTCGACCTCGATCCGGATCTGGCCCTCGACATCGCTTCGGCCACGCGGTTCCGGCATCTCTCGGCGGGGGCGTGGCTGTCTCTCTACGCGGACCGGGGCGGCGACTCGGAATCCTGGTACATGGTCGTCCGCGGAAGCGTCAACATCGAGATGATGGAACGCCCGTATCGTTCCATCGCGTTCCCGGTCGCCAGGGGCGGAACGTTCGGCGGCATGACGTTCGTGTCGCGCGTGCCGTTCCATGCATCGGCCCACGCCCAGGAAGATACCTCGCTGCTCGAGGTCTCTTCCGGATCGCTCGACTACCTGACCGCGTCGAAGCCGAACGCGGCACTGGCCGTGCGCAGTCTCATCGCCGACAACACGATCCAGTACCTCCATCTGGTGCTGGAACGACTGGGATGCCGGGCGGGAGCGACGGCCGGCGAGCGGAGGGTGTGACGTTGGGAAAGCGACCCATCCGAGGGGCGCCTCGTGTCGCGATGACCGAGCGGGTCTGGCTCCACGACGCCAACCATTCGGATCCGACCCCCTGCGCTTCCCTCGACGTGGGGATCGGGGGAATCTGCGTGCAGCTTCCCGAGGCGGTGTCACTGGAGTCGATTCGTACCGTGTCCCTGACCGTTGGTCGGCGGCAACTAGAACTCCACGCGAACGGGGTCTGGCGTCGCGATCGACCGAAGTCCCGATTCGCTCTCGCCGGAATCTCGTTCGAGGAAACGGATGCCGAGCAATCCGCCGCGCTCTGGAAGCTCATGACCGGACGCGCACTCGAGCTGAGCCGCTTTCTCATCGAGCGATCGGTGCTCGCCGGAATCGAACCCGACATCGCGATGGACATCGCGTTTCGAACGCGACGGAGGCCATTCGACGTCGCGGAGCGCCTCTACCGTCGGGGCGGAGCGGACCCGGACGACCGCTCCATCTACCTCGTGATGAGTGGCGCCGTCGAGATGGAGAGGAACTGCGGCGGTCGAGAAGTCGTGTCGCTGGGCCGCGCCACCCAAGGGGACGTCGTCGGCGGCCTCCCGGCGGTGGCCGGGATCGGGCCGATCGACTCGGCGGTCTGTCGCGAGGCCGTCGAACTCCTGGAGATCGACGAGCACTCCTTCGCCACGCTCCGGTCGGAGAAGCCCGTGGTCGCTCAGCACCTTGCACGCGCCGTCATGGCGAGCAACATGCGGCTCTTCGAGTCCCTTGACGTGGCGTGACGCCGAACCTCGATTGCGGCGGGAAGCATCGAGCGATCTCGCGCGAAGGACCGAAGGTTGGGATCCGGCAGACGACCCACAGAAGAGACGAGAGAGCCCGATCCGACCGGTGGCCCGCTGACATCGCGCTTCGTCGCGTCTTCGGACGGGAGGAGCGAGTCCTCTGACTCCGCGACCTTCGACGTCGTCGTGATCGGCGGCGGAGCCGCTGGATGTGCCGCCGCGCTCGAAGCGGCGCGTTTGCGGCAACGCGTGCTCCTCGTCCAGGGTCGATCGGGGAGTGTCACGACCTCGAGTGCGACCTGTGCGGCCATGCTGAGGTCCGGCGCAAAGCGCATCCACTCGGCAACGAACGCGTTGAGCGAGCCATTGCTGGGCGATGCGCTCCGAGACGCGTATCAACGGATCGTCGCGAACGCTCATGAGGCGACGAGGGAGAGCCGATCCGTCCTGGCCGCGATGCTGCGGCGGGCGGGCGTCGAGGTGGAGGACGGCGTTGCGACCTTCCGGCCTCCCGGCCGGATCGTGATCGATGGCAGGACGGTCCTCGACGCGCGAAACGTCGTCATTGCGACCGGGAGTGACGCTCGCAGGCCAGGCCGGTTTTCCTTCGGCGACGGAATCGTATGCGACAGCGAACTCCTCCTCGACAGGGGAGCGCCGCCGCGCAGTCTCGTGATCATCGGTGCCGAGGAGGAGGGATGCGAACTCGGCTCCATCTACTCCGCCTTCGGAGTCGAGGTGACCATCGTCGACCGCCGGCAGCGATTGGTCCGCTTCATCGATCGAAGCCTGTTGCAGGTGTTCCACGGGCGGATGCAGGCGAACGGCCTGTCCGTCGCGAACGGGGAGGAACTCGTCGACGTCTCGGTCGACCACGTCTCGAAGGAGCCGCACGCAACCCTGCGATTGTCGAGCGGGAGGATCGAACGATGCGACCGGCTGCTCGTGCTGGCCGGCCGCCAGCCTCGTACCGATGGCATCGATCTCGACGGTCTCGGGATCCAGCGCGACGATCGTGGCTTCATCACCGTCGGCGACCGGTCCGAGACCTCGGTGCCCGGCGTCTATGCGGTGGGGGATGTCACCGGATATCCCTTTCGGATCGGTCTCGCGATGCATCAGGCCCGGGCCGCGATCCACCACATCACCGGCAGGGAGATGCAGCCAAGCGTGGAGATACCGCTCACGGTGTACGGAATTCCCGAAGCGAGTGTGGTCGGAATGGGGGAGGATCCTTGTGACCTGTTGGAAGTCCCGAACGTCGTGGGTACGGCCTGGGCAGAAGGGAGCTTCGATCAGGTCGGTCCCCTCTCCGAGGACACCCGACTCAAGCTGGTGTTCGGACTCGATGACATGGGCCTGCTCGGGGTGCAGATCATCGGGTCGTCGGCGAGCGAACTGATTCACCTCGGGAGCCATCTGGTCAGCTCGCGTGCCACTGCGGAGGAGATCTCGGGGATGGTCTTCAATCATCCGTCGCAGAGCAGCGCATACCGGCTTGCCGCGCTCGAAGCGCTCTCGCGCGCGGAAATCGGTCGCGAGAAGGCAGGCGTCGACGACTGAACCGGGGAAGCGCGACGTCCAGCTCCGCAGAAACCGCCGGTCCGCGTCGCGCAGCCGATCTTCAGGGTGCACCGTCGGCGGGGGCTCCTTCCGGTGCCATATCGCCCGCGTCTCCATTCCCCGCGGGCTCAGGCGGGGTCCGTCCGGCGATCACCACCCGGTCGTGCCCTTCCGACTTCGCCTGCAAGAGCGCCGCGTCTGCCAGACTGATCAATTCTGCCAGATCCCTGCTGCGCGCCGTGTCGCTGACGCCGAAGCTGGCCGTGAACGGGGCGGTGGCTCCTCCCGCCTGTGCGATGGCGAGGTTCTGGCGAATCCGTTCGCGCGACGCGAGAGAAGAGGCGCAGTGCCCGGTCGCCCGCGTCGTGGCCGCTGGTGTCGTTGAGCTTCTTGAAGTGATCCAGGTCTCCATAGGAAAGAGCGAGATTCTGGCCCCGCTCGAGCGCTTCCGATACTTCGTCTTCGAACGAGCGCCGGTTGGTCAATCCGGTGAGCGGATCCGTGCTCAGTCTCCTCACGTTCTCCCTCCTGTCGATCTACCTCCCGCGTTTCGACGCCTTGAAGTCGACACTGTAGAGGGATGATCGAGTCGAACGCGCCGAATCTCCTTGCAGTCGGAAGATCGGTACGAATGGAATGGTTCTGGAGGACTAGCAGAAACCCGACTGATCCCCGTTCGAGAAGATCGACCGTAGTTAGTCGACGATCGAACGGTCCGAGATGTCGAATGTCGGAAACCTAACGTTTTGTCTCTGGTCTCTCGAGGACGCGCGTGGAGTGGTCGATATCGTGCGAGACGCAGGCAATGAGGATCGAAATGCATCAGGGTCCGAACAGGGTCGTCGTGGGGCTTCGCGACGGAAGCGAGCTGACCGGGTGGATCCGATCCTTCACGCCGGAACAGACCGACCTGTTCGTGCACTCGGAATTGCGCGATGGAAGCCATTCCGAGGAGCGGCGCCTGCCGAGCGAGTCCGTGGCCTACGTGGCGTTCGACTCACGGGAGGCGGGTCCCCCCGTCGGCCCCGCGGGCGAGGCGGCACCGGTTCGCGTGCACTTCGCCCGCGGCCACGCCTTCGTCGTGGTGCCCGCCAGCGACCCTGGGAGCTTGCTCGGCTTCTGGGGGGTCCCCGTCAACCCGGATAGCCCGCACCGTGTGGTCTACGTGTACGCCCACGGACGGACCGCGCTCGAGAGCCACGAGAGTCTGGGTGCGATGTTGGTCGACCAGGGCCTGGTCGCGAAGGAGGACCTCGACCGCGGACTGGAGAAGCAGCAGTCGCTTCGCCGTCGGCGCATCGGGGAGATCCTTCTCGAACACGACCGGATCCGACCCTCGCATCTCGACCAGGGGCTCGCGCTCCAGCGGCGGGATGGCGCTCGCCTCGGCGAAGTGTTGATCGAGTCCGGTCTGGTCTCTCGAGCGCACGTCGATGCCGCGTTGATGGAGCAGCGGGAGCACCGAGGCCGCCGGATCGGCGAGATCCTCACTGAAATGGGTGTTCTCACCGAAACGACGCTGGCCCAGACGCTCGCAGGAAAGTTCTACCTGCCCTTCGTCGACCTGGACAACTGCCTGATCGACCCCTCTGCCATGGAGGCAATCCCTCCCTGGATCCTCCAGGCCCACCGGATCCTGCCGATCGAAATCGACGACGAGCAGGTCACCGTCGCGCTGGCCGACCCCCTCGAGACGGAGCCGATCGACCTGATTCGCTTCGAGAGATCCTTGCGTGTGCAGGAAGTCGTGGCCGTCGGCAGCCAGATCGACCGGTACCGGAGCCGGCTCCTGGAGAGTGAGGTCTCCGGCGATGTTGCCGCCCTGGCTGCGGCTGTGGAGATCGAAACCGCGACGGAAGCGGACGACAACGACGATCATTGCGCGGCCGAATCCGACAACGCCACGATCCAGCTCGCCAACCAGATCCTCCTCGAGGCAGTGCGGCGCAGCGCGTCTGACATCCACATCGAGCCGAATGGTCCGGGTGCCCGGGTGCGCGTCCGCTTCCGCGTGGACGGCGAATGCGTGGCGATGCCCGAGCTGCCAGCGAGTGTGCAGCACGCCCTGGTCTCGCGCTTCAAGATCATGGCGGGCCTGGACATCTCCGAACGCCGCAAGCCCCAGGACGGAAAGATCCGGTTCCGCCTTCCCGACCAGAGGCTGGAACTGCGGGTGGCCACGATTCCCACCGTGGGGGGAGAGGACGTGGTCATGCGCGTGCTTCCCGGATCGACCGTTCTCGACTTCGACACGATCGGACTTTCCAAGGACAATCGCGACACCTTGGCAGGGCTGGTGCACAGACCACACGGAATGTTGCTATGCGTGGGCCCGACCGGATCCGGGAAGTCCACGTCACTGCACTCGATGCTCAGTCTGATCAATTGCGCGGAGCGCACGATCTGGACGGCAGAGGACCCGGTCGAGATCACTCAACCCGGTCTTCGCCAGGTGCAGGTCCGGCCCAAGATCGGCTTTGGATTTGCAGAAGCCCTGCGCTCGTTCCTGCGCGCCGACCCGGACGTCATCATGATCGGCGAGATGCGCGACCAGGAAACGGCCCAGATCGCAGTCGAGGCTTCGCTGACGGGACACCTCGTCCTCTCGACCCTTCACACCAACAGTGCATCGGAAACGATCGTCCGGTTGGTCGAGATGGGCATCGACCCGTTCAGCTTCGGCGATGCCCTCCTGGGCGTACTGGCGCAGCGGCTGGTCCGACGGCTCTGTGCGGACTGCCGGGACCTGAGACCCGCGGACGAAGCCGACGCGAAGGCACTCGCCGACGCGATGAGCGAGGACGGAACCCACGTCCGGCAGCTCCTCTGGTACGCACCGGGCTGCGAAGCGTGCCGCGGGACCGGATACAGGGGTCGCGTCGCCATCCACGAACTGCTCGTGATGGATGAGCCGCTTCGGGCCGCCATCCATGAGCGCGAATCCGCGGACCGGATCCATGGGCTGGCACTTTCCGGGGGAATGACACCGATCCTACGAGACGGTGCACAGCGGTGTCTCGAGGGCCTCACGGACCTGCGGCAGGTGCTCTCTGTCTGTGCTCCACGCGCTGGTGCGACGCCGTGACGAAGCCCCACCGACGTGCCCATGGCTTCACGCTGATCGAGTTGGTCGTCGTGCTGGCCGTGGTGTCGATCCTCGCGAACATGGGCTACTCGGCGTTCCGTCATCAGGTCATGCGGGCGCGCCGGACCGAGGCGATCGTTGGGCTGGAGGCGATCCAGCGTGCCCAGCAGGCGCAACGATCCGAGTTCGGACGATACGCGGACACCTTCGACGAGATCGGCTTCTCCCTCGATGGCGGGACCCGCGTCGATGCGCGGACGATCCAGGGCTCGACCTACACGTTCACGCTGCGGGCCGTGACCCGCAACGGCGATCCGCGCGGCAGCTTCGAAGCCCTGGCAACGGGAGACCTCGATCCTGGCGATGGGGTGTTCGACATCCTGGCCATCATGGACACCCCACTTCCTCCACCCTGAGGCCGTTCGTTCGCAGGACGACGAACGAGCTGGAGAACCGATCGATGCCCTTTCGCATACGAGAAACGACCCTGGTTGCGTGCCTGCTGTTGGCCGGAGGGACGATCCCGGCCGAGCCGGCCCACGCCGACCGCATCTTCAACCGACCGATCATCGTGCTCTCCAACGACATCGACAACACCCTGCACACACCTTCGGCGAGCCCCGCGCCACCGGCGGCGCCGGCACCGTCGGCCGCGCCGAACGCTCCAGATTCCGGAGCCGGCTCTGCCGTGACGACACCGGCAGGAGGGTCCGGAGGAGGAAGTGGAACGCATTCCGCGGCGGGTGCGCCGGCCGATCCCGACGGCGAGAAGAAGGCGCACGGCAGGAAGGGCAGGAAGTCCGACAAGGGCAAGAAGGAGAAGAAGGGAAAGAAGAAGAAGAAGAAGCGAAAGAAGGACAGGAAGTCGGATCGGGGTGACGAGGGAAAGAAGGGGAAGAAGTCCGACGACGACGAGAAACCGGAACGGGGCAGGAAGGGAAAGGAGCGGCGCCGCGATGGAGACCACCGATGAGCCGACGGGGGCCGGGGCGTCCTTGCCCGGAAGACGATCGCATGGCCGCGCTGCACGGACGCCTGCGCGACCTGCGCGCGGCCGGGCGCGCGGGTCGGAGGCTGCGCGGATCGACGCCGGCCCAGGCCGATCGCCTCGATGCACTCGATGAGGCGCTGACGCACCTCATCCATCACGAGAGACTCGCGGTCGGTGCCGGGGATGATGCGTCGGCGTACCGCGAAGAGACGGAGCGCAACCGCGCCGAGGCGGCCCGGCTCTCCGCGTGTCTCGAGGCCGAAGCCACCGCTTTGCGCAGGTGGGCGGAGGAGATTCCGCCGCCGTCCTTCCCCGACCCCGGCTTGGGGAGCGAAATTGAAGCGAGCGATGATCTGCTCCGGCTTCTCGACCTGCTGCTCGAGGAGGGGGAAGGACTGCCGGGGCGCCTCGATCTCGTGGAGGCGCTCATCGTGCAGATGTCGACGGCCGAGCGGCGGGGCGTCCACCGCGTTGCCCTGGACCCGGTCACGCTGACGCCGACACTCGAGCGGCTCAGCGCGCAGACGGCCGAGGCTTCCGCTGCCGATTCGGCCACTCTCGAAGAAGCGGTCCTGGCTTTCGCCCGGCGGCTGACACCGGAGACGATCGCGGAAGTGGACCGGGAGATGACGGCCCGAAAGGCGGGCTTCGGGCTCGCGCGCCTGGCCCCTTCTGCGCTGCGGGCGCTGGTCTACTACGCGGTCATGCGCTCCAATCAGCGCCCACGCCCCGAGCCGGTTCCGGAAGCGGCACCGCAGCACGACGACTCGCCCGAGCCCTCCGACGAAGGGCGCCTCGCCCCGGCCTCGCCGCTTCCTCCGCGTCGAACCGACGCGGTCCGCCCGCCCGCTCCCGCGGAAACCGGGCCCGATCGTGCGCCTGCCCGCCCGCTCCCCGCAGAAGCCGGTTGGAAGATCGATCCTTCTACGCCTCCCGCGCCTGCAGCCGCCGAACCTCCGAAGATGCGGCGGCCGGGTCGCGCGCGCCGGCTGGCCCGTGTCGCGGTGGCCCTGATCGCGCTGTCCTCTGCAGCCTGGACCTGGATCCATGTGCCGGCGGGAGCCGTCCACGTCCTGAGCCGATCCGAACTCCGGACGCTCTCGCCATGGCTGGCATCCGGCTACCGCGACCGCATTCCCACCCATCGGACGTTCGTTGGTCAGTTCGCACCCGAGTGGAGCCAGCAGGACCAGGATCGGCAGCGGCTTGCGCACGCGGACCTGGTCGCACGTCTACACGACGACGGCGTGTCCGACGTGGTCCTCTACGACCACCGACGCCGCGTGGTCACACACCAGCGGACGGCTGAGCCGCCATCGGTGGATTGACCCGAGCGGGCGTTCGGCCGAGTGGCCCGGTCCGGTGAAGGCAGGACGCGCGACGGATCGATCGGGGTCCGCCCTGACGCCCTGCCCGCCGCACTCCAGCCCTGATCCGGAAGTCCATTCCGGTTGGCCGCAGGACTGGCCACAGGGAGGGGCGCAGGGGAAGGGAAGCGCAGCAGGGCGGCGCCCCGGTTCCCCGTGCCCGGGGGTCACCCGGGTGAAGCCGCGGGCAGGTGCCGAACGGGGGCGAGCCATGAGCCGGAGCCCACCCCTCGCCGCCTCCCTCGCGAGGCCGACCCGCGAATGTCGGATCGAGGCTACGAGCCCGTCGGCACGTCCCGGAACGGGATCCCCTTGTCGGCCCGATGCTCGGACGGCAGCCCGAGGACGCGCTCCGCGATGATGTTCTTCAGCACCTCGTCCGTGCCGCCCGCGATCCGCAGGCCGGGCGATCCCAGGTAGGACTCCTGCCAGAGCCCGTCCTGGAGAGCGATCCCGTGCTGGCTCACCGCCCCCATCGCGCCCTGCAGCTCCATCGCGAACGACGCCACCTGCTGGCTGTGCGGCGCGCCGATGGCCTTCGAGATCGAACCCTCGGGACCCGGCGTCCCGCCGCGCGCGAGCGCGGACTGGATCCGGTAGCCCGTGTACTGCAGACCCTTGCCGGTGATGAAGATGTCGGCCAGCCGCGCGCGCACCGCGGCGTCCTCGATCGCGGGCCGGCCGTTGCGCCTGCAGTCGCGGGCCAGGCGGAAGAGATCCTTGGTCCGCCCGCCGCCGCCCCCGGCGCCGATCGACACGCGCTCGTTCATCAGCGTGGTGATCGCCACCTTCCAACCCTCGCCGACCCCGCCCAGCCGCTGCGAGTCGGGCACGCGGACGTCGGAGAAGAAGACCTCGTTGAAGTGGGAGCCGCCGTTGATCTGCTTGATCGGCCGGCACTCGACGCCGGGGTCGTTCATGTCCACGATGAAATAGGTGAGGCCGTCGTGCTTCGGGACGTCGGGATCGGTCCGCGTGACGATCATGCCCCAATCGCAGAAGTGGGCCCCGGTCGACCAGATCTTCTGGCCGTTGATGACCCACTCGTCGCCGTCCCGCACGGCGCTGGTGCGGAGCGCCGCGAGGTCGGAACCGGCGGCCGGCTCGCTGAAGAGCTGGCACCAGACGACCTGGCCGCGCGCCATCTCCTTCACGAAGCGGTCCTTCTGCTCCTGCGTGCCGTGGGTCATGATCGTGGGGCCGAGCATCCCGTGGCCGATGCCGTAGATCGGCGGCGGCGTCTTGAACCTGGCCTCCTCCTGCGCGAACACGCTGGCCTCGAGGCGGCCCATCTCCTGGCCCCCGTACTCCTTGGGCCAGGTCAGCACGGCCCAGCCGTGGTCGAACTTGGTCGCCTGCCAGTCCTTGGCGCGCTGGATCGCGGCCGCGTCCTCGCGCTCGCCGAGGCCCGAGGGCGATTCGTCGGCCCCGAGCGGCTCGAGGTGCTGTTCGAGGAAGGCGCGGGCCTTCTTGCGGAACTCGCGTTCTTCGGGGGAGTCGTTGAAGTCCATCGTGTCTGATCCTTCGCTCGGCTTCGCCGCGCTGCGCGGGCCGCGCTGCGGCCGTTGCGGGGGGCTGTCGCCTTTTCGTGTCGTCGGCCGCGTCGGGCCGTCTGGGGTGGGGTCGGTCCCGGTTTCGTTTCTCTTCTTCTTCCGGGGATCTAGAGCGTCGCTTCGATCTGTTGGACGAGCTTCTCGCGCCACTCGTTCGGGGTGCCCAGCGCGTGGGCCGTGCTCTTGGCGCGGCGGTAGAAGAGGTGGCAGTCGTACTCCCAGGTGAATCCGACGCCGCCGTGCATCTGCACCATCTCCTCGCTCGCGAGCACGAACGCGTCGCTCGCGGCGACCCGCGTCGCCGCGGCCGCCTGCGAGAGCTCGGGCTCGCCGTTCTCGAGCGCCCAGGCCGCCCAGTATCCGTTGGACAGCGCGATCTGGATCTTTCCGTACACGTCGGCCATCCGGTGCTTCAGGGCCTGGAAGCTCGCGACCGGCCGACCGAACGCGAAGCGCCCCATCGTCTGCTCGCGGGTGATGTCGAGGGCCCGCTCCGCGCCCCCGATCTGCTCGTAGGCCAGCAGCACCGCTGCGCGGTCGAGGACGTCGCGCACGATCGCGGCCGCGTCGCCGGCGGCACCGAGCCGCTCGGCCGGCGCGGCGTCGAACGCGATCCGCGCGAGCGGGCGGCTCGGGTCGAAGCTCTCGACCGTCTCGCGTGCGACACCCGAAGCCGAGAGATCGACCACGACGAGGGAGTGGCCGCTGTCCTCCGCGGCCACGACGACGGCCAGGCCGGCCGCACTGCCGTCGCCGACCGGCACCTTGGTGCCCGTCAGCGTGCTGCCGTCGAAGCGGGCCTCGGCGTTGCGCGGGTCGAAGTCGCCGGGCCCTTCGGCGAGCGCCAGCGTGCCGATCGTGTCGCCCGAGACGAGCCCGGGAAGCAGGCGCTTCTTCTGGTCCTCGCTCCCGGCGCGGACGATGGTCTCGGTCGCGAGGTAGACCGAGGACGAGAACGGGATCGGCGCGAGCACGCGGCCCAGCTCCATCCCGATCAG
>Ga0114931_10008908_pt1 | contig 12083 bp, 9 predicted proteins | sample 2SBtaG_FD_89579 | JGI IMG/M metagenome (GOLD analysis project Ga0114931, IMG submission 89579) | Deep subsurface microbial communities from Kolumbo volcano to uncover new lineages of life (NeLLi) - 2SBTROV14_V59a metaG | ecosystem: Environmental > Aquatic > Marine > Volcanic | place: Kolumbo...
AAGGCGGTCATTTTAATATCTGGCTCCGGCGACAGGATTCGAACCTGTAACCTAGCGGTTAACAGCCGCTCGCGCTACCGTTGCGCCACGCCGGAAGGGTAGGGATGTTCGCGTTTAATTATGAGTTTCGCAAGTTATTGCAAATCATCGGTGTTGTCAAGCGGATTTATGTTGCCGCGGTTTTTCAAATCTCTCCAGTTTTTTTCGCCGCCCGTGGACGCTCATTTCTTTGCAGCGCCCATTTCGGTGCGCCCTTGCATGGACTTGAGCAGGGTGACGGGATCGGCGTATTCCAGGTCGCCGCCCACCGGCAGGCCCCGGGCGATGCGCGTGACCTTGACTTCGTACGGTTGCAGAATCTTGGAAATATACACGGCGGTGGACTCGCCCTCCATGTTCGGATTGGTGGCCATGATCACCTCGCGCACCGAGTTTTTTTCGACCTTTTCTTTTAACGCGCCAATGGTCAGGTCATCGGGGCCAATCCCGTCGAGCGGCGATATAACCCCCATGAGCACGTGATACACGCCCTTGTATTCGCCCATGTTCTCCAGCAGAAAAACGTCGTAGGGGTCCTCGACAGCGCAAATGGTGGCGCGGTCACGGGCAGGGTCCTTGCAAATGCCGCAGGGATCCTCCTCGGTAATCCCGTGGCAGATGGAACACAGAATGATCTTTTCCTTGATGTCGATAATCGCCTGGGCAAGCTTCTGCGTACGCTCGCGCGAGCCGCGCATCAAAAAAAAGCTGAGACGCTCGGCGGTCTTTTGCCCAATACCGGGCAACCGCTTCAATTCGCTAATCAGTTCGGTTACGCTTTCCGGTCGCTTCACGGATGGCCTTGAAAATACATAGCGAGCACATTTCCTGTAGATGGTTGCGGGAAGCTTTCAATTGCGCGGTTCAGGGAGCGGGCCTGGGAACACGGCACGGTTCGGTCCTAGGGAAACAATCCCGGGATTTTAATCCCTCCGGTCAGTTTGGACATCTCCCCCTGGTTGAGTTCCTTGTTTTTGCGGTGAACTTCGTTGACAGCGCCGACGATAAGGTCTTCCAGCACTTCCTTGTCCTGCATGTTGATCAACTCTTTGTCGATTTTAACGGAAAGAATCTCGTTGAGTCCGTTGGCGGTCATGGTGACCATACCGCCGCCGACGGAGACCTCGACGGTTTTTTGCGCCAGTTCGCCTTGAATTTCCGCCATCTTCGATTGTATTTCCTGAGCCTGTTTGAAAATCGCTCCAAAACCTTTATTCATGATCGAACGTTTCCTCTGCCTTGGCGATTCGATTTTTCCAATCAACGGGCGATACTGCCGCCGAAAATATCGAGCGCATCTCTTAGAATTTGGATTTCGGCCTGATCCTTGGGTTTATTATAACCTTTGGTGTTTTTTTTTTCTTCCCTAATGTCGGATGAGCTGTTGTTTCCCGTGCTTTTCAACACAAGTTTTATTTCCACGTCGGTTTTGCGGATGGCCTGGATCGCATCTGCAATGATTTTCAGGTTCTCCTCCTTTTTTATGCGCTCCAGCGTAAAAGGATCGGAAAAATTTAATTGGAGAACCCCCGGGGCGGGAAACTCCGCGCGGCAAGCGTCCAGGTAGTGGGCAAAATAGGGTTTTTGATTGCAAATTCTGCCGGTCACGGCCTGCCAAAGCGCTTCGTTCTCCGGCGACCCGTTGGCATCGGCCGGCGGCGGCTCCTGCCGTCCCGGCGCTTCCTCCGGTTGGCGTCCGGTTGCCGGCCGTTCCGGCCGCGCCACCTCGTCCGCAATATTCGTTTCCTCTGGAACCGTGCCATTGTCCAGCCGATTGATCCGCTCGATCATCTCTCCGATATCGCGAAAAGGGCGCACGTCGGTCAGGCGCAGAACCGCCATTTCAAACAGAGTTTGCGGCAGGGGGCTGCGCTTCATCTGCGCCTCGGTGTGCGACAACACCGTAAACATCTGCTGCAACTCGTCGGCATGAAATTTTTCCGCCTGCCGTTTCAGCACCGGCAGATTGCAGGTTTGCGGGTCCAGAAGCGTCTCAGGTTGTTTTGTCAGCTTGGCGAGCAGCAAGTCGCGCAGGTACTCGATCAGGTCCCGGCAAAAATAATTGAGGTCCTTGCCGGCGTCGGCAACGTCCCGCAGCCGCGCGATCAGGGCAGGGCAGTCGCGCCCGGCAAGATCGTCGATAAACCCCTCCAGCACGTCGCGGGCGACAATGCCGAGAATGGATTCCACGGACTTCGCCTCGACTTTCTTGCCGCAGAACGCGATCACCTGGTCGAGCAGGCTTTGCGAATCGCGCATACTGCCGGCGGCGTTTTTGGCAATTTGCTGCAGTCCGAGGTTGTCGATGGTGATCGCCTCGCGGTCGCAGATGAGCCGCATTTGCTCGACGATCTGATTCTGCGTCAGCGCCTTGAACTCGAAACACTGGCAGCGCGACAGGATGGTTTCGGGAATCTTGATCAACTCCGTTGTGGCGAAGATGAACACCACCCGCGACGGCGGCTCCTCCAACGTCTTTAACAGCGCGTTGAAGGCGCTTTTGGAAAGCATGTGCACTTCGTCGATGATATAAATTTTGTAGCGGCAGGCGGAGGGGGCGTACTGCACGTTTTCGATCAGGTCGCGCACTTCGGCAACGCCGTTGTTGGAGGCGCCGTCGATCTCCATGACATCGGCGCAATTGCCCTGGCGGATCTCAACGCAAAAAGAGCACGTGCCGCAAGGCTCCGCGGTGGGGCCGGCCTCGCAGTTGAGCGCCTTGGCGAGAATGCGCGCCGCCGTCGTCTTGCCCACGCCGCGCGTGCCGGAAAACAAGTAGGCGTGCGCCACCCGGTCGAGGCGGATGGCATTGCTCAACGTCTGGATAATCGCTTCCTGCCCCACCAGGTCCGCAAAATTCTGCGGACGCCATTTGAGAGCCGATACCTGGTATTCCATAACGTCACCGCTCAAGAAGCCAACACGCGCGGGGCGCCCCGCCCCTAAAAAAAGAAAAGGCAGAATTGTTGGGGAATCCCGCAGCACACAAAGTAATTTGCTACCGCTGCTTCCTTCCGGACCTGACGGGGTTCACAAAGCCCTGTTGCGCGAGGCCCAACAAAACTGCCAAATCAATTCATTCATTTGTCTTTTAGAAAAATTACCATAGCGGCGGCCAATATTCCAGAAGAAAAACGCGGCAAGGTTTTCAGCCATACCTGTCCCCCGGCGCTTCGTTGTTCCCGCCAACAAGAAAATTTTGCAAAATAAATCCAGGAGTTACAGCCAAGCAACCCGTGAGGCATGCCGGCGACACCCTGTCTCATCTGCTATATATAAGGACCTTTTTTTATTTTCCGGAGGAAACCATGACCGCACGCATGACAAAAGCCAACCGTTCGCGGAGGGAAAAAATTCTGCAAACCCGGCCCTGGGAAAAAGCCACGGGGCCAAAAACCCGGCAAGGCCGGGCGCGCAGTTCCATGAACGCCCTCAAACACGGCAAATGGTCGCGCACCATGGCCGTCATCCGCAAACAACACCAAACCGCCCGGGCGCTGAAATCCGAAATTCTGGAACTGCAAAAACTCCGGCTGCAAGCATTCGATGCCGTCATAGAAATCCATGACCTGGCATCCAAAACCATTGGAGGACAAAATGACTGATTCGGAAAAAACCCCTGTCACTTACCCCGACGTTTTAAAAAAACTCGAGGAAATGCGGCGGCTCTGTCTTTACTCGCCGACGGGCCAGGTGAAGAAAACCCCCGACCTGCGCGAAGCCAACCGTGCCCTGGCCTCAATGATCGGCGCCCTCAAGGCAATGGACAAACACGCCAGCGACACCACGGGACAACAAGACAGCCAAACCACCCGGCAAGCCGACGAATTGAAAAGAAAGTTTCTCGAACGCACCCGGAAATTAAAAGAAGCCGAAAGCCAAACCGACCCCCCAGCTACCAAATAACGCGAGAAAGATTTTTGCAACCGGGGCCGCCCTGGAGTTTGTAAACTTCACCAGCAGACCCGCGTCTCAAAAGAGCGGAGAGGGTGGGATTCGAACCCACGGTAGGGGTAAACCTACACACGCTTTCCAAGCGTGCGCCTTCGACCGCTCGGCCACCTCTCCTTAAACGGCGGGCCTGCATTTTCGGGTTTTCCGGTGGCGGAGAGAGGGGGATTCGAACCCCCGGTACCCCAAAAGAGTACAATAGATTTCGAGTCTACCGCCTTCAACCGCTCGGCCATCTCTCCTTACCGGTCAACCGCAAAAGGCCGGCTCCCTTTACCGGCAAAGGCAAGGGAGACCGGCCCGCTGTCCAGTACGCCCAAGAGGACTCGAACCTCCGACCTACGGTTCCGCAAACCGTCGCTCTATCCAGCTGAGCTATGGGCGCAAATTAAAACCATCCCCGCGGCATTGCCGCTTCTCCACGCCTTCACGACACGGGTTCGGGAACAAAATCCATCAACTGAATACTGAACCGTTCATGGGGAAAAGCATACAACGAGGGAAACTTGAAAAAGGCCCAGCCCTGGTATATCCGTTTGCCGTTTTCCTCGACGACCAACTGCACCGCCGGATTGTCCAGCCGGTTGCTCATGGAAGTATAAGCCGCCGCGGTCATGACAAAGTTAGGCAGAAACGGCCCCACCGTAACCTTCATCCCGGTATCGCCCAAACGGAAGCTGGAGCCCAGGCCCACGGTTTTCATCTGGTTGCGTTCCTCGTCGGCCTTGTTTTTGATCAACAGCTTGACCGCTTTCCATTTGCCCTTGACCTCATCGGGAACGGCGATGGCGCGCTGCACCTTTTGCGTCACCTGGACATTCGGGTGATCGTCCGACACGTCGCCGTATCCGCGGACAAGGGCCTGGGCGGCTTTTGCCTGCCGCTGGTTTTGAATTGAGGACCCCTCGTACAGGGAAATGCCCGGCGGCAGCGATTCGCTGGCACTTGTGCCGGCTGGCGGCGGCGCGGACCCCGCCGTTTGCGCCACGGCCTTCGGCGCCGCCGGCGCCTCACCGCCGGAGGAACAGCCCGCCATCGCCACCACCCCAAAGAGCAACAGCCCGGTCAAACGGCCCGCAAAAAATCCCGGCGGCAAAAAACGCTTTCGTGTCGTCATCATATCGCACCACTGAAAACGGAGAGGGTGGGATTCGAACCCACGGTAGGGGATTAACCTACACACACTTAGCAGGCGTGCGCCTTAAGCCAACTCGGCCACCTCTCCTTTGTTAACGGAACACGCGGACCGGAAATGCCGGAAAAGTTAAAGAACGTTTCGCTGGCCTCCCGTCTCCACTATCATTTTGGCGGAGGGAGTAGGATTCGAACCCACGGAACTTTCGTTCAGCGGTTTTCAAGACCGCCGCCTTAAACCACTCGGCCATCCCTCCCGCTGGGCGTTAAATTTCAAGCCTGCTTGTTTCGTTTCAATACTTATCCAGTTCCGGAAAAATGTCAAGAGGCGATGGTATGCAAGCCGTGCATGTAGGGTTGCAGCGCTTGTGGTATCCCGATCGAGCCGTCGGCGCGCTGGAAATTTTCCAGGATGGCGACAAAAAGCCGGCCCGCCGCCAGGCCCGATCCGTTGAGCGTGTGGACAAATTCCGGCTTACCCGCCGCCCCGGTTTTGTAGCGAATTTTGGCGCGCCGCGCCTGGTAATCGGTGAAACTGCTGCACGACGAAATCTCCCGGTACGCCTTTTGTCCGGGAAGCCACACTTCCAGATCGTAAGTCTTGGCGGCGGAGAAACCCAGGTCGCCGGAGCACAGCACCACCACCCGGTAATGCAGACCCAGCTTTTGCAAAATCGATTCGGCGTCCTCGACCAGCGACTCCAGCTCGGCGGGCGAGGATTCCGGGACGACGAATTTGACCAACTCCACTTTGTCGAACTGATGTTGGCGGATCAGGCCCTGGCTGTCCTTGCCGTAGGAACCGGCCTCCCGGCGGAAGCACGGCGTGTAAGCGGCGTAGCGTAGCGGCAGAATCTCCTCTCCCAGAATCTCATCGCGGTTGTAATTGGTCACCGGCACCTCGGCAGTGGGAATCAGGTAATACGGATCGTCGCTGAGCTTGTACAGGTCTTCGGCAAACTTCGGCAGCTGGCCGGTGCCGGTCATACTTTCCTCGTTCACCATGAACGGCGGATACAGCTCGACATAGCCCCGCTCGCGGGTCTGCACGTCCAGCATGAAATCGATGAGGGCGCGCAGCAGGCGCGCCCCGGCGCCCTTGTAAACGGCGAACCGGGCGCCGGCGATCTTCGCCGCCCGCTTGAAATCGAGTATCCCCAGAGCCTCCCCCAGTTGAATATGGTTCCTCGGGGCAAAATCAAAACTGGGGACCTCTCCCCATTTTTTCACTTCCCGGTTCGCCGTCTCGTCCGCGCCCGGCGGCACGGAGTCGTCCGGCACATTGGGAATTTGCAGCAGGTGCCCGCGGATATCGTTTTCGCCGGACTGTATCCGTTGATCGAGTTCCCGGATCAGGACATTCAGGTTTTTGACCTCGCGCATTTCTTTTTCAGCATCCCCCCCCTGCCGTTTCAATTGACCCACCTGGGAGGACAACATCTTCTTCTTGTTTTTGAGAGACTCCGACTCTCCCAACAATTTCCGCCGGTCAGCGTTGAGTCCGATGAGGCGGTCCAGAGTATCGGCAAACCCATCGCCGCGCCGCGCAAGGCGGCCTTTAACCTCATCGCTTTGTTCACGAATGTATTTGATGTCAAGCATGTGCAAAGCCCTGGTATGCAACGCCCGTCGAGTGCGAGCGCTCCGGTGCCGCAATCCGCTCAAATTTTCTTGGAGCGGCTCCGGTTGCGGAATTTCGATTTGTTTTTCTTGTCCATCTTCTTTTGAATCCGGCTTTGAATACCCTCTATCTTCATCTTGAGCAAGGCCGGATAAGGATACGCTCCCTCCAGGGACTTGAATTTCCGCAACGCATCCTCCAGTTTCCCCTCATCCTCCAGGCAGGAAGCCATGACAAATTCTATCTCGTCCATGAACTCACTGCGCGGGTACTCTTTCACAAAAGCCTGATAGTGCCGGCGGGCTTCCCCGCAACGGTTGAGCGTGTACAGCAGATTGGTGATCTTGTAAGCGGACTCCTCCGCCCAGGCGCTCTCCGGGTAATTGTTGAGAAGAACTTCCAACTCGACCAGCGCCTGCTCGTAATCCTGTTTCTTGTAATAGATGGAAGCGATGCGGTACTGATGATCGCCGTTTTCCTTCGATTCGCCGAACTCATTGATCAGCTTTTGATATTCGATGATCGCCTGATCGTAATCCTTAATGGAGAATTCGACAAATTCGGCAATGTATTTGTGCGCCCGGTAGCTGAACCGGTCCTTCTTGTTCAGGTGCAGCAGTTCCTGGAAATAAACCAGCGCCTGCGACGTATTGCCCAGGCTGAAGTAATTGATCTCGCCCAGGCGGAGCAAGGCTTCCTCCACGACTTTTCCCGTGTGGGTTTTGTCCAGGACGGATTTCAGAATCTCAATGGCGGTGTGGTTGTGGCCCTTGATCCATTCGTCGTCGGCTTTTTGGATCAGGTGGTCGGCCCGGCTGTCCGTGCAGGCCGTCAGCATCAGCGCCAGGCAGGCGCCCAGGAGCCACCCAATGCCCGAATGGGCAAAAAAATTATTCATCCCCGCGTTTCTCCCTCAGCGGTCGGCTTGCCTTTGCAAACACCGGCAGGCACGCGGGCTACCCGCATACCGGCGCGCGGCGGCAAAGGACGCGCTACTCCACCAATCTCTCAAAACTGACCACGCGGTCGTCCGCGTTGAGGCTCACCAGCCGGACGCCCTGCGTGTTGCGGCCGATGAAGGAAATCTCGTTGGTGTTCATGCGAATGATTTTCCCGTCGGAGGAAACGATCAGGATTTCATCGTTGCCGGTGACCGGGCGGATACCGACGACGCGGCCGATTTTTTCATTACAGCGGATGGTGAATACGCCGCTGCCGCCGCGGCCTTGCCTGGGGTATTCCTTGACATTGGTGCGTTTGCCGTAGCCTTTTTCCGTAACCGTCAGGATGGTGACGCCCGGCTCGACCACTTCCCCGCCGACGACGCAGTCGCCCGGGCGCAGGCGGATGCCGATCACCCCGCGCCCCGTGCGGCCGATGGCGCGAATCTCTTTCTCCGGGAAGCGGATCGACATGCCGTCCCGCGTAACCAGAAAAATGTCCTTGTTGCCGTCGGACAGTTTCACGCCGATCAGGCGGTCGTCCTCATCGATGGTCAATCCGATGATCCCCCCTTGCCGGGGCCGGCTGTAGGCCGCCAGGGACGTCTTTTTCACGATGCCGTTGCGCGTGATGGCGATGATGAACTTGTCGTCCTCGAATTTCTTGACCAGCAGGATGCCGGCGATGTTCTCGCCTTCGCGGAAGTTGATGAAATTGACGATCGGCCGGCCCTTCGCCGTGCGGCTGGCTTCCGGAATCCGGTACACCTTCAGCCAGTGCACCTTGCCGATGTTGGTGAAAATCAGCAGGTCGCTCAGGTTGGAGGCGATCAGCAGTTCTTGCACCACGTCTTCCTCCTTGACGTTCATGCCTTTCACCCCCTTGCCGCCGCGCCGCTGGGCGCGGTAATTCTCCAGACTGTCGCGCTTGATGTAGCCGCCGCGCGAGTAGGTCACCACCATTTCCTCATCGGCGATCATATCCTCCAAGTGAATGTCCGCCTCCGAGTTGCCGACGATCTCGGTGCGCCGCTCGTCGCCGTATTTCTCCTTTATCGCGGTCAGTTCATCGACAATGATTTCCAGTTTGACCTTGTCGTGACCCAGAATATTCAACAGTTCGCCGATCAGTCGGCGGATGTTTTCCAGCTCATCGACTATCTTTTGCCGCTCCAGGCCGGTCAGCCGCTGCAGGCGCATATCCAGAATGGCCTTGGACTGGATTTCCGAAAGGGCGAAACGCTCCATCAAATTTTCCCGGGCCGTGGCCGGGTCCGCGGAGCCGCGGATCAAGGCGACGATCTCGTCCAGGTTATCGACGGCAATCCTCAAGCCCTCGTAAACATGCTCCTTTTCCCGTGCTTTTCGGAGGTCGAACTCCGTCCGCCGGGTGACCACCTCCTTGCGGAACAGAATGAAATGGTGCAGCACGTCCTTGAGATTCAGCACCTTCGGCTGGTTGTTCACCAGGGCCAGCAGAATGATGCCGAAAGTTTCCTGCAATTGCGTGTGTTTGTACAAACTGTTCAAGACCACTTCCGGAATGATCCCGCGTTTCAGTTCGATCACTATGCGGATGCCATCGCGGTCCGACTCGTCGCGCAGGTCGGAGATGCCCTCGACACGTTTTTCCCGCACCAGGGCGGCGATTTTTTCGACCACTCGCGCCTTGTTCACCTGGTAAGGCATTTCCTTGACGATGATGGTGGCGCGGTCGTCCTTTTCCCGGGTTTCGATCTCGACCCGGGCGCGCACCTTGATGACCCCCCGCCCGGTCTTGTAGGCCCCGTGAATCCCGCCGGCGCCCATGATCAAGCCCCGCGTCGGAAAATCCGGACCCGGAACAATCTGGATGAGGTCCTCGACGGAACTGTCGGGATGGTTTATCAAATGGATGGTGGCGGTAACGATTTCCTTCAAGTTGTGCGGCGGAATGTTGGTGGCCATGCCCACGGCAATTCCTGACGCCCCGTTCACCAGCAAGTTGGGAATACCCGCGGGAAGCAGGGTGGGTTCCTCCAGCGACTCGTCGTAGTTCGGCTTGAACTGAACGGTTTCCTTTTCCAGGTCGCGCAGCAATTCTCCGGAAATCTCCGCCATGCGGATTTCCGTATAGCGCATGGCCGCCGCCGAATCGCCGTCGATGGAACCGAAATTCCCCTGGCCGTCCACCAGCGGATAGCGCATGGAGAAACTCTGCGCCAGGCGGACGATCGTGTCATAGGCCGCCTGGTCGCCGTGCGGATGGTATTTGCCGATGACATCGCCGACAATCCTGGCGGATTTTTTATAAGGCTTGTCGAAGGTGTTTCCCTGTTCGGACATGGCGAACAACACGCGGCGGTGCACCGGTTTCAAACCGTCGCGCACGTCGGGAAGCGCCCGCCCGACGATGACGCTCATGGCGTAGTCCAGATAAGAATTTTTCATCTCATCTTCGATATTGATCTGCTCGACCGTCTCGGGCATCGCTGTTCTCCGCAAATAAGCTTGCTTGTAATTTTTTTGGGGGTGCGTCTTGCTCCCCGCGTGTTACCTGACTATTCGCCGTCGCGCGGCGGGGCATTTGCCCTTATTGCACGGGCGGTTGACCCGGTTTTGGTTTTTCCGGACCCTGACCGGCCTGTTTTTTCCCGAAAAAAATTTCCTGAAAAACACGAAACAAACTAGACGAACCGTCAGCCGGCAAACCCCGCAACCTCTTGTCTTGCAACGTATCCCGCAGGATTCCGGTCAGGTGCGCACCCGTTGGATTCCATGGAAAACCGGGCTATAAAATAAACCAAAGGATTTATACTCAACCCGCCGACGCGAAACATTTTTTTCACTTGGCGTTTCCCGGCGCCAAAATCGCATTTTGAAGATTAAAAGCTCAGCCATTTTCCCGTGGGCGTTGCCCACCCCCCTATATATAGCGCGCCAGTCAGGTATGCCCGGTCTGCTGAAACATCAAACATCGAGATTCCTCACGGAGAGCGCATTGTTCTGGATGAATTCGCGCCGCGGCTCAACCTCGTCTCCCATGAGTGTCGTAAACAGGTCTTCCAGCTCAAACAAATCGTCCGCGCGGATTTTCAGGAGCAAGCGGTTGTCCGGGTCCATGGTCGTTTCCCAAAGCTGGTTGGGGTTCATCTCTCCCAAACCCTTATAACGCTGGATATACAGTCCCTTTTTCCCCGCCTCCAGAATGGCGTCCAGCAGTTCCGCCCTGGACTTCGCCTGCAATTTGCTGCCGTTGCTCATCAGGGTGAAGGGCGGATGATCGATATCGCGCAGCGGTTGATAAATCTCGAACAGCTTCCGGATCAGCACCGAGCCGATAAAATCCGCGTTGAACTTGACATTAAACTCCCTGCCCTGGTAGAGACCCGTTATAAAAAATTTATAGAGGAGCGTCTCCGGATCCTGATCGACGGAAAACTCGATATCCCGGAGGTCCTTGTTCAGGTCGATGAGAGTATACTTGTGATCTACCTTTGCCTTGATTTTGTCGGTGTCCGAGCGGTCCAACTCGAGGCCAAATTTCTTCAGGACATTCACCTTGTCCCCGGTAATATTCTCGCCGTTTCTGAAGCGGATGGGAACATTCAACCTCTTTTGCCCGTAGCCGTACTTTTCCTTATTCTCCTTGTCCATCAATTCATCGAGAATTTTCGTGATAATTTCCACAACCCCCTCAAGTTTCTCGAAGCTCTTTGGGGTTACGCCAAGCTTGACGATCATATTCAGAATGCCCGGGGGAATGTTATTTCTCACAACCTGGTTAAAGTATTCCTGATAATTGCTCAGCTTGCCGACCAGTTTTTCCAGGGCCTCGCCGGAATAAAAGGCGCCGTTTCTCGCCGTCTGCACCCTCAATTTTTCCGTACCGAGTTTGACCAGATAAGCGAAAAGGTTTTTCTCTTTTTTTAGATATTTCTCCGCCTTGCCTTTTTTCACCTTAAAGAGGGGAGGCTGGGCAATGTACAGATAGCCTTTTTCAATCAATTCCGGCATCTGGCGGTAAAAGAAGGTCAGCAGCAAAGTCCGGATATGCGCGCCGTCCACATCGGCATCGGTCATGATGATAACCTTGTGATACCTCGCCTTGGAGATATCGAAATCCGTTTTGCCGATTCCCGTTCCCAGCGCGGTGATGAGCGTCCGTATCTCGTCGCTGCCGATCATTTTGTCGTACCGCGCCTTTTCCACATTAAGGATTTTTCCCTTAATGGGGAGGATCGCCTGGAAACTTCTGTCGCGTCCCTGTTTGGCGGACCCGCCGGCGGAATCGCCCTTGACAATATACAACTCGGACCGGGCCGGGTCTTTCTCCGCGCAGTCGGCCAGCTTGCCGGGGAGGGAACTGACCTCCAAGGCATTTTTTCGCCGCACCAGGTCCTTGGCTTTTTTCGCCG
>Ga0114931_10008909_pt1 | contig 12082 bp, 8 predicted proteins | sample 2SBtaG_FD_89579 | JGI IMG/M metagenome (GOLD analysis project Ga0114931, IMG submission 89579) | Deep subsurface microbial communities from Kolumbo volcano to uncover new lineages of life (NeLLi) - 2SBTROV14_V59a metaG | ecosystem: Environmental > Aquatic > Marine > Volcanic | place: Kolumbo...
ACCCACTCACAACCGTGCTCGATTGCCAGAGCGGCGTGTTGCGCATCGGCGACCTGCTTGCCGGTGGCGCGGGAAGTTCGACACAAGTGGCTTACCAGCTGCCAGTGATTCGGCCCCGGTGACAGCAGACGGCAGAGGTCGCGCTCGACAATCGCGTCGATCGCCGAGACCGCGAGCGACGTCGAGGTAGGGACGTTGAAAATTCGGCCGCTGGTAACGATGCGCACGAACGCGACGGCGACCAGCGTCGACAGCGCGAGCGGCTCAGCTCTACTCAAGTGCTGCTCGATCCAACCGCGAGCATGCTCGTGCTGCGGCTGATCCCGGCGGTGGGCGTACACGAGGACGTTGACGTCTGGCATCAACATCGAATCGATCACCGTCTCCGACGTGGATCGGCGAAGTCCTTCTCGTCGTCCCGCTCGATCTCATCGTAGAAATCCGACGGAGTCAGAGCTTCCTCGTCACCCGGCGACCCAAAGGTCACCATGGCGAAAGGGCCGGCCCCCCCCACTTTGCGGGCCAACGTCTCGCGCAGGCTCCGATTGATCATCTCGCTGAAGCTAATACCCGCCTCGACCGCGCGTTTCTTCGCTTCTCGGAACAACCAGTCATCGACCACCACTGTCGTGCGCATACTTATGCGCATACTGATGATTCAGCTTCCTGTCAATCCAATATGGCGCGCGCCAAGGACACCGGCTCACGAGTCTGGAGCTATTGCGAAATCGGAAAGTTAGGGCTTGCCATCGGTGTCGTGGAAGAGCGTCCCGTCAATCTACTCTCAGGGATCACAGCCCTCCCCGGCCCGCAGCCCGGCCGGGAAACGAGGAGCGCATCGGACCCGGGTGGAATCACTCACCTTGCCTCCGCTTTCGCGCCGTGCTCTGACGCCAGGATGCTGGATGTCGGTCGCACAGCGGCTTGTCACCAACCCTCGAGGATATCTTGAATAAAGATGATCGATTCACCCGGCGCGAGGTACTCGGCCTGCTGGGCGCCGGGGCCGTGGGGGGTTCCCTCGGCGGGCCGCACCGGGCGCGCGCCGGGAAGCGGCCGCCCAATGTGGTCTTCATCCTCTCGGACAACCACCGTTGGGACGCGTGGGGTGGCGCGGGCCACCCGTTCGTCCAGACACCTCATCTCGACCGTCTGGCGCGCGAAGGGCTGGTCTTTGCCAACGCTTTCTGCACGACGCCGCTATGCAGCCCGGCGCGGGCGAGCTTCCTCACTGGACGCTACGCCTGGCAGCACGAAGTCTGGAACAATGCCGAGCGCGGAATCTGGCGAGATGCGAACGTCACGTTCCTCGAACTCCTTAAAAGTCAGGCTGATTACGCGACTGCTTTCATCGGCAAGTGGCACATGCCGGGAAGCGGCCTTCCCCGGCTCCGCGGTGTCGATCATTTCGTAACCTTCGTGATTCAGGACGGCCAGGGCCGCTACTTCGATTGCCCGCTGATCGTCGACGGGCGCGCAACCGCGTCGGCCGTTGCGTACCTGCCCGAAGAGCTGACCAACCGGTCGATCGCTTTCATCCGAGAGCATCGAGACGAACCGTTCTTCGTCTACCTGTCGCACAAGGCGGTTCATCCCCCGTGGAGCCCGGCGCCGGATCAGCGCGACTTGTACGCCGACGCCGAGATCGTCTTACCGGCGGGGGCAAACTCGTGGACCGGATTCACCAACGGCGAGATCTGGGGAGGGTTCGACCGACCGATCGAGAACGCGATCCGCTCCTACATGGCAACCGTGACCTCAATGGATCGCGAGATCGGACGTCTCCTGGCGGCGCTCGATGATCTTTCGCTGCTCGACCGCACCGTCGTGGTCTACACCAGCGACAACGGCCTCCTGTTCGGCGAGCACAAGCACGTCGAGCTGCGCTGGCCATTCGAGGAAGCGATTCGACTTCCCTTCATGCTGCGGGCGCCGGGGCTGGTAGTGAAGCCCGGGCGCCGCGCCGAACAGATGGCGCTCAACATCGACGTCGGTCCGACGATGCTGGACATCGCCGGGGTTGAGATTCCTTCTTCTATGCAGGGGATGAGCCTGCTTCCAGCCATCCGCTCCGGGGCGGCACCGGGCCGCAGTGCCTGGTTGGTCGAGAACCACAAGGAGTTTCCCTACAACGCCCCCAGCTATCGCGGGGTGCGCACCGAACACTACCTCTACGTCGAGTACGAAGGACGGTTCGAGCCGACCCTGCACGATGTCGTCCGCGATCCCAAACAGATGCGGAACCTGATCGGCACGGCCGAGGGGAAACGTGTCCGCCCGAAGCTCGAGCGCCTACTCACCAGACTGAAGCAGGGCCACCGGTTCGACGGATGATGGCGCGCGAGCGGAACGAAAGCGGAGACGATCTCGGCACTTCCAGCACGGCGCGGCCGAGAAAAACGAACGGACCTCGAGCGACGGGGGAATCGTGATCGCCGCTCTGGCCATCTTCGCTCTCACCATCGCCCTATGGGTGGCATACAACGCCGCACCGCCGCGCGTCGCCGAAGTCGTGATCTTCGGGTACGCCGCCGGGCTGTTGCTGGGGCCGATCGTCTCCTACTGTCTGGCGCGCCGTGTCGCCTCGGCGCGGCGCGCGCTCGCATTCGGGCTGGCGATCCCGGCCTTTTGGCTGGTCAAGGAGATGGCTCGGGTCAGCGCGGTGTTCAGCGTTCCCGAAACCCTCTTTTACTCCCTCAGCCCGGTGTCACTCGGGATCCTTTCCGCAGCGCTGGTGCCGATCGCTGTGGCAGAGATCCTGTTTCGACGCCGCTCGGAGGGGCGGTGGCGATTGGGCGGGGCTCCCGGTGTGGTCCTCGGGGTCTTCACCGTGCTCGCCGTCGGCTCGGCGGTCGTCGGCTACGGCAGCGGTGGCAACGAGATCTTCTTTCGCTACATCGCCCTCTACCGCATCCTGTTCGGCGCGGCGTGAGAGGAACGTTCACCGTTGTCGGCGCACCTTCAATGGCGAAGTCGCGCCCCCGGCTGGTGTGGAAAAGGATCCGGGCGATGCTGGACTTCCTCGCCGGCCTCGAGAGGGATACAACGCCAGATGAGGTGAAGGCATGAACGCAGCCAGCGAGGGACAGCAACCGCCGTCGGCGCCAGATATCCACGCCGAGTACCGCGAGCTACGCGCCAATCGACCGGTATCGCGCGACGGCGACGGACCGTGGCTCGTCGCCTACTACGAAGACGTGAGCGATATCCTGAAGGCGCATGACGTCTACTCGTCCGAAGTGTCGCAGCGGCTGCGCGAAGAGGGCACGCCGCCGAGCATGCTCTTCAGCGACCCGCCCATCCACTCGCGCCTGCGCGGGCTGGTCAACCGCGCCTTCACGCCAAAACAAATCGCGATGCAGACCGCGCCGATCGAGAAGCGATGTCGAGCTCTGGTCGAACGCCTGGCCAGCACAGACCGCGCCGACCTCATGTCCGGCCTCGCCGCACCTCTGCCGGTCGGGGTGATCGCGACCATGCTCGGCGTCGAAGACGGCGACTTCGACGCGTTCAAGCGCTGGTCGGATGTCATCTTCGGCAACATCGGTGAAATCCTCATCGGCACGCCGAGCGAAGAGGCGGTCGCCGCCGCAGCGGAGATGGACGCCTACTTTCTCGAGCGCATCGCCGAGCTGCGCGTGACTCCGCGCTCGCACCTGCTGTCGGGCCTGGTGCACGTCGAGACGGAAGACGGACGTCTCACCGACGCCGAAGTCCTGATGTTCTGTCGCTTGCTGCTGATCGCCGGCAACGAGACAACGACCAGCTTGATCGTCGGTTGCGCTCGAGTCTTCCACGAAATCCCGGAGTCTTTCGGCCACCTGAAGCGATCCCCCGAGTTGATTCCCAGCTTCGTCGAGGAGACGCTTCGCTACCATTCGCCATTCAAGATGACGATTCGCCGTGCGCTGCGCGACGTCGAATTGCGCGGCGAACACATAGCCCAGGGCGATCTGGTGGTGCCGCTGATCGCCTCAGCCAATCGCGACGAGCGAGTCTTCGAGCGCGCCGACGAGTTCGTCATCGACCGCCACCCCAATCAGCACCTCGCCTTCGGCCTGGGCATCCACAGCTGCCTCGGCGCGGCGCTGGCGCGCCTCGAGGGCCGCATCGCGGTCGCCGCGCTGCTCGAGCATCTCGACGGCATCTCCTTTGCCAACTTCGACGCCGCCGAGCTCGATGCCTTCGCTGCGCCGGCAACGGTCCCGGTCGACCTGCGCCGCGCCGCGTAACCGAAAACTCGCTTCGCTCGTAGGCATGGGCTCAGGCATAGGCTCCGGGGGAGCGCATCGTCCCAACTCCCACCGACCTATCGGATCTGGACATAGACCGAGCCGTAGGCGGGCACTTCCAAGACGGGAAACCGGTCACCGCTTCGCAGCGTGAACGTCTGGGTCGGGGTTCGGATCAGGTCCCACAGTTGGTCCTGCAGGCCGAGCCAATCATAGGGATGGTCGTCGATTGCCTGAGCGAGCAGCGACGTGCACTGCGTCTCGCCCTGATGTGGCCCCGGAAGTGAACGCCAGAGGTCGGCGGTGCTCTGTCCCGGGCCGGTCGTGAACACCTCGACGTGAAACGAACCCCGGCAGCCGAGGCCACCGATGTCGAGGGCGACGGTCGCCGTGGAGCCCTCCACGCGATTCAGTGCCGCCGCCGCCGAGGTCAACACGTCCGCAGCGGCCGCCGCGGTGAGGCCCGGACACTGCGCAAGGAGGCCGGAGACGGTGCCTCCCGACGCCGTGATCTTTTGCTCGATGCACGCCGACGGGACGGCGGCAGACGCGCAACCGCAATCGCTGAAGAGAGCGATCGGGTCGTTGCCCCGGCTGGCGTACTGCCGCGAGAAGTGATCGCGCTGGGTGCTGTCGAACTGGCCGATCAGCACATGAACGACACCGCCCTGGTCCTGCGCGGCGATCCAACCGAGGCTCTTGTCGCCCAGCGTCTCCTGAGCGGCACCCAGCAGCCGCCAATCCATCTGAGAAACCGCCCAATGCACTGCGGCATAAGGCTTCGGCAGCCCGTGCTTGGTGAAGAGCCCGAGGCTGGACTCGATCATGTCACATCGCTCCGCGTTACCGTTCGCCAAGGCTTCGAAGACCACCCCCTGCACGTCGTCGCCAGCCGACACCATGCCGGCGAGCATGTACGCGGCATACCCGGCACCGCGGTGGTCACAGCCGGCACTGGCATCCTGCCCGGCGTCCGGTGCCTGCAGCCCATTGGCCGGGTTCGCGTCCGCGTCCTGACACGGGTGGTTCGCGCCGAGGCCGATGTTCCACTCGTTCAGCTCGAGTCGGACGGGACCCCACGCAGGGGGCACGAAGCTGCGCAGATCGCCGACGGCGCCCGAGACGAAGGGCAAGCCCGGATCGCTCGTGTAGAAATGCGCAGAAACGAAATCGAGATCTCCATCGCCGGGTCCCAGCGTCACGTCGGAGAGCACCGTGGGAAGCGACGGCGAGACTGCATTGCCGATGGTTCCCTCAATCGTCGACATGGCCGGGCCGCCGATCTCGATCTCCGCCGCCACGGCGGGATCGAGCTCATCGCGTGCCTCCTCGAGTGCGAGTCGCATCTGCTCGAACATCTCGATGAAATCCATCTCGAGATCCTGTTGCCACTGCGTCGGGTTGCTCTGGAGCTGGGCCCAGTTGCCAAGGAAAAAATCGGGCTGATCGGGTTCGTTCCAGACTTCGAATCGGCGCACGCCAAGGTTCGCGTAGTGCCGCAGAACGCACTTCCAGTGATCCTTCCAGGCTTGCGAGTAAGCGTGCGGGATGAATCGGCCGAAATCGTTGGCCGTGGCCTGACACACACAGGAGGAGCCGCCCGGTTTCATGCGCCCGGCACATCCGACAGGGTCACAGCTCGAGGAGAACGCCGCCGGCTGGCCCATCAGACGCATCTCCACCTGTGCTCCCGTGCTCACCCAGTACGCCGCAATGGGATCGATGGCGGGCTCCTGCCCGAGCCAGTCACACGCGGCATCGAATCCCAGGCTGGGCCAACTCGACGGCCCGTACTTCATGCGCACCTGGCGCCCGGGCCGGTCATCGAACATGCGATCGATGAGCTCGACTCCCCGCGTGCGCCCGCCAGCCGACTGCTCGAGGCTCGTCACACCCATGTTGAATGCGCGAACACGGTCCTGCCACGGCACGCTGTTGAGCGCGTCGATCGCGATGACACGGTCGGCGCCGGGCTCGGCCTGGATGGAGGTAGGTTCACAACTCGCCTTGCACACGATCTTCTCGCCCGTATTCTTCTTGCAACCGTCAAACACGGCGTCGAAGCAACGGCTGCCCGTCGTAAGACGCATCACGATGGGAAGAGGTAGGGGCGCGCGGATCTCGTCGAGATTCACGCCCCTCCCCGTGAACTTGAACTTGTCCGAATCGCTGATGATCCGCTCGATGCCGTCGTCGTTATTCGGGTCGGTACGGCCTTTGTAAACCCACCTGGAGATCGGAGTGCCTCTCGGGCTCCAGCTCGGGCCCGACCCAGGACCGAGATCGGCCAGCAGGACGCGGCCGTCCGCATCGAACAACTCGACCGTCGTCGTGCTCGTGCTGGGATCGTCGATCAGGAGATCGACGCTCGCGTCCTTGGTCTTCCAGACGAGCTTGTCCTTGGTGTCGTCGGTGGCGGACTTGATCGTGAGCTTGGTCCCGATCACCGTTGTGCACTGCCCGTGCGCTTGCGCGCCGACGAAGAGCAAGGCCGACATAACCAGCAAGCCCGTCCATCGCGAACCGAGTCGTTTCATCTCTCTATGTCTCCGTCCTCGTTGATGGTTGCTGGCGATCAGCGAAGCTACAATATCGTTAGTTGTGCTGCTCGGCGCGGGCGCCGTCAAGAGCGAAAACGACATTGGACACGCGGCGGCGTGATCGGAAGTGTCTGAATACCAAGGCCCGACGACCGGCAACGACCACCGCAGATCTCGATACGGGCGGTCGTCGCCGCACTCGCCTATACACCGTCGAATTCGATGTCGAAGGTCTCGACGTACCGGGCGAACCGATCGCACGCCTCCGCCGGATCGATACCGAAGGGGCTCAGATCGGCCGGCCGCGCCCGCCTCAGATCGTGTCGCGGGTGCTCCTCGACCCACCCCGCCATGCCACGGCGCGCCTGCTCGCTGAGGACGATCCCGGCGGCGGCGTAAACGCGCGCCATCTCCTCGAGCGGATCGGCGACGAACCGAGAGAAGCGAACGTCGATCCACCGGCGCGACAGGCCCTTGGCGCGGAAGCGCAGCAGCCGATCCACGTAGTCGCCGAGCAACTGCAGCATGCCCGCACCGATTTCGTGTGGATCCACGCGATCGCTCATCATGCCGCGCAAGATCACCGAGAGGCGGCAGTTCGAAGCGAGAACCTTGAGCGGATCGCGATGAAATTGAACGAAAATGGCGTCGGGAATCACCGCGTGGAGATCGTCGAGAAAAAGCAGATGCGGAGAGTTCTTGAGAACCCAACGCCGGTCCGGAACAGTCGATTGGAGAATCTGCAGTTGCAGGTAGTAGTACTCGTAAGCCGATCGCATGTCCGCTTCGTCGCGTACCCATCGGTAATAGGAAGGAATCTGCATGGTGTAGATCTCGTGCGGGATCTTGAACTGGTTGCTGAGCAGGAAGTGGCACTCGTCCGGCTCCTCCGCGTCATAGAGGTGCATGGCGCGCAGGTCTTTCGGCATGGCCGCGGCAATCGCCCGCTCGCGCACAAGTCGGGGGTCGCCCGCATTGCCACCGGGCCGAGGCGGTGGAACCGGGTGTTTGACGAACCAGCTGAGCAGCGAGCGGTTCGCGGGGTCGCGATCGAGGATCCAACCCGCCGCGGTCTGCCCGGTGCGCGGCAGCGTCGCCAGAATCAGCGGCGCGGCAATCTTTTGATCGCGCACCTCGGGATGGCGCGCAACCCAGTCCTCGATCTCGAGCCGGTTGACCAGACGGTCGATCACCTGGCTGCGCAAGATTGCCCGGCCGGTGTCGTTCAGCCGCGCATCGCGCTCGGCGGCATCGAGCAGCAGGTGCATCGCCTCGCGCCAATCGCCCGAGCCAACATCGTCGAGTCCGGCGAGTGCCCTGGCCTCGCCTTCGAGCTCTTCCGTATCAAAGTGCGTCGTCATAACAGCGCATTGTCGCACTGCAACCACCATCGACGCCAGCACGCGATCAGCATCCCGGCCGCGAGATTCACGGCAATGATGATTCTTCTTCAAAAGATTCATCCACAGATTGCGCAGATGGCCGCATCGGCACCGTTCGCCTGGAATACAAACGGTACGTCCATTCTCCCACCCCTCCAAATCTGCGGCCATCGGCGTAATCTGCGGACAAATCCCTTCCCCGGCGGGAATCGGCCGCCGCCGCTGCTGCCACGAGTCCCCAGCGTTGGGGCGAGCCGCCGTCCATGTGCTAGTCATCTCCGGATGGCTGAAATCGATGGTGGAAGGATCGCGGCGAAGCAGCTACGCCGCGCCGGAATCGACACGATCTTCGGCGTCGTCGCCGGGCCGATGATCGAGGTTCTCGCGGGGGCGCAGAACGAGGGTTTGCGTGTCGTCGGCTGCCGCCACGAGATGAACGGCGGCTTCATGGCGTCGGCCTGGGGCTACCAGAAGAAACTGCCGGGCGTGCTGGTCGTCGGCTCGGGACCGGCGATGACCAATGCCGTCACGCCGCTCTTCGTCGCCACCGAAAGCGCCATGCCTCTGGTCGTACTCGGCGGCTCGGCGTTTGCCGGTACCCGTGGCGTCGGCGCCTTCCAGGAGGCCGACCAGATGTCGCTCGCCAAGGCGGCCTGCAAGTGGACGGGCCAGGTCGACGCGACGGAGCGCATCGGCGAATGGATCCACCTCGCCCTCGGCAAGGCGATCGGCGGACGACCTGGCGGTGTGTATCTCGACTTCCCGGGCGAGTTGGTGGCAAAGAAGATCGACGAGGAAGCCGCCGTCCTGCGCGACGCGCCAGAAGTTGCCGCCCCGGCGGCCGACGAGAACGCGATCGAGCGCCTCGCCGGCTGGATCGCCGGCGCCGAGCGCCCCCTGCTGGTCTTCGGCAAGGGCGCCGCCTGGGCCGACGCCGGTGAGCCCCTCACCGCCCTCGCCGATCTCGGCGTCCCCTACGTCTGCTCGCCGATGGCGCGCGGCACCATCGCCGACGATCATCCGAGCTTCGCCAACGCGGCGCGTTCGCACGCGCTCGGCCACGCCGACCTGATCGTCATGGTCGGCGGCCGCTTCAACTGGATCTTCGGACTCGGTCGGCGCCTGGCGCCCGATGCCCGCATCGTACAGATCGATGTCGAGCCCGAGGAGGCGTTCTCGGGTGCCGCGGTCGACCTGATGATCACCGCCGACGCGCGGCAGGCCGCCGAGCAGTTGCGCGCGGCGCTGGCCGGCCGCGAGCTACGCACCAACCCCACCGACTGGATGGCCGCGCTCGCCGCCAAGAGCGACAGCAACGAGGCCGGTCTCAGCGAAGCGCTGGCCGACGATCGGATTCCTATCAACCCCTACCGCCTGGTCGCGGAAATCCGCGAGTTCCTGCCGCGCGACGCGATCGTCACCGCCGAGGGCGAGACGGTCATGGGCATCTGTCGCACCCTGCTGCCGAGCTACCGCAATCGCGCGTGCATGAATGCCGGCACGACCGGCTGCATGGGAGTCAGCGCGCCGTACACGGTCGGCGCCAAGCTCGCCTGCCCCGACCGGTCGGCGGTGGCGGTCCTCGGCGACTACGCCTTCGGCGCCGCGGCCATGGTCGTCGAAACCGCCGCCCGGATTGGCGCGGCGCCGGTCTTCGTGGTCGCCAACAACGAGGGCATCGCCGGTCACATGATCCAGGACTTCATGCTGCCGCCCGGCTCGCCGCAAATCGCCAGCCTGCTGCCGGCGCGCTACGAAAAGCTCGCCGAGATGGTCGACGGGCACTCCGAGTACGTCGAGAAACCCGAAGAGATTCGGCCCGCCCTCGATCGCGCGCTCGCCGCCGGAAAGGTAGCGGTCGTTCACGTGCGCATCGATCCCAAGGCGCGGCGCTTGTCGGGATCGAACTATCTGCAATAGGTTGGTATCGGCCGCAACGACTCGACCACGGAGGAAAATGACCATGCCTGGACCGCTCGACGGAATACGCGTCCTCGACTGGACGATCTGGCAGCAGGGCCCGGTGTGCTCGGTCATGCTCGGCGACATGGGCGCCGAGGTCATCAAGATCGAGGAGCGCGAGTCGGGCGATCCCGGCCGCCACCTGTTCGCGATCGGCGGCGCCGACCTTTCCGACCGTCCGAACTTCTACTTCGAGGCGAACAACCGCAACAAGAAGAGCATCACACTCGACCTCAAGAGTGCCGATGGCGTGCGGATCGTCCACGACCTGGTCGCCAAGTCCGACGTCTTCGTGCAGAACTTCCGCCAGGGTGTCGCCGAGCGACTCGGCCTCGGCTACGCCAAGCTGCGCGAGATCAATCCGAAACTGATCTACGCCAGCGCCACCGGCTACGGCCCCAAGGGACCGGACAGCGGCGAACCGTCGTTCGACTATCTCGGCATCGCCCGCTCGGGAATCATGATGGCCGCCGGCGAGCCCGGTATGCCGCCGATGGCGATCGGCGGCGGCATCGCCGATCAGATGGGCGCAATCATGATGGCCTACGGCGTGATGGCGGCTCTGGTCGCGCGCGAGCGCTTCGGTGTCGGCCAGGAGGTGAACGCATCCCATCTCGGCTCGATGGCGTGGCTACAGGGGCTGTCCCTGTCGTGCATGTTGATGGCGGGGTTTGCCTTCGGGCGCACCGAGCGCAAGAGCGCCGGCAACCCGCTGTGGAATCACTACGAGTGCGGCGACGGCAAGTGGATCGCGCTGGCGATGTTGCAGGCCGACCGCTATTGGGCGGACATGGCGGGCGCGCTCGGCAAGCCCGAGATGGCGACCGACCCGCGTTTCGCCAACGCGCTCGAGCGCAGTCAGAACGCCGAGGCCTGCATCGTCGAGCTCGACGCCGCCTTCGCGAGCAAACCGCGCGCCGAGTGGCTGCAGATTCTGCGCGACGCGCCGGGCGACTTCATCGTCACCGTCGTCAACGGCGTCGAGGACCTGCCGAACGATCCGCAGATGCTCGCCAACGACTACATCGCCGAGGTCGAGCACCCGACCTGCGGCACCACCAAGAACGTCGGCATCCCGATCGGCCTCAGCGAAACGCCGGCTTCGATCCGCTCGGTGGCACCACAGTTCGGCCAGCACACCGAGGAAATCCTCAGCGAAGTCCTCGGCTACGACTGGGAGCGCATCGGCGCGCTGCGCGAGGACGGCGTGCTCTAGCGCGGCTGCGGCGTCACGCGCGCTGGCTGCTGACGGCGACGATCTCGCCGGTCATGTACGTCGAGTAGTCGCTGGCGAGAAAGATCATGACGTTCGCCACTTCCCACGGCTCCGCCGCGCGACCGAAGGCTTCCTTGGCGACCAGCTCTTCGAGCAGGCCGTCGGGGGTCACCTTCTCGAGGAACTTGTGCATTGCCAGGCTCGGTGCGACGGCGTTGACGCGCACCCCCGCTTCGGCAGCTTCCATCGCTGCGCAGCGGGTCAGCGCCATCACCCCGGCCTTGGCGGCGGCGTAGTGCGCCTGTCCCGGCTGCGCGCGCCAGCCGAGCACCGAGGCATTGTTGACGATGACACCGGACTTGCGCGGCATCATGTGCCGCATCGCCGCGCGCGTCATGCGCATGGTGCCGTTCAAGGTGACGTCCAGGACGACATTCCACTGATCGTCGGTCATATCGACCAACGGCGAAAATCCTCCGAGGCCGGCGTTGTTGATCAGAACGTCAACGTGACCGAGCTCCCGCGAAGCCTTCTGCCACAGCTTCTGGACGTCGTCTTCGCTGGTTACGTTACAGAGGCAGCTGGCCACCGGGGTCGTCGACACCGCCACCACCCCGTCGACCGCTTCGGCGAGGCGACGTTCGTGAATGTCACTGATCATCACGCGCGCTCTCTCTTCGACGCATCGCTTCACCACCGAGAAACCGATCCCGGTACCCGCTGCGGCGGTGATCAACACGTTCTTTCCTG
>Ga0114931_10008910_pt1 | contig 12082 bp, 7 predicted proteins | sample 2SBtaG_FD_89579 | JGI IMG/M metagenome (GOLD analysis project Ga0114931, IMG submission 89579) | Deep subsurface microbial communities from Kolumbo volcano to uncover new lineages of life (NeLLi) - 2SBTROV14_V59a metaG | ecosystem: Environmental > Aquatic > Marine > Volcanic | place: Kolumbo...
CACGCAGGAGCGTGGGAACGAGATTAAGTCTGTACTTGTTTCCTCGTTCCCACGCTCCTGCGTGGGAATGCATATCTGCGTGATGAACATTTTATTACCAGCAGTTTTGAAGAAGTTACCTACCGTTAAGGCACTTATACCCCCTTGTGGGGTGTTACTAATTTACCGACTAAGCGTACGATGGCTGCTGAGTAGAAACAAGCCAACATCCCAACGACGCAGGACACAGTAGTAACCCAAAACAGCACAAGATGCAGGATGTGGTAACGATAAAAGAAGAGATCCAAAATAAAGAGAATAAGCCCCAGATGCATACAGGATGAACCAACCCGGGTCCAATAACCCTTTTTCTCAAAATGCAATTGTTCATTCCCGGCCAGGGCCAGACCAAGAACAATAAATTGCAGAACCAAAGTAATCATCAGATTGACCTTTAGGGCAATAACTACACCCCCCAAAACGGCAATCACGCCAACCACAGTGAGCAGACCAAGGGTAAATCGGTTAAGCCATTTAACGGGCAACAGCCGTTTGGGCACGCAAATGCCAAGTAGCATAATCAGAGCGATAATAAAGGGGCTTATTGCCTGGTTCATCCGAGACATATAGAGGGCCTTGGCAGTAGCAGGCATATGCTGCAATTCAGCAAATTTAAAATAGAACATGCCATAGACACAAATTGCAGAAATGACCGCCAGGACAATGGCCGTCGCCAAAATAAGATAATAGTCGTATGATTTTCTTTTAAGCATTAAACTATTCCATAGCCAAATACTTTATAGGGCAACGGCGGCATGACTTGCTCATATACGAAGGAGTGCGCACCCGGAAAGTAAAAAGAGGTAATAAAAGTGAATATCATAGCCAAAAAGCAGAGAACACCCAGCAGAGAGGTAAAATACCACATACCTTTCTTGTTGGCATATAAACGGGTATGCAAATAAGTGCTGTAGATAGCCCACATCATGATCGAGCTGCATATCTTGGGGTCCCACCACCAATTAGGTCCCCAGGCCTCTAAGGCCCATGGATACCCCAGCAACATCCCAAAGGTCAACATAAAATAACCAAATTTGGCAAAGTCATACCCCAGAACCTCAATAGCCAGCTCTCTCTTTATCAACATAAAGAATGAGGTAATAAAGGTAATGGTTATACAGGCATAAGAAATAAAGAGCATGGGCGGATGCATCCACATATAAATAGCGTTATAATAGAAGACCATGCGAGGATATAGCTTCATGAACATCCCCAACTGTACCATGGGATTGCTCTGGGCCTTAAACCAGGGGGTAATCTCAGTGAAAAATTTAGTGAGAGGATGGGCAAAGGGATTGGCAACCGTGATCAGAATACTAACCTGAATGGCCAAGAACAACTGCAAGGTGCCGCGGAGACGGTGATTGTCGGTCCAGCGCCAAGCAAGATAGGACATCAGAGAATAGGCCATAAACCAGAAGTAGTATTTTTCATTCTCGATCCAGAGGGGAATAACATAACGGGGCGGATGGGCCGGATCATAAAGGGAAAAAGCATAGGTTGCCTGACTGTTCATGGCCGCGAGTTGCTGGTTAAGCCAGGGCACCAACTTGGCTGGCAATTGCAGGGGTAGATCCTGATAAATGTGCCAATGCAGCCAACAAATCAGGCCAAAGCCAGTCAGAAAAAGGAGATTAACCAGAACGAACAGAATACGGCTAGGTTGTGGCAAAAATGGCCGTCGGCCCACAATATTTACAATACCGCTCAAGCCGATAAGACCGCTCAAGCCAGCCAGGATATAGATCAACACTTGACCGATCTGGCTAAATTGATTTGGGAAATTTTCTATAATCATGGTCTTATCAGGTTGATTACACAGAATGGTACATATAGATTGCCCTAAGACTTAAAGTAAACCGCACTTTAGCCGATAAATATAAAAAATCCAGGTAACTATTCAGCTGCACCCCACATTCGTCCATTTAGAGCTTCTCGAGTAGCAAAAGTACGCTTCGAATCTCTAAATGAACGAATCTGGAGCACATCTGAACAGTTACGCTTCCGAGTTTTGGGCAATTTGTTGCCTATGCTGAATAGTTACAAATCCAGTTGATTAATTTACATCCCGGTGACTTCTCCCCAAATGATGGTAGTAGTGATATGGAACAAGTATGATATGCATTCCCAAGCAGGAGCTTGGGAACGATATTGATTAAAAAAATCCAGCAGTTTTGGGGAAGTTACACCTCCCAGATTCAAGGAAAAGGCAACTATGCACAAGTGGAAAATAAATGATAAAGAGCTATGGTTGTGTGAGGCCTGTATGCGGCAATTATCACCTGTAATAATGCGAGGCTCATGGAAATGGCTAGAAAAATCGAATAATTTCGGCATTAGCTGCGCCCGTTGCAAATGCGATGATATTACCGTTCAAAAATTTGGCCGCTTCCGACGTTTTTTCCGTTTTTTATACCACCCGCTCAAACCAGCCCCCCAAAAGATCAAGGCCTACCGCCGGGCAATCTGACATTTCACTGTAGATACACCACGCCAAGAGTTGTTCATTTGCTCACCTGCAATATACAACTGAAGTTTCCCGTTTTGTAATTTTATACCACAATGAATAGCATGTAACTTCCCCGAAAGTGCTGGTAATGAAATGTTCGTCACACAGATATGCATTCCCACGCGGAGCGTGGGAATGAGGAATGAGGGGAAAATCAAAGTTCTCGAAGTTTAATGTATCGGAAAATCAAAAAAAATGGAGTTTACACTTACCTGTGGCTAAAAAAGCAGTTCGCCCGCAGGGCGTTATATTTACTGGGGACTATAACCAGTCTTTAATCCTGCCTGTATTTTTTGTGCCAGTGACAGGCCAATACCGGGCACAGCAGCCAAGTCGTCCAGACTCGCCTCTTTGATTCTTTTCAAACTTCCCATGGTCTTTAGCAAGGTCTTTTTTTTGGCCGGGCCAATTCCGGGGATCGCATCCAGGGGTGAAGTAAGAGCCTCCTTATTCCGCCATTTACGATGAAACGTTATGCCAAATCGATGCGCCTCGTCCCGAATCCGCATAAATAGCAATAAAATATCAGAGTTTCCAGGCAAATCGAGGGGATTTTTACGCCCTGGGCGATATATTCTTTCCCCCTTGGCCCCCTTGTCCTTGGCAATTCCAGCCAGCTCCACCAGTCCATCCATCCCCAAATCCACGAGAATACGCCGTGCCACATTGAGCTGCCCCTTGCCGCCATCCACAAGCAGTAAATTCGGCATATAATCCTCGGTCGCCGCCCGCCGCAAATGTCGTTCCAGGGTTTCGGCCATTGAAGCATAATCGTCAGGTAAGCCATCAATACGTGGAATTTTGTAATGTCGGTATTTGGCGGCATCTTTCTCACCCTGCCAATAATTAACCACCGACCCTACGGTCTGACTACCGCCAATATTTGAGATATCAATGCAGGTTATTCGCTCCGGCGGCATCAGAAGTCCCAAGGCCTTTTGCATACGAGCGGCCAGATTATGCCAGGAGTCTTTTTTACTAATTCGTTCGACAAAAACCTGGCGGGCGTTTTTCTCTGCCATTTCGATAAGGCGAACCATGCTGCCCCGCTGTGGAATCCTAAATTTTACCCGGCCCTGCCCCTGTTCGATGAGCCATTCTGCCAATGTATCCAGCCCGGCAGATTCCATGGGCAGCACAATCTCATCCGGGGCGGGGTGCTTATCGTAAAAACGACATAACACCTCCGCCATGAGCTCACGATCATCATCAAGAGGATTTGGAATAAAATAGGCGTGCTGGCCGTTAAGCAGACCATCGCGAATCAATAAGACAGCAACAGCCGCTCCCACTCTGCCGCACAACTGCAAACACATCCTGATCCAGATGATGATCTGCGGAAATAATCTGCCGTTCCACCGTCTTCTCTAAAGCGGCAATTTTGTCACGAAGTCCAGCAGCCCTTTCAAACTCCAAACTAGCGGCAGCCGCCCGCATCTCCTGCCGTAATCTTCCCAGAAGTTCCTTCCGACCTCCCAACACCAGCAGAACATCCTTTACCACGCTTAGATAATCTGCCCTCGAAATTTTATTGGCGCAAGGGGCTGGGCATCTTTTCATCTGATAATTCAGGCACGGTCGTTGTCGCTCTTTCAGGTTCTTCCCCTTACAACGGCGCAACGGGAAAAGACGATTTAACAGGCGAATAGTCTCCCACATAGCCCCAGCTGCTGCAAATGGGCCAAAATATTTGGCACCGTCCCGCAACCTGCGCCGAGTGACAAGCAAACGCGGCCAATTATCTTGTACGGTAATCTTTATGAAAGGGTAATTTTTATCATCCCGCAGAATGATATTATACTTAGGTTTATGGCGTTTAATCAGAGAGGACTCAAGGATAAGCGCTTCTTTTTCGGTCGCAGTCAGGATAGTAGCAATATTATCAACATGCGAGAGCAAAACTCCAGTCTTAGTCGTTGCGTCACCCAAAAACCGAATATAAGACGACAAACGTCGCCGCAGGTTGCGGGCCTTGCCCACATAGAGAACCTTTTCACCCTTGTCCTTCATTATATAAACCCCGGCACCGTGCGAGACCATACGGAGAAAATCAGGAGATAAAGCGGATGTTGTTCGATTCTTCCTGTCCATAATGATTTGTATAATAATATTTTTCACAATTTGGAAGATTCACTTTTATTAAAAATCGTCAGCTACTGACTTTAGTGCCTTACTTCCGATAGTCTGTCATAAAAAACAGGTAAGCGGAGCGAAGCGTAGACTCCGATACCTCCTTGTGGGGTGTCAGTATTTTTACTGACGAGGATAAAAAAATACTCAAAAATATAATTTTGATGATTGTACTTTAATATAAAATGCTTTATAAAACGGCCCATATTTTGATTTAGTGCCTTACAGATTGTTTTCTTGTTTTTTTATAAAAGAATTTATAAGGCACTTATACCCCTTGTGGGGTGTTATTTAATAAAATTGTAAATTAGAGGGGGGAAAAATGCCTGAAGTAGAAGTTAAAGAGTCTGGTGCTTGGTCTCATATAAGCAAGGGCGTGTGGCGCTCACCGTTGGGCCTGATAGGTGTGCTGCTGACAACTGTATCTGCAACCTTAATGGTTTTAGGGTTGGTTATTGAGATTCTTGGCCTCACTAACAACGTTTATGTCTCCATATTCGCTTTTATGATACTCCCCGGCGGTATGGTCACCGGTTTAATCCTTATTCCCTTGGCCGCCTATCTGCGCCGTCGTCAATGGCATAAATATGGCGTAGCGAAGGATCATCTCCAAATTAACCTGAGTGATCACAAGCATCGCAAGCTGTTGATCTGGCTCATTGTTCTTACCGTTTTATTTTTCACGTTGCTCACGGTTATCGGTTATGAGGCATATGAGTTCTCGGATTCGCCCTTGTTTTGCGGTACTGTTTGCCACAAGGTTATGGCTCCCGAATATACGGTTTATCAGCGTTCACCACATGCCAAGGTGGCCTGTGTGGAGTGTCATATCGGCTCCGGCGTCAGCTGGTTTGTTAAAGCCAAAATTTCCGGTCTGCGTCAGGTATGGGGCGTGCTTACCGGTAATTATGATCGTCCGATTCCAGCTCCGGTTGAAAGTCTGCGTCCCGCCAGGGATACCTGTGAGGAATGTCATTGGCCTGAAAAATTTAGTGGTAAACGGGTAAAACAATTTATTCATTACAGTAATGATGATCAGGAGAACCCGACAATTAACAATATTGCTTTGCATATTGGTGGTCGTAATGCGGCAACCGGCAAATATGAGGGTATCCATTGGCATGTCAGCCAAGGTGTAAAGATCCAGTATCTGGCCGATGAAAAAAGACATAATGTCGCCAAGGTCAAGTTAACCAGAGAGGATGGCAGCACCGATGAATTCGTTAATGCCGATACCGAGATTCCGGAAGATGCTAAATGGCGGACGATGGATTGTATCGACTGTCACAATCGCCCCACCCATGTATATGATCTGCCGGAAGATAGAGTTGACCTCGGTCTGTACAGTAAGAAGATAAATGGCGCCATTTATCTTCTTACTGTACAGACCGAGGTCAACTCTATCTTCCGGCAGATCATATACATGGGTGGGGCGATTGTGACAGTCGATACAATCCATCGTCCGCCATTTAGCATCTTCCGGAATCTCGGTATCGGCATTAACGAATTCATCGGTGCTGCCATCCTCTCTGGTTAACTTGACCTTGGCGACATTATGTCTTTTTTCATCGGCCAGATACTGGATCTTTACACCTTGGCTGACATGCCAATGGATACCCTCATATTTGCCGGTTGCCGCATTACGACCACCAATATGCAAAGCAATATTGTTAATTGTCGGGTTCTCCTGATCATCATTACTGTAATGAATAAATTGTTTTACCCGTTTACCACTAAATTTTTCAGGCCAATGACATTCCTCACAGGTATCCCTGGCGGGACGCAGACTTTCAACCGGAGCTGGAATCGGACGATCATAATTACCGGTAAGCACGCCCCATACCTGACGCAGACCGGAAATTTTGGCTTTAACAAACCAGCTGACGCCGGAGCCGATATGACACTCCACACAGGCCACCTTGGCATGTGGTGAACGCTGATAAACCGTATATTCGGGAGCCATAACCTTGTGGCAAACAGTACCGCAAAACAAGGGCGAATCCGAGAACTCATATGCCTCATAACCGATAACCGTGAGCAACGTGAAAAATAAAACGGTAAGAACAATGAGCCAGATCAACAGCTTGCGATGCTTGTGATCACTCAGGTTAATTTGGAGATGATCCTTCGCTACGCCATATTTATGCCATTGACGACGGCGCAGATAGGCGGCCAAGGGAATAAGGATTAAACCGGTGACCATACCGCCGGGGAGTATCATAAAAGCGAATATGGAGACATAAACGTTGTTAGTGAGGCCAAGAATCTCAATAACCAACCCTAAAACCATTAAGGTTGCAGATACAGTTGTCAGCAGCACACCTATCAGGCCCAACGGTGAGCGCCACACGCCCTTGCTTATATGAGACCAAGCACCAGACTCTTTAACTTCTACTTCAGGCATTTTTCCCCCCTCTAATTTACAATTTTATTAAATAACACCCCACAAGGGGTATAAGTGCCTTATAAATTCTTTTATAAAAAAACAAGAAAACAATCTGTAAGGCACTAAATCAAAATATGGGCCGTTTTATAAAGCATTTTATATTAAAGTACAATCATCAAAATTATATTTTTGAGTATTTTTTTATCCTCGTCAGTAAAAATACTGACACCCCACAAGGAGGTATCGGAGTCTACGCTTCGCTCCGCTTACCTGTTTTTTATGACAGACTATCGGAAGTAAGGCACTAAAGTCAGTAGCTGACGATTTTTAATAAAAGTGAATCTTCCAAATTGTGAAAAATATTATTATACAAATCATTATGGACAGGAAGAATCGAACAACATCCGCTTTATCTCCTGATTTTCTCCGTATGGTCTCGCACGGTGCCGGGGTTTATATAATGAAGGACAAGGGTGAAAAGGTTCTCTATGTGGGCAAGGCCCGCAACCTGCGGCGACGTTTGTCGTCTTATATTCGGTTTTTGGGTGACGCAACGACTAAGACTGGAGTTTTGCTCTCGCATGTTGATAATATTGCTACTATCCTGACTGCGACCGAAAAAGAAGCGCTTATCCTTGAGTCCTCTCTGATTAAACGCCATAAACCTAAGTATAATATCATTCTGCGGGATGATAAAAATTACCCTTTCATAAAGATTACCGTACAAGATAATTGGCCGCGTTTGCTTGTCACTCGGCGCAGGTTGCGGGACGGTGCCAAATATTTTGGCCCATTTGCAGCAGCTGGGGCTATGTGGGAGACTATTCGCCTGTTAAATCGTCTTTTCCCGTTGCGCCGTTGTAAGGGGAAGAACCTGAAAGAGCGACAACGACCGTGCCTGAATTATCAGATGAAAAGATGCCCAGCCCCTTGCGCCAATAAAATTTCGAGGGCAGATTATCTAAGCGTGGTAAAGGATGTTCTGCTGGTGTTGGGAGGTCGGAAGGAACTTCTGGGAAGATTACGGCAGGAGATGCGGGCGGCTGCCGCTAGTTTGGAGTTTGAAAGGGCTGCTGGACTTCGTGACAAAATTGCCGCTTTAGAGAAGACGGTGGAACGGCAGATTATTTCCGCAGATCATCATCTGGATCAGGATGTGTTTGCAGTTGTGCGGCAGAGTGGGAGCGGCTGTTGCTGTCTTATTGATTCGCGATGGTCTGCTTAACGGCCAGCACGCCTATTTTATTCCAAATCCTCTTGATGATGATCGTGAGCTCATGGCGGAGGTGTTATGTCGTTTTTACGATAAGCACCCCGCCCCGGATGAGATTGTGCTGCCCATGGAATCTGCCGGGCTGGATACATTGGCAGAATGGCTCATCGAACAGGGGCAGGGCCGGGTAAAATTTAGGATTCCACAGCGGGGCAGCATGGTTCGCCTTATCGAAATGGCAGAGAAAAACGCCCGCCAGGTTTTTGTCGAACGAATTAGTAAAAAAGACTCCTGGCATAATCTGGCCGCTCGTATGCAAAAGGCCTTGGGACTTCTGATGCCGCCGGAGCGAATAACCTGCATTGATATCTCAAATATTGGCGGTAGTCAGACCGTAGGGTCGGTGGTTAATTATTGGCAGGGTGAGAAAGATGCCGCCAAATACCGACATTACAAAATTCCACGTATTGATGGCTTACCTGACGATTATGCTTCAATGGCCGAAACCCTGGAACGACATTTGCGGCGGGCGGCGACCGAGGATTATATGCCGAATTTACTGCTTGTGGATGGCGGCAAGGGGCAGCTCAATGTGGCACGGCGTATTCTCGTGGATTTGGGGATGGATGGACTGGTGGAGCTGGCTGGAATTGCCAAGGACAAGGGGGCCAAGGGGGAAAGAATATATCGCCCAGGGCGTAAAAATCCCCTCGATTTGCCTGGAAACTCTGATATTTTATTGCTATTTATGCGGATTCGGGACGAGGCGCATCGATTTGGCATAACGTTTCATCGTAAATGGCGGAATAAGGAGGCTCTTACTTCACCCCTGGATGCGATCCCCGGAATTGGCCCGGCCAAAAAAAAGACCTTGCTAAAGACCATGGGAAGTTTGAAAAGAATCAAAGAGGCGAGTCTGGACGACTTGGCTGCTGTGCCCGGTATTGGCCTGTCACTGGCACAAAAAATACAGGCAGGATTAAAGACTGGTTATAGTCCCCAGTAAATATAACGCCCTGCGGGCGAACTGCTTTTTTAGCCACAGGTAAGTGTAAACTCCATTTTTTTTGATTTTCCGATACATTAAACTTCGAGAACTTTGATTTTCCCCTCATTCCTCATTCCCACGCTCCGCGTGGGAATGCATATCTGTGTGACGAACATTTCATTACCAGCACTTTCGGGGAAGTTACATGCTATTCATTGTGGTATAAAATTACAAAACGGGAAACTTCAGTTGTATATTGCAGGTGAGCAAATGAACAACTCTTGGCGTGGTGTATCTACAGTGAAATGTCAGATTGCCCGGCGGTAGGCCTTGATCTTTTGGGGGGCTGGTTTGAGCGGGTGGTATAAAAAACGGAAAAAACGTCGGAAGCGGCCAAATTTTTGAACGGTAATATCATCGCATTTGCAACGGGCGCAGCTAATGCCGAAATTATTCGATTTTTCTAGCCATTTCCATGAGCCTCGCATTATTACAGGTGATAATTGCCGCATACAGGCCTCACACAACCATAGCTCTTTATCATTTATTTTCCACTTGTGCATAGTTGCCTTTTCCTTGAATCTGGGAGGTGTAACTTCCCCAAAACTGCTGGATTTTTTTAATCAATATCGTTCCCAAGCTCCTGCTTGGGAATGCATATCATACTTGTTCCATATCACTACTACCATCATTTGGGGAGAAGTCACCGGGATGTAAATTAATCAACTGGATTTGTAACTATTCAGCATAGGCAACAAATTGCCCAAAACTCGGAAGCGTAACTGTTCAGATGTGCTCCAGATTCGTTCATTTAGAGATTCGAAGCGTACTTTTGCTACTCGAGAAGCTCTAAATGGACGAATGTGGGGTGCAGCTGAATAGTTACCTGGATTTTTTATATTTATCGGCTAAAGTGCGGTTTACTTTAAGTCTTAGGGCAATCTATATGTACCATTCTGTGTAATCAACCTGATAAGACCATGATTATAGAAAATTTCCCAAATCAATTTAGCCAGATCGGTCAAGTGTTGATCTATATCCTGGCTGGCTTGAGCGGTCTTATCGGCTTGAGCGGTATTGTAAATATTGTGGGCCGACGGCCATTTTTGCCACAACCTAGCCGTATTCTGTTCGTTCTGGTTAATCTCCTTTTTCTGACTGGCTTTGGCCTGATTTGTTGGCTGCATTGGCACATTTATCAGGATCTACCCCTGCAATTGCCAGCCAAGTTGGTGCCCTGGCTTAACCAGCAACTCGCGGCCATGAACAGTCAGGCAACCTATGCTTTTTCCCTTTATGATCCGGCCCATCCGCCCCGTTATGTTATTCCCCTCTGGATCGAGAATGAAAAATACTACTTCTGGTTTATGGCCTATTCTCTGATGTCCTATCTTGCTTGGCGCTGGACCGACAATCACCGTCTCCGCGGCACCTTGCAGTTGTTCTTGGCCATTCAGGTTAGTATTCTGATCACGGTTGCCAATCCCTTTGCCCATCCTCTCACTAAATTTTTCACTGAGATTACCCCCTGGTTTAAGGCCCAGAGCAATCCCATGGTACAGTTGGGGATGTTCATGAAGCTATATCCTCGCATGGTCTTCTATTATAACGCTATTTATATGTGGATGCATCCGCCCATGCTCTTTATTTCTTATGCCTGTATAACCATTACCTTTATTACCTCATTCTTTATGTTGATAAAGAGAGAGCTGGCTATTGAGGTTCTGGGGTATGACTTTGCCAAATTTGGTTATTTTATGTTGACCTTTGGGATGTTGCTGGGGTATCCATGGGCCTTAGAGGCCTGGGGACCTAATTGGTGGTGGGACCCCAAGATATGCAGCTCGATCATGATGTGGGCTATCTACAGCACTTATTTGCATACCCGTTTATATGCCAACAAGAAAGGTATGTGGTATTTTACCTCTCTGCTGGGTGTTCTCTGCTTTTTGGCTATGATATTCACTTTTATTACCTCTTTTTACTTTCCGGGTGCGCACTCCTTCGTATATGAGCAAGTCATGCCGCCGTTGCCCTATAAAGTATTTGGCTATGGAATAGTTTAATGCTTAAAAGAAAATCATACGACTATTATCTTATTTTGGCGACGGCCATTGTCCTGGCGGTCATTTCTGCAATTTGTGTCTATGGCATGTTCTATTTTAAATTTGCTGAATTGCAGCATATGCCTGCTACTGCCAAGGCCCTCTATATGTCTCGGATGAACCAGGCAATAAGCCCCTTTATTATCGCTCTGATTATGCTACTTGGCATTTGCGTGCCCAAACGGCTGTTGCCCGTTAAATGGCTTAACCGATTTACCCTTGGTCTGCTCACTGTGGTTGGCGTGATTGCCGTTTTGGGGGGTGTAGTTATTGCCCTAAAGGTCAATCTGATGATTACTTTGGTTCTGCAATTTATTGTTCTTGGTCTGGCCCTGGCCGGGAATGAACAATTGCATTTTGAGAAAAAGGGTTATTGGACCCGGGTTGGTTCATCCTGTATGCATCTGGGGCTTATTCTCTTTATTTTGGATCTCTTCTTTTATCGTTACCACATCCTGCATCTTGTGCTGTTTTGGGTTACTACTGTGTCCTGCGTCGTTGGGATGTTGGCTTGTTTCTACTCAGCAGCCATCGTACGCTTAGTCGGTAAATTAGTAACACCCCACAAGGGGGTATAAGTGCCTTAACGGTAGGTAACTTCTTCAAAACTGCTGGTAATAAAATGTTCATCACGCAGATATGCATTCCCACGCAGGAGCGTGGGAACGAGGAAACAAGTACAGACTTAATCTCGTTCCCACGCTCCTGCGTG
>Ga0114931_10008911_pt1 | contig 12082 bp, 12 predicted proteins | sample 2SBtaG_FD_89579 | JGI IMG/M metagenome (GOLD analysis project Ga0114931, IMG submission 89579) | Deep subsurface microbial communities from Kolumbo volcano to uncover new lineages of life (NeLLi) - 2SBTROV14_V59a metaG | ecosystem: Environmental > Aquatic > Marine > Volcanic | place: Kolumbo...
CCAAGGCCAAGGCCAAGGCCAAGGCCAAGGCCAAGGCCAAGGCCAAGGCCAAGGCCAAGGCCAAGGCCAAGGCCAAGGCCAAGGCCAAGGCCAAGGCCAAGGCCAAGACGCGCGCCGAGAAAAAAAAGGCCGCGGCGGCCGAACCGGCACAGCGCCGAGATGACGGCGTTCTGGTGCGCGCCGCGCCCGCGCCCGTTCTGATCGATAGCGCTCCCGACCCGGCCCAGTCGGGCCTGCCCAATGCATCGAGCGAGCTGCGCTTTCAGTGGGATGGCGAGGTGGGCATCGCGGTGTATCGGCAGGGGCCGTATCTCTGGATCGCGTTCGACCGGCCGCCGGCCGGCGATCTGGCCGGCGCCGTCGCGGAGGTGGCGCCCGAGGTCGCGCCCGTGCGCCAGTTCGAGGTGCCCGGCGGCACTCTTCTGCAACTGAGCGCATCGCCCATCGTGGTGCCCCAGGTGAGCAAGGACGGTAATGCGTGGGTCGTGAACCTGTGGCCGCGCGGGGCGCGGCCCGAGCCGACCATCGACGTGGAGGTGGATTCGCTTGGCCCGTCCAAGGCGTTATTCGCGCTCTTTCACATGCTCCAGCCGGGGCGCGTGCTGACGTTTCGCACGCCCGGCCTGGGCACGCGCATGGCCGTTGTGCCCAGCCACCATCAGAACGAGGTATTGGCGCCCAGGCAATCCTTCCCGCAGTTCAGGGCCCTGGCCAGCACGGTCGGCCTGGCGATGGAGTTGCGCGGCGACGGGATACTGATCGGCGTCGGCGAGGACGGGGTCCGGGTCACCCATCCGGCCGGCCTGATCGCCTCCCACGGCCCCAGCCTGGCGCTCTTGAAAGACAACGTGCCCAAGATCAACGTGGGCCCCGGCCTGTTCGACATCGCGGCGTGGCGGCGCGCCGGCAACGGCGGCTTCACCCCCGTGCGCCAAGCGCTATTGGCGCGTCTGGTCAAGGCCGACCCGCAAAAGGCTATCGCGGCCCGGCTGGACCTGGCCCAGTTCTATTTCGCGCGCGGCCTGACGCCCGAGGCCATGACGATGCTCGGTATCGGGTCCGTCGACGATCCGACCCTTGCCCGCGACCCGGAGGTGCGCCTGATGCGCGGGATTGGCGCGTTCCTCTCCGGCGACTACGACGGCGCCGCGCGCGATCTGTATCATCCATCGCTGCGCGGCGAGGCGGAGGCGCGGCTTTGGTACGGCGCCATGGCGGCGATCAGCCAGGATTGGGCGGTCGCCGCGGCCAACTTCGATAGCACCGCGTTTCTGATCGACCGCTATCCCCATCGCGTGCGCATGTATCTGCGCCTGCTGGCGGCCGAGGCGCGCCTTGAGATGAAGGATGCGAAAGGGGCCGAGGCATATCTCAATGCCGCGCGCCGAGACAACCCGGAGCCCGCGGAGCAGGGGCGCATCGCCTATCTGGTGGGGCGGCAACTGCTTCTGAGCGGCGATGCGGAGGGGGCCCGCGCCCTCTGGAAGCGGCTGGCGGAGTTTCCGGGTCATTCGCGGGCCGTGGTTCGTGCCCGGGTGGCGCTCTTGGACCTCGCGCGGCAAGAGGAAACCATCGACGACAAGAAGATGATCGAGGAGCTTGAGCGCCTGCGCTTTGCCTGGCGCGGCGATTATCTGGAGCTGAGCCTGCTGGAGCGCCTGGCGGATCTCTATATCGCCGATGGGCGAATCCGCGAGGGCTTGCGCGCCTACCGCGGCCTGGCTTCCAACTTTCCGAACGCCCGCCAGTCCCAGCGCGTGGCGCGGCGCATGCGCGAAATCTTCCGCGATCTCTATGTGGGCCCCCTGCGCGACAAGGTGCCGGCCCTGCGCGCGGCCGCGATTTACGAGGAGTTCAAGGAGTTGACCCCGCCTGGCGCCCAGGGCGATTCCATGATCGCGGGCCTCGCGGAGCGCCTGGTCGATGTGGACCTTCTGGATCGCGCGGCGCAGCTTCTGTCAACCCAGGTGAAATACCGCCTGTCCGGTTCGGCGAAGGCACGTGCCGGGGCACGGCTGGCCCAGGTGCACATGCTCGACGAGGCGCCGATCGCCGCCCTCGACGCCCTGGAAACCAGCGCGGCGTCCGATTTGCCCAAGGGGCTGGCGCGCGAGCGCGAGCTGATCCGGGTAGATGCGCTGACGGCGCTCCATCGTTACGACGAGGCGATGGCGTTGCTCGGCACCGACTCTAGCCCCGAGGCCCTGCGCATGCGCGCGCGCATGCTGTGGGCGCAGGAGAAATGGCCGGCGGCCGCGGTCGCGCTCGCGCGCATGATACCCAAGGCGCCGCCGGCGGAACGGCCGCTTGACGAGCGCGAGCGGCGCGACGTGATCAATCTGGCCGTGGCGCTGACCATGACCCGCGATCGAACCAAGCTGATCGAATTGAACAAGACCTACGGGCAGGTCATGGCCACCGGTCCCGACGCCGAAACCTTCGCGCTGCTGGCCGATGGGTTGGAGCCCGGCGGCGCCGCGTCGATCGCCGGTAAGCTGGCCGAGGTGGACAAGGCACAGGCGTTCGTCGACAGCTACCGAAAGCGCGTGCAGCAGGCGGGCGCCGGCGGCTGAGTCTTCAAATTTTCGCCTAAAGGGACCGGGCGCTATCCGCCGTAGCTTTGCACCAGGCTGCCGGCGACCAGGTACCAGCCGTCCACCAGCACGAAGAAGATCAGCTTAAAGGGCAGGGAGATCATGATCGGGGGCAGCATCAGCATGCCCATGGACATGAGCACCGACGCCACCACCATGTCGATGATCACGAACGGCAGGAACAAGAGGAAGCCGATCTCGAAGGCCCGGCGCAACTCGCTGATCATGAACGCGGGAATGAGCGAGCGCAGGGGCGTGTCCTCCGGCGTGGCCACGGGCTCGGCCTTGGACAGATCGAGGAATAGTTGGAGGTCTTGCTCGCGCACATGCCCGAGCATGAAATCGCGCACCGGAACGGCGGCGCGCTTGGCCGCCTCCATCTCGTCCACGTCTTCCGCGACAAGAGGTTGAATCGCCTCGTCGTAGATCACCTGGAGCGTGGGCATCATGATGAACAGGGTCAGGAACAGCGCCAGGCTGATGAGCACCGAATTGGGCGGGGTCTGCTGAATGCCCATCGCGCTGCGCAGGAACGAAAGCACGACCACGATCCGGGTAAACGATGTCACCATGATCAGGATCGACGGCGCGAGGCTGAGAATCGTGATCAGGACGACCAGTTGAATCAAGCGGTTCGCGGTCGAGCCCGAGGTTTGGTCGCCAAGGTCGAATTGCAGGGATTGAGCCAGCGCCGGATGGGCCGCCGCCGCGAGGAGCGCGATGGCGAGTCCGAGCGTCGCGACTCGCGGGATGCCGCGTCTCATGCCCGTGGCTCCTCGGCGATGCTCTCGATCAATATGTCCTGGCTTGTCCCGAGGAGTATGAGATGCTCCCGCCGGTCGCGGCGCAGCAATACCAGCTTGCGCCGCGAATCGATGACCTTGACCTCGATCACCGCCAGGCGTGGCGCCGCGCCCTTGGGCAGGGGCACCGCGCCGCCCAGGCCAAACCGGCGCGCCGCCCAGGCCAGGGCCGCGATGAGCGCGATGACGGCGAGAAGCGCGGCCAAAAAGCGCAGGTAGGTATCCAGTTCCATGATGGCTCTCGCGCGTTTCAGCCCTTGCCGGGGCGGCCCGGCGCCACCGGTGCGCGGCCATAGGCACCCAGCGCGCGCGTGCGCTCGGCGGTGTCGGATAGCTCGGCCTTCAAGTCCCCAAGGCGGGATTCGATGTGCCGCGCCAGGGCCGAAAGATCGTCCATCAGAGTCAGCATGCGCGGGTGGAACGGCGGCTGGTCATTGGCCGGCAGCGCCGACAGCCCGGCGCACAGCGCGACGACCCGCTCCTGCAACGGCACCAGATCGACCGTTGCCCCGGCGCCAAGCTCCGCCTCGGCGCGGTGGATATCGGCGCCGATCGAATCGAGTTGTCGATGAATATAGGCGGCGCCGGTCATTGGCCGCGGGCTCCGGCCGCCGGGTCGGGCGCCTCGTGCTGAGCACGATATACGTAGGACAGGATCTCGGCGACGGCGGCCAGCGCCCGCAAGGGAATCTCGCTATCGATCTCGACCGCCGCCAGGATCTCCACCAAGTCGGCGTCGTTGCGCACCTTGACCCCGCGGTCGAACGCGATTTGGAGGATTTGCTCGGCCACGGCGCCGTGGCCCTTGGCAATCACGCGCGGCGCGCCGCGCGCCCCGGGCGCGGCGTTGTCGATCGCCACGGCGAGGGAGCGTTCACCCGGCCGAGGCTCATCCGCCGCCCGGTCCGCTCCCGAGGTATCCTTGAAGACCGCCAAAGGTCCGCCCTGAGTTCATTGGGCGCGCGACATCGCGTCGCCCGAGGCCCTAATGGTGGCGGCTTATGCTTAACGAATGGTTTCCATGCATCATCGGCACGCGACTTAGCGGTGCCATGAGCCGCGCCGGCGGGCAAACCCAGTGGTATTCAGGACCCCGTGCCCGACCGCTGGCGATCCCTGACCGCCTGTGCCAGGGATTCGCTGCCCGCGGCCGCGGCCCGGTTCTCCTCCTGGACCCGATCGAAGATCTCGCGCCTAAGCACGGTGGCGTGGGACGGAAAGGTAAAGCCCAACTTCACCGACTTGCCCCGAATATCGATGAGCGTGACCTCGATCTCATCGTTGATGACGACCGATTCACCTATTTTTCGAGTCAGGTATAGCATCCCGACTCCTCCCGTGCCGGCTCTTCCCCCGGGCAGGCTCGCACCGAGCCCGATAATTCACGCGTTTCCGTGCGCATTTGTTATAACATTAAACCGCTTTTACAGAATTTTAACAAGAAAAGCCTGATACTTCGCCAGAAAAACTTTCGCGCGCGGACCGCCGAGCGGGCCAGGCAATTTTCCGGGATCGAATGAACAACAGGTTGGATATTTTCGCGGTTATCGCCAAGCGCATGGATTGGCTGGGACAGCGCCATCGCGTGCTGGCCGAGAATATCGCGAATTCCGATACGCCGGACTATGTTCCCCGCGATTTGAACAAGGGTAGCTTCGCGCGGCTCCTGAGCCCGCGCCTCGGTCCGGTCTCGCCGGTGGTCACGAACCCGAAGCACATGGTGGGGACGGTCGTGCGCGACGGCCCGGCGCGCAGCGAAAAGCAGCGCGCGACCTACGAGGTTTCGCCCTCGGGCAACGCGGTCGACCTCGAGGAACAGCTCGTCAAGGTGAGCAAGACCCAGGGCGACTATCAGACCATGGTCAACCTGTACCGCAAGCATATGGATATGTTCCGTATCGCTCTGCGCGGCGGCGGTTGATCGGGATTAGGATTGACGAGGCACCCATATGACCGAGCTGCTCAAATCTCTCGATATCTCCGCCTCGGGCATGAAGGCGCAGGGGACCCGCCTGCGCGTCATCGCGGAGAACGTGGCCAACGCCGGCTCGACCGCGACCACGCCCGACGGGCAGCCCTATCGGCGCAAGCTGGTGACTTTCGGCTCGACCCTGGACCGGGCGCTGGGAGCCGAGCTCGTGGACGTGAAAAGAATTACCCGGGATACCAGCGCGTTCGGCCAGCGCTACCAGCCCGGACATCCGGCCGCGAACGCCAGCGGCTACGTCAAGACCTCCAACGTCAATTCCCTCGTCGAGGTGGCCGACATGCGCCAGGCCCAGCGCAGCTACGAAGCCAACCTCAGGGTCCTGCAAACCTCGCGCACCATGCTTCAGCGAACGATCGATCTCTTGCGTTAGCGTTTCATCCCAACGGCGGCCGCCAGGCAGGCGGCCGTTCATTCGCCAGGACGGCCAATGGCAGGCGCGTGAAAGCGCCTGGGGAGCGATGCCATGGCCATCAACTTTACCGAAGCCGTTTCGGCGTATCGAAAGATCGCGAGCCAGGATGCGATCCCGGGCTTCGCCAAGCCGGCCGAGGCGCCGGGGTCGGGTTTCGCCGATGTTCTGCGGGACGCGACCGAGGGTGCCGCTCAGACCCTGCGCGAGGGCGAGCATCAAAGCCTGAAGGCGGCGATGGGAACGGCCGATCTGACCGATGTGGTGACCGCCGTGGGCAAGGCCGAGATGACCTTGCAAACCGTGGTGACCCTACGCGATCGGGTGATCCAGGCCTATCAGGAAATACTGCGGATGCCGATCTGATCGGCCGGCGAACCGCGGGGATAAGGGCGCGCATATGAACGACGCCGATGTCATCGAGGTCTCGCGCGAGGCGGTCGTGGTCATGCTCAAGGTGGGCGCGCCGGTGATGCTGCTGGCGCTGCTCGTGGGCCTGATCATATCCCTGTTTCAGGCGCTCACCCAGATGCAGGAAATGACCCTGACGTTCGTGCCCAAGGCGATTGTCATCTTTCTGTCGCTGATCCTGTTCATGCCGTTCATGCTTGGGGTCCTGGTGACCTTCACCAAGGGCCTGATGGACCGTATCGTCTCGCTCGGGTAGCGCCGTGCTGGAGCAGATTCTACCGGCCGGCGTTTTCGCGCTCCTGCTGGTTTTCGTGCGCATCGGGGCGGCGCTCATGCTGCTGCCGGGCTTCGGCGAGCCCTATGTGGCGCCGCGCATCCGCCTGCTGCTCGCCCTGCTGATCACCCTGGTCGTGACCCCGGTCCTGGCGCCCGTCTTGCCCGAGGCGCCGGCGAGCGCCGCGGAGCTTGGCGTGCTGGTACTCGGCGAGGCGCTGGTCGGTATCTTCTTCGGCACCGTGGCGCGCCTGTTCCTGGCGGCGCTCACGACCGCCGGCATGGTGATCGCGTATATGAGCAGCATGGCCAACGCGCTGACCAACGATCCGAGCGCCGCGCAACAGGGCTCGATCGCCGGCTCGTTCCTGACCGTGGTCGCGTTGATCACGATCTTCACCCTCAATCTGCACCACCTGATGCTCATCGCGGTGGTCGATAGCTATGGGATTTTCGTGCCCGGCGAGGCGCTCCCTCTGGGAGACTTCGCGGACACCATGTCGCGCGTGGTGGCGCAGACCTTCCTGTTGTCGTTTCAAATGGCCGCGCCGTTCGTGGCGGCCGGGCTGATCTTTTACCTGGGGCTTGGGCTTTTGGGGCGGCTCATGCCGCAAATGCAGGTCTTTTTCGTCGCCATGCCCTTGCAGATCGCGATCGGCCTGATCGTGCTGGCGGCGGTGCTGCCGGTGGCGATCCGCTGGTTCACGAGCGCCCTGGAGCAATCGCTCATGCCGTTCGTGGCGTTATAGAGCCCGGGACGCGCCCATGGCCGAAGACCAACAAGACGATTCACAAAAAACGGAAGAACCGACCCATCGCCGCCTGGAACAGGCGCGCGAGAAGGGGCAGGTCGCCCGCTCCCAGGAGATTAACCACTGGTTCATGATCCTGGCGCTGACCCTGATTGTCAGCGTGTTCGCGGCGCCGGTGGCCAGCCGCATTGTGCGCCAAATAACCGAATTTATCGTGCGCGCGCCCACCATGACCCTGGATGGCGGGCGGCTGCGGGAAATGATGGTGGAAACCCTGGGCGATCTGGTCGTGGCCGCGGCCATCCCGATCGCGCTCGTCATGCTGGCCGCGCTCGCCGCCGGTTTGATCCAAAACGGGCTTGTGTTCTCGACCGAGTCGGTGACGCCAAAGCTGGAAAAGCTGTCCTTGAACAAGGGTGTGAAGCGGCTCTTTTCGAGCCGATCCCTGGTGGAGTTCGCCAAGGGCATCGCCAAGATATCCATCGTGGCGGCGGTGGTGGTGGTTCTCATGTGGCCGTCGTTCGCGGTAATTCCCAACGTGACGACCCTGAGCGTGGCCCAGTTCATGACCCTGCTTCAGACCTTGGCCGCGCGAGTTCTCATCGGCGTGCTGTCGGTCATGACCCTGATCGCCGCGGTCGATTTCCTTTATCAGAAACAGCAGCACCTGAAGCAGCTTCGCATGTCCAAGCAGGAGTTGAAGGAGGAGTTCAAGCAGACCGAGGGCGACCCCATGATCAAGGCGCGCCTGCGCCAGATCCGCATGGAGCGCGCGCGCAAGCGCATGATGTCGGCGGTGCCCGAGGCCGACGTGGTGATCACCAACCCGACTCACTTCGCGGTCGCGCTCAAATACGACCCGCAAACCATGGAGGCGCCATTGCTGGTCGCCAAGGGGGCGGACAGCCTGGCGCGGCGCATCCGCGAGATCGCCGAGGAAAACGACATCCCTATCGTCGAGAACCCGCCGCTTACCCGCGCCCTCTACGAAAGCGTGGATGTGGACCGGGAAGTGCCGCCGGAGCACTACCAGGCGGTGGCGGAGGTGATCGGCTACGTGATGCGTTTGACGGGCCGGTTGCCGGCGGGCGACTCCGCCGGGCCATGACGCGACCGCTTGCCCGACGCGAGCGCGACATGCATAAGTCGGGCATGCATTGGGCCGAGGCATGCATCCAATGAGACGATCCGTTAGACTCGGAGCTTTCGCGTTGGCCGCCGCGTTGACGCCCGGCGCCGCCGCGGCCGATCTGGGATGGTCGAGCGTGGCGCTGTGGCCCCATGGTATTGCCCTGGTCATCCTGGCCGGGCTTTGCGTTACCGGCCTGGCCATCGTCGCGGCCCTGATCGCCATGCGCCGCCTGCGTAGCGCCCATGCCCTGCAGCGGGATATTTTCGGCGCGATCCCCCAGCCCCGCCAGGTCGTGGATTCCAATGGGCGCACGCTCCTGGCGAACAAGGCGTTCTACGAGTTCTTTGGCAACGTGGCCCGATCAATGCCGGAGCTCTTGCTGGAGGAGGCGAGCGACGACGACTACGCGTGCGACCAGCTTCAGCGCCTGAACGCCAACGCGCGCAATGGAACCGCCGGCCACCTGGAGCTGCGCGTGCGCCCGCGCGCCCTCGGCGGCGGCCGATGGCACGGCGACCGATGGCACGAGGCTGGACGCGGCCGGGGCGGAGTGGCGCTATGTGGTGGCCTATCCCATTTCCGGGCGCCCGGGCACGGTCTTGTGGAAGGTCGACGACATCACCCTGCGGCGCCAGATGGAGCAGGTGATCCAGGAGGACCACGAGCGGTTCATGGACCTTCTGGAATTCGCGCCGGTCGGTTTTTATTCGGTGGACGCGGACGGCTATTTCCTGTTCGCCAACCGCACGCTGTGCGATTGGCTGGGGCTATCCTACGAGGAACTGGATGGCGGCATGATTCGCCTGCACGACGTGTTGGTGGCGCCGCCGGAGGGGGCGGTGGCGCCCTACGAGTCGACCGGCGAGGTGGGCGCGGGGACCAGCGAGGTTCGCCTGAACGCCGCCGACGGCGGGGAATTCCTGGCGTCGATCAGCCAGGATTTGGTGACCGCTCAGGACGGCCAGGTGCTACGCACCCGCTCGGTGGTGCGCAACCTGAGCCGAGAGCGCGCCCTGGCCGAGGCGCTCGAACGCTCGGTGCAACGCTTCAAGCGGTTCTTCGTCGAGGCGCCGGTCGGGATCGCGCTGCTCGACGCCGACGGCCAGGTGACGGAGTGCAACCGGGCGTTCGCGGGGCTGGTCGGGCGCCAGGTCGAGGAGCTCGCCACGGTTTCGATCTTCGCGCTGGTGCGCGACGAGGACCGGGAGGAGGTGCGCGCCGCCCTGGCCCGTGCCGGAGTGGGGGATGGCGCCGCTGTCCATGTCGATGCCCCGGCCTCGGAAAACATCCTTGGGGCCATGCACGTACCGGTCGAGGCACGCCTTGTTGGCGCGGCGGAGAAGGCCTGCGCCATCTACATCAACCGCATGACCGATACCACGGGCGCCGCGCGCGGGTTCATCGCCCATCTGATCGACACCACCGAACGCAAGAATCTGGAGGTTCAGTTCGTCCAGTCCCAGAAGATGCAGGCGGTCGGCCAGCTCGCCGGCGGTATCGCGCACGATTTCAACAACCTGCTGACCGCCATGATCGGGTTTTCCGATCTGTTGCTGCTGCGCCACCGCCCGGGGGATCAGTCCTTCGCCGACATCATGCAGATCAAGCAGAACGCCAACCGGGCGGCCAACCTGGTGCGCCAGCTTCTGGCGTTCTCGCGCCAGCAGACCCTGCAGCCGCGCACCCTCAGCGTGACCGACATCCTGGCGGAGCTGTCCCATCTCCTGCGCCGCCTGCTTGGGGAGAGCATCGAGCTGGAGATGGTGCACGGGCGCGACCTGCACGCGGTGCGCGCCGATCAGGTGCAGTTGGAGCAGGTTATCATCAACCTGGCGGTCAACGCCCGCGACGCCATGGCCGATGGCGGCACGCTGACCATTCGGACCCGCAACGAGACGACGGAGCGGGAGAAGAAATACAAGGCCGAGGCAATGCCGCCGGGCGAATATGTGCTGATCGAGGTGCGCGACACGGGCTGCGGCATCGCGCAAGAGCATCGGGACCGTATCTTCGATCCGTTTTTCTCCACCAAGGAGGTGGGCGCGGGCACCGGCCTCGGGCTTTCCACCGTCTATGGCATTGTCAAGCAGACCGGCGGATTCGTTTTTGTCGATACCCAGCCCGGTGCGGGCACCTTGTTCTCGATCTATCTGCCGCGCGCCGCCGCCGAGGCCGAGACCGGCGCGGCGGCTGAGGAGGAGGCGGGCGGGCGCGCCAGCCGCGATCTCACCGGCATGGGCACGGTGCTCCTGGTGGAGGACGAAGACGCGGTGCGCGCGTTCGGCGCCCGGGCGCTGCGCAACAAGGGCTACGAGGTGGTCGAGGCGCGCTCCGGCGACGCCGCGCTCCAGGTCATGGAGAAACAGGGCGATGAGATCGACCTCCTGGTGACCGACGTGGTGATGCCGCAACCGGACGGGCCCACCCTGGTGCGCCAGGTGCGCGAGACGCGGCCCAGCCTCAAGGTAATCTTTATTTCCGGCTATACGGAAGACGCCTTCCGGCAAAAGCTCGGCGAGGACGAGCACATCCACTTCCTGCCCAAGCCGTTCAGCCTCAAGCAGCTGGCCGCCAAGGTAAAAGAGGTCATGTCCGAAGAGGCCCACGCCCCCAGCACCGCCCAGCGCTCCTCCGGCGCCTGAGTGGGCGGGGCGACCATGTCCTCGGAAATGGATTTCTTTCATCGAGACTTGGCATGAGCGCCGGGGAGGTCTGGAATAAGCATGTCCGATGAAACGTCCGATCGATGGCTCGCCGCGCCAACGCTTGGCGATATCGAGGACGCCGCGCGCGCCCTGAAAGAGGTCGCCGTTGAAACGCCGCTGCTCGAGAACAGGGAGGTGAACGAAGGGCTTTCCGGCCGATTGCTGGTGAAAGCCGAAATGGCGCAAAGAACCGGCTCCTTCAAATTTCGCGGCGCCTACAACCGCATCCGGCAGTTGGACGACGCGGAGCGCGCGCGTGGGGTGATCGCCTACTCATCCGGCAACCATGCTCAAGCCGTTGCCTGCGCCGCCCGTCTGGTGGGCACGCGCGCCCTGATCGTCATGCCCGACGACGCGCCGTCGAACAAGGTGGCCCGCACCCGCGAACTCGGCGCGCGCATCGTCACCTACGACCGCTCGCTCGAAGCCCGCGAAGAGGTGGCCGAGCGCATAAGGGCCGAGCGCGACCATGTCATGGTGCCCCCGAACGAGGACGCCCGCGTTCTGGCCGGCGCCGGAACGGTGGCGCTCGAGCTGGTTCGCCAAGCCGAGGCCCTGGGCGCCGCCCCCGATGCGGTTCTGGTGCCATGCGGGGGCGGCGGCCTGACGGCCGCGACGGCGCTTGTCTTCGAGGCGCTTTCGCCCACGACCAAGGTCTTTGGCGTCGAGCCGGAGCTGTTCGACGATACAAGCCGGTCGCTGGAGGCCGGCGAGCGCCTCGCGAACCCGAAAGGCCGAACCACCATCTGCGACGCGATCATGACCGACATGCCCGGCGCGTTGACCTTTTCCATCAACCGCGAGCGGCTCGGCGGCGTCTTGACGGTGAGCGACGATGACGTACGATCCGCCATGAAGCTCGCGTTCGATCGGTTCAAGATCGTTGTCGAACCGGGCGCGGCCGTGGGGCTGGCGGCGGTCCTCCGCCACAAGATCGATATGGAGGGAAAAACCATCGCCGTCATCGCGACCGGCGGCAACGTGGACGCCGCGAGCTTCTGCGCCGCGCTGGA
>Ga0114931_10008912_pt1 | contig 12078 bp, 6 predicted proteins | sample 2SBtaG_FD_89579 | JGI IMG/M metagenome (GOLD analysis project Ga0114931, IMG submission 89579) | Deep subsurface microbial communities from Kolumbo volcano to uncover new lineages of life (NeLLi) - 2SBTROV14_V59a metaG | ecosystem: Environmental > Aquatic > Marine > Volcanic | place: Kolumbo...
GCCTTGCACGAGGACTCCGTTCACCTTCTTCCCGATCCGCCGGTTCTGCCCGTCGATCACGTAGTCGATGGATCGGCCGTCCGGGAGGGAGACGTGAGTCAGGTTGCCGAGGGCGTCGTAGGCCGTGGTCGTGGTCTGCTGGCCCGCGGGGAGGGAGGCGTCCACCACGGTCTCGCGGTCGCCGCCGGCGCTGTGGGTGTAGGTCTTCGTCCCGTAGCTCCCGAGGCGGTCCTGGGCGTCGTAGCTGCCGCTCGTGACGACGGCGCCTTCGGTGACCGAGAGGCGGTTGCCGTTGGAATCGTAGGCGTAGACCCGGGCTGGCGTGCCGTTCTCGTCGACCTGGGTCAGCCGGCCGGCCAGGTCGTATCCGTAGTCGAAGACCGTGCTGACGCCCCCGATCGTCTCGACCTTCTGGGTGATGCGGCCGAGGGCGTCGCGGGTGTAGGCGTTGGCGTAGACCGTGGTGGCGCCCACCGTGGCGCTGTCGGCGTCGCGCTCGCCGAAGGCGTTGTAGGCCCGGGTCGTCGCGACGGTGCCGAGTGCGGTGCCGGTCAGGAGACCGTTCACCGGGCTGCGCATCAACGTCATCGCACCGGCCCCGGTCAGGAGACCGTCCCCGTCGTAGCCGAAGAGTTCGGCAAAGCCCCCATTCACGCTCTGGCTGGCCACACGGAAGTCGTTGTCGTAGGTCTGGCTCACGGTGCCATTGACGCTCCCGGTCCAGGTCGTGCTCGTGACCAGGCTGCCATCGTAACCGAAGGCGAGGCCCTCTCCACCCGGGGCCAGAATCGAGGTGAGGCTCCCGGTCGTCGGGTCATAACCCACCGTGAGCAGGCCGCGTGGGATCAGGACCGTCGCGAGCCGGCCCGCACTGTCGTAGCCGAGATCCACGTCCTTCCCATCCGGCCGCGACACCCGCTCGAGCCTTCGGTCGAGGTCGTAGCTGAAGATCGTGCGCGGGTCGGGTGTGCCCACGATGGCCGGCGGCGTGTACTCGTCCTCCTGGTCGATCAACGTGTAGCGGAAAACGTGCGAGGGCTGGCCGGGGGGCGTCAGGCTCGTGAGGTTGCCGCGGACGTCGTAGGTGAAGGTGACCTCCCGAAGGTCGGGAAGGATCTGCTTCTTCACCCGGCCGGCGAGATCGTACTGGAAAGACACGGTGCGGAGCAGCGGGTCCGTGACGCTCTGGAGGAAGCCGCTGGCGTCGTAGGCGAAGCCCACGATGCGCTCCTGCGCGCCCTGGCCCTGCGACAACGTATCCAGCCGACCCTGCGGGTCGTAGCCGAGACGCACGGCTTCGAGACCGTCCACCTGGGTTTCGATCAGGCGGCCCTGCTCATCGAGGGTGTCGAAGAGGAGCCTCCCCATGGGTCCGCCCGACGTCTCGGCCGTCTCGGTCGTGGTCAGGCCGCCGAGCCCGTCACCCGGGTTCGGGTCCGCCATGAACGTCACGGTGCTCATCCTGCCGTTCACGTCGATCGTGTCGGTCTGCGACAACAGCTGGCCCGTCGTGGCATCGCTCGTGGCGGTGCGGGTCTGCGTGCGGGTGAAGACGGTGCCGGCCGGCGTTGCGATGGTCAGGTGGTCCTGGACCGGGGCCGTCAGACCAAACCGGGGGTCTGCGCCAACGCGCGTCGTCGAGACCATCTGGCTCGCGGTTGACACGGTCACCGTGCCGTCCTGGCCGATCGTCGTCTGCGTGATGAGTCCCGCAGCGTCGGTGTTGGCTCGCTGTTGTGTGCCATCCGTCGCGTAGGTTACGGATTTCGTCAGGATGCGACCCGCTGCCGATTCCGTCGTGACCACGAACCCGTCGGCGGTCTCGGCCCGACTCAGTTGGGTAAACCCGCCAACGGCATCGTCGTCCCGGATGAGTCGTCCCGCAGAATCGTAGGTCATCACGGAAACCGCCCCACCCGGGCGTCCGAAGGTCGCGAGGAGCCCCTCCGTCCCGTGATAGGTGAGGGTATGGGCCTCGCCATTCGGATTCGTCACTGAGTCGATGTAGCCGTTTCCGTCGATCGATACCGCTGTGGCCAGAGCGAATGGCGGCACGATTCCTATCGGGTCTCCGGAAGTATTCCTCGAGATCGACGTGACATTCCCATTCGCGTCCGTGACGGATGCCAGCCCTTTGGAGGTGTAGGAAAACGCAAGCCGTGGCGGCCCGTCCGTCGGTTGGCGTCTGGACAGGCCGGACACGGCATCTTCCGTCCGAAGGTGCCGTCCGTCCTGATCGAAGACATAGAATTCAGATCCGTCCTCGGCAGCAACCACGATCTCCTGCGCGCTTGCACCAGGAAACGGCGACGCGACGGACAGGATGTGGGCGAGTTGGGGGAAGAGCAGGTGCATTCCGAGGAAGATCGTTCCGTCGGGCGCCACACCCATGCCAACCACCGGGCCGATCCCGGCCAAAGACGCGGGCCCTCCGAGACCATCGAAGTCCGCGATGCCCCCGACAATCGTCTCGATCATCCCTTCCGAGTCGATTGCACGCACGCGGCCAAACCCTGGGCCACCGCTCACCGGCTCGCTCAGCAGGATGGTCCCATCGGGCGCCATGGCGAGGTGGTCCGCGTTGATCGTGGCATTGCGCGCCAAGCCGCCATCGCCGTTGCCCGAGGTCGGACTCCCCTGGCCCGCCACGCGTCTGACGATTCCATCGGGCGCGATCCTCCAAAGCACATCCTGTTCGAGAACGAGCAGACTTCCGTCGCTTTCGAGCGCGAGGTCTTCGATGCAGCAGCCGAAGTCGAAGTCGGCCGCTCGCACGCCGTCTCCAATCGATACGCCACCACCCGCAAAGGTCGTGATCAGGCCATCCGGCGTGACCTGTCGAATATGCGCGACCGGCTGTGCACCCGCCGAGGCCTGGGCTTCGTCGGCGATGTAAAGCGATCCTTCCGGCGAGATCGCGATTGCGACGGGGCCAATCGTCGCGCTCGTCGCGGGGCCACCAATCCCAGCCGAGATCGCGCCAGCCAGAGCGCCGCTTCCCGACCCGGCGACCGTCGATATGATGCCAAGCGGCGAGATCCGCCTCACGCGGTTTCGAGAATCAACGCTGAAGCCAACGCCCTCGGCGATGTAGACGCTGCCATCGGGCCCAACCTCGACATCGTCGCTGACCCCGAGCAAGGCACTCACGGCGGGGCCCCCGTCACCCAGTGGGACCGAGGTGCCCGTTCCGGCGAAGGCCTCGACGGTTCCATCCGGACGAATCCTGCGCAACCGACTGAAGATCGAAGACTGCGCCCCCTACCGGAAATAGACGCTTCCGTCGGGTCCAACGGCCAACGGGCCAGGCCGGGACAGCGTCGCGCTCGCCGCGGGGCCGCCGTCGCCAGCGGTTCCGATGGCGCCGGTTCCGGCGAAGAGCCTCACAGTCCGGCTGATGTCCTGCGCGCTTCGTCTCGTGCCATCGCCGCGGTAGAGGACGCGCTCGACGGGGTCGTAGGCATGGTGCGGGCTCAAGCTCCACCCGCCGAGGCCAAAGCCCCGAGCATCGAATGCACCTACGCGGGCCCGGTAGCCCCGAGTCAGCGTCAGCTCTGCACGGCCTCGGCCTGGGAGGTTCAACAACCCCGGGCGGGCAAACGAGCGGAAGAACGGTCCGGCCCCCGGTGACGGAACCTGATAGACCGCGTCGTAGACGTAGGTGATCTCCACATCGGCCGAGACCGACCCTTGAGGAGCCCTCCCGTACGCATCGAGACCATCCCAGGTGTACTCGAAGACCTGATTCGGCACGGGCGGGAAGGACTGTCGGAAGCGTTGCCCGGCGACTTTCACCTCCAGGTCGATCCGCCGAAGGGGAGCCGGTGGCGTCGCATCACTCAGGTTGATCCGGAGCATCCTCGCGGCCGCGCGCCCTGGAGCCCGTTGGCTCGAGTAGTTCAGCGTGTAGGGGCTCCCCGTAATCGCGATTCTCTCGCGCAGGACCTGGTTCTGACACTCGATCACCGAGCCTGTTTGGCAGTCTGGATTGTTGGGCGGCTTCGTCTGGTTCTGGCCACTATCCCCGAGCCAGGGCTCCGCTCCAACCGGGAACGACGGAGGGAGGTTCAGGTCCATGGTGGAGAAATGCAGGACCGCCGCTCGCCAGAGGGTATCGCCGGGCTGGTAGAGGGACGCAACCTCGGTCAACTCTGCGGTCGTGATGCCAAGCGACGCAAGGGCCGCCGCATCGGCGGGCAGGCCGCTCCCGTCTACGTCGAGGACGGCAACCCCGGCAGCTTCGCTCAGTATCTCCACGACACGGCCGTCGTCAGAGGGCTCCCACGCCGCAGCCGTCTTCGAGTAGAGACCAACCGGCACTCGAAGACCCGTTGGAAGGCCCAGGAAGTTCTCGACGTAGAAGGGAACCGGTTGATTGAAGCGCACCACCTCCGCGCCCGCGTCGAGCGCTTCCTGGACATCGAGACCCACGGCGTACGTGTAGGCACTCGATGGGGGCAGCATTCCAGGCATCGCACCCGGGCCAGCGTCACCCACGGTGTACTCCGTCATGCGCAGACCGAAGGAAGCCAGCGGCTGCACGGTGCCGCTGGGAAGGACCATCTCCGCGCTCGTTCCTCCTGCGAACAACATCGTTGCGGTCCGGCTCCCATCTGCATCCGATTGGAGCGTTGCGCGCGCCACCTGGGTGCCTGCACCCGGTTGGAGAACCACGGGTGACAGCACCGGGTCGAGCGGGGTCATCACCACATCGGGCAGGAACGCGAATCCCTGCCACGCCGTGCGCACCTGGCGTTGCACGGTCAGGAATCCGGGGCGCTCATACCGCACGGTGAGGGTTTCACCGCCATTGGCCACCATGTCGAACATGCCATCGGTGCGCGACAGCGTCTCCCCGAATTCCGGATGCCCCTCAACGAGGATCCGGACGCTCGCCAACGGGATGCGGCCACGATTCGTTACCAGACCGCGGAGCACAACTGCGCGGGACGCATCCAGTTGCGTCGCGTCTACTCCGGTCTGGACGGGATTCTGGCCGTCGGCGTAGAGAAACGCTACGGAATCAGCGACGCTGGTCACGACGGTCTGATCTACCGGCGTTGGTGTCGGTGCTGCCGGGGGAAGGGGTGGCGTAGCGAACTGCACCACGACGATCTGGCTCGTCGCAACCTCGGTTCCCAGACTCGCGGTGGCAACCATCGCGTTGGAACCCGCAGCCAGCGGCACGGTCGCCGACCACGTCATGTCGAGCACGGCGGCAGCAACCCCATTGACGTCGACCGCAGCGCCCACCTGGTTCACGAAGCCCGTCAGCAGGATCGAGGGCTGATCGGTCGTGGTGCCGTCCGGGGTGGTGTAGCCGAGCTCGAGCGCGGCCACGGCCGCCGTGATGTCGAAGTTGGCGGATACGGATGCGCAGGTCGTCGGATCGCGTGGATCACACAGCACGCCGACATTTGCGCCGGCGAGGTGGATATCGAGCCCGCCCGCGGGGTTCACCAGGACGAGGGCCGCAACGCCGGGCGCATCGAACGTGTGGTCCGGCACCACCAGCGTCGATCCATCGGAACCGAGCACCGCCAGCGTCGACGTGAACTGGCCCAGTTGCGTCTCGAAGCCAAACAGGGTCGTGACGCTGGCGCCCGACGACGCGTAGCCGAGGCCGAAGAAGTCCAGCTGCTGGATGCCGTTCCACAGATCGCCCGAGAAGTCCACCACGGCACTTCCCGAGAGCACGTACTGGAGACCGAGGATGTGCCCGGTCTCGTCGTCGTAGACGAGGCTCCCGGAAAGCGTGATCGACTGCGTCAGGCAGTTACCCTGCGTGCCCACCTGGCAGGCGGTGCTGTCGCCGTTCTGGTCGGTCAGCTGGAACGCATCGAACGTGCCCAGCGTGATGTCGTAGGTGACCGGAACGCCATGGGCCGCGAGCGGCATCACCACCAGCCATAGAAACGCCGAAATGACCACGACAGCGAACCGATGCATCCAGTTCCTTCCGACGGCAAGGGGCGCCGACCCGCCTTCTACCATGAAACACCGCCTCGTTGGAACCTCCCAAATGGGGGGTCAGTGCTCGGGAACCGATCTCGGCGGCCGGGGAGTCGATCTACACATGGTGTCTTGACGTGGTCGCTCCTGCGATGCGAGCGAGAACCGATTTACGGCTCTGGCACGACGCTCGCCCGGGGCGGCGACGAGGGCTTGGACCGGCTACGGGGCTGCGGCACGAAGACCTACCGCATGAACACGCAACCGCGGATCCTTGGGAACACGCTCGTGGCACCTCCGGGCCTCTGCGACCGAGACCGATGCATCTGCGCGGTCCGCTTCGACCGTCACGAATCAGCGGGCCGAATCCAGCTTCGTTTACCGTTTCGTCGGCGTGGCGCGGCCATGGATCGCAACCCGTTCGCGCCCCGTCGCCAGGGCTGTCAGACCACGTGTCCCGCACTGACGACCCGCCTTGAATGCGTCCGTCGCGGAATGTGCGCGGTCCCCCCTGAGGCCGGTTCGACAGGGCACTCCGCACACAGACGCGGCACCCGCGAACCCGCGGAAGCCGCGGCCTTCGTCGAGATCGTCGAAGATCGCTGGCGCCGGGGGCACTACGCGGCCTGGACACGGGACGAGTTCAACGAGCCCCGGCCGCTCGGCCCCGAAAAGATTCCGGCAGATTTGTTGGCGCGTTGCCGTCCGAAATCACCGCGAGAGAACGGTTGCGCCGATGGGCACTACCCGGCCTTCTGGTGTGGTCCGGCCGACACCGGCCCGCGTTCGGCCCTTGGCGGCGAAAGAGATCGAGCGGGGATCTTTCCAAGGCACTGGAACAACGTGGGAATCTGGTGGGCCGCCAGGGACTCGAACCCTGAACCAATGGGTTAAAAGCCCACTGCTCTGCCATTGAGCTAGCGGCCCGGGTGGGGGAGTACCCGAGGCTCCGGGTGCTGTCGATGCGGCGTGCGGAGGCCGCTCGAGCGTCGCGCGAAGGCCGCTCGATCTTTTTCGCCTCACTTTCGTTTTTTGCTTGGTTTTCGCCCTGCGCTCCGGCATGATCATGGGCACACCACCCCCGACCCTGCCGTCGGTCTCGAGCGCCGCAGACCCGGACCTGGGCTGCGGCAACCCCGACCCGGCGAACCGGACCGGGCGATCGAGGCCCGGATCGCGAGACCGGGATCTCCAGACCGGAATCACCAGGAACAGACCGACATCCGCCGGAACGTACGCGGTTGGAACCACCCCGAAGGAGCGGGCCTGCACACACAGGCGGCCTGCGGGGCCGGCGGCCGGGTCAAGGGGAGGTGGCGCGCGGCACCGGAGGCGCGCGGCACTGCGCCACGGGCGTGCCGTGCCCCAGCGGACCGCCCACGGGCGTCTCAGGCGCGGCTCGCGGGACGCCGAAATGCAGGGCAGTCGAGCAGGGTCCATGGGCGGGCGTTGGCGCCCCGCCGATGCTTCCCCTGCCCCGGAGCCGGCCATGCGCGCAGGCAACGAAGTCCCGCAGAAGACCTTCGGCCGGTTCCTGGTCGACGTCGGCGTGATCTCGGGCGCGGATCTCGAGGACGCGACGCAGGCCATGGTCCTGTTCGGCGGGCGGCTCGGGACGAGCCTGATCGAGACCGGGCTGATGGACGTCCGGACCCTCGAGGTGCAGCTCGGCCGCTACCACGGGTTGCCGACGGCCCCGGACGAATGGCTCGAGGCGCCGCAGGCGGACGCGAAGGCCGCGCTCGCAAGCGAACTCGTCCTGGAGCATTCGGCGATCCCGCTCAAACTCGAGCGGCGAACGTTGCACGTGGCGATGCTCGACCCGCTCGACATGGAAGCGACCGAGGCGCTGGCCTTTGCCAGCGGCTTCGCGATCGCGCCGCACCCGGTCGCGGAGTGCCGGTACGTGCACCTGCTCCAGGCCGGCTACGGCGTGCGGCCGAGCGTCCGCTTCCTGAACCTGATGCGCAGCGACGAACCCGCGATGGAACTGCTGGTCCCGCACGACTCGCGCGGGACCCGGGTGCGGCGGCAGCGTGGCGACGATGTCCAGACCGGCGGGCACGCCGGCGCCGGACCTTCCGGCCCCGGACGCGAGGGCGCCGGACGCGAGGTCTTCGGCATCGAACCGATCGCGGCCGACGTCGAACTCCTCGACGAGGCGACCTTCGACCAGATCCAGGCGCACGCCGCAGCGGCGGCCGCGACGCTCGAAGCGCCGCCCTCCCCGGGCGCACCGGCCGCACCTGCGGCACCCGAGATCTGGGAACTGTCGGCCGAGGACATCCTGGGCGACCCACCGCCTTCGGCCGCGGACGACACACCCCCGTCTGCAGAACCCCCTCCGGCCCCGCGCCCTTCCCCCGCCGATGTCGCAGGGCTCGAAGCCGCACTGGCAACCGCGGACGATCGCGAGGACCTGATCGACGCCGCGGTCGGCATCGCATCGGCGGTCTCGGAGGCGGTGGCGCTGTTCGTGGTCCGGGGCGATTCCGCGACCGGGGCCCGCGCCTGGCGTCGCGGCACGTGGCTCCCGTTCTCGAGCGGCGTCACGATCCCGTTGGGCGGCGAGAACCTGCTGGCCCGGACCGCACGGGAATCCACCGCCTGCCGGATCCGGGCGCTCCACGCGACGCCGCTCGACGCGCAGCTGGGCCGCGCGCTCGGCGCCGACGGCGACGAAGGCGAGCTGATGGCGTTCCCGGTCCTGCTCGGCGGCCGCGTCGTCAACATCCTGGTCGCGGGTGCGGGCGCCGCACCGGTCTCGGCGCTCGCGGCCACGGCCCTCGGCGCCCTGGCGCCCCGGATCGCGGCCGCCTACGAGCGGTTGATCCTCGCCCGCAAGCAGGCGTCTCGTTAGGTCCGCCGCGCGAGCCCGCTAGCGGGAGAACGGCGCCCGGCGGCAGATCGTCTCGTCGCGCCCCGGTCCGACCGAGATCAGGTCCACCGGCACCTCGGTCCCGGCCTCGATCCGCTCGATGTAGCGGCGCGCGTTCGCGGGAAGCGCGTCGAATTCGCGCACGCCCGTAATGTCCTCGGACCAGCCCGGCAGCGTCTCGTACACGGGTTCGGCGCGCGCCACCTCGTCGAGCGTCATCGGGAAGTCTCCGGTGAGCTTGCCGTCGATGCGCCACTCGACCGCGATAGGCACCTCGTCGAAGCCGGAGAGGACGTCGAGCTTGTTCACCGCGAGCGAGGTGAAGCCGTTCACGATGGCGGCTTCGCGCAGCACCACGAGGTCGAGCCAGCCGCAGCGCCGCTTGCGCCCGGTCGTGGCGCCGAACTCGGCCCCGCGCTCGCCGAGCGCGCGCCCGCCCGGGCCGTCGTCCTCGGTCGGGAACGGCCCGCCGCCGACCCGCGTGGTGTAGGCCTTGGTGATGCCCAGCACCTGGTCGATCCTGGTCGGGCCGACGCCGGCCCCGGCACACACGGCGCCGGCCACCACGTTGGACGACGTCACGTAGGGATACGTCCCGTGGTCGATGTCGAGGAACGTCCCCTGCGCGCCCTCGAAGAGCACGTGCTTCCCCTCTCGCAGCGCGCGGTCGAGGATGTGGCCGGTGTGGTCGACGTAGGGCTCGAGCTGCCTGCCGAGTGCCAGGAACTCGTCGTAGACCGCGTCGGCATCGATCGCGGGCCAGCCGTGGACCTGGGTCAGCTCGAAGTTCTTGTCCCTCGCGAGCCGATCCACCGCCGCGCGGAGGCTCGCGGCGTCGAGCAGGTCGGCGACGCGGATGCCGCGGCGCGCGACCTTGTCCTCGTACGTGGGTCCGATGCCACGGCCGGTGGTGCCGATCGCGTCCTCGCGCCGGGCCTCCTCGCGCGCCTTGTCGAGCGCGGTGTGCCAGGGCGTGATCACGTGCGCGCGCCCCGAGACGCGCAGCCGCGCCGGATCCCGCAGCGCCCCCTGCGCGGTCACCTCGCCGATCTCCTTCAAGAAGACCGCGGGGTCCACGACCACGCCCGGGCCGATCAGGTTCACGCTGCGCTGCTGCAGGATGCCGGACGGGACCAGGTGCAGCACCGTCTTCCGGCCGTCCACGATCAGCGTGTGGCCGGCGTTGTTGCCGCCCTGGAAGCGGACCACCAGTTCGGCCTCGACCGCCAGCCAATCGACGATCTTGCCCTTGCCCTCGTCGCCCCACTGGGCGCCGACCGCGACGACGGCCGTCATGACAGGTCCACCAGCTGCGCCGAGATGACGTGCGGGAGCGCGCGCAGCTGCTCGAGCACGGCTTCCTCCGGCACGGGGGAGATGTTGACGATCATGGCCGCCTCCTGGCGCTCGGGCACCAGCGCCAGCTGCATGCGCGAGATGTTGAGGCCCGCGTCGCCGAGGCAGGCGCCGACCGCGCCCACGACCCCGGGCTGGTCGTGGTTGTGGATCAGGATCGTCTGTCCGTCCGGAATCGCTTCCAGCATGAAGTCGTCGATGCGGACGATGCGGGGTTGGCTGCCGTTGAAGAGCGCTCCGGCGATCAGCTTCTCGCCACCGCCCGAACAGCGCAGCTTCGTGGTGATGCCGCTGGCGAAGTCCTGGGGGCGCGAGGTCTTGGTCTCGATCACGCGGATGCCGCGCTGCTGCGCGACGTGGGTGGCGTTGACCATGTTGACCTGTTCGCTCACACGCCCGAGCAGGCCCTTCAGCACCGCGATCGTAATCGGCGCGACGCGGAGCTCCGATACCTCGCCCGCGTACTCGATCTCGATCTCGTCGATGCCGCCCGCGCACAGCTGCTCCTGGAACGCACCCAGCTTCTCGCCGAGTGCGAGGTAGGGGCCGACCTGCTCGAGCAGCTCGGGCGAGATCGATGGGATGTTCACCGCGTTGCGCACGGTGCCGTCGACGAGGAAGTCGCGGACCTGTTCGGCCACCGCCACCGACACGTTCAGCTGGGCCTGCGCGGTGGACGCACCCAGGTGCGGCGTGCAGATCACGCGCGGATGCTGCACCAGCGGGTGGTCCGCGGGCGGAGGCTCCTCGACGAAGACGTCCAGGGCCGCACCGCCCACCCGCCCGGCCTCGAGCGCGTCGAACAGCGCCTGCTCGTCCACGATGCCGCCGCGCGCGGCGTTGACCACGAGCACGCCCTCGCGGGCCCGCTCGAACGCGGCGGCGTCCAGCAGGCCGATCGTCTCCTTCGTCCGCGGCACGTGCACCGTGATCGCGTCCGAGCGCTCGATCAGTTCCTCGAGCGGCACCAGGTCGATGTCGAGCTTGGCCGCCACTTCCGGGGTCGTGTACGGGTCGGCAGCGATCACGCGCATGCCGAGCCCGCGCGCCCGGTCCGCCACGATCCGGCCGATGTGGCCGAGCCCGACCACGCCGAGCGTCCGCCCGAAGAGTTCCGTGCCCTGGAACTTCTTCTTCTCCCACTTGTTCGCCTTCATCGAGGCCGTCGCCTGGGGGATGTGGCGAGCCAGCGAGACCAGCAGCGCAATCGCGTGCTCTGCGGTGGTGACGTTGTTGCCCTCGGGCGTGTTGACCACGGCCACGCCGCGCGCGGTCGCCTCGGCGACGTCGACGTTGTCGACACCGATCCCGGCGCGGCCCACGACGCGGAGCTTCTCGGCCGCGCGCAGCACCTCGGCCGTCACCTTCGTCCCGCTGCGGATCACCAGGCCATCGACATCGGCCACCGCGACCAGCAGTTCCTCGGGCGAGAGGCCCGGCGCGTTGATCACTTCCAGACCGGCCGCCTGCTCCAGCACCTCGAGCCCCTGGGCTGCCAACGCATCGCTCACCAAGACCTTGGGCACCGCTGTCCTCTCCTTCCGGCCCTGCTCGCAGCTGCGCACACGACCGGCGTGGCGGCGTCAGGGCGCTCTCGCGCTCGTTCTGGCTCGAACGATCCACCTCGGGGGGACCGCCCTGCGAGACGGGCCGCCGGGGGTTGCGGCCGGCCCATCCCGGACCGTGACCCAGGGAGGTTGGCCGACCCGCCAGGGGGTGTCAAACGCGTGCGGCATCGCGGGGTTCCGGGAGCCGGGAGCGACGGGAGACGCGCCGGAAACTGTCCTAGCCCTGATCCGAGATTCTTGAGGGTGCTCGTCGATTCAAATTGAAAGTGGCCCCGTCGGTGTGCTTGATGGAGTTACCACACTTCATCCAGCCCCCGAGGAGCC
>Ga0114931_10008913_pt1 | contig 12078 bp, 11 predicted proteins | sample 2SBtaG_FD_89579 | JGI IMG/M metagenome (GOLD analysis project Ga0114931, IMG submission 89579) | Deep subsurface microbial communities from Kolumbo volcano to uncover new lineages of life (NeLLi) - 2SBTROV14_V59a metaG | ecosystem: Environmental > Aquatic > Marine > Volcanic | place: Kolumbo...
GCGCCGGTGCCGGTGTTGGCGGCGGGCGGCATCGGCAACGGCCGCCAGATGGCCGCGGCCCTGGCGTGCGGGGCCCAGGGCGTGTGGACGGGCTCCCTGTGGCTGACGGTGGAGGAGGCGGAGAGCGCTCCGGCCCAGAAGGACTCGTACCTCGGGGCCACCAGCGAGGACACCGTGCGCTCGCGCTCCTTCACCGGCAAGCCCTGCCGGATGCTGCGCAACGAGTGGACCGATGCCTGGGGGCAGGAAGACACCCCGGACCCCCTCGGCATGCCGCTCCAGGGCATGGTCTCCATGGACTGCATCCGTCGCACTAGCCGCTACGCGAGTACCGGAGAGGCCCAGAAGGTGGCGTTCAATCCCGTGGGTCAGGTCGTAGGCCAGATGAACCAGGTACGCTCCAGCCGCGAGGTCATCCAGAGCCTTGTGGAGGAGTACGTCGACACCCTCGAGCGCATGAACGCCCTGATGCCGGAGTAGGAGCGGGGACGTTCTTTGCGAACTTGCGTTGTTGGCGGCTTGCCGCCAACAACGCAAGTTCGCAAAGAACGTCCCCGCTCCCCCGCTCCCTCCGTTCCGGCTACTCCGTGACGGGCTTGGCGTCGTCGAAGGGGACGGCGTAGGCGCCGGCCATCTGCTGCATGATATCGGCGATGGTGCAGTTTCCCGTGGCGTAGTCCGAGGGCTTCTTGCCGCCGGTCTGGGACTTCGGCGCGGTGTCCACGTGTCCGGCCCGAGCGCGCAGGGATCCCACCGTGCACGACTCCCGGGGGATGTGCTTGAAGGGGTCGTATTGGAAGTGGCGCATGGTGTTGGCGTGGGTGAGGGCGTCGATCTCCGCGTCCGGAACGCCCGCCAGGGAGGGCCAGAGGGCCTCCGGCGAATTCGGCCAGGTGCTGTCCGAGTGCGGGTAGTCGCACTCCCAGGTGATGGTGTCGAGACCGATCAGGTCGCGGTTGCGCACGCCGGCCGCGTCGTCGATGAAGCACGAGATCAGGTGCTCGCGGAAGATGTCGCTCGGCAGCTGGTCGCCGAAATTGTTGTGCGTCCAGGCGTGGTGGTGCTTGTAGACGTAGTCGATGCGCTCCAGGAAGTAGGGAATCCAGCCGATGCCCCCCTCGGAGAGGGCGATCTTCAGGTTCTTGTAGCGGCGCAGGAACTTCGAGAAGACCAGCTCGTTGGCGCAGTTGAAGAGCGTGATGGGCGTGCCGGCGATCATGATCTCGACCGCGGCGGTGGGATCCTGGAGGTTCATCCCCGTGCCCTAGCCAATGTGGATGCAGACCACGGTCCCCGTCTCGTCACAGGCGCGCTAGATCGGCTCCCAGTGCTCGCTGTGGATGCTGGGCATGCCGAGGCCCGAGGGCTGGTCCGGGAAGGTGATCGCGTGGCAGCCCTTGGCGGCGAGGCGATGGATCTCCTTCGCCGTGAGCTCCGGGCTCCACATCATGGGCAGGCCGAGGGGGATGAAGCGGCCGGGCTCGTGGGCGCACCACTGGTCGATATGCCAGTCGTTGTAGGCGCGCACCATCGCCTCGCCCAGCTCCTTGTCGTCGGCGCGGTTGAAGAGCTCGCCGGTGAATCCCGTCATGGAAGCGAAGCAGAGCGAGCCCAGCACGCCGTTGGCGTTCATGTCGTCCAGCCGCGACTGGATGTCGAAGCAGCCGCGCCGCAGCTGGGAGAGCGCGGTGGGCTCGATTCCGTACTCGTCCGGGGGCCTTCCGGCCACGGCGTTCAGGCCCACGTTCGGGACCTGCTGGCCCTCGTAGACCCAGACGTCGGTGCCGTCGGACTTGTGCACCATGCGCGGGGCGCGGTCCTTGTACTTCGCCGGCGCAAAGCTGTGGAAGAGCTCGGGGGGCTCGCAGACGTGGTCGTCCACGCTCACCAGGATCATCTCGTCCATCTGCATGGGGAACCCTCCGGACTGAGGCATGGGGCCGTGGCGGCTTCCCTGAGAGTATTTGACGATCCGTCAAGTTTTGCAACCCGAGCGCCGCGGCGGCTTCTGGGGCAGTGCCTCAGTCGAGGTAGAGGCCGCCGTTCGCCTGAACGACCTCGCCGGTGATGTAGCCCGTGGTCTTCGGGTCGGCGAGGGCACAGATCACGGCCGCCATGTCCTCGGGCTCTGCCACGCGGCCCACGAGGGTGCTGCGCGCCATGGCCTGCACGCCCGCTTCGCCCACGGCCGCCAGCATGGCGGTGTTCACGGGCCCCGGGGCGATGGCGTTGACTCGGGCGCGATAGCTGGCGAACTCCCGCGCGGTGGTCTTTGTGACGGACTCGATGGCCCCCTTGGCAGCGGTGTAGTCGATCTGGCCGATGTTGCCGTTGCGCGCACTCACGGAGGAGAAGTTCAGGATGAAGCGATTTACGCCGTCATCCAGGGGCTGGTTGCCATTCGCCTTGAAGAGGGGGTGCCAGTGCTGGGCCGCGACCTCGCGGGTAAAGAGGAAGGTGCCATGCAGGTGCACCGCGAGCACCTGCTTGAAATCGTCGAAGGACTTCTTCGGAATCCGCGCGTCGCGGGTGATGCCCGCGACGTTCACCACGCCATTGATGCAGCCGCTGGCCTCCAGCGCCTGGGCCACGGCGCCCTTCACGGCCTCCTCCTCGCTGACGTTGGCCGGGGCCACCAGCGGAGTGGTGGGTGCCTGGCGCGCGATCTCCTCCTGGGCCTCCTTCAGACGGCCGGGATCCAGGTCTACCAGCACGACCTGGGCGCCGTGCAGGGCCAGCGCGGTGGCCACGGCATTGCCAATACCCTGGGCCGCCCCGGTCACGATGTGGGTCTCGCCCTCGAACGCCCCTTCCCGCAGTACCCGCTCCATCTCCGGCCTCCCTGCTCCAGGTGGGTCCTGTCGCTGAGGCGAGGAATATGACGGCCCGCAGCGGGTGTCACAAGCGGGGACGGGCGCTACGGCGGCGCCCGCCCCCGCTGTGTCGCGGCAGCCCGGGCTACTCCGGGTTGGAGAGGTCCGGGCGGTAGAGCACGACTTCGCGGCGAAGCTCCTGGATGGCTTCGGCGCCACCCCGGAAGATCAGGCCGCCCTCGCTGGCCCCGAACGCGTCGTTCAGCAGGACGTCGGGAGACCGCTGGGCATCCAGGTCGGCGAGCTCTGCCAGCGGGCGCACCACGTAGTAGCGCGTAATATCCCCCACGATCACCTGGCTCGCCTGCTGCTGTGCTGGGTCATCGACCTTGGGGATCGCCTGAGAGAGCTTGCGGAGCAGCTCTTCGAAGGCCTCCCGGTCGCCCGGGCGGATCCGCAGGTCGGTGACGGAGGCCAGCGGATTGTCCTGGGGGCGGCGTTCATCCCGGACGTAGCTCAGGTCCGGACGATCCGTGGCGATCAGGATTTCCTGGGAGAGCGTCGCGGCCCCGACTTCGTCGAACCAGCGGCCCCCCTCGTCCTCCCCCAGCACGCGCAGCACCATCTCCGGTGTCTGGCCCCGCTCCTGGAGGGCGGCAAAATCCTCGCAGACCGAGACGAAGTGGATCGTCGGGCCCTGGCCGAAGAGCGTCATGTGGGCCGTCCAGTGGAAGGGCTCCTTCTGCTCCTGCGCACCCTGCGCGAGCTGCTGGACAAGCTCCTCGTAGCGTCGAAGGGAATCGGGGCGAATCTGTACCGAGAGAATGCTCGAGAGCGGCATGGCCACTCCTCCATCGTCTTGGGTTTCGAGAAGGAAGACGAAGAGCGCTCAGGGAATGGCGGCCGAGGTGGAGCGCGAGGCGCCGGCAGCAAACCGGGGACCCGGAAGTCGCGCCATGAAGCGGGGGGTCGGACCATGGCGGTGGCTCCAGACGGACCCATTTTAGCCCTGCCTGGGCGCAGCCCCAACAGAAAAGTGTCGCCGAGAGAGGATTCTCGAGAGCCGCCTCAGCAGACTTTGGGCAGGCGGACGCCCGTGCCCCCCAGGCCGCAGTAGCCCGCCGGATTCTTGTGCAGGTACTGCTGGTGGTAGTCCTCCGCGTAGAAGAACTTTCCGGCCGGAAGGATCTCAGTCGTGATGGCGCCACGGCCGGAGGCGGCGAGGGCGGCCCCGTAGGCCTTGGCAGAGGCCTCCGCCAGGGCGGCTTGCTGTGCCCCGTAGGTGTAGATGCCGGAGCGGTACTGGGTGCCCCGGTCGTGGCCCTGCCGCATCCCCTGAGTGGGATCGTGGCTCTCCCAGAAGAGGCGCAACAGCGACGCATAAGAGATCTCGGCCGGGTCGAAGACCACACGGACCGCCTCGCTGTGGCCGGTGCGGCCGGAGCACACCTCCTCGTAGCGGGGGTTCGGGGTGTGGCCTGCGGTGTAGCCGACGGCAGTGGTCCATACCCCAGGGGCCTGCCAGAAGCAGCGCTCCGCACCCCAGAAGCAACCCAGGCCGAAGAGCGCCACCTCCAGGGGCTCGGGAAAGGGAGGCAGCATGGGGTGGCCCAGCACGGCGTGCCGAGATGCCACCGGCATCTTGGTGCTGCGGCCGGGCAGGGCCTGCTGGGCAGTCGGTAGGCGCGTCTTGTCGTGGAACACGCTCGAGGCCTCCCTCTGTGGCCCCAAGCTTAGCCCGCTCCCGACACTCGCAAGCGCACCCCCCCCACAGGGCTCCAAGGCCGCGCTAGACTGACCTCCGCATGAGTCGTCAGAGCAAGGCTGAAGCGTGGATCGACCGCCACGTGCCCGATCAGAACGGCCGAGTTTTCGTCGTGACCGGCGCCAACAGCGGCATCGGCTTCGAAACCGTGCGCGCGCTGGCAAGGCGGCGGGCCCATGTGGTGATGGCCTGCCGCAATGCGGAGAAGGCGGAGCGTGCCCGCACCCAGCTGTGCGAGGAGGTGCCCGACGCCTCGCTGGAGTGTGCCTGCCTCGACCTGGCCAGCCTCGCTTCTGTACGTACCTTTGCGGCAGACCTGCTCGAGCGCCACGCCGCACTCGATGTGCTGTGCAACAACGCCGGCGTAATGGCGATCCCCCGGCGCAGCACCCAGGACAACTTCGAGATGCAGCTGGGCACGAACCACCTCGGGCACTTCGCGCTCACCGGGCTGCTGCTGCCGGCGCTGCTCCGCAGGCCGGGCTCGAGGATCGTCACGTTGAGCAGCATGGCCCATCGGGGCGGCCGGATCCGCTTCGAGGACCTGCACTGGGACCGAGCGCGCTACTCGAAGTGGGGGGCCTACGGGCAGAGCAAACTGGCCAACCTGCTCTTCACCTACGAGCTCCAGCGCCGGCTCACTGCTGCTGGCAGCTCGACCCTCGCCGTAGCCTGTCACCCGGGCTATGCCGCGACCCAGCTCCAGGCCGTCGGACCGCGTGAATCGGGCTCGCGCAGCATGGCCGCCGTCATGGCATTGATGAACCGGCTGCTGGCCCAGTCCGCCGAGATGGGCGCCCTCCCCACCCTCTATGCCGCCACCAGCGAGGAGATGAAGGGCGGGGAGTACGTGGGGCCCGGCGGCTTTGCCGAGCAGCATGGCTTGCCCCGCAAGGTCGGCTCCAGCAGCCGCTCGCGCAACCGCAACGACGCCGCCCGCCTGTGGGAGATCTCGGAGCTGCAGACCGGCGTCAAGTACGAGGCCCCGGCGGGCTAGGCGCCATGCGCATCGCCACCTGGAACGTGAACGGCCTGCGCGCCCGGCTGGATTTCGTGCGCCTGTGGTTGCGGGAGCGCAAGCCGGACGTGGTGGGGCTCCAGGAGCTCAAGCTGACCGACGCCCAGTTTCCCCACGACGCCTTCGCGGCGGAGGGCTACCAGGCGCTGACCCATGGGCAGAAGGCGTGGAACGGGGTGGCCGTACTCACCCGCGGGCCGGCCGAGGTTCTCCAGAGGGGACTGCCGGGCCAGGAGGATCTCGGCGCCCGACTGCTCACGATGGCGCTGGAGGGCCTGGTCTTCACCACGCTCTACTGCCCCAATGGCAAGCACATCGGCCACGACGACTTTCCTCGCAAGCTGGCCTGGTTCGACGCCCTCGCAGGGCATCTCGAGAAGCACCACCGCCCGGAGGAGCCGGGCGTCGTGTGCGGGGATTTCAACGTCTGTCCGACGGCCCTCGACAGCTGGAACGCGGAGGCGCTTTCGGGGCACATCTTCCACACCGACGCCGAGCGCGAGCGCTACCAACGGCTGTTGAAATGGGGTCTCAGGGATCTCTACCGCGAGGGGCATCCGGAGACCCAGGCCTTCTCCTGGTGGGACTATCGCGGGGGGGCCTTTCATCGCCGCCAGGGCCTGCGCATCGACTTCTTGCTGGCCACGCCGCCGGTGCTGGCGCAAACCGTCCAGGTAGAGATCGACCGGGAGTGGCGCAAGAAGCAGGAGGGGCTCACAGCCTCCGATCATGCGCCCGTCTTTGCGGACCTCGCGGGAGCGGAAGGAGAAGAACCCTCATGATCGCTCGCGCCGGTCACGGCCTGTCGAGGCGGGTAGGGGCCGTTTCACTCTGGAGCGCCGTCCTGCTCTTGGGTGCGGCGACGGCCGTGGGCTGCGGCCTGCGCGCCAAGAAGCCCGTGCTCTACCCCAACGACCTGTTGCTGAGGGTGGGTAAAGAGCGCGCCGCAGCCGACATCCAGGCTTGCACCGAGCTGGCCTACCAGTACACCGAGGCCCACCCTGGCGGCCAGATCGCGAGCCGCGCGGCGACGGGTGCGGCCGTGGGGGGCGCCACAGGGGCGGTGGGGGGTGCCATCTTGGGCCGGCCGGGCCGCGGTGCCGCCATGGGGGCGGCCATGGGGGGCACTCGCGCCGTGGCCCGTGGCCTCTTCACCAAGCGCGACCCGCCCCCCCTGGTCAAGCGCTTCGTGGCGCGTTGCTTGCGCCAGCGGGGCTACGAACCCCTCGGTTGGCAGTGAGGCGCCGCTAGGCGCCCAGTGGGAAGCGCTCTCCCACAGCCTCTTCGGAGACTTCCCAGAGCTGTCTGGCCGCTGCCGGATCCTGGGCCCAGCCCATGACTCCCCCCATCTGCTCCGGGTCGTCGCTCACGGCTGCGAGGTGGCAATCCTCGAGGTAGACGCCGCCCTGACCCTCCAGCTCCGGTGCCGTGGCGGCATAAACCTGGGTGGCCGCACCGGCTGGGATCGGCTTCCACTGCGCCCCGCCGCGCTCGCCGCCGCCCGCCTTCTGCACGCGCTGCTGGAGCGCTTCGATGTCCTGCGGGCTCATGTGCCGGCCGAGCTCGGTCAGGATCATGCCCGGGTGAATGGCAAAGGCCCGCACGCCCTGGTTGCGCATGCGGCGGTCGAGCTCCACGGCAAAGAGCGCATTGGCAGACTTGGCCTGGCCATAGGCCGACCATTTGTCGTAGGCGCGGTGTTCGAAGTGGATGTCCTCGAAGACCACGGGGGAGAAGCGGTGCCCGCCCGAGCTCACCGAGACGACGCGGGCCGGCGCGCCTGCGCGCAGGGCCGGCGCGAGCAGGCCCGTGAGCAGGAAGTGGCCCAGGTGGTTGGTGCCGAACTGCAGCTCGAAGCCCTGAGTCGTGTGTCCCTGCGGGCACGCCATGATGCCGGCGTTGTTGATGAGGAGCTGCAGCTGTGGGTGGTCCCCGAGCCAGCCCTTGGCAAAGGCGCGAATGCTCGCCGGATTTCCCAGCTCCAGCGGGCGCACCTCCAGATGCGGGTTCCCCGTGGCCTCGCGTACCTCCGCGGCGACGGCTTCTCCCTTCTGGACGTCGCGGGCCGTGAGGGTCACGGCCGCTCCCCGGGAGGCGAGGGCGCGGGCGGTCTCGGCCCCGAGGCCCCCGGAGGCGCCGGTCACGATGGCGGTCTGGCCGGAGAGGTCGATCCCCTCCAGGACCTCGTCGGTGGTGGATTGGGCTCCGAAGCTTCGCTGGCTCATGGGGACTCCTTGCAGGGGGCGAAGGGGGTCTGCACCGGAGGCTTACCATACCTCGCAGGGTTTCTCCGGGCGCAGGTCGGAGCCGACCTTGCAGGAGAAGGCTCTTCCGAACGCCGGCAGGTTGCGCAGTGTGCCGTTCACCCGGAAGCGGCTCGGAGAGTGGGGGTTCACGCGCAGCATCAGCCGCTCGTACTCCTCTGCTACGTCCGCGCACCACATCTGGCCAAATCCCACAAAGAAGAGCTGTTCCGGTGTGAGCTCGGGTCGCGTCCAGTGGACACTGCCGGCCCCGCGTTGGGTCTCGGGAAGGGCCTCGAAGGCACGCCAAGCGGCCTTCAGACCGCCCAGGTCCGCGATGTTCTCGCCGAGGGTGAGGCGCCCATTCACATGGAGCTTCGGCTGTGGCTCGTAGGCGTCGAACTGGTCCACCAGGCACTGGGTCCTGGCATTGAAACGCTGAGCCACGGGCTCGCTCCACCAGGGCTGGAGCATGCCGCGACCGTCGTACTTGCGGCCTTGGTCGTCGAAGCCATGGGTCAGCTCGTGGCCCACGACGGCGCCGATCGCACCGTAGTTGAGCGCCAACGGAAAGTCGCGGTGGAAGAACGGCGGCTGCAGGATGCCCGCCGGAAACACCATCCTGTTCCCAGTCGGACTGTAGAAGGCGTTGACCATGCTTGCGGCAACCTGCCACTCGTCCGGGTCGACGGGCTCTCCGCTCTTTGCGAGGTCGCGGTCCACGTCGTAGCCGCTGCCCGCCTCGGCATTCTCGAAGAATTGGTTGCGGCGGATTGCAAAGTGCTCTGGGTGCCAGACATCGGGGTGGCCGATGTGGTTTCCCACCTGGCGCGCCTTGACCAGGGCGGCCTTGCGGGTGGCCGCATCCATCCAGGCGAGGTCCGGCAGGGAGTCCTCGAAGGCACGCTCCACGCCGCCCGCCATCGCTTCAGCAATCGTCTTGCTCTCGCCAGTGAAGGCAGCCTGCACGAACCCGCGTCCCACGCGTTCCCGAAACGCGCGGGTGGTGGCGTCGACGCAGCGCTCCCAGCGTGGGCGCAGCGCTGCCTGGCCCGTGAGTACCCGGCGGAAGGAAAAGCGCTCCTCCACGAAGGCCTTGGAGAGCAGGCCAGCACTGCCTATCAACAGATGGGCTCGCAGGTAGGCCCGCCAGGTGTCCGGCGCCGTGGCGCGCAACGCGGCACCGAGGCCTCCCACGAACTCGGGCGTGGCGAGGTTCAGCGTCTTCGGCGGCGCGTGCCCCACACCCTGGAAGAAGGCGGGCCTGGGAAGATCCGGGTCCAGGGCTTCGAGGCCAGCGAAAGCCTCCTTGTGGTAGGTGGCTTCGGCGTCCCGCAGCGCTTCGCGGGGCCTCGCGGCCCGCGCGAGGCGCGTCTCGAAGGCGACGACCTTGGCGGCGGATTCCCGCGCAGAGGGCTTCGATTCACCAGAGAGGGCCAGTAGCCGCGAGAGGTGGGCCAGGTAGGCGGCGCGGAGGACGTCGGACTTCTTGTCCAGGTAGTAGGAGCGGTCTGGCAGGCCCAGGCCGCCCTGGATCAGCGTGATCTGCCAGCGCTCCGGTGCCTTCTTGTCTCGTGCCACATACAGGCCGATGAGCGCGCCCACACCGGCGAGGCGTTGGAGGTGGCCAGCGCTCCGAAAGAGCCCGGAGAGATCCTGGACGTCGGCAATCTCCGGCAGGTAGGGCGCGAGGGGCGCTGCGCCACGTGCCTCGATCGTCGTCTCGTCCATGCAGCTGGCGTAGAAGGTGCCCTCGGGCTCGCCCGCCGAGGCGGCCTTCTCCAGCACGGTGCGGCGGACCTCGCGGCTACGCAGGCGCACTGCCGTGAAGCTCCGCAGGTAGCTGGGCTCGTGGGGCGGCCGCTTCACCGTGTCCTGCCAGCTTCCGCACGCGTAGCGATAGAAGTCCTGGCAGGGGTCGGCGCTGGGGTCCATGGCGGCGCGCAAGGCCGCCAGGGCTCGGCTTCCTTCGCCGGCAGCTGCGGTGGGCGGCGGCTTGGGCGCTTGCGTCTCGCCGACCTGCAGAAACGCAAGGCAGGCGAGGAGTCCCACCGTTGCCACGCGCGCGCGACGCTTCATCTTCGGTCCTCCCAAGCTTCTCGCGCGGCACTCTACACGACGCATGCGGGTTCCCCGTCAGACCTTCAACCGAGAAGAGCGGGACAGAGCGGCGCGCGGCTTTCTAACGGCGCCCTTCCCAGAGGACGCGCGTCTCTCCGTCGGGATCTTCGAGGAGGCCCACGCGGTCGCCCAGCTCCATGACCGCGCGGTGCTTCGCATCGAAGCAGGGCCACTGGCCGAGCTCGGGGGTGGCCGGGTCGCCCTCGTGGAAGAAGGCCGTCCAAGCCCCGTGGATCCGATCGGCGAGCGCGTAGGGCAGCTCGCCCGGGCCCAGGAAGGTGTCTACGCCCGGGTGGGTGAGGGTGTTCCAGGTGAAGGGGATCTCGAGGGCGTGGCATGCGCCGAGCTTTCCCCCGAATGCCCGGGAACGCCAGGTGAAGAGGTACTGCCAGGCCTTTCCGCCGGCCCCGCTCTGGGCTTCGAGGAGCCGGATGGCGGGGATGCGGAACGTCTGGTCGGTGCCGAAGGCCGTGGCGAGCTCTGGGGGAGCAGCCTGGGGGCGGCTCCTGCGGTAGGCGGCGACGGCGCCTTCGGAATCCTCGAACAAGCGGCCGGCGATGCGTTGCAGGCGCTCCTCGTCCACCTCGGGCTGGCCAAAGAGCGTGGACTCGTCGCGGTTCGTTCCCACCAGCAGGTGCACGTCCTGGACCGCGCCTGCCCGAACCGCTTCGAGGGGTGTGCGCGGCAGGATGCGCCCCTCGACCACAGGCTGGAAGGGCATGCCGCCCGGCCCGCCACTGCCGTCCCGCTCGCGCAGGGTCATGCGGGCTTCGATGCGTTGCTGGGCGTTCAGGATGTCCTCGACCTCCGCGGCCTGCAGGCCGGCGAGGTCCTCCACGTGAAGCTCACGGGCCAGCGTGCCGCCGATCTCGCGCGCGGTCGCTTCCTCGAGCACATGGTGCGCGGCTCCGCTCTGGGCAACGGCACCGCGAAACAGGCCCCGCGCGTCCGGGCAGCCGAGCAGCGTGCCCACGCACATGGCGCCGGCAGACTCCCCGGCAATCGTGACGCGCTCGGGATCGCCGCCGAAGGCCGCAATGTTCGCCTGGACCCAGGCGAGGGCGAAGATCTGGTCCCGGATGCCGTTCAGGCCGGAGCTCGCGCAAGGCGCCCCGCCCACATCCGGCAAGTGGGCAAAGCCCAACGCGCCCAGGCGGTAGTTGATCGTCACGGTGACGACGTCGCCGCGGGTGGCAAAGGAGCGGCCGTCATACCACGGAATGCCACCCTTGCCGCTCCGGAAGCCGCCCCCATGGATCCAGACCATGACTGGGCGGCGGGCCTCGTCGAGGGCGGGGGTGCAGACGTTGAGGGTCAGGCAATCCTCTTCCCAGGCGAGCGGTGCCGCTGTGAGTCCTGTGCCCGGGAGCTGGGGCGCCGCGGGTCCGAAGCGCCGGGCATCTCGGACGCCTTGCCAGCCCGGATGGGGCTCGGGCGCGCGAAAGCGGAGGCGGCCCACGGGAGGTGCCGCGTAGGGGATCCCCGCAAAGAGCAGGGCACCGTCGCGCTCTCGGCCACGCAGTTCGCCGCCTTGCGTGAGGGTCACGGGCTCCGTCTTGTGGATGGGCACTTCGCTCTCCGGGAGGCTCCAGGCAGTCGCCGGGCCCCATGGCTGGCCAGCATATCGAATCTCAACCCCGGGCAGCCGCCACACCGCGCTACGGTTGATCCGGGAGGAGGAGATACCTTGGCGCAAGAGCGCAGGGCTGCACGCTTCGGGCTGCTGCTGGCCTCGCTGCTGCTCTTCGGGGTGATGCTTGCTCTCACCGCGGACCAGCCGAGCCAGTCATTGTGGGTCCGTCTGGCCCTCAGTGTGGCTCTGGTCACGGGCCTGTATGCCGGCAGCGGGCGCCGCTGGGTGCTGGTGACAGGGACCCTGTTGCTGCTCCCTGCAGTGGTCACCTCGGTATTGCCCGCGGCAGGGGAGAGCGCGGAAGGGGCACGCAGGATCTATTTCGTGCGCTACGCCACGACCGCCGCGTTCCTGCTCTTTGCCTCAGGTTCTGTCTTCCGGATGGTCCTGAGCGAGCGGCGGGTGTCCACGGATACGATCCTGGGTGGCGTATGCGTCTATCTGCTGATCGGGATTGCCTTCGTGAACCTCTTCGTGCTGGTGGA
>Ga0114931_10008914_pt1 | contig 12075 bp, 12 predicted proteins | sample 2SBtaG_FD_89579 | JGI IMG/M metagenome (GOLD analysis project Ga0114931, IMG submission 89579) | Deep subsurface microbial communities from Kolumbo volcano to uncover new lineages of life (NeLLi) - 2SBTROV14_V59a metaG | ecosystem: Environmental > Aquatic > Marine > Volcanic | place: Kolumbo...
GCAGTGGCAGCAGCAGCCGGGGCAGTGGCAGCAGCAGCCGGGGCAGTGGCAGCAGCAGCCGGGGCAGTGGCAGCAGCAGCCGGGGCAGTGGCAGCAGCAGCCGCCGACACCGCAGCACAAGCCCAGAGCGTTCGAGTCCTCGCTCGGTTTGATGATGCGCGCGGGCGGCAACCTCTGGACCAAGCCGGACCACATCGACCCGGGCTACGACGCTCTCGGCTTCGCGGGCAGTGCCGGCGGTTTCGGTTGGGGTGGAGCGCTGTACTACGAGGCGCGCATCGAACAGTACCTCGGGCTGGAGCTGGACTTCGGCTACGACCACTCCGAGCTGCACCGCAGCCTCACCTACAAGGTCAACAACGTACCGTTCAACGCGAACGAGAGCGTCACGGCAAGCGGCGTGCGCTGGGGCCTCCTGGCCAAGGCCATCGCGCCAGTGAGCTCCGGCCGGCTCTGGCTCGGGATCGGGCCTGGGTTCATTTCAGGCAGCTCCGTGGACGGCAAGGTCGAGATCACCGACGGCAGCCCCAGCCAGGCGCTGAGATCCGGGATCGAAAACTCGATCCACGAAACGAGCAAGTACTCGACGATGCTCACCCTGGCGCTCGGCGCGGCTATCGAGGTCGGCGAGCACGTGGAGATCCCCATCGACCTGCGCGCGGCCAAGAACCTCTCCCAGGCCGCCAACTGGAAGGACCGCGTGAACACCACGAAGCTGTTCGCCAAGCCGCGCAGCTACGACGTGACCGTCCAGAGCTCCTGGAACTTCCGCCTGGGACTGGGGCTCGGCTACCGCTTCTGACACGCGCGACTGTTTCGCGCGAGCCCGCTCACGGCGCGGTCGCCCGCACGGTGCGCCCGATCTTCCTGAGCCGCGCGGCCAGCGCGCTGTGCGGCGCGTACGTGCCCCAGAACAGAGAGTTGCCGCCGGCCCAGTTGGTCAGGCGGTTGTAGCCGTCGTCGGCTTCGGTGAGCACGGAGCGCGCGATGGGGCTGCCCGGGTTCTGTTCCAGCCAGCGGGTGTACTGCTCGAGCGCGAGCCAGCGCGGCGTCGAGCGCGAGAGGGCGACCTCGATCGCGTGGGACTCGGCGGGGCGCCGCTTCGGCTCGTAGCGGCCACTCACCGCCCGGTACAGGGCTCGGTCCTGGCCGTAGAACAGCTCCTCGCGATGCTTCACGAAGAAGCGCGCGAGGCGGAGCTTGGCGTCGGGGTTGCGCGACAGAGCCAGAGTGCTGGCTTCGCGCCAGAGCTGCGCCTGGGCCGGGCGGTCATGCCGTATCCGGGCCGCGGCGGCCAGCCAGCTGCCCCCGCTCGCGAGACGCACCGCTGCCTCGAAGCGCTCGGCGCGTGCCAGTGGCTTCGAGCCTCTGGCGAGGCGGGAGAGGCCCTTCGAGTCGACCAGGACGCGCAGCAGATACTGCTGCGCGTTTTCGCCGAGCCTGGGGACGGCCGCGGCGAGATCCGGCCGCGAGCGCGCAACGAAATAGTGCGCGGCGAGCAGCGCGCGCTCGGGGTCGCGCGGTAGCCTCGAGAGCTGGACTCGCGCCGCCGGCCACCGCTCCGCAGCGATGAGCGCTGCAGCGCGCAGCTTGCCCCAGAGCGGCGCAGAACGCCGGACCGTGCGCGGGAAGCCCGCCGGCAGATGGCCGGGCCGCGCCGTGCGCGCGGCCCACAACAAGAGCCTCTCCTCGAGGTCGAGCGATGCCCGGCTCTGCCGGTGCGCTTCGGCGAGCTTCCACCAGCGCTTGAAGCGCGCTGGCGTGATCGTGGTCTCGCCCGCGAAGGCGGCGACCAGCGCGGGATCCTTGAGCGCATCGAGGCGCGCCGCCGGCGGCGCGACGCCGCGTTGCAGTAGGTAGCGCATCTCTGCCAGCGCGCGCACGCGGAGGCGCGGGTACACGTCGAACACCACGCTCCACGCGCCGGCGCCGTCTCCGGACAGGTAGCGGATGCGTTCCTTGTCGAGCCGTACGTAGTCGCGCAGCGGATGCTGGGGGTAGCGCGACAGCCAGGCGTCGACAGCTTGTTCGAGCTTCTTCCACGTGGCAGCGCTGACCTGCCTGCGGATGGCGGCGCCCCAGCCGTTCGGGATTTCCGTGTGTTGCATGGCGCGCAGGGCGACAAAGGCGTGCTGTGCCCGGCGCGCCCGGGTCTGTGCCGCGAGCGCCGGAGCAGGCGCGCCTGGCGGCGACTTGCCGGAGAGGAAGTCGCGCACTGCGGCGGCCGGAAGCCCGGATAGATGCGGCAGAACCAGCTCGAGCTCGGCCGCGCGCCAGGCCTGCTTCGTGTGGGGCGCGCCGGTGACCGGCGGTTCGGTGAGCCAGGCTGCAATCTCGCGCTGCGCCGCGCGTACGACGGCCTTGGCGTCGCCCGTCTTCAACGCCGCGTGGAGTGGGTTCGTTGTCGCAGCCTTGGCAGTCCCCACCGCGTCGGGATAGGAGTAGCGCCACAGCGGGCCGAAGCGGGAGCTGTTCTGGTGCCAGAACGGATACAGGAAGCGGAACTCCTCGCGCTGGGTGTAGCCCCAGTCGTCACTCTTGACGGCCAGGCGTTCGACGATGCTGGCCACCGGCTCGAGCGCGCCGAGGTCCGCGTAGCTCGGGCCGCCGCAGGCCTCGGCAGGCGGCGGCGCGTTGCACAACAGAACCAGCCCGACCGAGACCGTGAGCGCGGCCGCCAGCAAACCGCGCAGCTTCACCGTGTCACCTCCAGGTCGGCGAGGGCGGCCCGCGGGTCACGCCCAGCGGGGAAGAGCCACGTGCCGGCAAACCCCGGCGTGCGCGCCAGCTCCGCCGTGGCGCGCCGCCAGCAGGCGTGCGCCGTGGTCACGCGGCCTCGGCGCATGCGCTCGTACGTCGCGACCCCGAGCCGGAACGGCATGCGGGCGCGTTCGAGCTCGCTCTCGATGCGCGACGCCTGCGCTGGAGAGCACAGCAGCCCGGTGTCGAACAGCTGCAGGATGTGCCCGTCGACGAGGCCACGGAACAGGTTTCCATACTCCCGGTCCGCGAGGTGCGCCGGGATGCTGGTCACCCAGAGCGGTACGCCGGAGAGCACGCCTCGCCGGAGCTTTCGCACTACCGCGGCCCACTCGCCCAGCCGGCGCACCGGCGCGTCGTAGTCGAGCTGCACTTCCTGCACCCGCGCGCCTGTGGCCCGGACTTCCGCCATCAGTTCGCCGAGCCGCGGCTCGAGGTCGCGCGCGACGGCGTCTGGCGCGCCCATACGGGCGTGCAGGGAATCCTCCAGGCGCACGACGAGCGCGAGCTCACCCGTCACGGCTGAGGGCGAGAGCCCGCGCCGGAGCGCGAGCGTGCCGTCGGGTCGCGCCACGACGCTTGCCACGAGCACGCCGGGCACGAGCCCAGGCCGCATCACGTGCGACTGCGCGAGCAAAGCCGCATCCGCGCGCGTCCACACCCAGAGCCCGTCGATGCGAGCGGGCGCCCGCAGCGGCGGGCCGTTCGACGGCCGCGCCGCAACGAACAATCCCAGCGCTACCGAAAGAGCCCCGAGCCACAGCCACACACGCATTCGAGGGTGTGAACGCTGCGGGGCGCCTTTCGCTTCCCGGTCACGCCACCGTTGCTCGAGGGCTTGAAAGCCCCGCGCCCGCAGGTTTCATGCGGCATTCTCGCCGGGGCTTGCCGCGCGCACACGCCGGACAATAAATTGGGGCGTGGAAGAGGTCTCGTGCCGCGCCACAAGCATGCTCGTCGAGGCGGTCGTGAGCCTCGGGATCGATCCTGCGTGTCTCGTCGAGGGCCTTCCGGTCTCGCTGGAGCAGCTCTGCGACTCATCGCGACGCCTCGACTGGGATGTGTTCGCGGCCGTGCACGACAACCTGGCGCGCAAGCTGGGCAGTCCGCTCGCGCTCGAGCGCGTCGGCGAGCGCATCGTCAGCACGCCATCCTACGACTTTCTGCGCCGGCTCGCCGGTCACGTCGTCACGCCCCGGCAGGTGTACCTGGCCGGAGCCTGCTTCCTCGCCCCGCTCCTGTTCCCGCACCTGCCGATGCGGGTGGTCGAGGTCGCGGAAGGGCGCTTGCGGCTCATGGCCACGGTTCCCGACGGCCTGCGCGGGGGCGGGTCCTTCTTCCACGTATGCACCGGTTCGCTGTCCCGGGTGACGACGCTCCTCGGCCAGCCGCCAGCGCTCGTGGATGCGCAGATCAGCGAGCGCCGCGCGCTGTACGAGCTGACGCTGCCGCGGGTGCGCTCGCTTCCGGCACGTCTGCTCGAGGCGCTGCGGGCCGTCACGAAACCGGGTCACGTCCTCAACGCGCTCACCGAGCAGCAGCACGTGCTCGCCGAGGACTACGAGCGGCTGGTGCGGGTGCGCGACGACTTCCGCCACGTCCTCGAGGCGATTCCGAGCGGCGTCGTCATCCACCGCGACGGCGTCATCCTCTGGGCCAACGCTGCCGTGGTTGCGGTGCTTGGCTACGACAGCCCCGACGAGGTCGTGGGCCAGCGGGTGCTTTCGCTCGTCCACCCCGGCGACGCCCAGCGCCTGCGCGAGCAGCTGTCCCAGCCCATCGAAGCCATCACGGAGCCAGCCGAGTACCGCATCCTGCGCAAGGACGGACGCGCCAGCTTTGTCGGGCTCTTGCCGGTTCGGGAAGTCGCGTTCGGCGGAGGCCTGGCCCGGCTCGTGGTCGGCGAGGACGTGACCGAGAAGCGGCGCATGCAGGAGCAGTTGCTGGTTGCGGACCGCATGGTCACGCTCGGCATGGTCGCGGCGGGGGTGGCGCACGAGATCAACAACCCGCTGGGCTTCGCCGTTACGGGGCTGGAAGTCGCCGCCCGCGCCCTCGATGCCAGCAGCGTGGACACCGATCGCGCGCGCGAGGCAGTGGCCACCGCTCGCGAAGGCTTGGCGCGCGTGCGCGCCATCGCCGGGGATCTCCGCACCTTCTCCCGCCCCATGAGCGAGCGCGTCGAGCTCGTCGAGCTCGGTGCAGTACTCGACTCGACGCTGAACCTGGCCGAAGGCGCGATCGAGCCACGGGCCCGCGTCGTGCGTGACTACGGCGGGGCACCGGCCGTGCACGCCAGCCCTGCCCGGCTCGGCCAGGTCTTCCTCAATCTGCTGCTGAACGCCGCGGAAGCGCTGCCCGAATGCGATCCGGAACACAACCTGATCCGGGTGCGCACGGGCACGGACGCGCAGGGACGAGCCCTGGTCGAGATCGCCGACACGGGAGCGGGCGTGCCGGACGCCGACTCCCAGCGCGTGTTCGAGCCGTTCTTTACGACCAAGCGCGCGAGCAAGGGAACGGGCCTGGGGCTGTCGGTGTGTCATCGCATCGTGACCGGCTACGGCGGCGAGATCCGCGTCGTCTCCCCGCCGGGGGAGCGGCCGTTCAACACGGTCGTCAGCGTGGCGCTGCCCGTGGGTTGATGCGCTGCACCGGCCACCCAACTCTGCTACCCTCGGCACTTCGATCTTCAACGCTCAATCCCTGAAATGGCATCGAAGAGCCGTGATATCACTCTGGCTGCTCCGTCCCACATCAGCTACGGCCTCGCGCGTGCCGCCGGCAGCGAGCTGCCCGGCTTCCGGATCAGCCGCGAGGATCCGGCAGGCTACTACCTGAAGTTCGCGCGCGGCTTCGGCTGGACCAACCCCACCGACGTCGAGGTCACCGTCTACCAGCTCGACGCGCAGACCTCGCAGCTTCGGCTCAACGCCAGCATCCTCGCGTTGCTCGACCCGTTCGGCTTCCTCGATTCGGCGCTGGACATGTTCGAAAGCCACCTGCGCGCGCACCACCAGGCCAGCCTGCAGGGCGTGCGACCGCCGCCGCCCCCAAAAGACCGCCGCGCGCTGTGGGTCAACATCGTCATCATCGTTGCAGCGCTCGGCGTGCTGGGGCTGCTCGTGCTTCTGGTCGTGGCGGTCGCCGTGCTGGGGCGCTAGGGGCCTGTCATGCCGGAGCCGCCGGAAACGTCCCCCAAACGATTGCTCGAGCTGGCCCGCGCCCGCATGCCGTTCGGCAAGTACAAGGGACGGCTGTTGATCGATCTGCCCGAGGCATACCTCGCGTGGTTTTCCCGGAAGGGATTTCCGCACGGCAAACTCGGGGAGCAGCTGGAGACCATGCTCGAGATCAAGCACAACGGCCTGGCCTCGCTGGTCGAGCCACTGGTCGACCGCCGGCGCTAGCCGTGCCTGGATCCGCGGCGCGCGCGGGCGAGGCCCCGGCCAATCCGTGCCGGGGCCTGCCGCGGTGTGTCGCAGCGCTACTTCGCCGCGGGCGCCGCCGGCGCTCCGGGCTTGCCGTCCTTCTGGATTGCCGCGACCAGCGCCTTCTGCTGAGCGGGCTCGAGGGCGGCGTGCAGCGAATTCAGCGCTTCGGCCTGCTTCTTCTGGTGCTCCTCGGTGACCTTGTCGAACTGGGCGTAGACAGGTTCGAGCTTGCTGGTGTCGACCTTGCCGGCCTTGATTCCGGCGACGAGCGTCGTGGCGCGCCGGAGCAAGCTTCGTGCCCGTGCCGCGCCTACCTGAGGTCGGGCGGAACCTGCAGGCCCTGGCGCACGCAGGGCCGGTTCGGGTGGGCCTTGCACAGCTCCAGCGATCGCTGGAGCAGAGCCGCGGCCGTCCCGTTGTTGCGTGGCACGCCGATGCCCTTGGCGTACAGGCTCGACAGCACGTGGCAGGCTGCGGGAAAGCGATCGTGGCACTTTTCCGCGTAGAGCACGATAGCGCGCCGGCGGTAGATGAGCGCGCGCTTGTGGTGGTCGTCCTTCTTGTCGCTCCGCGCGTAGAAGTCTCCCACAAGCAGGCAGTCGTCCGGGTTGCCGCGGGCGCAGCCGAGCTCGGTGTGCGAAAGCAGCGACGGGTCCTTCAGCAGCGGAGCGATCGCCGTGGCGACGGGATCCGGCCTCGTGGGTGCTGCGCTCGACGGCGCGGGTGCCGCGGCCGGCTCGGCGCTGGCCGGGGCGAGCTCTGGAAGCGGCGTCGGCGCGGTCGAAGGCGCGGGTTCCGCGCGGGTGTCGGGAGCGGGACGCCCGGACATTACTGCGCCTGCTGCCCCGATAACGGCGCCGAAAGCGATCGCGATGAAGACTGTCGTCCGCGAAGAGGTCATGGGCGCGCACCCCGCGCTCGCGCGAGGGCGCCCAGCCTATCATGCGAACCCGGGGCGGCGTCAGTGCCGGGCCAGGTCGACCGATTTCAGTCGGGCCACGGTCAGGTACGACGACACCGCCGCGCCCAGCGAATGGACGATGTCCGCCGAGTACGCCAGCATGTCTTCCAGCGTGATGATGCCGACCGGTCGGTTCTTCTCGTCCACGATCGGCAGCCGCCGCACCCGTGCACGCGAGAGGATGCGAGCCATCGCTTTCATGTCGATATCCGAGGCGAGCGCCGTGGTCGGCGAGGTTGTCATCACCTCGCTCACCCGCACCTTCTCGGCCGGCTTGTTGGGCGCCAGCACCTTCAGGACCAGGTCGCGACCGGTGACGATGCCACTCAGCGCGCCTTCGTGGTCGACGACGACCAGGCAACCGGCTTCGGCTTCCTTCATGAGGCGCGCTGCAGCCAGCGCGCTCTCGTTCTCCTTGATTGTGACGATGGACGTGTTGATTGCAGCATGCATGGGCCTACCTCGGGCGGAAACACGCGGCGCCTGGCTGGCATCCGCCATGTCGGCTAAAGGCTAGCGCGCGGGCAGGAGCGCGCCCATGATGCGCATCAACCTGCCAAGGGAGCGCAACAGCGGAAGCCGACGATGTCGTTCTGTGCGCTGCGGTCGTTTTCGTTGGAGGTGTCGCATCGCAGGTCGGCCACGCCGTTGTACCAGTACGACCCACCCCGCAGACGGCACGGGTCCTTTGCTCCGCTCTGTGCCTGGCAGGAGTCTTCCCACTCCCAGACGTTGCCGCTCATGTCGAAGCCGCCGGACCAGGCGCCCTCGCACTTCTGCGCCTGCTTCACCGGCAGTGCCGCGCCGGCGCCGTAGTCGACACCGTTGCACGCCGTAGGGTCATAGGTGGCGCCGTAGGGGTAGGGATACAGGCCGGCGAGGGAGCAGGCGTTGAACCACTGGCTGGAGGCGTCGATGTACAGCGAGAAGTCGTGGGAGCCGCCGGCGCCCGCGTACACGGATCGTAGGAGCCACGGCGTGGCTGCTAGCACGATCGACGCTCCGCTGCGACAGATCGGGGAAGCCAGCGTTGGCGCCCAGCGCCGAGCCGTCCTAGGCTTCTGCCCCGCCGCCCCGAAGACATGCGCTCCTTCCGCCAGTTCCTTTCCGTCGCCCTGGGCGCGGCGCTGCTCGTTGCCTGCCATCACAAGGCGCCCAAGGCTGCCGAGGAGAAACTCACCAAGCAGGAGCAGCACGGGCAGAAGCTGTACGGCCGCATGTGCTCGGTGTGCCACGGCGCCCACGGCGAAGGCTACGCGGCCGACGAGGCGCCCCGTCTCGCCCAGCACGCGTTCCTCGGCGCCGTCGACGACCACTACCTGCACGACGCCATCACCAACGGCCGCACGGGGACCACGATGTCGGCGTGGTCGAAGGTGCACGGCGGACCGCTGCTCGGCTCCGACATCGACGCACTCATCGCGTACATCCGCACATGGGACGACAAGCCGCACCTCGAGCTCGACGATCGGCCGGTGAGCGGCAACGTCGGCCACGGTCAGCAGATCTTCACCAACGAGTGCGTGAGCTGCCACGGCCAGCAGGGGACGGGCGGCCCGAACGTGCATGTCGGCAACGCCGACCTGCTCGAGGACGCCAGCAACGGCCTCTTGCGTCTGGCGATCACCGACGGCCGGCCAGGCACGAAGATGCCGGCGTTCGGCAAGAAGCTCGGCAAGCAGGGCGTCGAGGACGTGCTGTCGCTCCTGCGTATCTGGCAGGTCCGGCCCTCGATGGCACTCAAGCCCATCCAGCATCCGCCGCCGATACCGCTGGGCCCCGTTCCGCTCAATCCGAAGGGACCGGCGCCCGTCGGCTTCAAGAAGTACCCCGCGACGACCCCAGCCGACGTGGTGAAGAAGCAGCTCGACCGCCATGCGCGCATGGCGCTGCTGGATGCGCGCGCGCCGAGCGCGTACGCCAACGAGCACATCGCGGGCGCGGTCAGTGTGCCGTTCTACGACCCCGATCCGTTCGTCTCCAAGCTGCCGAAGAAGACCTGGCTGGTCTGCTACTGCTCCTGCCCGCACGCCGAGTCCGGTCAGCTTGCCAGTGCGCTCGAGAAGAAGGGCTTTGCCAAGGTCACGGTGATCGCCGAAGGTCTCGGCGTGTGGAAGGCGCGGGGCTATCCCACGAAGACGGGACGCAAGCCGTAGGCGTCTACAGCCCGAGCACGCCTTCCAGCTTTTCCAGCATCGACACGCGCCAGCGCGTCAGCTCGCTGGTGCCGTCGAGCAGTGCCGCGGTCTCCTCCAGCACGCGGTCGAGCGGGAAGTGCCACACCATCGGATCGCCCGTCGCGGAGCCGCCCTCGACCGTCGGACCCCAGGCGACCATCTCGTCGGTCTGCCCCGCGCCGAGGAGATCCAGCGCCGCGTAGGCGAGCCGCGCTGCGATCATGCGATCCTGGTACGAGGGGCGCCCGCCGCGGACCACGTGACCGAGCACGGTCGCCCGCACGTCCACCCCCGGCAGTTCCGGCTCGAGCCGCCCGGAGACCTCCCGCGCGAGGCGCGTGCAGGGGATCTCGACGCCTTCGGACTTGATGATCAGCACGCGATTCTTGCCGGAGGAAAATCCGCCGCGCACGTACTCGACGACGGCATCGATGATGTCACTGTCGCTCCGGCCCTGTTCGCGGAACAGCACCGCGTCCGCGCCTGCCGCCACGGCACTCGCCATGGCCAGGTAGCCGCAGTGTCGCCCCATCACCTCGACCACGAACGCGCGCCGGTGTGCACGCGCCGTGTCCGAGATGCGGTCGCAGGCGTCCACGATGGTGTTCAGTGCGGTGTCCACGCCGATTGCCGTGGACGTGCAGCCGATATCGTTGTCGATGGATGCGGGTACGCCGATGATGCGGGCGCCGTGCTCCTGGCAGAGCGCGTGCGCGCCCGTGAGCGACCCATTGCCGCCGACCACGAGCATGCCGTCGATGCCCGCTTCGCGCATCTGTTCGAACGCGCGCGCGCGGCCTTCGGGCGCGAGGAAGCGCTTCGAACGCGCGCTGCCGAGCAGCGTGCCCCCGCGGCCTCCCATCAGATCCACGTCGCGATCCAGACGCAACGCGCTGCCCGGATCGCCGGAGCAGAGCTCGCGGAACTGCCCGTCGATCAGCCCCTCGTAGCCGTGCTCCACGCCGAGCACAGACAGGCCCCGTGCTGCTCCGATACGCGCCACCGCGCGGATGGCCGAGTTCATCCCCGGCGCATCTCCTCCCGACGTGAGCACCGCGACCCTCTTCATCAGCACCTCCAGTCACCCAGTCTCTCCTGATTTGCCCCGGCGCGTCATCCGGATCGTCTAGGCTCCTTCGTATGAGCTTCCGGCAGACGACAACTCTCGGCGCATTGGCTCTTCTGGTCGCGGCCGGCGGTCGTCGCCAAGGGCTCCCTGTACCTGAAGCTGGTCTCCGCCCGCTTCGAGACCGATGAGCAGCCGCCGAATCAACCCTGCGTCACCGACTACACGCAGCCCGACCCCACCTTCCAGCAGTACGGCTGCTGCTCGTCGGGAGGCAACCACAACATCGTGAGCTATCTCCTCACGTTCCAGATCACGCAGAAGTAGGCGGCGGGCGGGCATGATACGGGGCGCGGAGCCGGAACCTTCCCGACGGCGTTCGATGTGCCGGAATACGATTCGTCGACCGTTGCGCCGCGCGGCGATCTGGATACTGTGGCGCGCGATGCAACGCCTGAAGCTCGCGTTCCTGGCGGTTCCGTTCGCGATCGCGCTGGCCGGCTGTGGCAGCAGCGGCTCCGGCGGTACAGGTGGAGGCGGCAACGGCGGCTCCGCTGGCGACGCAGCGGCGCTCGACGCGCCGATAACCGGCGATGCGGCTCTGCCCGATGCTGCAGATGGAGGGCACGGCGGGGCTAGCGACGGGGCGGCGCGGACGCGAGCGCCGACACCGGCGCGGACGCGAGCGCCGACACCGGCACGGACGCGAGCGCCGACACCGGCACGGACGCGAGCGCCGACACCGGCACGGACGCGAGCGCCGACACCGGCACGGACGCGAGCGACAGCGGCGCGCCGGACGCGAGCGCCGACACCGGCGCGGACGCGAGCGATGGCGCGGCCAGCTACGTCTGCACCAGCGGCGTCGGCTTCGCCCAGAATCCGCTCTCGTTCGCGCTGCCGACGGACTACGCGAAGGGCTACTTCTACGACACGAGCGGCAGCACCTACTGCGATTCGTACAACGGCTACGCGCGCCCCGCCTACCACGTGTTCGATCTCGACGGCGACGGCCTGCCCGACCTGGTCGTGACTGAAACCTGCACGGGTTCGCTCGCCGGCGACGACCCCGACGTGGGAAAGACGAAGTGGCTGCTCTACAAGAACACCGGGTCGGGTTTTGCCTCGACGCCGAGCGCCTTTGCGCTGCCGACGGAGTACGCGAAGGGCTACTTCTACGACACGAGCGGGAGCACGTACTGCGACTCCTACAACGGCTACGCCCGTCCCGCCTACCAGCTGATGGACATGGACGGCGACGGGCGGCTCGATCTGCTCGTGACCGGGACCTGCACGGGCTCGCTCGCCGGGGACGACCCGGCCGTGGGCAAGACGAAGTGGCGCGTGTACCGCAACACGGGTTCCGGCTTTGCCACGACACCGAGCGACTACGCACTGCCGACGGACTACGCGAAGGGCTACTTCTACGGCACGAGCGGGAGCACGTACTGCGACTCGTACAACGGCTACGCTCGCCCCGCGTACCAGGTTCGGGACATGACGGCCGATGGCCTGCCGGATCTGGTGGTGATGGAGACGTGCACGGGCTCGCTTGCGGGCGACGACCCGGCCGTGGGCAAGACGAAGTGGCGGGTCTACGCGGGCGGCGCGAGCGGCTTCGCGTCCGCGCCGAGCGACTTTGCGCTGCCGACGGAGTACGCGAAGGGGTACTTCTAC
>Ga0114931_10008915_pt1 | contig 12075 bp, 11 predicted proteins | sample 2SBtaG_FD_89579 | JGI IMG/M metagenome (GOLD analysis project Ga0114931, IMG submission 89579) | Deep subsurface microbial communities from Kolumbo volcano to uncover new lineages of life (NeLLi) - 2SBTROV14_V59a metaG | ecosystem: Environmental > Aquatic > Marine > Volcanic | place: Kolumbo...
CCGGCCAACCCCTGCGCGAGGCATTCCGGTCTTTCAAGATCGAACTGCTCCGCCGCGGCGCCGAGGACGTCCCCTATCTGGTCGGCGGCGCCGGCCAAGGCGGCTACGCCGACGTAATTTCACCCCCCGGCGACCGGCCGTTGCGGGCTGGCGACGTGCTGATGCTGGATACCGGCGCCACCCTCGGCGGCTATTTCTGCGATTTCGACCGGAATTTCGCGATTTCGCGCGCCAGCGACCAGGCCAAGGCCGCCTACGCCACGTTGTATCGCGCCACGGAGGCGGGCCTGCGGGCCGCCCGTCCCGGCGTCCGCTGCCGCGACCTGTACGCCGCCATGCGGAACGTGGTCGATCAGGAGGGCGGCGACGTGGGCCGGTTCGGCCACGGTTTGGGGATGCAGTTGACCGAACCGCCCTCGCTGATGCCCGGCGATGATACGGTCCTGAAGGCCGGCATGGTGATCACCCTGGAGCCGAGCATGACCGTCGGGGACGGCCGGATCATGGTCCACGAAGAAAACATCGTGATCCGCGACGGCGCCCCCGACCTGCTCACCCGCCGGGCGCCGCCGGAACTGCCGGTGCTGTAGGACGCGGCGGTGAAACTCCCCTTTACCTTGGACCAAGGCGCCGGGGCGCGGACGATCATCGGCGTCATTCTTCTGCAAAGCGATGAAACGCTGGAAGCGGAACTGCGCACCGTGCTCGATGACGAGCGCCTGGCCCTCTACCATGCCCGAATCCCGAGCGCGGCCGATGTGACGCCGGAGACCTTGAACCGGATGGCGCGCGATTTACCCCGGGCGGCGGCGCTGTTGCCGACCGCCCGGCCCCTGGACGTCGTCGGCTATTCCTGCACCTCGGGCGCGACGATCATCGGACCCGACCGGGTCGCGGCGGCCATTCGCAAGGTGCACTCCGGAGCCCGGACGACGGATCCGATCACGGCCGCCATGGCGGCCTGCCGCCGCCTCGGGGTCGGAAAACTGGGGTTCGTGACGCCCTATGTCGCCGAGGTATCCATGGCGATACGCCGTAAGCTCGAAGGAAACGGCTTCGCGATCGGGGCGTTCGGCTCCTTCGAGCAGTGCGAGGAGGCGGTGGTCGCGCGCATTTCCGCCCGGTCGGTCGACGATGCGATCCGTACCGTGGGCGTTGCCGCCGAGGTCGATGCCGTGTTCGTGTCGTGCACCAATCTGCGCAGTTTCGACATCATCGACAGGGCAGAAGCGGCGATCGGCAAGCCGGTAATCACCAGCAACCAGGCGTTCGCCTGGCACCTGCTGGAACTCGCGGGGCTGCCGACGCGGTCCAAGGGACCCGGCAAGCTGTTCCGCGTTTAGGGCAATGGCCGCTGGCGGCCCAACAAATTGGATGCAACGGCCCCGAACATCGGGGTAGGCTTGCTGCAATCAAGAAGCAAGAAATCGTGCGGGGAAGGATGCCATGACACCCGGTGTGTTCGAATACCACCGCCCGACCTCGGTGGCGGAGGCGGTGGCCCTGTTGGCGCGCTTCGGCGATGACGGCAAGGCCTTGGCTGGCGGTCATAGTCTGATCCCCATGATGAAGCTGCGTCTGGCGGAGCCGGCGCATCTGATCGACATCAACGGGATCGCGGATCTCGGCGGCATTCGCGCCGACGGCGACGACATCGTGATCGGCGCGACGACGACCTTGGCGGCGGTCTTGGGCTCGGACCTGCTGCGGGACCGGTGTCCGATCCTGCCCCAGGCGGCGGCCCAGATCGCGGACCCGCAGGTGCGCAATTGCGGCACCATCGGCGGCAATTGCGCGAACGGCGATCCGGGCAACGACTGCCCGGCCATCATGATGGCCCTGGGCGCGCGCTATCTCGTGCTGGGCGCGTCCGGCACCCGCGAGGTCGCCGCCCGGGACTTCTACCACGGGGTCTACGCCACGGCCCTGGCGGACGACGAACTGCTGACCGAGGTCCGCATCCCGGCGCCGGCCGCCGACACGGGCATGTCGTACCAGAAGATCAAGCGCAAGGTCGGCGATTTCGCCATCGCGGCGGCGGCGGTGACACTGACCCTGGCGGACGGCGCTTGCGCCGACGCCGCCGTGGCGCTGACCAATGTCGGCGACACGCCGCTGATGGCGCCGGGCGCGGCGGCAGCCTTGAAGGGCACCAAGGTGGACCAGGCGGCGATCGCGGCGGCGGCCGCGGCGGCCATGGCGACCGCCGACCCGGTTCACGACCTGCGCGGCACGGTCGCCTATCGCACGGCCATGGCGGGCGAAATGACCCGGCGCGCGATCGCCGAGGCCTTGAGCCGGGCGGGAGGGGCCTGAGCCATGGCAACCCGGAAAATTGCGCTCACCGTGAACGGCGAGGCGGTGGCGGCCGAGGTCGAGCCCAGGACGCTGCTGATCCACTTTCTGCGCGAACAACTCGACTTGACCGGCTCGCACATCGGCTGCGAGACCAGCCATTGTGGCGCCTGCACGGTCGACCTGAACGGCAAGTCGGTCAAGTCGTGCACGGTTTTCGCGGTGCAGGCGGACGGCGGCGAGGTGCGGACGGTCGAGGGCCTGGCCGCCGGCGCGGACCTGCACCCGTTGCAGGAAGGGTTCTTCCAGAACCATGGCCTGCAATGCGGCTATTGCACGCCGGGCATGCTGACCAGCGCCTGGCGCCTGCTGCAGGAAAATCCGGACCCGACCGACGCCGAAATTCGGATCGGCATTTCGGGCAATCTGTGCCGCTGCACCGGCTACCAGAACATCGTCAAGGCGATCCGCTACGCCGCCGACAAGATGAACCAGGCTTGATGGATTGAGCGATGAGCGACGCCAAAGAGATGACACTTGCGGAGCGCGAAGCCTCGATCGGCGGCATCGGCACCGCCCGCAAGCGCAAGGAAGATGCCCGCTTCATCCGTGGCAAGGGCAATTATGTCGACGACATCAAGCTGCCGGGCATGCTGCACGGCGATTTCGTGCGCAGCGCCTACGCCCACGCCCGGATCAAATCAATCGATACCGCGGAGGCCCTGGCCGTGCCGGGCGTCCTCGCGGTCATCACCGCCAAGGACCTGGAGCCGCTCAACCTGCATTGGATGCCGACCCTGGCCGGCGACGTGGCGGCCGTGCTGGCGCACAAGAAGGTGCATTTCCAGAACCAGGAAGTCGCCTTCGTGGTTGCCACCGACCGCTACGCGGCTGCGGACGGGGTGCAGAAGGTCGAGGTCGACTACCAGGAATTGCCGCCGCTGATCGACCCGCTGAAGGCGCTGGCGGCGGACGCGCCCATCATCCGCGACGACGTGGCGGATCAGGACGAGGTCGGCCAGGGCAAGCGCCACCACCCGAACCACATTTTCGAATGGCAGGTCGGCGACACGCAAGCGACGGACGCGGCGTTCGCCGCCGCCGAGGTCACCGTCAAGGCGGATATCGACTATCCGCGCTGCCACCCGTCGCCGTTGGAGACCTGCGGCTGCGTCGCCGCGATGGACGCGGTCAACGGCAAGCTCACGGTCTATGGCACCTTCCAGGCGCCCCATGTGATCCGCACCGTGGTCTCGATGATCACCAGCCTTGAAGAAAGCAGCATCCGCATCGTCTCGCCCGATATCGGCGGCGGCTTCGGCAACAAGGTGGGCGCTTATCCCGGCTATATCTGCGCCGCGGCGGCCTCCATCGTAACCGGCCATCCGGTGAAGTGGATCGAAAGCCGGATCGACAACCTGACCTCCACCGCCTTCGCCCGCGACTATCACATGACGGGCGAACTGGCCGCCACCCGGGACGGCCGCATCCAGGCCGTCCGGGTCAAGGTCATCGCCGACCACGGCGCGTTCAACACCCACGCCCAGCCCATGAAATGGCCGGCCGGGCTGTTCAACATCGTCACCGGTTCCTACGACATTCCGGTCGGCCACGTGAAGGTGGATGGCGTCTATACCAACAAGGCGCCGGGCGGCGTCGCCTATCGGTGCTCGTTCCGGGTCACGGAGGCGGCGTATCTGATCGAGCGTCTGGTGGATATCCTGGCGCTGGAGACGGCGGTGGACAAGGCCGAGATCCGGCTCCGCAATTTCATCCGGCCGGAGCAGTTCCCCTACAAGTCCAGCCTCGGCTGGGAGTACGATTCGGGCGACTATCCGACGGCCCTGAAGCAGGCCATGGCGGCGGTTGACTATGCCGGCCTGCGCCAGGAGCAGGCGGCGAAGCGCGAACGCGGCGAACTGATGGGCATCGGCGTCGCCACCTTCACCGAGATCGTCGGTGCGGGGCCGGTCCGCAATTGCGACATCGTCGGCCTCGGCATGTTCGATTCTTGCGAAATCCGGGTCCATCCCACCGGCAGCGCCATCGCCCGCCTGGGCACCAAGTCGCAAGGCCAGGGGCACGAGACCACCTTCGCCCAGATCATCGCGACGGAGCTTGGCCTGCCGTCGGACAACATCACCGTCGAGGAAGGCGATACCGACACGGCGCCCTACGGCCTCGGCACCTATGGCTCGCGCTCGACCCCGGTGGCCGGCGCCGCCGCCGCGCGGGCGGCGCGCAAGATCCGGGCCAAGGCGAAAAAGATCGCCGCCCACGTGCTGGAAGTCAGCGAGGTCGATCTGGAATGGCAGGTGGATCGGTTCACGGTCACCGGGTCCGATATCTCCATGACCATGAAGGATATCGCCATGGCGGCCTATTCCAACGTGCCCGAGGGCATGGAACACGGCCTGGAGACCACGGACTATTACAATCCGCCCAACTTCACCTACCCGTTCGGGGCCTATATCTGCGTGGTCGATATCGACCGCTTCACCGGCGACGTCGCGGTGCGCCGCTTCTATGCCCTGGACGATTGCGGCACCCGGATCAACCCGATGGTGATCGAGGGCCAGATCCATGGCGGCCTGGCCGAGGCCTACGGCATCGCGCTGGGCCAGGAGATCGTCTACGACGCCATGGGCAACGTCCAGGGTGCCAGCTTGATGGACTATTTCCTGCCGAGCGCGGTGGAGACCCCGGAATGGCAGACCGACTTCACGGTCACGCCGTGCCCGCACCATCCGATCGGCGCCAAGGGCATCGGCGAATCGCCCAACGTCGGCGGCGTGCCGGCGTTTTCCAACGCCATCATCGATGCCTTTGGCCATCTCGGCGTGACCCACATGCCGATGCCGCACACCCAGTGGCGGGTGTGGCAGACCCTGAACGAACTCGGGCTCAACACGTAGGCGCCGGGCATGGCGACGGAACCGGATGACGTGATCGATTGCATGGCCCGGATGCGCAACGACGGCCAGCCGTTCGCCGTCGCGACGGTGGTCCACGTTCGCGGCGGCGCCGCGGCCCGCGAAGGCGCCAAGGCGGTGGTCCGCGCGGACGGCTCCGTGGTGGGCTGGATCGGTGGCGGCTGTACCTTGGGCGCGGTCAAGAAGACGGCGGCGCGGGCCCTGGTGGACGGCCGCGCCCGGCTGATTCGGGTGGCGCCCATCGATGGCGCCATCGCCGAGGTTGGCTTCGGCGACCGGGCCGAGCGTCACGACAACCATTGCCCGACCGGCGGGACGGTGGAGCTCTTCGTCGATCCGGTGTTGCCCCGGGCCGCGCTGATCGTGGTCGGCGCTTCGCTGGTGGCTCGGGCTCTCGCGGATCTGGGCCGGCGCATGGGCTTCGCGGTCACCGTCGTCGCCCTGGCGGACGATCTGGCGCTGTTCGACGGGGGCGACCCCGTGATCGAAGGGTTCGGCCCCGGCCGGGCCGTGCGCCGGCCGGCCAGCTTCGTGGTGGTGGCGAGCCAGGGCCGGCGGGACCGCGACGCGCTGCGCTTTGCCCTGGCGTGCGGATCGGACCATGTCGCCCTGGTGGCGAGCCGAAAGAAGGCCGCCACGCTGACCTCGGATCTGCTCGATGCGGGGGCGGACCCGGGTGCGGTCGCGGCCATCCGCTCCCCCGCCGGCGTCGATATCGGCGCCGTGACGCCGGAGGAGATCGCCTTGTCGATCCTGACGGAGATCGTCCAGGAACGCCGCCTCGGCGCCCGCGGCGAAGGCCTGAGCGCCCGCCCGCGACAGTCTGCCAGGCTCGAACCGAGCCAGCAGTACTAACTCTCCGCACCCAATTATATCCCGACCTCGGACAGGATCCAGGCGCGGAACTTTTCGACGTCGGCGCGGCCGGCCGCGGCCGTGGGCCGGACCAGGTAGACCGCGTGGCCCTTGCTGAAGGTCGTTGGCACGGGCCGGATCAGGCGGCCCGCCGCCACCAGGTCGTCAACGATGCCGCTGTAGCCCAGCGCGATGCCCTGGCCGCCGAGCGCGGCCTGGACGACGTTGGCGTAGTTGTCGAAGCCCAGGGTGCGAAGGGAAGCGGGCATGCGGACGCCCGATTCCACCAGCCACCAGGTCCAGTCCTCCGGCGCGTGGGAAGCCCCGTCCAGGTTGAGCAGGGTGTGGCCGAGCAAATCGCTGGCGCGCCGGATGGGCTCGGACCGGGCCAGATATTCCGGCGCGCAGACCGGGAAGGAGGCGATGTCGAACAGCCGGGCCGCGGTCAGGCCCGGCCAGTTGCCGTCGCCGTAGCGGAGCGCGATGTCGATGCCGTTGGCGATCATGTCGGCGGCATGATCGGAAACCACGATCCGGATCTCAGCCTCCGGGTGGCGGGCACGGAACCGGGGCAGGCGCGGCGTCAACCAGAAGGTGGCGATAGCGACCGTGGCGCCGATGGTTAATCTGGCCGGCCGATGGGGCCCGCGGAGCCGGGCCGCGGTGGCGGCGATCCGCTCCAGGCTGTCCTGGACCTCGGGGGCCAAGGCCCGGCCGGCGGCAGTCAGCGCGAGGGTCCGGTAGAGCCGGTCGAACAGCTTCAAGCCGAGATTTTTCTCCAGGAGACGGATCTGGCGGCTGACCGCTTCGCGGCTGACCAGCAATTCTTCCGCCGCCCGGGTGAAGCTGAGGTGGCGCGCCGCCGCCTCGAAGGCGATCAGGCTGTTGGGCGGCGGCAGCCGGGTGCGCAGGTTTGCCATGAAAGAAATGTTACGCGACCGCAAGCCTTTTTCAAGTTTACGCGCCCCGGGGCCGTGGGGTTTGCTGCCGGGAACGGGACAACGGATTTCGCCGAAGGGAAAAATCATGCGGTTCACGCTGGTCTGCAACATGGAGCGCATGACACCCGACGAGGACATGCGCGCGGTCGCCCGCACCATCACCGAACTGGTGCAGATGGCGGACGAAGGCGGCATGGACATCGTGTGGGCGGCGGAGCACCACGCCCTGGAGATGACCATCGCGCCCGGGCCGTTCCAGCTTCTGACCCACTTTGCCGCCCACACGTCGCGGATTCGGCTCGGCACCGCCGTGGTGGTCGCGCCCTACTGGCATCCGATCAAGCTGGCCGGGGAGGCGGCGCTGCTCGACCTGCTCAGTGGCGGCCGGCTGGAGTTCGGCATCGGCAAGGGCGCCTATCAACGGGAGTTCGACCGTCTGGCGGGCGGCATGCATCAGAACATCGGCGTGCCCATGATGCAGGAGATGCTGCCGGTCCTGAAAGCGCTGTGGCGGGGCGACACCGAGCACGAAGGCGAATACTGGTCGTTCCCGACCGCGACCGCGTGTCCGAAGCCGTTGCAACAGCCGCACCCGCCGATCTGGGTCGCCGCCCGCGATCCCGCCACCTTCGATTGGGCGGTGAAGAACGGCTGCAGCATCATGACCTGGGCCCTGACCCGCCCGTTCGCCGAGGTCGAAGCTTACATGGCGCGGTTCGAATCGGCGCTGGCCGACAATCCGGGCCTCGCCCGTCCGCGCTTCATGACCATGCGCCACGCCGCCGTCTACGACCGGCCCGCGGACGCCGACGTCTACGTCGACGCGGTGGTCCGCCAGGGCGGCCAGTTCGAGAACCTGTTCCGCAACCTGAAACCGGTGGTCAACGGCTTTCCCCAGGAGGTGCCACGGGATCAGTTGGTGAATCAGGCGGAATATGAGCGTTCCAACGTGCTGGAACATCTGATCTTCGGCACCCCGGAGCAGGCGATCGCCAAGCTGAAGCCCTACGAGGCGCTGGGGGTGGACTATTTCTGCTACAACGCCGCTTTCGGGGTGCCGCTGGCGCACCAGAAAAAGTCGCTCAAGCTGTTCATCGACGAGGTCATGCCGGCCTTCCAGGAGGCCCCGGCGCGGGCCCCGGCGCGGGCCCTGGCGGCGGGCTGAGGGTTGGACGGCATCCCCGCCGTGGCGAGCGAGCGCGCCGGCGACACGGTCTACGAGGTGGCCGGCGCCGGCCCGCCGGTGGTGCTGATTCACGGCCTCGGCCTGACCCGCGAAGTCTGGTCCGGCCAGGTCTCGGCCCTGGCGCCCTGGTCCAGGACCATCCGCTACGATCTGCTCGGCCACGGCGAGAGCGAAAAGCCGGCGGGCGCCTACCCCATGCGCCGGTTTACCGATCAGCTTGGCCACCTGCTCGACGCCCTGGGGCTCGACCGGGTGGCGTTGGTCGGGTTCTCCCTCGGCGGGCTCATTGTTCAGGCATTTGCGTTGGCGCACCCGAGCCGGGTCCGGGCGCTCGCCATCCTGAACGCCGCCCACGATCGAACCGAGGCGGAGCGGGCCGCGATCCGAAAGCGTGTCCAGCAAGCCGCGGCCGGTGGGCCGGCGGCGACGGTGGAGGCCGCCCTGGAACGCTGGTTCACCGAAGCGGGCGCCAGGCGCCGGCCGGAGATGCTGGCAACGGTGCGGCGCTGGGTCGCGGCCAACGACGCGGCCGTCTATCCCAGCATCTACCGACTGCTGGCCGAGGCGGACGCCGACCTGGTGCATGGGGTCGCGGCCATTCGCTGCCCGACCTTGGTGCTGACCTGCGGCGACGATGCCGGCAACACGCCGGCGATGGCCAAGCGCCTCGCCGCCCGCATCCCCGACGCCCGCGCGGTCATCGTGCCCGGCCTCCGCCACATGGGGCTCTACGAGGACCCGGACGCCATCAACGCCGAGCTGGTGCCGTTCCTGCGGGCGGCCTTGCGCAATGACGACAGAGCCATAGAGTAGGGGCCCCGTGCCGGACACGCCGTCGCCCGAATGCCCGTTGGGAAGCTCGTCATGAAGGCTCCGCGGATCGAGCCGAAGAACGATCGCGGCCGATGACCGGGATCCGCGCCCACTTTCGCCGCGCCCTGATGCGGTCGGAAACCCTCGCGGGCTACACCCTGCTGTCGCCGGCCTTGATCCTGCTGATCGCGGCCATGGCGACGCCGCTGGTGGTGCTGGTCGTGCTCAGCCTGTGGACGCAGCAGGCCGGCATGACCTTCGATCGGTCGCCGAGCCTGTTCAACTACGACGCCATCTTCGCCAAGAGCATCTACGCTCATGTCCTGTTGCGTTCGCTCGCGATCTCGGCGGCCGTCGCGCTGACCACTGTCCTACTGGCCTATCCGGTCGCCTATTTCATTGCCTTTCGGATCCGGCGCCAAAAGATCGTTTGGCTGATCCTGATCACGCTGCCGTTCTGGACCAGCTACCTGCTCAGGGTTTTTTCCTGGAAGCTGATCCTGGGCTATAACGGCGTGATCAATTCGGGCCTGATCTGGCTTGGCGTGATCGACCGGCCGCTGGAATTCATCCTCTACAACGTGACGGCCGTGGTAATCACGCTGGCGCACGCCTGGGCGGCGTTCGCGATCCTGCCCATCTACGTCTCGCTGGAAAAGATCGATCGGTCGCTGGTCGAGGCCGCCCAGGACCTCGGCGAGGCCCCGATCATGACTTTCCTTCGGGTCACGTTGCCCTTGTCGATGCCGGGTGTGGTTGCCGCGACGTTGCTGGTTTTCATTCCGACGGTCGGCGACTACGTGACGCCGAAGCTGGTCGGTGGCGCCAACGGAATCATGATCGGAAACCTGATCCAGCTTTCCTTCGGCCGGGCAAACGATTGGCCCCTCGGCGCCGCCTTGGCCGTTGTCTCCATGCTCGCCATTACCCTCGTCGTTTGCCTGTTCCTGGGCGGCGTCGGCCAGTTGAAAAGGCGCCTGGGATGACCCGTGGGACGTTGAAGGGGCGTTTCGGAGTGCTCGGCGGCTACACGATCGCCTACCTGATATTCATCTACCTGCCGGTCGTGCTGCTGCCGATCTTTTCGTTCAACGATTCGATCTACGTCGCGTTTCCGTTCAAGGGTCTCACGCTGCGCTGGTGGCAACAGATGGTGTCCCAGCACAGCATGCTCAACGCCTTGGTCAACTCCATCCAGGTGGCGGTGCCCGTCGCGATGCTCAGCACCACGTTGGGCATTCTTGCCGCCAAGTCGCTCACCCGCTACCACATGTTCGGTAAACCGGTGGTGACCGGATTTTTCATGTTGCCGCTGGTGATTCCGTTCCTGATCCTGGCGATCGCCCTGCTGGTGGTGCTGAACTTCGCGGGCGTGCCCTTGTCGCTGTGGACGGTGGGACTCGCCCATATCGTGATCTGCCTGCCATTCGCGGTTTTCGTGCTGATCTCGCGGCTTGAAGGCTTCGACCGGCACATCGAGGAAGCCTCCCTCGATCTCGGCGAGACGCCGTGGATGACGTTCTGGCGCGTGACCCTGCCGATCGCGTTTCCGGGGCTGATGGCAAGCCTGCTGTTGACCTTCACGATTTCGTTCGACGAGTTCCTGCTGGCCTTTTTCCTGGTCGGCAGCGAGCCGACGCTGCCGCTGTACATCTGGAGCCAGCTCCGATTTCCGGCCAAGTTGCCCGCCGTGCTGGCGCTGGGCTCGGCGATCCTGGCCGTATCCTGCCTGCTGGTCGCCACCGCCGAGCGGCTGCGCCGGCAGGGTGCGATGCCGGCGGGCGCGGAAAGGGCGGCCGATGGGTGAGGTCCCGTTCATCTCGCTGGAACACGTCGCCAAGTCCTTCGGCTCGGTCCGGGCCGTCGACGACGTCAGTCTGGAGATCGCCCAAGGGGAGTTCTTCGCCCTGCTGGGGCCCTCGGGCTGCGGCAAGACCACCTTGCTGCGCATGCTGGCGGGCTTCGAGGCGCCGAGCCGGGGCGAGATCCTGATCGACGGCCAGGCGACGGCGGCCGTACCGCCGTATCAGCGCCCGGTCAATATGGTGTTCCAGAATTACGCCATCTTTCCCCATTTGAACGTGCGCCGGAACATCGCCTTCGGATTACGGAAGGAGAAACTGGCGCCGGAAGTTCTCGACCGGCGCGTCGATGACGCCTTGAAGCTGATCAAGCTGGAAGGCTATGGCGACCGCCGGGCCGACGAGCTTTCCGGCGGCCAGCGCCAGCGGGTGGCCCTGGCGCGGGCCCTGATCAAGAAGCCGAAGGTGCTGCTGCTCGACGAGCCCCTGGGCGCGCTCGACAAGAAGCTTCGCGAACAGATGCAGCTCGAATTGCGCCAGCTTCAGAAGCGCGTCGGCATCACCTTCGTGTTCGTGACCCACGACCAGGAAGAGGCCTTGACCATGTCGGACCGGATCGCGGTCCTGTCGGCCGGCAAGGCGATCGAGGTGGGGACGCCGGAGCAACTCTACGAGCGGCCGCGAACCCGTTTCGTGGCCGACTTCCTGGGCACCGTGAATTTTTTCGAGGCCGAGGTGCGGGGCCCGGAAGGCGATCACCTGATTGTTGCGACGGATCGCCTTGGCACCCTGCGGGTGCCCGACCGGGGCGCGTCGTTGGCACCTGGCACCCGTGTCCTCGTTGGCATCCGGCCGGAAAACATTCTCGTCTCGCCGGGCAACGCGAACGCCGAAGGCAACGCGGTCAACGGCACCATGACCACGGCCGCCTTCCTGGGCGATCGGGCCCATATCTATGTCTCGGTCGGGGACCCCGACCGGCCGGTTCTGGTCGCCGTGCAAAATCTCGATGGTGCCGCGTCGAGCGCCACCCAGGGGGACCGGGCGGTGACGCTGCAATGGTCCGACAAATCGGTCCTGCTGCTCCAGGAAACGCAGGCGTGATCCATGACGGAGGTTGAAATTCCCGCCACACATGAGAACTGGGACCTGCCGCCGCAAAACCGCTGGGCGTTCCAGAATATCGACAAGATCCTGCGCGTCGCGCCGGTCGCCCGCGGCCCCGGCCCGATCCGCGATCTGCCGGTCGA
>Ga0114931_10008916_pt1 | contig 12074 bp, 11 predicted proteins | sample 2SBtaG_FD_89579 | JGI IMG/M metagenome (GOLD analysis project Ga0114931, IMG submission 89579) | Deep subsurface microbial communities from Kolumbo volcano to uncover new lineages of life (NeLLi) - 2SBTROV14_V59a metaG | ecosystem: Environmental > Aquatic > Marine > Volcanic | place: Kolumbo...
CTCCGGGGCGGACGCCAGGACCAGTTCGCGGCCGCGCTGGGTGGCTTCAACGATCTCGGTTTTCGGGAGGGACGCGTGCAGGTATCGCCGCTCACGGTCCCGGACGAAGCGGCGCGCGACCTCCGCCGGCATCTGGTGATTGCCTACACGGGCCAATCCCATTTTTCGTCGGCCACCCACGCCCGGGTGTGGGAAGCGTTTCATGCGGGCAACGCAACGGTGGGGACGGCCATCGCGCAGATGCGCGATCTGGCCGGCGAGTGTGCTGCCGCGATAGGGGCGGGCGACTGGAGATCCCTGGCCGCGGCGGTGGATGCCAACTGGGCCTGCCAACAACGGCTCGATCCCACCATCGCCACCGAGGGGACGCGGCTCATGGAAACGGCGGCTCGCGCCGCGGGTGCGTGGGGCGTCAAGGCCACCGGTGCCGGCGCCGGCGGATGTCTGCTGATCCTGGGACCCCCCAACGCAACCGATGCGGTGGCGGCCGCCGTCACCGACGCTGGGGCTCGCGTGCTCGACTGGGAGTTCGACCCGATCGGCGTGACGGTCCGGGAAGAATGACGCTCGGCGCGACGCTGGAGGAACGCCGGAAGATGGTGGTGGTCCATGACGATCTGGCCCGCCTTGCCCTCCGGCTCCACGTGGGGCTCAACCCCCTCCGCGACGCGCCCATCGGGTTGCCGCGCCGGAAGGCCCTGCTCTCGCGGAGCGGTGGTTGGTGTCCGCACGACGGCGCCCGGCTGGAGTTCCGCGCGTTCCTGCCGCACGAGCACCGTTGTCCCCGCTGCGGTCGGTCATTCCAGGGGGATCGGCACGACCGGGCCTGGGTCTGGCGCTACCACCTGTGGCTCAGCGAACGCGCTGTGCATGCGGCGGTGCTGGCCGGCCTCGACCGGGAGGAGGGGCGTACGACGGCCCTGGCCGGCAACATTCTCGATACGTACGCTGCCGGGTACCGATCGTTTCCCAACCGCGACAACGTGCTGGGACCCACCCGACTCTTCTTCTCAACGTACCTGGAGTCGATCTGGTTGATCCAGGTCATCTGGGCGGCGGAATGGCTGGAGGCAGGTGGACACCGAGATGCGTTCGACGGGCGGGCCCTGGCCATGGTGGTCGCCGAATCCTCTTCGCTGATCGCCGGCTTCGACGAGGGTTTTTCCAATCGCCAGGTGTGGCACAATGCAGCCCTGCTTGCGGCCGGGCGGTATCTCGACGATCGGGCGTTGTGCGACCGGGCCTGGGAGGGACCCCACGGGGTCATGACCCACCTGACCAGGGCGGTATCCGACGAGGGGTGGTGGCACGAAGGTGAGAACTACCACTTCTTCGCGCTCCACGGTTTCATCCACCTCGCCGAGCGGGCCCGACTCGACGGTATCGACCTCTACGGCGAGGTGGCGGACGGACGCCTCGGCGCCATGTTCCGCGCGCCGCTCGCCACCCTGCTGCCCGACCTCACGTTCCCGGCCCGGGGCGATTCGCCGTTCGGGGTATCGGTTCGCCAACCGCGATTCGCCGAGCTATGGGAGATCGGTCGGGCGCGAGCGCCCTCGGCAGAGGTGGAGGCGCTGCTGGCGCGCATTTACTCCGGCGGTCCCACCCCGGCGTCGGTCGAAACGGATGACGTCAACGCCATCGCCGAAGTCGAACGGCATCGTCCGGGTGGTCCGGTGGCACGGTCCGACCTGGGGTGGAAGGCGCTGATGTGGATGGCCGCCCCGGCCCCGGAGGACGGGGAATGGAGCCGGGACGGGATTCGGGTTGTGCCCCATCGAGCGGTCGTGATGCGTGGGGGCGGACGGTACGTCTCGGTGGACATGGGAAGTGGGTCCGGGCACGGGCATCCGGATGGGTTGCATCTGAGCATGGTGAGCGAGGCGATGCGATTGCAGGATTTTGGCACGGGATCCTACCTCACTCCCTCGCTGTACTGGTACCGGTCGTCGGCGGCGCACAATGTCCCGCATCCCGCCGGGGCGGACCAGGCCGCCAGCGGGGCGACGTGTGTGATGGCCGGTGGCGGGGGACGGACCCCTTGGTCTGCCGCCCAACTGGTGCTGGGGGGGGTGGCGGGACCGGGCACCGAGGCCGGTCGGAGCGTGATTGTGGGACCATGGTACGTGGTAGACGTGGTAGATATCGCGGGAGGGCCGGAGGTCGACCTGGAGTTGCCGATTCACCCCCTGAGGGGCATCGGCCGGCCACGGTCGTCTCGAGGAGGGGACGGCGTGCACGTTCCCATCGGAGGCGACGGCGCCGGATGGGAACTGGTGATGGCCCGAACCGGGGGAGGGGACGAGCCCAACGAGTATCGGACGGGGGCAGGCCCGCCGACGCTCGATCTCACCGATGGGGAGCCCCTGACCTACGTGGTTCGCCGGAGGCGGGGACCGGGGCGATGGGTGCAGGTGTTCGCTCCGGAGGGCGAGGTGGCGTCGGTCACCGCCACGGCCGACACCGTGACGGTGACCGGTGTCCACGGAGTCGATCGGGTGACGATCACCCGGGGGTCTATCGCGATCGTTCCCGCCAAGGGGGAACCGTTCACGGTGCGGGGCGATGTCCCGACTGGCCCGGTCCCACCGCCGACCCGGGGCCCCTGGCTGCCTCCGGAGCGCTGGCGTCGTCCGATCGGGACCGGTGCGCCGTCCCTGGACGGCCCCGAGGCCGATTGGCCGCCCATCGCCGCGCAGCTCGGCGCGGAGCAGTACCGTCGTACGGAGGCACCGTTTCCGGGGAACAGCCGGTTCGGGGCCGGGGTGGGCCTGCTGGTGACCGCCTCGCGGGTCTGGGTCCGGATTGACGTTCGCAAGCGTGCGTGCTGTTTTCGTGAGGCCGGCACTCCCGACCCCGGGCTCGACAACGATCCGCCCGCCACCCGTTCCGACGGAATCCAGCTCTATGTCGGCCGCGGCGGCGATCCGGGTGGCGCCTGGGACGGATGGATCCTCGTGCCGCAGGCGGAGCGCGGAACGGTGTGGGTGACGCCGGTCGGGGCGGGGGTCCAGCCCGCCGCCCCGCGGGTGCAGGCATCCTGGCGATCCACGCGGGACGGGTACCGTCTCCTGGCCGGTGTCGAGATGCCGGGGGGGATCGCCCCGGGTGATACCTTCCGGTTCAACGTGGTGGTCAACGAGATGTACGCCGACCGCGAACGCCGGGCGGGACAGCTGGTCCTGGTGGGTGGAGGTGGGTGGGCGTACCTGCGGGGCGACCGGGAACCGCCCGCGCATGCCGTGCTGGTGGAGGTCGAATGAACGTCGTCGTGATCCTGAACGAACCGCAGGATGTGGTCAACATCGCGGTGACGGTGCGGGCGATGCTGAACTTCGGCCAACGCCGTCTCCGCCTCGTGGCGCCGGCGGAGTTCGACGCCCGACGGATCGAAGGGATTGCGCACAAGTCCGGTCCACTCCTGCGGCGAGTCGAGGTGGTGCCCGATCTGGATGCCGCGCTGGCCGACTGCACCCACGTGGTGGGGATGACGGCTCGCGGGCGAACGGTCAAACGGAATGTCCAACGGCCGGCCGAGGCGGTGGCGGACATCATGGCCCGGAGCGACGACGAACTCGTGGGTCTCCTGTTCGGGCGCGAGGACAAGGGCCTCAGCAACCATGACCTCGATCGATGTCACCGGATCGTGACCATCGAGACCGACCCGGAATACCCGTCGCTCAATCTCGGTCAGGCGGCGACGATCATGCTGCACGATCTCTATCGAGCCCGGGCCGTTCCTGCGTTCAAGCCTCCCAAACGCCCGGCGCCACCCGCCACGCGCGCCGACCTCGAGGCGGTGTTCGCCGATGCCGAGCGGGCCCTGGAGGCGATCGAGTTTTTCAAATCCCACACCCGGCATGCGATCATGCGGGCCGTACGCGAGATCGTCCATCGAACGCCCCTGGATCAACGGGAAGCGAACCTGATCCGGGCCATGAGTCGGGAAGTGGTGCACTACCTCGTGCGGACGGAACGGGCGTCGTGATTCCCGGCTTCACGTCCACCGGGAGTAAACAACCCGGGCTGTTGTTCGGGACCTCCATCGGCGTTCCCGGTCGAATGGTGCGTGGGGAAGGGTGCCGGATCCGGGACGAGGACGGTCGGGAGTACATTGATCTGATCATGGCGTTGGGGGCGGTCTCCCTGGGCTACGCGCACCCGGGGGTCACGGCCGCCGCAGAACGGGCGGTGCGGGACGGGACGGTCGGCTCCCTGGCCCCGCGGCACGAGGCGGAACTGGCCGAACGGCTGGTCGCTCTGATGCCCGGAGTCGAAGCGGTCCGGTTTCTCAAGACCGGCGCGGAGGCGGTGGCCGCCGCGGTCCGGATGGCTCGCGTCCACACCGGCCGCGATCGCATCGTCACCTGCGGCTACCACGGCTGGCTCGACCTGACGAGTGACGCCTCCGGGGTACCGGAGTGCGTCCGGAATCTCCGAACGAGCGTTCCCTTCAACGACGTGACGGCATTGGCCGACGCTCTGGACGGTGCACCGGTCGCAGCGGTGGTGATCGAACCGGTCGTGGATGCCCCCCCCACGCGGGAGTGGCTCGACGCTCTCCGCCGGGAGGCGACCCGGGCGGGCGCCGTGCTCATCGCCGACGAGATCAAGACCGGTCTCCGTCTGGGACCCGGTGGGGCGGCAGAGCGTTACGGATTCGAGCCCGACCTGGTGGTGTGGGGCAAGGCCCTCGGGAATGGGTTCCCCATCGCGGCCGTCGGGGGGGCGACGGCACTGATGGATGCCGCCCGGCGCACCTGGATCTCCTCCACGCTCGCCACGGAATACGTCAGCCTTGCCGCGGCGCTGGCGGTGCTCGACGCGTTTGCATACGACGATATTGCCGCGCGACTCGCCGCACTGGGAGGCGTTCTGTTGTCGGGGTTCCAGGAGATTGCCGCCCGCGTCCCGACCCTCGTCCACGGCGTGCGGGGGATTCCGGAGTTCTGTTACCTCGAGTTTGCGGACGCGGCCACCGGTGCCCAGGCCGCCCGGCGGTGTGCGGAACACGGATTGCTGGTCAAGTGGAATGCCTACAACTTCGTGTCGGCGGCTCACACCGGGGAGATCATTCGCGAATCGCTCGGTTGTCTCGACGCGGTCCTGGAAACGATGGCCTACGGGTGATGATCGACATTCACGCCCATTTCTACACCGCCCGCTCCGGCCGCCCCGACTGGAAGGCGCTGAACCGCCGGCGCCTTGAAGTCGGTGACCGGATCGGCATCGCCGTACACGTGGCTTCGATACTCGGCACCTGGGGGCGGGAATCGCCGACCTACTTCCCCTCGCCGGACGACGTCCGTCACGCGAATGACGCGATGCTCGAGATGGCCGCGGACTCCGGGGGCCGCATTCGGGCCTGGTGCGTGGTGAACCCCAACCATCCCGCGCGGGCCGTGGAGGAAATCGAACGGGCGGCCGAAGGTGGCGCCGTCGGCCTGAAGCTGGCCGCGAGTCGCCGGTGTACCGATCCGCTCCTCGACCCGGTCATCGAGGCGGCGCACCAACGGGAGTGGCCAGTGCTGCACCATGTGTGGCAACGTCGTCGGCGGGAGTGGCCGGGCCAGGAAGCGTCCGATGCGGTAGAACTCGGGATCCTCGCCCGGCGTCACCCACGGGTCAGGTTCATTCTGGCCCATATTGCCGGCGGGGGGGACTGGTCGCACTCGCTCCGGGCCGTGGCCGACCTCGGCAACGTGTACGTCGATCTTTCCGGAAGCGGGGCGGACGCCGGCATGGTCGACGCGGTGCTCGAGACGGTGGGCGCGGATCGCCTGGTGTGGGGGTGCGACGTGACCATGGGGACCGGATTGGCCCGGGTGCGGGAACTCGAGGTGCGACTGAACCGCGACGACGTCGAGCGGATTACGTCCGGTAACGCGCGGGCCCTCTTCCCGGCCGGAGCGTTCGGATGATCACCGACGTCTCCACGTTCGTGGGCGAGTACCCGTTCCGAACCGTGAACCCCACGGTGGAGGGACTCCTGCGCGACATGGACCGCGTCGGGATCGATCGGGCATGGACGGGCTTCCTGCCCGCGGCGCTGGTGCGGGATCCGGGCCGGGCCAACCAGCGCCTGGCCGGGCTGCTCCAACCCCACCGCGACCGCCTGGACCCGGTGCCGACGGTGCATCCGGACCTTCCACGGTGGGAGGAAGACCTGGACCGCGCCGCTGATCGGGGAGCGAGTGCCGTGCGCGCCTGGCCGATGCATCTGGGGATCGCTCCGGATGGTGACGGAATGCAGGCGCTGGTGGCGCGGGCCGGAACTCGCGGACTGGTGGTGGTCCTGACCGTGCGATTCGAAGACGTGCGCCAGCGTCATCCCCGCGATGTGGTCCCCGACCTGCCACCCTCGGCGGTGCGCCGCCTGGCCCGGGTGGGGCCCGACGTGAGGATCCTCGTGACCCATGCGGGGCGGGAGTTCATCGAGGAGGTGCATTTCGGACTCACCGGCGATGAGAGCGGCCGGGTATGCTGGGACATCTCGTGGCTGTGGGGACCGCCATTCGACGAGCTCCGACGGACGATCGATCACGTGGGCATCGAACGATTGGTCTTCGGCTCGGGCATGCCCCTGCGGGTGCCCGAGGTGACGGTGGCCCGGCTCGACCTCGCGGACCTCGCACCGGCCGAACGGCGGGCGATCGAGCACGACAACGTGGCGCGGTGGCGGACGTGACGCCGGCCGCCTTCCGGACAGCCCTCGAGGGGCAGGTGGTACCCGCGGTTCCGGTGCCGTTCCGGGAGGATGGGACCTTCGATGCCGAACTGCATCACGTCTACGTGACGTGGATGGCCGGCCAGCCGGTGGGCGGCGTCGCCGTGTGGGCGCACACCGGTCGAGGGCTGCGCCTGGAGCGCTCGATGCGCGAAAAGGTGCTGGCGGCGTGGAAGGAAGGATTCCCACATCCCGTCGTGGCCGGGGTTGGCCCCGATCCCGGGGCCGGACACGAGGGAGATCCCTCCCGCCGCAGCGCGGAGGTGATGCGGTCCGCCACCGCGATGGCGGCCGACGCGCGCCGACTCGGTGCCGACGGATTGCTCCTCCACCCGCCCACGGCGTTGCGTGATCTGCCCGACGCCGGGGACCGCATCGTAGCGTACCACGAGGCCCTCGCGGATACCGGCCTGCCGTGCCTCGCCTTTCTCCTTTATGCAGCTGCGGGTGGGGTGCCGTGGTCGTCCGGAGTACGGGATCGCATCCTCGCGATCCCGGGTGTCGTGGGGGTCAAGGTCGCCACGCTGGACAGCGTCATGACCTGGCAGGATGTGGCGGCGGCCGTTCGGGCGTCAGGGAGTTTGCTGGTCACGGGCGAGGATCGGTTCCTTGGGTATTCCCTGATGGGTGGGGCGGATGCGGCCCTGGTCGGGATCGCCGCCGCGCTGCCGGACCGCGCTGCGGCCCTGATATGTGCGGCGAGGGCGGTTGAGCCGGGGTTTGTGCAACAGTCGAATGCCATGGACCGCTTCGCCCGGGCCACGTTCCGCGACCCGATGGACGGGTACGTGCAGCGGATGTTGTGGGCGATCGAGGCGGACGGCATCTGGTCCCGGCCGGCGTACGATCCGTTCGGGCCCCGCCTGGCCCCGGGCGAACGGGAGTCGGTGATGGCGGCCGCGCGCGCGTTCCGGAACGGCACGTGATGGCCCTGCCGGCCGAGCCGATCGTTCCCGCCGATCGGGCTCGGGCCCTTGCTCAGTTCCGGGAACAGACGGCCGACGATCCGTCCGACCTGGCCGACCGGATCCGCGACCGGTTGCACATCGACCTCACCACGCGATACGCCGGAGAAAAGATCTCCCACCCGTTCGGCAAGGCCTCGGGCCAGCTCTCGTGTACGCCGGGGCAGGTCGCCGACGATGTGGCCTCCGGCCTGGCCTTTGTCGTTCTCAAGACCGTGATCGCGGAAGCGGCCGATGCCAGTCGGTCGATGGAGGCCTGGGCGGTGGACGAGACCCGGATGCGGGTCCAGCACCGCCGCGGCAGCTCCGGGCGTTTGGGATGGACCGTGTCGTGGTCGGGTCGCGGCTGGCCCGGCACCCTTGAAGAGTACGTTCGATTCTTCGCGAAGGCGCTGGAGATCGGGCGGGGTGGGGGAATCCCGATCGTGCCCTCGGTCAAGTACCACCTTCCCGCTCCTGATGAAGACTACCGCCTCGACGAGTATCGCCACACCACCGAACGCCTGCTCGATACCTGGCGGGCCGCGGGCCGACCGGGCTCCATGCCTCTCGAGAAGGACTTCAGCCCCACCCTGGCCGGTGACCGGCTGGCGGAAGAACGCGATACGGTGCTCGACTGGGTGCATCGGGTGCCGGGGGTACTCCGCTCGGTGGGTTCGGACCGGCTCACGGTGGGCATCAAGGTCATGAACGCCACCTTCGACGACGATTTCCAGCTGGCGATGCTGGCGTCCCTGGCCTCGGCCGATCCTCCTGCCGATTACTGGGTGGTGTTCAACCGCCTCTTCGACAGGACCCGGGGGTGGCCTACGGCGGGTGGGATCTGAGCGAGCGAAACCTTCGGGTGTTGGGCCGAGCCCGGGCGGAGGGGGTGCGCATGCCGCCGCTCTCGGCCACCGGGAATATCGGGTCGGGTCGGGTCATGCTCGAGTACGCCCTGGCCGGATGTGAGAACGCTCAGGTGCATACGTTTTTCCAGGTGCCCCGCCGGGAATACACAGCCTCCGCCGGGCTTCGGCCGGCCTGCGCACTGCACACGCTGCTTCTCCACCCCACCGGGGGGCTCGTTCCCTGGCTGTGGCATCTGGCCGGGCAGGGAGTGATCGAGGAAGTCGGGGGGGAACTGCGGTTCCGGGAGGTGATCGGACGTGGTTGAACCCGTGGTCGTCACCGGTGCCCGGCTTATCGACGTGGCCCTGCCGCTTCGTGAACCGTTTCGCATCAGTGGAGGGAGTATGACGGTTCGCCGGTCCGTGCTGGTCCGGCTGGAGGCGGCGGACGGCACGATCGGGGTCGGGGAGTCCGCGCCGTTCGATCGGCCGTTTTATTCATCGGAGACCGTGTCCTCGGTTCGGGCGATTCTCACCGAGGTCCTGTTGCCCCGGGTCATCGCCCATCCGGTGGAGGGGCCTGCCGAGCTTCGCGAGTTGCTTTCGGACGGGATACGCGGCAACCGGATGGCCCGGGCGGGAGTGGAGACGGCGTGGTGGGACCTGGTGGCGCGTCGCCGCAGGGTGCCGCTCACCAGGCTGGTGGACGAACGACTGGAGGCGTTGGGCGTGGATGGAGCCGGGCGGCAGCGTCGTGCCGCCGTGCCCTGCGGGTTCGCCCTCGGCATCCCGGCCTCCGGGGAGGTGACCGATCTGGACGACGTGGTCCATCGCGCCCTCGAGCGCGGGTACCGACGCATCAAGCTCAAGGTCCGCCCGGGGTGGTCGGCGGCTCCCACCCGCCGGGTTCTCGATCTCCTTCACCGGATGGGCCGGTCCGTTCCCGTCTGGGTGGATGCCAACGGGGGCTTCGACCGGGAACGGGACCGGGACGAGCTGACCGAACTCGCCGGCCTCGACCTCGCCTTCATCGAACAACCATTCGCCCCGGACGCGTGGTGGGACGCCGCGGAGTGGAATCGGATATCCCCGACCCCGGCGTGCCTCGACGAGACACTGGATTCGGACACCGTGGCCCGCCAGGTTGTGGCCATGGACGGACCCACCATCTGGAACCTCAAGGTGCAGCGGCTCGGGGGCCTCGAGGAAACGTGTCGGGTCTACGCCCGGGCCCTGCGCCACGGCGTGGCCCCGTGGATGGGGACGATGCCGGAAACGGGGGTCGGCGCGCAGGCCGGCCTGGCGGTGGCGGGACTGGCCGGGATGCGACATGCCACGGATCTCGAGCCGTCGGATCGGTGGTATGCCCCCGGGCAGGATCCCGTGACGCTCACGATGGATCCGGCCGGCATGATGGCCGTACCGGCGGAGCCCCCGGCCGGGGATCCGACCCGGTCGTTCGGTCCCGGGCCCGATTCATCGGAGGACAGTCGGATCGGGGACGTTCCGGGACCGTGAGGCGATCCGCTTGTCTGGCGGGGAGTTTGGGCTATTTTTCTTCCGGCCGTCTGCCTTGTGAACGTTTTCACGAACCCCCGGCGGCCTTCAGGAGTTCACAATCAGTCGACGCCGGCCCCCGGCCTCTGAGGGTTTCCGTCGGTGTCGTCACCAGCCTTTCGGTGGTGCGTGATGGGTCACAGGGTGTTGCCGGTCGGTAAAGGTGCGGCGCTGGTCGCGGTTCTGGGGCTGGTGTCCTATGCGGTGGCCGCGGTGGTGCAGGCCCAGCAGGTGGTCGAGCCGCCCCCGGCGGATTTCACCGCTCCCGAGATCACCGATACCGCCGCCCTGGCGGGTCCCCGCCAGCCGATTTTCTACCGCCACGATCTCCACGTCGGGCAGTACAAGATGGATTGCCGCTACTGCCACGCCACCGCCGAGGTCGCGTCGACGCCGGGGTTGCCGCCGGTGGCGACGTGCATGGGCTGCCACCTGCTTGTCAAGCCGGGCAGCCCCGAAATCGCGAAGCTCCGGGATGCCCAGGCGGGCACGACGCCGCTCGAGTGGGTGGAGGTGCACAAGCTGCCCCCGTTCGTCCATTTCCCGCACCTGCGTCACGTGAACGCGGATCCCCCGGTGACGTGCCAGGAGTGCCACGGGCCGATCCAGGAGATGACGCAGGTTTATCAGTACTCGTCATTGAAGATGGGCTGGTGCCTCGACTGTCACAAAGCCCGGAACGTGACGACGGACTGCACAGCCTGCCACTACTAGGCGAAGAGAATTCATGAGCGCAATGGATCGCAGACGATTCCTCAAGGTGGTCGGTGCGACGGGCGGTGGTGCCGTGGCCCTCGCCGGCTGCGGGACCGACAACGCGGAAAAGCTGATCCCGTACCTGGTCCCACCCGACAACCAGGTTCCCGGGCTCGCGACCTACTACGCCTAGACCTACCGGGAGTGCCCCGCCGGGTGCGGGTTGCACGTGAAGACGCGGGAGGGGCGTGCGATCAAACTCGAAGGGAATCCCGACAGTCCCATTAACCGCGGCCGCCTGTGTGCCCGGGGACAGGCGGGGCTGCAGGGCCTCTACAATCCGGATCGGATCCGCGGACCGATGGCGCGGAACGCGTCGGGCGGCTTCGATCCCATCTCCTGGGACGATGCGCTGGCTCGGGTGGCGCAGCGGATCGGGACGGATGGGGCGCGGGTGCGGTTTCTGTCCGGGGCAGAGACCGGCAGTTTTGCCCGACTGGTCGATGAATGGCTGGCTGCCCTTGGCGCGTCGGCACGGGTCGCGTTTGAGCCGTTCGGGTACGAAGCCCTCCGGTTCGCCAACCGGGCAGTGTTCGGGACGGATGCCATTCCCCGCTATCACCTGGCCGATGCCCGCTACGTCCTGTCTTTCGGGACGGACTTCCTGGAGACGTGGCTGAGCCCGGTCGAGCACGCGCGCGAGTTTGCCAATGGGCACGCGCTGCACGACGACTACATGGGACGGTATGTCCATGTGGAGCCCCGTCTGTCGATGACCGGGATGAGCGCGGACGAGTGGGTGGCCGCCACTCCGGGTACCGAGGGGTTGCTCGCGTTGGCCATGGCCCAGGTGGTGTTGACGGCGCACGGCGGCGATGCGCCGCGGGATGCGGGACGGCTGCGGGGGTTGCTCGACGGATTCACGCCGGCGAGCGTGGCCGATCGGGTCGGGGTCCCGGCCGAAACCATCACCCGGCTGGCCGGAGAGTTCGCCGCCGGCCCGAGCATCGCCGTCGCGGGCGGGATGGGAGCGCAGCACGATCAAGCGCACGCCACCGCGGCGGCCGTGAACCTGTTGAACTACGTCGCCGGTAACGTGGGTCGCACCGTGACCTTCGACGCGGTGCGGTCCGAGGTAGCCGGCTCGGGTTATGCGGCCCTCACCGACCTGGTGCAGGCCATGCAGGACGGACAGGTCGGAGTGCTCCTCGTGCACGAGGCGAATCCGGCCCACGCCGCCCCCCCCGCGCTTGGGTTTGCCGAGGCCATGGGTCGCGTTGGCTTCAAGGTGAGCTTTGC
>Ga0114931_10008917_pt1 | contig 12073 bp, 12 predicted proteins | sample 2SBtaG_FD_89579 | JGI IMG/M metagenome (GOLD analysis project Ga0114931, IMG submission 89579) | Deep subsurface microbial communities from Kolumbo volcano to uncover new lineages of life (NeLLi) - 2SBTROV14_V59a metaG | ecosystem: Environmental > Aquatic > Marine > Volcanic | place: Kolumbo...
GTGAGGAGTTGTGGTATCAACTAACGCTTGCCAGTCTTCTGATTGAGGTGTTTGAACCGTTTTTTGAATGGTTTTGGCAAGATGAGAAAGTGCCAACTGAGCAGTAAAATGTGTGAGGTCGATAGGAAGATCGCCAGGATAGGAAGAGAATGGCGGTGGACCCTGCCTTCTTTTGTGTTTCTTGTTAATGGTCATGCTTTCCTTGAAATATTTAAAAAAGAAGGAAATGGCCTGTTGGTTCGATGTCAGTCTTTGAAGCTCAAGATGATGGTGTTTGACGAATTCAGGCACATCAAGCATGCCACTCAAAGAGGGTGAGGGAGAGCATAATACCCAGACCGAGAATCCAATGACCAATCGAATGGTCAGGAGGCTGGGAGCCCAACGCAAGGCTTTCACGTCACGAGCCTTTGAGAAATTGGAGAAGCTGAGGAATGTGATCGTTCTTTGACGTTTCAGATATGATAAGAGGCAGGCCCTTAGTCCCTTAGGGACAACATTCCGTGTTTTTCTGTAAAGAAACTTTTGGTGATGTTCCCAAAGCCTTGTCTGTCAAGGGGCTGGATGGCCGTTCCGACACATCCAACTTTTTAGATCGTCTGAATGTTTCCGTCATTTGGCATTCTTTAATTTGCACTTTGCCATTGACCTCGTTTGGTTCCGGCTCGTCCGGGTTAGGAAGGTCCGAGAACTTTTTTGAGAAAATTGACGGTGGTGGCCCATGCACGATCAGCCATGTCTGGTTGATAGCGGTCAGGTCGATTGTCATTCCAAAATTCAGGTGATGTGTTGGGGTAGGTTTGGATTTCAACTGGTTGAACGGCCTGAGATGCCGATTCTTGAAACTCTTTCATCTTTTGAGAATCGGAAGATTCATCCATTGTGGGAATGTGACACAGCACCGGGCAATGAAGATGTTGCACCAAATCCGGCCCATTATCAATGACTCCACCAAAGGCGACGGCGCCTTTGATATGTTTCCGGTGAGTGGCAAAGAGCAGAGCCAATCTTCCCCCCATTCCAAAGCCAACCACGACGTGCGCATTGCGTTTCGTTTGCTCCAGGGAGGCTTCGTCCGACAAATTGGCGTTCAGGTACTCGCAACAGGCATTGATATCCCGAAGCGCCAGTTGTTCATCTAACCGATTCATGAGTGCGTCAGCCACTTCAGCGTTCGCTGTGATCATTCCCCCCTGCCGGTTATAAAAATTTGGAACCAAAACCACATAACCTTCACGGGCGAGCTTTTTTGCCATTTCTTGCGTGTGAGAGGTTAAACCCCATCGATCATGCAAGAAAATGATGCCAGGGAACTTCCCCGTTTGCTGAGGGGCATTTTGCTGAGGGGCATACTGATAGCCTTCTATCTGAATTTCTTTGGGAATTCTCGTCTCAGCATACGGGTCGACCATTTGATCTTTATGCGTTTCGAATCGACCTTTACTGGAAAACCGAACGGTCCCGACCCCTATTTGCTCAGGGGAAAATGGCGGATTGTTTTCTGTCGTACCGATCATGCTTGATATGATTCCTGGGGTTGGTGATGATGACAATTGGAATGAATGAAGGGATATTGAATAACTAGGGGGTACTATATCCATCGGTTCTTTTCATTGTCAACGAAGAACCGATCATCCTGGTGGGAGCCTGCCCGAGATGAAGCTGTCCGACGGCGGTTGCGCTGGATGGGGTGAGATTGTCCGATCCCTTCCACTTTCAATTTACACCTTACCATTTACTCTGTTTGGCTCCGGCTAGGCCTGGTGAGGGTACACGGTGCCCTCACTCTATTAGACGATTGATCTTTGCCGGCTGGATGTCCCATTTAGGGGAATTTCAACCTGGATGCTGGTTCCATGATGCGGGCGGCTATGGATTTTGAGTCGGGCGTCGATTTTCTTTGCCCGTGCGACCATGTTGCCTAATCCATGTCCTTGAGCTTCAACAAGGTAAACCTCAAATCCATTGCCGTTATCGCCTATTTCCATGACGATCATTTTTGGTTTGGCTTGCAGGTTGATACGGGTTTTTTTCGCCAATGCGTGCTGTTGCACATTCCGGACAGCTTCACGAACAATATGGAGCAGATGGGTCCCTTGTTCTTTTGTGAGATGGCCGGCTATATCCGCGTTCAATGTCATCGAAATAGGTAAAGGGTGCCCTTGGTTCAGGTCATGAATGAGCGATCTCAAGGCCACTGCGAAATTATTGCCAACCAATAGGCCGGATTCCATTTCTTCCTTGAATGTTTGGAGACTGTGAGTGAGGCTACTGACCTGAGTCATAATCAACGTGTGAGGCTTTTCGACTTCCAGCGCAATGTGTATTCCCCGAAGCGCCTGTAATGTTTCCTTGACCCTGTTCTGAATAAGGATATTTCGTTCCTTCAAGATTTCTTGAAACTGATCCTTTTGTTTGACGGCCTGGAGTAGAGGGGCAATGATAGCCACACCGGCCACCATGAGGAGGGATATCACCATCCCCACTAATTCATCGACGAGGTTTGGTGGGACAGAAGGGGTGGCTGCGACTAACAGATAGAGAGGACTGATCCGTTGAACGACCATAAGGATCAGTCCACCGGTTATCAGAGCCCATGCAAACCGATGCTCTTTGGTTTTGAGTAATCGGATCGCAAACAACGCCGCGAAGGTTTGGAACGCGAGAGAGAGAATGAGTATGGCGATGGCTCCCATGAGTATCTTGGCTGGTACGCATACCCTCTCCCGAAATCTCCATTACCTTTCTTCAACAACCACCTATACAGGAAAGGAAGAGAGTTTTGAATGGAGAGGGGTATGTATATGAGTAGATTCTTTAACGGTTTTCTTATTTTTCGGCTTTTTGATAGGGAATCTTAAGTTTATGGGGTTTGAGAGCAGGCTCCCAGCTCCCCTCCTTTGGGTTATTTACTCCAGGGTGGGGATGAGGCACAGTGACATTGATGGGATCGGCGGGAATCCCTAGGACCAGTTATTCCAAATCAGATATGCGACTTCTCATTGCTTCTCTCTTTGCTCTTTGTTTTTGGAGTGGCACCATCACGGTGATCCCTCGCTCCTCCACACATCAGTTGCCGGAACCTGTTCCGTCAGTATTTCCGTCGTTGCTTGCTGAGAAGGGGAATAGGATCAAGAGGGTGAGAGCTTCAACCAACCCGCAGACTTGTCAGATACAGGAAGCCTCTCTGATGGTCTCTTGGGGTCTGGCGGACGGTGTGTTTCTACAATGGTTCACGGATGGGAGAACGTTCCAGGTAGAAGGATCGTCGTCTTGGAACAGGTTGCCGGGTCGGGTACAGCGCCGGCTTCTTCTGGCTTTGGAATGTGTCGCCGCACAGAATACCGCCACGCTCCATTTCCTCATTCCCGGGCCACACCAGGAGAAAAGGGATTAACCTTTTTGGAAATGTATGCAATGATCTCACGCGGGAGATGGCGCTTTGATTTGCGCCAGCGATTCGAGGTAATACGCTTCTAGGATAGATGATCGAGGGTTGTCCATCATTACGAGTTGTCGTTGGTCATAGGTATTGGCCACATAGAGATATAACAATCCGTCGCTTGAGCCCAGTTCAAGGTGGACGGATCGACCGTCGCTCTCCCTCACCGTTTCCTCTTTGTGAATTCGTCGATTGGGAAGAGACCTCCAGATGATTTGAGATGATGGGGTGTGATTTTCATAGCAAGGAACTTGACTGTTTGGTTCAGGTTGATCAGTCCAAAACGGCCAGAAGGTATCAAGCCATGACCTGATGCTGCGTTCGGGCATGAGGGTCGGATTGCCTATTCGTTGATGGAGTTCGTGTTCATCATGCACCCCGCCCAGGATCATTCCATGACCTTCTGTACTTGTCCGAAGATAGGCGAATGAGAGGATATTCTTCCATCTTCCCATGGCTAAATGACAGTTGCCCCATGGTTGGTAATGAAAGAAAAACTGCGGCCCTGATTCCTCTGTCAACAGGAGGGAGCCCATGGTCTGAGCTGCTGTTCCATGACAACAATACAGACTTTGGCCTGCAGGCATGTCCGGTGCTTCGTTCCAGGCATCATTTTCAGAAGGGACCCCCTGTTTCACGTCATAGAGTGGCCCCTCGTCAACAACCTCATCGATGTCTCGATAGGAAAGAGGGAGAGGGTTGGCCATTAAGGAAAACCCACGCGATTGCAATGCCCGTTGAAGCATGATACGTCGCCCGGTATGTCTGGCTTTTTCACACACGAGCATGCGCCCTCCAGGCGCTAACAATAAGCAGAGTCCATCCAAGCGTTCTTTCACGCCTGTCCTTATCTCTGCGTTCAATTGTGCGGAAACATCGTGAGCGCGGGCAAAGGTATCCCAATTTTGGCTGGTAAGTCCCGCATCGTATTCAGCCTGGAAGAGTGCTTGGGTGGCAATGATTAAATCAAAGGATTCCAAAAGCGAGTCATGGGGAATATGGCACCGTTCAAAACGAACGTTTCGGACCTTTCTTTTCGCGGCCTGCTGCCGGGCTGTGTCGATTGAGATTGCGGAACGATCAATGCCCAGAAACTCCTGTTGAGGAAAGAGCTGAGCGTAATAAATCGTCAGCAGTCCAACCCCACATCCAAAATCCAGGATTTGCTGTGCGCTCCCAATCCTTGCCGCGATGGCGGATCCAATGGTTTGATAATAGCCGTATCGTTGGCTGTATAAAATGGGCAAGATAGATGGGGAAGCAGAGAGATTATAAAACGCCATGTCGGCCGTTGGATCAGGGTTATGGTGCCGAGCTTCAAGGAGCTGGTTGAGTTGAACAAGACTGTCGGCTGGGATGCAGGCCTGCTGCCAGCGATAATACGAGGCTTCATCGGTAAATGGACGAAGCCCCCATGACTTCAAGTACTGTTCCATCGGCCCGGGTGTTTACGTCGATAAGAGGGAATGCGCCTTTTCAAAATTTCGCCGACAACATCATGGCGTCTTGGTAGGTTTCCGGAACCGGGTGAGGGTGTTGTAAATGCCCCAATCCTAACCCCATCAATTTTTGGCACGTCAGAGAGGTCAAGGTAACCGGCCCTCTTTCAGGAAAATGGTTGATATTGCACCCTACATCAGGGCCGAGTCCTAATTGCTCGCCGCCATGAAGACGTGGGGAAGCGTTCACTAAGACCATCCCGGCGTCAACTTCTTGGACAAATCGCATGGCCGTCTGATAGTTGCGTGTCACAATGGTATCGGTATGCCCCGGTCCAAATTGGGCAATATGGTCTAACGCTTCTTCGATGTCGCTGACAATTTTCAGCGCCATGGTCGACGTTTGAAACTTTTCGCTCCAGTCTTTTTCCTGAGCTTTTTTAATCCCAAGATGGCCGCTCATGGCTATCATGCCCATGAGTGAGACGATTTTAGGACATCCTCTCAATTCGATCTTAAATTCTTCCAGCAGGCGTCTCAAGAGGCCAGGCAAAAGCTGGCGAGCAACCCGTTGATGAATCAAAAGGGTGTCCAAGGCATTCGCGGCGGCGGGATCCTGTATTTTCCCATTGACGACCAGCATTTGGGCCAGAGGAATATCTACATCTCCATCAATATACAAGTGAGAAATCCCCCCATCGTATCCTATGACAGGAACACGGGACTGCTCCAGAATACCTTTCCGTAATCCGGCGTTCCCCCTGGGGATGACGGCGTCAATGAATTTGGAAAGCCGAATCAGTTCCAGGGCGGTGTGGGGCTCTGAACGATCCAGGCAAATCAAAGCGTCAACCGGTACGCCGACTTCCTTCACGGCACGTTGAAAACAGTGCGCCAAGGCCTGATTGGTATGGAACCATTCCGTCCCACCTCGAAAAATACAGACATTTCCGGTTTTCAGGCACATGGCGAATGAATCAACGGTGACGGACGGTCCCATATCAGAGATGACGGACACGACTCCCAATGGGACGCGAACGGTGCTGACCTGCATCCCCTCTTCCGTCTGCCATACCCGAATGACTTCCCCAACGGGATCGGGTTGTTGCTGTACCCGGAAAATTCTTTCTTGCATCTGGTTAAGCGTATGCTCGGTGATGCGTATGCGGTCCATAGCCGTTCGATGGGCTTGGGCATCCAAGTCTTTGGAAACGCCTGCCATATCTTGTTGATTTGCCTCGAGAATAGACTCCTTTTGATCGATCAACTGCTCTGCCATCATCGCCAGAGCCTTGGATCGTGTCTGGCCGGTCAACCGACTCAGTGGCCGCACCATTTCTTTCGCCTTTTGGGCGATTGTCTGAACATAGATTTTAACTGGAACTTCGACCATGGCCTATCCTTCCTCCCGCAAAGTGAAATAGTAAGAGATTTGACTATACCCACGAAATGGGTGGGAGTCAAAAGAGGCTGGTATTTGCCCGGAACCTACACAAGGGAGAACGAACAGAGTGAGAGGCAAATAGATGGCGCCTCTTGCTTGAAACAACGATAGGGGTATGCTACATTAAACGGATTTTCAAATGTGGTACCACCCTCCATGGAAGATGAATGAGTTATGGAATATTCTTATATTAGGAGTAGGGTTGGGGGGCGTTCATCGGGAAAGAGCTTGGCTCTTAATGAAAGAGTTAACGTTTATAAAGGAAGGAAGGTGAGACACATCCACTATGGTAACGATTAAGAACTTGTTGGAAGCCGGGATGCATTTTGGTCATCAAACGAACCGTTGGAATCCCAAAATGAAGCCCTATATTTTTGGAGAGCGGAATGGTATTTATATCATTGATCTTCATTTGACTCTTCAGTGTTTTATTCAAGCGTATCATTTTGTCAGGGAGACGGTCGCCTCCGGGGAATCTGTTTTATTCATCGGAACGAAACGCCAAGCGATGGATATTATCGCAGAAGAAGCGAGCCGGTGTGGTATGTTTTACGTCAATCAACGCTGGCTTGGCGGCATGCTCACCAATTTCCAAACGCTGCGGCGGAGTATCAACCATCTCAAAAAATTGGAGGCGGCTGAAACCGATGGCACGTATGAACGGCTTAAAAAAAAGGAAATTGTCCGGATGGAAAAAGATCGGGCAAAATTGTATAAATTCTTGAGTGGTGTGAAAGATTTGCCCGGTTTGCCGGGGTGTGTCGTGGTGTTTGATACCCGTATTCAGCATATTGCGGTTAAAGAAGCGAATCGTGTGGACATTCCCGTCATTGCGATCGTGGATACGAATTGCGACCCGAGTTGGATTTCTTATCCTGTGCCGGGGAATGATGATGCCATTCGATCTCTCAAGCTCTTTGCTTCTCAGATGGCTGATGCGTGTCTGGAAGGAATGGAGCTGAGAAAGAAACGCGATGAAGGACCCGATTCGCAAGACAGTGTGATGAATGAGATGTTGGCCGCTCGAACATTTGCTGAAAATGCCGAACGTGTTTCAACTCCGTAAATAACGTTCCTTTCTTCAATGCTTCACATTTCCACATTTCGTTCGTTTATTATTCACGGTTCGCAAGACAGATAAGGGAGAACAAGGAGCATGGTGAGTACGAGCACCTTGGTAAAAGAACTTCGAGGGAAAACGGGTGCAGGCATTTTAGATTGCCAAAAGGCCCTTCAGGAAACCGGCAATGACGTTGAAAAAGCCATTGATCGACTTCGAGAGAAAGGGCTGGCCGCCGCCCAAAAAAAATCCGGGCGTGAAACAAAGGAGGGCATGGTCTCTTCCTATATTCATGCCGGAAGTAAAATCGGTGTCTTACTGGAAGTCAACTGTGAAACCGATTTTGTAGCCCGTAATGAAGAATTCCATGGACTGGTTAAGGATCTCGCGCTTCAAATAGCTGCTGCCAATCCCTCCTTTATTAAACGAGAGGAAGTCCCTGCCGAGATCATTGAGAGAGAACGGGCCATTTATCTTGCCCAAGTCAAGGAAATGGGAAAACCGGAAGGGGCCTGGGATAAAATCATTCAGGGCAAATTAGAAAAATTTTATCAGGAATCCTGTCTGATGGAACAGGCTTTTATCAAGGAACCTCATGTTTCCGTCAAGGATTTGGTATCTCGGTTTATCGCCAAGTTGGGTGAAAATATCACCATCAGTCGATTTACACGCTATCAAATGGGCCTGGAATGAAGCCTCCCGTTTACCGCCGGATTCTTTTGAAAATTAGCGGAGAAATGCTGGCAGGTGATCAAGGATTTGGAATTCAGCCGCTGATCTTAGAAGGGTTAGCGAAGGAAATCGCCGGCGTGGTTGCTTTGGATGTCCAGGTCGCTCTCGTGATCGGCGGTGGCAATATTTTTCGGGGGTTGGCTGCCAGTGCGTCTGGTATGGAACGGGCCTCGGCTGATTACATGGGGATGTTGGCGACGATGTTGAATGCCTTGGCTCTTCAGAATGTCTTGGAGGCTCACCATATCTCGACCAGAGTGCTATCGGCCATCGAAATGCACCAGTTGGCGGAACGCTACATTCGACGGCGAGCGATCCGGCATCTGGAAAAAAAACGGGTGGTGATTTTTGCCGCCGGAACGGGTAATCCTTATTTCACGACCGATACGGCTGCCGCGCTCAGAGCCATGGAAATCGGTGCTGAAGTCATTTTGAAGGGCACAAAAGTGGATGGCATTTATGATGCGGATCCAGCGCTTCACCCTCAGGCCAAACGTTTTGACGAATTGCCGTTTTTGTCCGTTTTAAACCAAAAGCTGGAGGTCATGGACGCTACGGCCATTACGCTTTGCATGGATAACAATCTGCCTATTATCGTCTTTAACTTAACCGTTCCCGGGAACATTCATCGGATTTTGCAAGGCGAGCGCATTGGGACCAGGGTATCCCGTGAGGCGACCATCCCTGAGGGATAGGCAACGATGGCGACATCCTTACTTCAACAGGTGGCTGGGCATATGGAGGGAGCCGTTGAACACCTTCGGAAAGAGTTTTCAGCCTTACGGACGGGGCGGGCCTCCCTCTCACTTTTTGACCATATTATGGTGGAGTATTACGGGAACCAGACTCCGCTGAAACAAGTGGCGACTCTTTCCACACCGGAAAGCCGTCTAATTGTCATCCAACCGTGGGATCCCACCCTCATCAGGGCGATTGAGAAAGCGCTGTTGTCCTCAGAAATCGGGTTGACTCCGACGAATGATGGAAAAATAATCAGATTGCCGGTTCCTCCATTAAGTGAAGAACGGCGAAAAGATCTCGTGAAACTCAGCAAAAAATACGGCGAGGAGGTAAAAATCCAAATCAGAAAGTTCCGTCGTGAAGGAAATGAAGCCTTGAAAGAACAGCAAAAAGAAGGCCGGCTTACCGAAGATGAGTTGCGACGAATGGAAAATGAAAACCAGAAGTTAACGGATAAATACATTCATGAGGTTGAAGAATTGTTGAAGAAAAAGGAGGAGGAAATTCTCGAAATTTGAGGGTTCCTCCGTGACGACACCCAGGTTGAATGTTTCCCATTCCTCGTTCCCACCGTCCCCGCTGCTGGCCTCAGTGAGCCTGCCTTCTCTTGTCCACAATCTCGGTATTATTCGGAATCGCCTATCTCCCTCCTGCCGGATTCTTGCGGTTGTGAAGGCGGATGCCTATGGACATGGAGCGGTTCCCATCGCCCATGCCCTTGCTCAACAAGGCATCCGGCGGTTTGGCGTCGCATCCGTTCAAGAAGGGATCGTTCTTCGGGAAAGCGGCTTGACGGCACAAATTTTAGTGATGGGAGGCCTCCTCCCTTGTCATCTGCCGGCGCTGATTCACTATCATTTAACGCCCGTTCTGTCGGATGAACGGATTGCCGGACAATTGGCGACCATCCTGGATGACGAGAAGAGGCCCTATCCCGTTCATCTGAAAATAGATACAGGAATGAGGCGGATGGGATTCTCTTCAGACGCCGTCGTTCCGTTTCTCCATTCCTCTCTCTTTCATGGCGTCCTGTCTGTGGAAGGATTGATGACACATTTGGCTGATGCGGATGATCCTGCCTCGGACTTCACGGAATTCCAACTTCATCAGTTTCATGGGCTCATTGAGACGTTGGAAGCAACCGGTCTGGCCATTCCCCTGATCCATGCGGCGAATAGCGCGGCTCTTCTCCGGTATCCTTCAGCTCATTTTCGGATGGTTCGAACGGGAATCATGCTTTATGGCTATGCACCGACTCTTGTGCCTAACACAGAATTAGGACTCCGGCCTGTGTTAACACTCACGACCTGTCTTGTCCACATTCACCGGGTGAACGCTGGTGACACGCTTGGATACAACCGAACCTACCGGTGCGCCCGTCCTTCCCGAATTGCCATTTTGCCCATTGGCTATGCGCATGGACTGTCACGAAGGCTCTCCAATAGAGGAAAGGTGCTCATTCATGGACAACCGGCTTCCATTGTCGGCAGGATCTGTATGGATATGACCTTGGTGGATGTGACCGGACACAAAGAGGCGGCACCCGGAGATGAGGCCGTCATTATTGGATCGACGGATGGAGAAAACATTTCAGCCGAGGATATCGCGCAATGGCAAGAGACCATTCCGTATGAAGTCCTCTGTGATTTGGGCACCCATGCGCATCGCGTCTACGAGCCGCTCAGCCCGCTGCCTGAACAGCCATGACCAGAAATGAAAGGCATCTGGGTCATGAGTGGTCCCTTGTGATCGGCATGTGGGCAGGCGGTTTTATGTGTTGAGCGTGCGCTTTAATCGTTTTTCCACACTGGTGATTTTGCCCTGTAGACGACCTTTCCGCTTTCGACGGTAATCCACTTTTATTACGCAGGAAATTCTTGGGCAATCTTTTCGCATCTGGTGGAAACATTGCGTGACGACCTTGAAGACATCCTCCCAAGGCCCTTCTAAAACGGTGCCCATGGGATTGAGGCGATAGTCCACTCCGCTTTTGTCAATAATATCCAGGGATCGAGCGACGTATTTCCCCACGCTCTCGCCTTTTCCTAAAGGTGACATGCTGAATTCTAAAAGAACCATGGTCACTCCTCTCGTTTGATTTCTGTTTCTTTCGCCCTCCGTTGCTCTTTTTCCATCAGCCATCGTTTTGGAAAGTTCATTGATCCTGTGAGACGAAAACCATCAAGGGCTTCTTTCAAGTGTTCTCGGCGTTCCACCTGGCTGGGTTCTGACTCGCGTATCTCTTTTCGCAATTTCGCCAACCAATCCAGAAACTGGACAAACTCTTCCTGAAACAACTGTTCATGCTCTTGTCGGAGGAGCTTGGCCAATCCAGGAGATGCTCCACTGGTACTGATGGCTATTCGCAAATGACCTCGTCGAACTAACGCCGGCATCATGATGGTGGAGACATCGGGTTGATCAAGAGTCCACACTAAAAATCGCTCAGTTTGTGCCAAATCATACAGCGAGGTTGCTAACGTTCGATCCTGCCTGAGCGTATTCACCACCACCGCCACCCCTTGGGTATCAAGCGCTCGAAAGGTTCGACCCCGGTGAATAATTTTTCCAGAAGCTGTGAGCGTTCGTAGGGTCTTGTGGAGCGTTGGATTAATCACTGTCACCTTCGCCCCGGCATCCAGCAAACGTTCAACCTTGTCAACGGCTTCTTCATCACCTCCAATAACAAGACACAAACGGCCCTGAATATTGAGGGAGACTTGAAACCCCGGATTCAAGTTCATGAAAGACTCCTTTCTCAACCAGAAATAATATGGTGAAGTGCGTCCCATCGTCTGAGTGTTGGGCCGGCATTGAGTCTAAGCCGGTCCCTTGCGTTATTCTTCGACATGGATTCGTGTTGTTCTCCTTTGTTTGAGACGTCCCCGAAATTTCTTGTCCCGAAGACGGCCTGCTTTGACCGGCCCTGGCACGCTGGATGGCACGCGGGGTTTTTTGACTTGTAGAGCTCCGGCGAGTAGCTCTGTCAATCGTTGAACCAGTTCATCCCGATTGGCGGCCTGACTTCGATGGCGTTGGGCATGTAAGTGAAGCGTGCCATCCTGAGTGATGCGTGTATGAAGGCGAGAGAGAATCCTTTGTTTTTGGGGAGTGGTCAGATTCGGGGATGAAGGAATATGAAAACGCAGGGTCACCCTGCTGTTGACTTTATTGACGTGTTGCCCGCCCGGCCCACTACTGCGGGAAGCTGAAAA
>Ga0114931_10008918_pt1 | contig 12072 bp, 8 predicted proteins | sample 2SBtaG_FD_89579 | JGI IMG/M metagenome (GOLD analysis project Ga0114931, IMG submission 89579) | Deep subsurface microbial communities from Kolumbo volcano to uncover new lineages of life (NeLLi) - 2SBTROV14_V59a metaG | ecosystem: Environmental > Aquatic > Marine > Volcanic | place: Kolumbo...
CACGTGGTGAAGAGAATTAGAAACGAGAACCAGCTTTGTCACTGGGGGATTCTGGCAAGCGCAGTGCTAGCGGCGGTCCTTGCTAGCGGCGTTGCTGTAGGCCAATCCTATGATTCAGCGCTGAATGCCCGCTTGGAAGCCTTGGAAACGGAACTGGCCGAAATGCGGTCGGCCAGTGAGAAACAACCTCTGGCAAGCGAGGCAACGTTTGCACAACCCGTTTCCCCTGCGGTGTTCTGTCCGAGTGGTGGTCGCCAACCAGCTAGCAATCGATGGCCCACTGTCCAAGTGGGCGGGTTCTTCCAGGTTGATTCGGCTTGGTTTGATCAAGACGCCACGAATATCGCAACCGTCGGCGACGTGCAGAACGGCGCGGACTTTCGCCGAGCGAGACTGAACGCTCACGGCGATGTCTGGGAAAATGTGGGCTATATGATGGAGTTCGATTTTGCCTTTCCAGGTCGTCCCAACTTCATGGACGTTTATCTCGATGTTCGAAACACTCCGGTCGGCACCTTGCGCGTCGGCCAATGGCGTCATCCGATTGGCATGGACGGACAGACGAGCGTGAAGGAGCTGACCTTCCTCGAGCGTGCTTTGCCGTTTGCATTCCTGCCCTTCCGACAAATTGGGTTCGGTGCTTTCAACCACTCCGAGGATGAGTCGCTCACGTGGGCGGTTTCCGGGTTCCGCTTCCCGACGGACACCTTTGGCGGCAACGTCGGCGACAATGGCGGGTACGGTCTGGCCGGCCGCGTTACCTTTGCACCGTGGCTTAGCGAAGATGGCAGCCGACTCGTCCATTTAGGCGCCGCCTACAGTTTTGCCGATCCCGCGAATGATCGGGTACGTTACCGCAGCCAACCCGAATTATTCATCAGCGAGACAGGCGGCGCTGACTTGGTGCCGGCCGGTGTGCCCTCGAATGTTCCTCCATTCGTGGACACGGGCGCGATCAGCGCCAACAACTTCAATCTGTTCTCCGCCGAGGGAGCCCTCGTGCTTGGCTCGCTCTACATGCAATCCGAAACGATCTACGCCGTGGTAAATCAAATCGGCGGACCGACCGTCTCGTTCTCAGGCGCGTATTTCTACGCCGGCTACTTCCTCACCGGCGAAGTGCGTCCCTACAATCGCAAAGGCGGCGTTTTCGGACGCGTCAAGCCGCTGCACAACTTCGGTTCGAGCGGAGGGGGCGCATGGGAGCTGGCCGGCCGTTGGTCCTACATCGACCTGAATGATGACAACATTACCGGAGGACGCATGAACGACCTCACCGCTGGCTTGAATTGGTATCTCAATCCCCGAACGAAGTTCCAGTTCAACTATATCCACGCCTTTCTGGATAACCCAACCTTTGGTGATAGCGATGCGAATCTCTTCGCCGTTCGCGGACAGATTGACTTCTAACCGATTCATCTTCTGAGGCGTTCAGCCAAGTGGTTGCAATCCCCCTGGGCTTCCCTGCCTCGAACCAGAAAGGAGTTTTTTCAAGCCTACTCGTCGCCCTGGATATACGTCTGCCCATGATAGAACTGTGACCAGAAAACGAACGCCACGGCGGTGGCCAACATCACGATCACGAAAAACCAATAGTAGTCGGCGCCCGGCAGCTTGCTCGTGCCGTCGCCGTTTTGAATGAAACGATTCACCATCGCCGTGAACTGATTCCCCAAGGCGATCGACAACAAGTAGAGCGACATGATAAACGACTTCATTTTTTTGGGCGCCTGCGTGTAGGAAAACTCCAAGACGGTAATGGAAACCAGGATCTCGGCGGCAGTGATTAAAACATAGGCTGCCAAATGCCAAACAATGTGCGGCGTGGCCCCGGCCGTGATTCTCGACTCCACCCAAGCTGGAACCGCAAAGGCTGCCGCGGTGACGAACAAGCCAACTGAGATTTTGCGCAACGGCGTGACTGCCACCACACGACCGGCCAGCGGATAGACGCCATAGGAAAACAACGGGATAAAGAGCATCACCAGCATTGGATTGATGGCTTGCAATTGCGAGGGCAGCACTTCCCAGTGAACTTTCTGGCCCAGCCAAAGCACGCGGTCCATCTTTTTCGCCTGAATCACCCAGGAGGTGGCCGTTTGGTCAAAAAGTCCCCAAAACGGCGCGATCAACACGTAGAGGGGCGCCAGGTTGAGCATCGCACGGATGCCTTCGCGGCTAAATGTTTCCGAGAAAAACTGCTTGCCTGCCGGCGGGATGTGGACAAACTTAGAGCGACCGAGCCAGAACACAAACGTCGCCAAAGCCATCAACACGCCCGGCACGCCAAACGCCCACCCCGGTCCCCAATACAGTAGCAACAGCGGCGTGAGCAGCGTGGAAATGGTCGATCCGAAATTGATCGCAAAGTAGAACCAGCCAAAAATCTTGGGAATCAGATACTGGTTTGCCGCTCCGAATTGGTCGCCGACATGGGCGGAAACACAGGGCTTGATCCCTCCGGAGCCGACCGAGATCAGCGCCAGCCCCCACCACAGAATCGTCTGGGGACGGACCACCTGGGTCAGCGAGGAATCCAGGGATGCCAACACCAAATGTCCCGCGCAGTAAACGATCGAAAGGGAAAGAATCGTCCGGTACTTCCCCAGTAGCCAATCGGAAAGGATCGCGCCACAAATGGGAAAGAAGTAAACCGCCGTATTAAAGGTGTGCCCCCAGACTTTGGCCTGTTCGTCAGACATCGGCGCGGCGTGGCCATAGCTGTCCAACAGATATTGGGTCATGAAGATCGTCAAAATGGCCTTCATGCCATAATAGCTAAATCGCTCGGCCGCTTCGTTGCCGACGATGTACGGAATGCCGCGCGGCATTTTGCTGGAGAGCAGCGGCGACGTGAGATACTCGACAGTCGGCCGTCGTGTCGGAGAACCCACGTTGTCTTTGGACTCGCTCATACGGACGCCTGTTCCGGTGCCGTAGGAGAAATATTGCGCTCCTACAGTCTTACGCCGCCACGGCCCGGTTGCGCTTCGAAAAAACGCTAACCTTCTTTTAACAACTTTCTTAACACCGTTTGCAAAATACCGCCGTTGCGGTAGTAGTCGAGTTCGACCGGCGTATCGATGCGGACCGTTGCGGAGAAGGAGATTTCAGATTTGGGATTGGGGATGGGGGATTTTTTTCCCGACCTCTGACCTCCGACTTCAGACCTCTTCGCCACAACCGTGAGCGTTTGCCGGGGTTGGAGATCGTCGTTCAAGTCGGGAATGTCGAAGGTTTCTTCGCCGGTGAGGCCCAGCGACTGCCAGGTGACGCCCTGCTCGAACTCCAGCGGCAAAACGCCCATGCCGACGAGGTTGCTGCGATGGATGCGCTCATAACTGGCGGCCAGAACCGCCCGTACGCCCAATAAAAACGTTCCCTTGGCGGCCCAGTCGCGCGAGCTGCCTGTGCCATATTCCGCGCCGGCCAGGATGACCAGCGGCACGCCTTCGTCGCGGTACTGCATGGCCGCCTCGTAGATGCTCATCTGCTGGCCGTCGGGCAGATGACATGTCACGCCGCCTTCGGTGCCGGGGGCCAGTTGGTTGCGAATGCGGATATTGGCCAGTGTGCCGCGGGTCATCACCCGATCGTTGCCCCGACGACTGCCGTAGCTGTTGAAGTCGCGCGGCGCGACGTTGTGCTCCTGCAGGTATTTGCCGGCGGGACTGTCGGCGGCAATCGCTCCGGCAGGAGAAATGTGGTCGGTTGTGACCGAATCGCCCAATAGGGCCAGACACCGCGCATCCAAAATCGGCTGAATCGGAGCGACTTCCGGCTTCAGATCCACCAAAAACGGCGGCTCCTGAATGTAGGTGCTTGCCGGGTTCCAGTCGTAAAGCTCGCCGCCGGAGACTTCGATGGCGTTCCACTTGGGGTTTTTGGACCAAACGTCGCCGTACTCCGCTTGGAACATCTCCGGCAACACGCAGGCGTTGACCACGGTTTGCACCTCTTCGTGCGTGGGCCAAATGTCTTTGAGAAAAACGGGCTGACCGTCCTTGCCCGTATCGAGCGGCTCGCTGGTGAGATCGATGTTGGTGGTACCGGCCAAGGCGTAGGCCACCACCAGCGGCGGGCTGGCGAGGTAGTTAGCCTTCACGTCGGGACTAATGCGACCTTCGAAGTTGCGATTGCCACTCAATACTCCTGCAACAACGAGTTGGCCCTCGACAATGGCCTTATGCACCGGCTCGGGCAGTGGGCCGCTGTTGCCAATGCAGGTCGTGCAGCCGTAACCGACGGTGTAGAAACCTACTTTTTCTAGATCTTTGTCGAGCCCGGATTTTTCCAGATAGTCGGTGACCACGCGCGAACCCGGGGCTAAGCTGGTCTTGACGTAGGGGGCTGCGGCAAGCCCCCTTTCGGCAGCTTTCTTGGCGACCAGTCCCGCAGCGACCATCACCGACGGATTACTGGTGTTGGTGCAACTGGTGATCGCAGCAATGGCAACCGCGCCGTGGGTGATGGCGGTCGAGTCGCCGTTGAGTTGGACGCCGACGGTTGTGGCCATCGCAGCATCGTCCAGCGCAAAGCCTCGCTCGGAAACGGGCGCTCTGAGCGACTCTTGAAACGATTGTTTCATCCGTGACAACGGCACCCGGTCTTGCGGCCGCTTGGGGCCGGCCAAACTGGGCTCGACCGTGCAAAGATCGAATTCCACCACCTTGGTAAAAGTTGGCGCCGGCGTCGCGTCGGTGCGGAACAGACCTTGCTCCTTGGTATACCGCTGGACCAGTTGGACCTCCTCGTCTGTCCGGCCGGTGCGGCGGAGGTAGTGGAGCGTTTCGTCGTCAATGGGAAAAAAGCCCATCGTCGCCCCATACTCGGGCGACATGTTGGCAATCGTGGCCCGATCGGCCAACGACATCGTCGAGACGCCGTCGCCAAAAAATTCGACAAATTTTCCGACCACGCCCTCCCCACGCAGGAGTTCGGTAACCGTGAGTACCAAATCGGTAGCCGTCGCGCCGGGCGGTAGACGGCCGGTGAGTTTCATGCCCACGACCTCGGGCAAGAGCATGTAGATCGGCTGGCCGAGCATGACGCCTTCGGCTTCGATGCCGCCGACGCCCCAACCGACAACGCCTAGGCCGTCGATCATCGTGGTGTGGCTGTCGGTGCCGACAAGGGAGTCGGGCAGCGCGATCGGGGGCGAGGACGCCCCGGCTCGCTGAGGATCTTCGCGTAGGAAGACGCACTTCGCCAGGTATTCGAGATTCACCTGATGGACGATGCCCGTGCCGGGCGGGACCACGCGGAAGTTGTCGAAGGCTTCTTGACCCCAACGGAGGAATTCGTACCGTTCGCGATTGCGGGAGAACTCCAGTTCGATGTTTAGTTCCAGCGCCTCGTCGGAGGCAAAATAGTCGACCTGCACCGAGTGGTCGATCACCAGATCGGCCGGCACGAGGGGATTGATCTTTTTAGGATCGCCGCCGAGGCGCTGCATGGCGCTGCGCATCGCGGCCAGGTCGACCACGGCGGGGACGCCGGTGAAATCTTGGAGGACGACGCGAGCCGGTTGGAAGGGGATTTCGATGGCCGTGGCGCCGGGGGCGAGGACGCCGCAGTTCGTTGTCCACGCGGCCAGGTTTTTGACGTCGTTTTCGGTGACGATGTAGCCGTCGCAGTTGCGCAAGCACGATTCCAACAGCACGCGGATGGAGAAGGGCAACGCATCGACTTGCGTGAGCCCCGCCTTTTCGAGCGCCGATAGCCGGTAAATAACGGCCGGGCCGTTGCCGGTCTCAAACGTGTCACGGGAGTCGAAGGGATCCATCGGGAGAGGCAATGTAACAGTCATCTTTGTTTGCAACCCTAACCTAAATACAGCAACTGAAGCGAGCCAGGGCGTCCTCGCTCCCGGCCTCGTGTGCCAATCAACGCCTAAGATTTTACTGATTTGTGTCCCGTTTGTCTGGAGCAAAGCCGCGGCGCCCTATCGGTGGTTGTTTTGCACAAAAATCAGTAATGATATCGTGCCTGCAGAAAGTCGATTCGCTTGTCCTGAACCAGGTAAACAACACGGTGCTCTTGAGTGAGCCGTCGCGACCAAGCTCCCAAGTCGAGGTATTTCAGAGGTTCCGGCTTGCCAATACCGCTGAAAGGGTCGCGTAGAGTTGCCTCGACGAGTTTCAAGACTCGCAAGGCGGTCTTTCGATCGGTTTTTACCCAATACTGTAAATCCTCGCGAAACTCCTGGTGAAAAATCGCGTCTCGCAATTTATTCTTTGCCAAGACCAACCTCGCGCCTCAATCGGTCAAGCGAACTGCGAACACCCTTGTTAGCCCGAGCCCGTCCAAGCGCAGCTAGCAAGCGTTGAGCATTCTTCGGCGAGCGCAACAAATGGGCTGTTTCAATAAGGCTACTCAACTCGGAAGCGGAGATCATCGCAACATCTTCCTTGCCGCGCCGATTGACGATGACAATCTCTTGGTTCTGAACTACTTCGTCAAGCAGATGGGCCAACTGAGCGCGAGCTTGCGTATAGGTGGTCTCGATGGCCATGGAATCGACTCCTGATTTATGTACACTGTTACTGTACGTTATTCCGAGGCAAAAGACAAGTAGTTTTGGAGAGTGGACAGTCCTCGGCGATTCTGGAAAAAGGTTCTCAACTGTCTCCGGTATGCTCGCTTCGCATTTCCGTGACGCGGTTGTGGTAGGCTGCAATCACATCGCGACGACTTAGCATACCAAGGATGCGCCCATCGGATTCCTGATCCACGATGGGAAGGTCGTCGATGTTCTTTTGGGTAAAGCGGCGCAGGGCCGTGTGCAAGTCGTCGTCCGGCCGAATCGTGAGCACCGGCTGCGAAGCAATGTCGGCCGCGACGATCAGCGTTCCTGTCCGGTTGCCTGTGAGTACCGACCGCAGATCGCGCAGCGAAAAGATGCCGACTAACTTTTGGTCATGATCGACCACGGGAAAATAACTGTTGTTCGAGAGCGATGCGACGCGAAGGATTTCTTCAAGCGGCATTTCCTGGGGCACGAGGTCAATTTTCCGTTGGAGGTCCATGACTTCACGAACAAAGATCTGCTCCAGCACATCGACTACAAAATCGCCTTGATGGGCCGGGCTATCCAGCATCGTCGGCACTTGCTCTTCATACAAGCTCCACCGCGAGGACAATAACGCGACATTCACGATACAAACGAGCATCAAGGGAAGCAGAAGTCCGTAAGAACCGCTCATTTCGCAAACCATGAGCATGGCCGTGAGTGGCACACGAGCGACGCCGGCGAAAAAACCGCCCATTCCGACCAGCACGTAGGCTTGTGGATTCGCAATAGCCCCCGGAAAAAGCTGCTCGCACACGATGCCGTAGGCTCCGCCCAACATGGCGCCGACAAACAGCGACGGCGCAAAAACGCCGCCGCTGCCGCCCGAGGAGATCGTCAGCGACGTGGCAAGAATTTTGCCGAAACAAAGAACCACCAGAAGTGTCAGCGATAGATGTCCGTCAATCGCATGTTGTATCCATCCGTAGCCGCCGGACATCAACTGGGGATGCCACAGCACAAGAATCCCTAGCAAGAACCCTCCCAAGGCTGGTTTGAAAGCGTTGGGAATCGGAAGCTTCCGAAAAAAACGATTTCGAAGACCGTAAAACGTCAGCACATAGACATAGCCGACGACCGAGCAAACCAGCGCGAAGACAAGGTAGAACGGCAATTCTGCCATGTTGGTAAACTCCAAGCCGCTGGGCGTGTTAAACGCTAATCCCTGCCCAAAGATATAAGCAAAAACGGTGTAGGCGGTAATCGAGGCGATGAAACAGGGGATCACGGCAGCGGCTTCCAGAGCGGTGGAACCATAGACCACTTCGCTGATAAACAAAGCACCGCCCAAGGGCGCTCGAAAGATAGACCCAATCCCGCCCGCCGCACCGGCCAGCATGAGCAGCCGGCGCTCGTTTTCACTGAGTCCAAGTTTGTCGGCCAGAAACGAACCGAAGCCAGCGCCGATCTGCGCAATGGGCCCCTCGCGGCCGGCGGAACCTCCCGTACCGATCGTGAGGATCGAGGCGACTGTTTTGATCAGCGGCACACGAGGCCGGATCCTTCCACGCAACCGATGAAAGGCTTTCACGAGCGCATCGGTACCGTGGCCTTCCGCTTCGGGCGCGAATCCATAGACGAGCAGACCGCATAGCAGTCCGCCAACGGTAGGCACCAACAACACGGCCCACCAATTCACCGGCAGTTGCGGAACGTGGTCGATGACATCACTGCCAGACGACGGGGGGTAATAACCTTCCACATGGCCCAGCGCATAGTCTTGCATTATGCCGAGAAAGTAGTAGAAGAAGGCCGCTCCCAACCCCGCCACGATCCCCACCAGCGGCGCATACAAAACTAACCGGCCAGAGGCCTCGGTATCAAAAATCAATCGCAGATGATCAAATAACTTACGCAAGGGTCACAGGTCTCGTCGGCGGGAGCAAAGTCCCAAAAAATCCCGAAATGGATGAGGTATTCTAGCCATTTCTGGGTAGGACGGGGGGACAAATTTGGCAATATGGATTGTTCGTGGAATGGCCAACTTTGCTGGAGCGTTCGAGCTACCTGGCCCGGTCGCCGGTGGCCATCGCCAAGCTTGCATTGCCGCGTTACAATGCTGGCTTTGCTGCTGGAAACGATCAAGCGGAGCCATGAAAAAATGATCCAACGGGCTTTCAACTTTTCAGCCGGACCAGCCGTACTGCCCGAGCCGGTGCTTGCCCAAGTACAGCGTGAGATGATGGCTTTGGCCGGTCCCAGGGCGTCGATCCTGGAAATTAGCCACCGCTCGAAGGCGTTTAAGGAAATCATCGAGGCTGCCGAGTCCAATCTACGCACGCTGCTGTCCATCCCTGACAACTACGCGGTGTTGTTCCTTCAGGGCGGCAGCCGGCTGCAGTTTTCCATGATTCCCATGAACTTACGTACAGGCGAGCAAGCATCCGCCGACTATATTCTCTCTGGTTCTTGGAGTAAACATGCGCTTCAGGAGGCCCAAAAAGAGGGGGATATGCACGTCGCTTGGGACGGCGCCGAGGCCCACTACACGGGTCTGCCAACGGACTCTGATTTGGACCTCCATCCCCCAGCGGACTACGTGCATTTCACCAGTAACGAAACCATCCAAGGCGTCCAGTATACAACGGAGCCCCAGGTAGGCAATGTCCCGTTGGTTTGCGACGCGTCGAGCGATTTCCTGTCCCGGCCGTTGCCAATCGCACGCTATGGGTTGATTTACGCCTGTGCGCAGAAAAACCTCGGTCCTGCGGGCGTGACGGTCGTGGTGATTCGCAAAGACCTGTTGGAACGAAGCCGCGACAATTTGCCCAGTTATCTGAATTACAAGGTGCAGGCCAACGCCGGGTCGCTGATGAACACGGCGCCAACCTTTGCCATCTATGTCGTCCGGCTGGTCACCGAGTGGCTGTTGCATGAGATTGGCGGACTGGAAGCCATGCAGGCCATCAACCGGTCGAAAGCCAAAATGCTCTACGAGGTGATTGACGCTAGCGACGGATTTTACCAAGGTCACACCCAACCGGAGTGCCGATCGCTGATGAACGTCGTATTCCGGCTGCCGTCGGAGGGGCTGACCGCGGCTTTTGTGGCGCAAGCCGAGCAGCGGAATCTGACCGCCCTGGCCGGTCACCGCTCGGTGGGCGGCATTCGAGCTTCGATTTACAATGCGATGCCTGTGGCGGGTGTCGAAACGCTCCGTGATTTCATGGAGGAGTTTCGTACGAAGCATGCCCAATGATCCACCGCGGCGCGTTCCCCTTTCGAGTCGCGACCAATTAAGCATTTCCCAAATCTGAAATCCCAAATCTAAAATTCCCCCCCACCATGCCCCAAGTAATTGTTCTCGACGACCTGGCCCAGGAAGGGCTCGACCTTTTGGCCGCGGCCGAAGGGATTGACTACGAAGTGCGCACCGGACTCAAGGGTGACCAGCTGCGCGCTGCGATCGCCGAATTCGACGGGGCGATCTGCCGTAGCGGAGCAAAGCTCACGGCCGACGTATTGGAGGGGAATCGCCGCTTGAAAGCCATCGTGCGGGCAGGCGTGGGAACCGACAACATCGACAAGCCGGCCGCCACGCGGGCAGGCATCGTGGTGATGAACACGCCGACCGGCAACACGCTGAGCACGGCTGAGCACACGATCACGCTCATGTTGGCCATGTCGCGCAACGTGGCCCCCGCCTATCAAAGCCTTTGCCAAGGGCGCTGGGATCGCAAGAAGTACATGGGGACCCAGGTGGCCGGCAAGACGTTGGGCGTCGTGGGCCTGGGCCGCATCGGTTTGGCGGTTGCCCAACGGGCCCTGGCGTTGGAAATGAAAGTATTGGGGTACGACCCTTTCCTGTCCAAGGACAAAGCGCAGCAGCTGGGCATCGAACCACTAGAAACCGTCGACCAGATGCTTGCGCAGGTCGATTATTTGACGGTACACACTCCGCTCACCGAAGAAACACGCAATTTAATCGACCAAGCACAACTCGAGAAAATGAAACCAGGCGTGCGGCTGGTGAACTGCGCTCGCGGCGGCATCTACAACGAGGACGCGCTGGTCGAGGGGCTGAAGTCGGGAAAAATCGCTGGCGTGGCGCTGGACGTATATGCTGAAGAGCCGTGTACCGACAGCCCCTTGTTCGGCATGCCTGGCGTACTCTGCACGCCGCATCTGGGTGCGAGCACCGAAGAAGCGCAAACCCAGGTGGCGGTGGAAGCAGCGGGACTGCTCACCGATTTTCTCTTGCACGGCACGATCCGGCACTCCGTGAATGTGGCTCCCATCGACCCCCAAACACTCGAGTCGCTGCGCGGATATCCTGACGTGGCCTATCGGCTGGGAATGCTAATCGCTGGAATCCAACGCGGCGGCGTCAAGGCCTGTCGTTTGATGTACCGCGGCGAAATTGCCAGCCGCGATACCAAGGTGCTCACGGCCGCCTTTGCGGCTGGGCTCTTGCGAAACGCGCTGGACGAGGAGGTTAACTTGGTGAACGCCGAGTGGATGCTCCGAGAACGGGGCATCGAATTGGTCACCGAATCGCGCAGCGACATGGGTGCCTTCCGTTCCTCGATGTCGGTCGAAGTCGACACGGAACAGACCAAGCATCAGGCCACGGGCACGATCTTCGGGCAATCGATGCCGAGGCTGGTGGCGCTGGATGGCTATCGGCTCGAGGCGTATCTCGATGGTTGCCTGTTGGTGTTCAAACATCAAGACGTACCGGGCATTATCGGTGGGGTGGGCACGATTTTCGGACAGCATGGCGTGAACATTGGCCAGATGGCCGTGGGCCGCGCCGCCGCCAAGCAAGGGGGCGAGGCCGTGGGTATCTTGAACCTCGACGCGGAGCCTACCTCCGCGTCCCTGGAAGCCGTTCGGCAATTGCCCGCCATCAGCAGTGCCACCGTGATTCACTTGCCCCCGGCGGGGAAATTGCCCGCTTGGTTGCAATCTTGAGTTTTTTCAGCACAGGCTCTCAAGGCCCTCGGGCCGACCTCTAATCCGCAGACCCCGCACGACCAGCCAGATTTTCGGCTTTTTCCTGATCGTCAGTGCGTGGTAGGCAAGCACGACGTTTTTCTGTGGCCCATATTGTCACAGCCAACAAGCCCAACAGCTTCGGCCTCCCCGCCGATAATTCCCCTCCCCTCCCTCCAAGCAACTCTCTGCCTGCCAGCACACTATGGATGCGACCCTAACTGCCGATCCTTTTCTGGAACAGGTCCAAGGCGCTTTGCACCGCAGCCCTTACGTTTCTTCTCGACAGTTGCAGATCGAGGCCAAGGACGGACGGGTGCGTCTGGAAGGCACCGTCTGTTCGTTTTTTCAGAAGCAAATGGCCCAAGAATTGATCCGCCGCGTGGACGGGGTCCAGCGGATCGACAATCTATTGCAAGTGAACTGGGGCTAACAGTCTGCTAAACAAGTCGGGGTCTGGTCCAATTTTCGGCCAGCCATGGTCGCCACCTCGCAAAGCGTTGGCCGAAAACTTGGACCTGATCCCTTCCGGGCACCTTTTCAACAGGCTGCCAGTACGACAGCGC
>Ga0114931_10008919_pt1 | contig 12071 bp, 12 predicted proteins | sample 2SBtaG_FD_89579 | JGI IMG/M metagenome (GOLD analysis project Ga0114931, IMG submission 89579) | Deep subsurface microbial communities from Kolumbo volcano to uncover new lineages of life (NeLLi) - 2SBTROV14_V59a metaG | ecosystem: Environmental > Aquatic > Marine > Volcanic | place: Kolumbo...
AAATGTCGCGCCGCTGCCCTCGAAGCACTTTCACCGCGGACTGCTAGGCGGGGTGGGGTTGTTCGAGTTCCTGTGCTCGCTGCTGGGCTGCATCGTGGAATTGGTGGAGCAGACGCACCGGGTGCGTTTGTGCAGTGGCCGCGTCTGCGTATTTCGTCCTGAGTCGGGCGAGTTCTTCGGGCGGCGCCTTGGCGACTGCGTCGATGTCGAAACACAGTGCCGCGATGTTCGCAAGGGTTTCCGGACAGGCGTCTTCGGTGATGTCGGTAGCCAGCCGTTTGATGTCCGTCAGCTTGCCTTCCTCCCAGCGGCGCTTGATGAGGTCCAGCCATGCGTCGTAACGGGATGACTTTCGCTCGGGCGGATTGGCGGCGTCGAAGGTGCGCGTGTTTTGTCCGGCGACGGTGCGCCGGGTTTGCGCCTTGTCCGGCCGAACGATGCAGAGTTGCAGTCGGCGGGAGGGCGAGAACTTCAGACCGAGCGAGACGGCCAGGCCGTGCCGCAGCGCTGCCGGCAAGCAGGTGATGGTCTGATCGAGGAGGTCGTGGCCGTCGAGCGGATCGACGACGAGCAGCCTTTGGGTTTGGAGCATGGCCAGAGAGATTTGCAGGACGGCCTCCACGTTGCAGGTCGGGGCGATGCGGCAATGTTGAACGTGCATCGATTGCGGCGCTGCGCGCAACTGGAGCTGCTCCAGGATCGGCGGCGGGGTTAATTGCGGTCTTCCGCCGACCACGGCGTTCAGTGCGGCGTGGACGGTGAGAGGATTCATCTCGAAGACTTCATAGTCTTGCATGTTGAGGATCACGAAATGGGTATGGACTCGCTCCCCGCCGCGGGCAGTGTGTTCCTTGCCGGCGTGTTGAGAGAATCCCACACAGTATCGATCTTCCGCGATTGGAAACGCCAGCATGGCGACGGCGTCGGGGTCCGGCCGATCCAGGCTGGCGTGCGACGGGGCGCGACGGATGATTTCCGCTTTCTCTTTGCGGTTGACGGAAGGGCTGGCGGCAATAATCCGATAGCCGACACCCGAGGGAGAGCGGACAGAGGTGAAAATCACCTGATCCACACAAACTGATCCTGTCGTCATGGTTGCTTCGGCATTCATGGCTGGCCAATGATCCATTCAAAGGGTTCGATCACGCCGCGCAGCGCGGTATGCAGCGGAATCGGCGTGACATTTTCCTGATCGTCTGAAACCGCATAGCCGAGCGATCCGACGACGCTCGTGGCGAAGAAAGCCACACTGTCGAATCGGCTTTGACAGAGATTCCAGGTCCGATTCATGTTGGCCTTGACGAACTCCGTCGGATTGTCGAAACATTCGGGGCAATGATCGGCCTTGCAGAGCAGGACGGCGACCGGGGTATCGATCCGCTTCCGACCTTTCGCCGAATTGATACTGTCAATATAGCTCAGCATTTTCATTGCGAAGAAATCCGGCTGGGTTGAGCCGTTGGCGGCCAGTGCGGCATCGAGCAGCAATAGCAGGCCCACCGATTTGTTCAAGAGGTTGTAGATCACGCGGAAGGTCTTGGGGGTCGCGACTTCCGCCGCGAGGGATTCGCCGGCCATGTCCGGCATGATCAGGTCCACCCATTGTGCGTTGGGTTGTCGTCGTCGGACCTGATAGTAGGCCCAATACCACTGGTCCGCCTCCATCGGCGTCTTCGGCGGGAACTGTCGCTGGGCCATGTGGCTGATGACCGATTGCTGGAGGTCGACGGAGTACGCTCCTTTCGGAACGTCCTCGAAGTCTCCGGCGCGTTGGGCCAGCATATCGAGCAGAAAGCCCAGGTAGACGGTCTTGCCGACGTTACTTTCTCCGATGACGCTGACGATCTGCGGGCGCCGTTCCTGTGCGACGGCGTCCTGCACGATGGCCATCGGCGCATCGCACTGCTCGCAGAGCAACGCATCGGGCTCGTTGCTCGTGTTGCAGATCAGACAAGTCGTGGGGCTGATCGTATCGGCGTATTTAGTCGCCACCATATTCTCCTACAGAAATCGTCCAGTGGATCGCGGCCTGCCACCTCAGTGTGACATGGTCATTTCTTGGGTTTTCTGACGTCCATCGCGCATCGGAAACCGACGTTGTGCTCTCTTGCAAGACTGACGAGCCCGGTCCGGAAGACGCCGGTCGCCTGCATTGGAAAGTAGGTGTCGAAGGCCCCTCCGCGAATCGACGACATTCGCATGTCGCTGAGGACGGTCCCGCCTTCGTCATCGCTGACCTCGAAGTTGCAGGCGGTCCACTCCCAGACGTTGCCGACCAATTGGAGGACTTGGTTGGGCGCGGCGCCGTCGGGATACTCATGCACCGGGGCCGTTTGCTTGCGGCCTGTGGACCAGATGTTGCACCGATTGATGTCCAGAGCGTCTCCCCAGGGATACCTGCGCAGGACGTTGGCGACGCTGCGGATGCGCCAGGTCGCGGCCATTTGCCATTCGGCTTCGGTCGGCAGGCGGAAGCCGGCCCAACGGGCATAGGCGGCAGCCTCGTAGAAGCAGACGCCCACGACCGGATGATCGCTTTGCGGTTTGCAGTGACGGCCGTGCTGCCAGTGTCGCGGTCCGTGGTAGTCCGTGGCGTCCTTGAAGTCGATGAGATGAGGCCAGATTTCCTTCGGCCACAATTCAAGCTGTTGATATCCACCGGCATCCACAAATTTTTGATATTTGGCGTTGGTGATGGGGTGTCGCGCCAGGAGGAATGGTTCCGTCTCGATCGTGACTTCCTCGCAGCCCGGCGCGTCGCTGATGACTTGCGGCAGGGAGACGAACCCCTCCGGCACAATCGCGAACATCTCGTCCAACTGTTCGCGGGCGGTGGTGCATACGTTGTGGCAATCCGGGTGGTCTTTCCACTTCCGACGGTTGGCAAGGAGATAGCCGAAGCGTTCCAGTTGTAGGCAGCGTTGGAGGGGGTCGGCGAAGAGTTGCGTGGCTTCGGCCGGCACATACGCTGCCTGCACGATCGGCGGTGGGCGTCGCCGCGGGGGCGGATCGTACTTGGTCGGCGATTTCTTCATGAACAGTTGCAGCATGGCGTTGCTCCTGAGTCTTATCGTTCCCTGATTCGAGGGTTTATTGACTATTGGCCGACCGCTCTTCGTTTGGCGTCGCGGCATAGTTTTTGGAACCGTTGGATGGATTCCCGGGCCTCCGCTTCGTCCACCTCCGGCACGCCGGCGTTGGCGGGTTGACCCGACTGGAGCGTCTCTTCTGTGACGCCGTAGGCCGGCAGCAGGTCGTTCTTCGACTCTGAGATGCGGCGAAGTTCCGATTCCATTTCCTGTTGGAGTTGGGTGATATTGGCCTGGGCGGCTTGGTAGTCCGCCATCTTTGCATCCCATTCCTGTCGCAAAGATTCGACCTGTGCTTCGCGACCGTCCAGGTCTTTTGCTCTCGCTTCGACCTGTTTGCGCAGCGAATCGATCTCCGCTTCGCGCCGCTGACACTCTTGAAGCTGCCCGTCGAGAGCCGCACGGCGCGATGCCAGCGTTTTTTGATCCTGGGCGAACTGCGCTTTGTGTTGTTTTATTTCCTCTTCCATCTCGGCCAGCGCCTTCATCTGCGCTTCGCTTCCGCTGAGGGCTTCGCGGGCCTTGGCCGACTTCTCTTCCAATTCTCGTGCGGTTTCGTCGAGGCGGCGGCTCTTTGCTTCGAGTTCCGCGGCTCGCGTTTCGGCTTCCTGCCGTTCACGGGCCAGTCGATTCTTCTCTTCGTCGATGGTCTTGCGGATTTCGGCGGCCTTTTGTCGTTCGGCTTCCAGTGCCTGTTGGTGCGAGGCCAGCTTCGCACGTTCGGCTTCGAGCTGTTCGGACTGTTTCTTCCGGGAACTCGACAGATCCTTGATCTGCTCTTCGAGGTGCTTGCAGCGTTTCTCGCGCTCGGCCAATTGCGCCTCGCGTTTCTCGAGCTCATCGCAGAGCTGCGTCTCTTGTTCTGCGAATGCTTTGGTGTCTCGGGCGAGTTTCGCGTGGTGGGCTTCCAGGGCCGTCCGACAGTGTTCCAGGGCCGTCGCCCGAGCTTCGAGCAGCTCGCGGAGGGATTGCATCGCTTCGACAACGTCCTTGCTCAGCGTCTCCAAGCTCGGAATGTCTATCCCCTGTTGGGTTGCGGTTTGGCTGTCGGCCTGCTGATTTTCGGCGATCATCCTTTCACCCTCTGCCACCATGATGATTTTTGCGGCTCTTCCGGCACTTCCTCGTATGCGTCGATCAACTCACGAATGGACTTCTTCCCGTCGAACAGTCGGAATTGCACACGGATCGCTTCGGCCATTTTTTCGTCCAGCGATTCGAGGAGTGTCTGGTCCTCGTCAACCGAGTCTTGGGCCGTTGCGTGAGATTCTCCGAACGACTTGGGCTGCAGGGAGCCGGCCGGGTCGTCGTTTCCTGCCTCGGTCGGTGATAGTTCCTCTGCATAGGCCTGGGTTTGATATCCATCGTCCTTCAAGTCCGGCGATGATGTGGTCGGTTCCGCGACGGATACGGCGGCATCACGGTCGTTTGATTCTTCTACGCACTGTCGGCATTCGGCTTCGTCATGGGCGGCCTTGGCAGCGTCCTCCTGCGGAGCGGCTGAATCGGGGGCTCGCTGTCGGGCCGCATCCATTTCGGTTAGCTTTGCGGCCTGTGCGGTTAGGGCGTTTTGGACGCTTGCGACGGCGGCCGTCCACGTCGATAGCTTGGCTTTCAGGTCAGTCAGCGCACGCGCGACCGCGCCGTCCTCCGGCGGCAACAGCGCATCAGTAATATCGGCTGCACCTTCCTTCATGATGTTCCTGGATCTTGTGCTAAGCCGCTCCAGGAGATGACTGCCTCGTCAAAGCTCGAAGGGGCGGCACAAGACAATGTATGATTCGTAGGCTCGGGATGTCGGGGAGAAGACGGCTGATATGTTCCCGTATCAGGATAGGCCGTTGTGACTAGGACTTGATCGGACCGTCGAGACCGTCCGATTGTCGTCGGAGTGCGCTGAGGTGGCCGCATAGAGACGGCCTCGATTCGGTGGTATCAGACGTTCTCACCGCAGGCGGGGCATCGTGGTGAGGCGGGGCTCGGCAATCGGTGGCCGCACTCGGGACAGTCTCCCATGCGGCGTTGCCGTGGCCATGCGTATCGCAAGACGCCGCCGCCGGCCAGCAGCAGAGCGATGATGCCGAGGGTGATCAACAAGGCGTTCGTCATCGGTCCAACTTCCAAGCCGTGCGCGGTTCGGCGGCCGGCAGGACGAGCCGTTATTTCGGACTCGGCGCGACGGAGCCGGCCGGCCGCGGTTCGAGCCGGAAACGGACCTCGTGGGCTTCCGAGGATAACTTGCAATCGGGAAACTTCGCAGGAGCGGCAAGGATAAACCTGACTTCCCGGGTGATTTCCTTTCCGGGGCCGGGGTCGTCCATGTCGCCTGCAAAGACTTCAACAAGCCCCAGGATGTCGCCCGGTTCGAGTTGATCGAGGCGATTCTTTGGGCCGGTCACGTCGATGTTAACGCGGAAGTTCGCATCCGTGGCGACGACAACGTACTTGGCCTGCACGTCATCGGGAATCGACCAGGTGATCTGAATCGGACCTTTGCGCTGCGTCTCGGTCAGGGCCTCGATGCGTCCTTTGATGGTGACTTCGCCCGCCGGGAGGAACTCGATGGGCAGGTTGGGGTCGAGATCCTTCAGCGTGGGAAAGGTCAGGGGCGCTTTGATTTCAAATCTGCCGTCGGCGACCTGGGCTGCGCGGATGCGTTGTTCAGCAGCGGCCGCTGCCACGGGGGCACTTCCGAGCAGGTCCGCGGCGAAACGCGGCAGCCGGACGGAGACGGTTTGCGGGGACAGCTCGGCGCTGACCTTCAGGTCGCCGTAGTCGGGCTTGACATGAACGCCTTGGAGGTGCTCGTATTTATCTATTCGGGCCGAGAGGGTCATCGGTTCCACCGAGGCGATGGCCAAGTGTGATTCCTGGATCAGCTTGATGGTGGAGAGGACGTCGTCGATGACGGAGATCGGCTGTGGGGTTTTGCTAGTCGGCTTGGATTCGTCGATGTTCGCCACGAAGACCGACTGCGACTTGAGCTGTTCGGCGAAGTCCTGAAGGTGGCGACGGCGACCGCGCAACGTCACCCTCAGCGTGACTTGGTACGGCGCTTCGGCCAAGCCTGCGTAACGGTCCGGATCGGCGCTGGCCAAGCGAATGGGAATCCCGAACGATTCGGGCTCCATGACGTTTTGGTCGGCGGCAAACCAGATGAGGAACGTGATCACGACAACCACGGTGGCCGTCTTGATCTTGTTCCAAATGACGCGCGTCTCGTAGGGCATGATCCGGTTCCGTCTGAAACTATTTTTCCGCCACCGGGCGTCCCAACTCCGCCCTGAGCGTGTGCCGGAGGCGTTCCGGCGTCAAACCTCGCACCATGTTTCCATCGGTGAAAACGCTGATCGTTCCCGTCTCTTCGCTGATGGCCATCACCACGGCATCGGATTCCTGCGACAACCCGATGGCTGCGCGGTGTCTGGACCCGAGGGAAGGATTGATTTCGGCAGAGTCTGTGAGCGGGAACTGGACCGCGGCCGCGGCGAGGCGCCCCTGGGACACGATGACGCCCATGTCGTGGAGGGCTGATCCCGGCCAGAAGATCGTGTTGAGCAGTTGCTTGGAGACCTCTGCATCGAGTGCGACTCCGGTTTCTGCCAAAGCGCCCAGCTCGGTGGCTCGCTCGAACGCGATGATCGCGCCGATTTTGTTTTTGGAGAGATAGGCGGCGGACTCGACCGTTGCATCGATCACGCGATCCATGGCTTGCGAAGACTCGACAAACCAAGTCGCGGCGCCCAGCCTGATGAGGGCGCGGCGCAGCTCGGGCTGGAAGGCTACGAGGGCCACAAGGAAGAGGGCGGCGATGAAGATGGGATAGAGAACCTGAATCCGCACGAGATCGAAGACGTTCGCCATCCAATACAGCAGGAGGGTGCTTCCGACCAGCAGGAGGATCAGGCCGCGGAGCAGCCGGGCGCCCCGGGTTCCGCGCAGGAAGCGCATGATCGCATAGACGACTGCTCCGATGAGGACGAGTTCGAGCAAATCGGTCGGCTCTGCACGGGCGGCAACGTCGCGAAGTGCTTTGAATAAGTTGCTGATCATGCTAAGTCGTTACAAGCGAAGCCCGCGCCGTGCGTGCTCGCCGGCCGGTCCGACGGATTGCACGCTGCCCGATCGACTGCCGCATAGCATACGTCCTCCCGGCCGCGGCGGCTATGCGGCCTGGGGGGAATTCGCGTTTTCGCTGCGACGCCGGAGCGGGGTCCATGTTGCGGTGATCCGCCATCGAACCCTGGTGCCGGCTGGATCTCGCGAAGTTGAAAGGGTGGGGGGTGAGCGGCTTCGCATTGCGGGGTGGTCTCCATTATGCTGCCGGTGATGATGTCTTGCCCTGGAGGCGCTCGATGAGCTCGAAGTCGGTTTACATCACACGGCTGATCCCCGAGTCCGGCGTGGCCCTGCTCACCGGTGCGGGGTTTGCCGTCAAGATGAACCCCCTCGCTCGGCGGTTGCGCCGGACGGAGCTTCTCGAAGAGGCGGGCCGCCACGCGGCGATCATCTGCCAGGTTCCGGACATCATTGACCGCGACGTTCTCCGGGCGGCGGCACCGACCTGCAAGGTCGTTTCCCTATGTGCGGTGGGCTATGACAATGTCGACCTCGCCGCCGCCAGGGAACTCGGCATCGTCGTGACGAACACGCCGGACGTCCTCACCGAAGCCACGGCGGACTTGACCTGGGCCCTTCTTCTGGCCACCGCCCGGCGGCTGGGGGAGGCCGAACGGTTTGTACGGGCCGGGGCCTGGCGCGGTTGGGGCATGCTCGACTTTATGGGCGCGGACGTTTTTGGGCGCACGCTGGGCATCGTCGGGGCGGGCCGTATCGGCACGGCGGTTGCCAAACGGGCTCGGGGCTTTGACATGCGTGTGCTCTATTGTGCGAAGGAGATGAAGGAGTCCATCGAGGCGGTCGGAGCGAGTCGGGCCCCGATCGGCAAACTGCTGCGAGAGAGTGATTTCGTTTCGCTGCACGTGCCTCTGACGCCCCAGACGCATCACCTCATTAACGTTCAGGCATTGGGTGAGATGAAGCGTACCGCGATCCTGATTAACACGTCGAGGGGGGCTATCGTGGATCAGGTTGCCTTGATTGACGCATTGCGGCGAGGCCGGCTCGCCGCGGCGGGCCTTGACGTCTATGAAAAGGAGCCTGCCATCCCTCAGGCGCTTCTGGACCTGGACAATGTCGTTCTCCTGCCGCACATCGGCTCGGCGACGGTCAGAACTCGCGCAAAAATGGCCGAGATTGCCGCGGCCAACGCGGTCGCGGTCCTGCGTGGGGAAGCGCCTCTCAATCCGGTCCTGCCGTGATGTCTCTTCCGTCGAAATATCGAGCCGGACGACGAGGCCGCGGCGAACAATTCTTTGGACAGAGCGATGCGACTCCCGGTTTGTGCGAGCCTCGGCATCTTCGGATTCTCAGCCTGATCCGCAAGATTCCGCCGGGCCGGGTGTGTACTTACGGCAAGATCGCCGCAGCCTCCGGGCTGCCCGGCCGCGGGCGGTTGGTCGGGCGCATCCTGCGTGATTCGCCTCTGGCCGAGGGCGTGCCGTGGCACAGGGTCATCGGCGCCGGGGGCCGGGTGAGTCAGCGGCGCGGGACCGGTGCTGTTGAGCAGCGAAACCGCCTGGCCGCCGAAGGGATCGATTTTGGGGATGGTGGTCGGATCGATCTGGGAATCTACCTCTGGGAACCATGAGGTTGTCGCGCTGTACGCGGGCCGACCTCCGGCATAGGATGGGGTTGAAAGTCGGCTGTTTTCCCTCGCGTCCTTTACCCACGCAGGCGCGATCCGGCACGGGAGAGTGACGTGGGATGGGCCGGATGCAAGAGCCGGCGGGGACATGCTTCGATTCAAGGTATTCAAAGACGGGGCACCGGCGAAATCCGTTGACTTGACCGGGGCATATCTGGTCGGCAGCGATCGCGTGCCGTTGCGCGCCGAGCTGAAGTTTTCCAAGGGGGAGATTGTTTCCGACTCTCGGGCTCGGGGTGCCGCAGCTCTGTCCCTCATGTGGTCGGTCGGTGGCGGCCGAATCATGCTCCAGACTCCCCGTCTTCCGGAGCGCCCACAGCCCTACAACCTGCACGTCGAGCTGGCCCGCGGTCAGATGATGCGGATCAGTCAGAAGCGTGAAGACTGGGGTCTCTACGACTTTCCGGAGGGCCAGCCGTTTTATGAGCGCGTGGACGCCGCGCGCGGTCGGCTGATTGACGCGGTGACGGCTTCTGACGATGCCGCTGCCGCGGGCCTCGCCGATGAGGCGATCGCCGCGGGTGTGGCAGCCGGCGAGGCCCTGACCGCATTTCATGCCGGGGTCTTTCTGGAGCGCCGTCGAGCGGCGAATCAGATGTCCCAACTGCCCCTCGGGTGTCGGATTGACGCCAGCCAGAGTCGGCAGGAGTACCTCCGGTGCCTGACTGAGGCGTTTCACTTTGGAATGCTGCCGTTTCGCTGGGCGGCCTTGGAGCCGAAGGAGGGGACGTATCGTCCCGCGCATCTCGATGCGTGGCTGAAGCATCTCCAAAAGCAGAACCTTCCGGCCTGGGGCGCCTCGCTCTTGTCATTGGATGAGGCGAACCTGCCCGCCTGGCTCCACCGTTGGGCCAAGGACTACGATCACTTTCGCGCCAGCGCCGCCAAGTATATCCAACACGTGCTGAAGACCTACGGACCCTACGTGCGGGCATGGGAGGCGGTCAGCGGCATCCACGCGCAGAACTCACTGGGCTTCACCTATGACCAAATCCTCGAATTGACCCGAACATCCTGCCTGCTGGTCAAGCAGCTCGCGCCGAAGAGTTCCGTGATCATCGGCATCACGTTGCCGTGGGGCGAATACTATCCTGCCGATCCGCGTACGATCCCGCCGCTGCTCTATGCGGAGATGGCCGTGCAGAACGGTATCCCCTTCAATGCCTTCGGTCTCGAGATTCGCTTCGGCAGCGGAGACCCCGGGCATTACGTCCGCGACATGCTGCAAGTTTCGTCGCTTCTTGATCGGTTCGGCGGATTGGGCAAGCCGCTGCACATCGTCGCGGCCGGCGTCCCCTCCGGCGGGGGCAACGCGTCTGACGGGTGTTGGCGAGGCAAGTGGTCCGCCGAGATTCAGGCCGAGTGGGTCAGGCAGTTCTATCATATCGCGCTGTCCAAGCCGTTCGTCGAGACGGTGACGTGCCTCCGAATGGCCGACGCCACCGACCAGGACGGGCTTCTCGATATGGATTGCGTCCCCAAGCCGGCCTATCAGGAAGTGCTATCGCTGAAGCGCGAGCTTGCCGGGGAGTAGAATGCGCTCCGGTCTCCTCTGCGGGCCTCGTTCTGTTGGGCCGGTTCGGCGTTGCGTTCTCGGTCCCGTTCATATCTGTTGTTTTGGACGCTGGGACATTCTCGGTCTTCCATTCAGTCCTGAATATCGCATCGTACATTGGGAGAGGGCGGCCGCCGGCCGATGAGCCGGCAGCTTCGTCCTTAGTACTTTGGGGGCAGGATTGTGGTTGATGCGCTTCAGAACTTTTCGCCGGGCAATATCACAGGTGTTCTCGGAACGCTTCTGATCTCGTGGATGGTCTGGCCGATTGTGTGCGGTTTGCTTGGCGCGTACCGGGGTCTGGGGCTGCGTGGTGCGGCGCACGGTTTGTTTTGGGGGCCGATTGGGCTGCCGATAGTGCTGTTGTCTCAGGCCAAGCATCGGTGTCCGACCTGCGGCCAACGGACGTTGAGCACCGCGGCTATGCATACGCCACCTCACGCCGTCGTGGTGTCGCCGGTGGGTTCTTCACAAGATGTGCCTCCGCCATCTCCGCCAACAGCGGGCGTGGTCGCTCCGCCGGTTGCCCGTCCACGCGCCGAGGTGTCCATGCCCGAGCCCCAGGCGCAGCGAGTGTCTCAAGAGACACGCACCGGCCCGTCAAACGGGGAAGAGGAGCGTTTACTGGCGTGGGTCAATGGCGGGTGATGACGTTGGCTCCGCGGCGCGGGAACCGGCGCTGCAATTGCGGGAAGCCGTGTCTCAACGGTGATCGCTCTTCGTGGCGATGTTAGAGAGCACCTGGAGCAACTGGCGCTCCATTTGCGGATCGCGCTGCATGTCGGTCCAGGCCTGATTCTGGTCCGTCGTCGTGCCGGCCTCGCGATCGATCGGCGTTGCATTCGGCAGGTCGTTGAACTGTTGTTGCTGCTGGAAGATGCGGTGGTCCGCCGTGTCGAGACGCTGCCTGCGCACCTGACACTTGGCGACGGAGCCTGACTCCGCTCCGGTGATCCAGAGCGTCGCCCTGCGCCGCATTCGGTTCTTGTAATTCAGCGTTGCGTCGCGGATGCGGCCGGTGCCGCCTTTCTGATCGTATTCCGCCCACCCGCTGACGAGCCGACCGTCGGTCCGGATGACATCGACATGGTTGAAGTATTGGCGCATGGCGGCGAGGCCGGCGTCGAAGGCGACGTCGGTCGAGGTGTTCGGCAATCTCAATGGCGTGGCGCCGCCGGTGTCCCGATCAGAGGACGATGTCGATAGGTCCGAGCACCCCTGCCCACAGCCCAGCAAGAGGGCACACGCAGCCAGGACGGCGCGGGTCGCCGGCAATCCTGCGACTGCGGACAGGCGGGCAGCGGGCCACCCGCGTATGTTTTCACAAGACGATGAAGTCATCGATCGGACTCCATTCCCTCGGCTCCGCTCATCGTGGCTCTGCACCGCAGTGAACCGGACCCCAACTGCTCGGCGAGCCTAGCGGCGGTGTCGCCCATCGTCAATGTGGCGAGAAATGTGCTAGACTTGCCGCCCGAGATGACTTCCCGCCACACGCGTTTCCTCGATCTGATCTCCGGCCGCCGCCGCGGCTTGTCCTACGGCCTGGCTCGCGGTGGTTTGGGCCTATTGTCCGTCGTCTATCGGTTTGTGATCGGCGTGCGCAATACCTACTATGACACCGTGCGGTCCAGTCGGCACCGTGCGGCCTGCCCAGTGA
>Ga0114931_10008920_pt1 | contig 12071 bp, 8 predicted proteins | sample 2SBtaG_FD_89579 | JGI IMG/M metagenome (GOLD analysis project Ga0114931, IMG submission 89579) | Deep subsurface microbial communities from Kolumbo volcano to uncover new lineages of life (NeLLi) - 2SBTROV14_V59a metaG | ecosystem: Environmental > Aquatic > Marine > Volcanic | place: Kolumbo...
AAACAACAACCGCGAGTCCAACAACGATTTGAAGGGTGGCATCGGAGCCGATTCCGGGCCTTTGTTCAAACCGGCCGCGGTCTCCCAGGACACAACCGACAAGGCCGCATCCGCAACCAAAGAGGAAACCGAGGAGGAAGCCGAAAAGGAGGCCGAGGAGGAAGCCGAGGAGGAAGCCGAAAAAACCGCAGACTCGGCACAAGCGGACAGTTAACACGCCAAAACGGCCGTTCAACTCTCCTGCTCCAACCAATCCTGAAGGACACCACGAGGCACGACCCGCGGCGTCCTTCTTTTTGTTACGGCCCGAACGTCGCGCACATCCGTTCTACGGCATCGTAAACTGCGTACGTTGTAGGGGTTGCTCTTGGGCCGTCGATAGTGTTACGGCAGCCACTAAAGGGGCTAGGAGCTAGGGATATAGGGACTAGATGCGTGCTGTTGTTCCCCAGCTCCTAGCCCCTCAACGCTAGCTCCGCTACAAAAATACGCCCTTCCTCCCAACAGAGCAACGGACAACCGAACATGGCAACTACCACCAAGAGTCGCAAGCTAAGTTCCGCGGTGCAAACGCCCTTGGAAACCTATCTTCGCGAAATCAACGAGACGGCCTTGCTCAGCGCTGATGAAGAGAAGCAACTTGCCGTCCGCATTGGCCAAGGCGACTCGAGGGCGCGCGATCGCATGGTCCGCGCCAATCTGCGGCTGGTCGTCAACATCGCGCGCGGATACTCCGGCAAGGGCTTGAGTCTGCAAGACCTGATCGAGGAGGGCAATCTTGGCCTCTTGCGCGCTGTCGAAGGATTCGATCCGGCGATGGGCACGCGATTCAGCACCTATGCCAGCTATTGGATCAAACAGTCGATCAAACGCGCCTTGATCAACACGGGCAAAACCATTCGCATTCCGGCCTACATGGTCGAACTGCTCTCGAAATGGCGTCGCGCCACCTCGCGCCTCACCGAAGAACTTGACCGTACGCCCACGCCCGAGGAAGTGGCGCGCGTGCTGGGGCTACCCAAGAAAAAGCTGCCCATCATCAAAAAGGCCATCAAAATCTACAACGCCACCCCGCAAACCGATCAGGCCGATTCGGGTTGGACTCTGGGCGATATGGTTATGGACGAACGGCAAAAGAGCCCCGACGACGCCTTGGTCGAAAGTGACAGCCTGCGGCACGTGTTGGACATGCTTGGCACCATGGACGAGCGCGAGGCGACCGTGCTCCGCATGCGATTCGGACTCAATCACCACGAGCCCAAAACCCTCAAGGAAATTGGCGAGCAATTGGGCCTCACGCGCGAAAGAGTGCGCCAGATCGAAACCGAAGCCCTCAACCGCATGGCCGAAAGCATGCAAGACCCTCGCGAGCGAATCTGAAAATTCGGTGGCGCGGTAGTACCCATGAAATGGAAATCAGCATGGCAAGGGCTGCTTCTTGAAAAACCGCTCTAGCCGCTGGCGGTAGCCGGCAGACATCTTCAGGCGATCGTCTTGGAAGCGACCTGGGATCAAGACCATCGGCTGGGAACTGAGAAAAGAGAGCCATGTAGAAGGAGTAGAAGGAGAAGCCCAACGACGATCAATCTTAGGATTTCTTCCTCATTAAGGTTCCACGCTGAAACCATAGGTTCCCGAGCCAATATGCATGACAACACCTTCCTTTTCCTGGCGAAGAAATTGAATCTCAGTGCTTTCGGCGATCGGTCGCCCCGATTCAGAAACCCGATTGATACCAGAAGCAGGAAGGTAGAGGGTGGCCGTGGTGTTGGCTGGGATGCTTACGGAATAGTAGAGTCGCTGTTGCTCGTCTTTTCGCCAACTGCTGCGGATGGTTCCATACATTGATTCGGTATGGGCACGGACCCATGTCAGATCGCCAGCTGGCCGGGGATGCAAAACAATATGTTTGAAACCAGGGGCGTGTGGATCCGGGTTGATGCCAGCCAATTTCCGATAGAACCAGGCGCTGATGTCGCCAAACATGATGTGATTCAACGACTCATCGCCCGGCCACGTTTCCCACAGGGTGGTCGCTCCCCGTTCGACCCAATCGCCGTAGCCAGGCGGAGTTGTTTGGGTTGCGATGCGATAGGCAAGGTCGTGATAGCCATTTTCACTCAGCGTATGAAACAGGTATTTCGCCCCCAGGATTCCCACATCCAGATGGTCGTTGGCCGCATGGACGTTGGCCGCTAATTGTTGGGAAACCAGCGGTTTCTGCTCCGCATCGGCGAGCCCCTGGAACAGCGCACAGCTCAACGCGGTTTGGCTCCCATTCCCATAGATTCCGTCGCCGCGATAGAATTGCCGATTGAACGCGGCACGTATTTTCCTAGCCAATTCATTATACCGCGTCGCATCTTCCTGCTTTCCCAGTAGCTCGGCAACCTGTGCAATCATGCTGGCATCGAAATAATAATAACCCGTCGAGGTAATCGCTGCGGGAGTTTCCGTCCTGGCCGGAACCCAGTCGCCGAGCCCGATACGGACAATGTGTTTCTCGCTGCGGCTGGTAAGATAATCGACGTACCGTTTCATTTCGTCGTAATGCTGCTCGAGCGGGCGCGTATCCCCTTCGTACAAATACAAGTACCAGGGAATGATTACAAAGGCACTGTCCCAGGCGGGGCCGTTGCCCCAGGCGTAACCCCATCCGCCCGTGGGAATGATCCCGGGAAGCTCCCCCGAGGGTTGCTGCTCATCGGCGATGTCCTGAATCCATTTTCGATACGCGGCCGCGTTTTGAAAATTGAACATCGCTTGCTCCGCGGCCAGGTGGGCGTCAGCGGTCCAACCATTTTTTTCTCTGGATGGACAATCAGTAGGGTAGCCATGAAAATTTCCCCGATAGCTCCACAGGGTCATCTTCTGCACGGCGTTCAGCAGCGAGTTGGAGCACTCGAATTCTCCGGCCGACGCAAAATCGGTGTGGACCACGCGGCCGGTGATATTTTCGAGCGTTGGGCGGCCTGGGAATCCAGTGACCTCGACATAGCGAAAACCGTGGTAGCTGAACCGCGGTTCCCAGGTTTCGAGACCCTGGCCTTTGAGGATATATTGATCCGTCTGGAAAGGCCCCTCGAAGACATACGTAAAAATTTCGTCGCGCTCAATCATCCCCTGCGAGTCAACCCGTTCGCTGTAGCGCAAGGTCACTTTTTGCCCGGCCGGACCACGGACGCGCAGGCGAACCCAGCCGGCCATGTGCTGGCCCAGGTCGAAGACAAACACACCGGGCCGCGGTTCGCTGATGCTTACCGGTTGGATGCTTTGCGTGACCCGTATCGGCGGCATCTTTTGCGAACAGAGTTGGCCTGTCGGTCCACGAACGATGCTGGGAGGACGCCAGTCGGTATCGTCGTAATGGGGCTGATCCCAGCCCGGGCGTTCTTCCCGAGCGTCGTAGACTTCACCAGCCCGAATTCCGTCGAGTACCACTGGTCCCGTGTTGGCTCGCCACGAGGAGTCGCTCACTACTGTCTGCGTGGTTCCATCCGCCAACTCGATATGCAGGTGCAGCCGCATCACCGGTTCGTTGCGCCACGGCGCCTGGTCGAAATTCCAGGTGGCTCGCGTATGCATGTTGTACCAGCCATTGCCCAACATCACTCCGACGACATTCTCGCCCTGGCGCAATAGATCCGTCACGTCGTGCGAAACGTAGAGCACTCGGCGGTCGTAGCGCGTGAAGGCCGGATCGAGAACATGATCCCCCACTTTTTTGCCATTGAGCCGCAGTTCATGGTAGCCCAGCCCACAGAGGGTCACTGTGGCAGAGCGCACCTGCTGCTGGAGATGAAACACTTTTCTCAACAAGGGGCTGGATGCACGTTGCGACCAGCCTACACGCGGGCCAGGTTGCGGTGTTCCCCAAGGTTGGCTGCCCACGGCAGGACCGACACGCGCAGCGGACCAATGGGTGTCATCCAGCGAATGACGATTCCAATCCGCTTCGCGATGTGTCAATGCCTTCCAACCGTCTTCCGTACCAGCAATTAAGCAATGACCGTCACTGAATTGGATAACCAGTTTCGCAGTCAGGGCCATCGGCTTACCGGTGCTCGAAAGGACTTCCACAGCAAACACGTTACCTCCGGGTTTTAATTTTTCTGTTAATTCGACTTCGTAAGCTCGTTTCCAAGGCTTCGGAAGATCCGCACTCACGCAGGTTCGTGCCCCATTGACGAACAAGCGGAACGGACCGGTTGCTGCGATCTGGAAATAGGCCCATTTCACATTGGCATTTGCCGGCAACTGCTGAGTCCTTCTGAAATAGACGGCTTGAGCAGCCGTAGCGCCTTCCGGGCGAGGTGCTTCCAGCCACGATTCGTCTTGCAAAGTCAGATGTTGTTCAGGATGACCCGTCTCTTCCTTGCGAACCAACGGTTTCACGTAGCTCAACCATTCTGCCTGCCACTCGTGCGGTGACAGGATTCCCATCGACCAACGCGCTCTGTCGCTCCAAGGAGAAAAACGCCCCGTTTGGTCCCAGACGCGCACCTTCCAGAAGCAGCGCTGGTGAGAGCGAAGACTCTGACCGTCATAGGGCACGTGGATCGACTGATCCGACGTTACCTTGCCGCTGTCCCAAAGATCTCCCTGGTTGTCGGACAGCCGCTCAGGACTACTGGCAACCAGGATTTGGTAAGCGGATTGCAGCACTCTTCGGCGCTTGTCTTGGAGTTTCCAACTGAGCAGCGGTTGAGCGACGTCGATGCCCAGCGGATTGCTAAGATACTCGCACCGCAAATCATCAACACGCAACGTCGATTCGTCTGCCAACGCGGGAACAGCGCATCCCAAGACCAGAGCAACGAAAATTCCACATTTCACAATACCATCGCCTCCCGTCGAAAGGGGAAAAGGTGTCAGGAATCTTTTCAGCCATCCGGCTCTACCCATGGCCAAAAAACAGGCTCGATCCTCACGCTGCGGCTGCGATAATCAGCTGGAGCCACTCGCTGCCTGACAACATAACCTGACCGGACTGGAAACAGAAGAGTTGAGCGTCGGCAACGTGCGCTGCCACAGAGCGTGGGAACGAGAGCAAGCATGTCAAAAACAACAATCGCTGTCCTTTGCGCCTGAGCGCCTGGGCGAGAAATCTACTACAGCAAGATTCGTCTCAAGCGCGATATTCGTGGTCAGCTTTCCGGTCCTAGCCCGCTCCACTCACAAAAAACTCCACCAAAATGAACGTAAAGTCCATGACTTTTGCACGTCGCTGCATCTCGAACATACTGCGAGGGCCGCATGAAAGCGTTTCAACGCTGAGCAAAACTACCGACTTTTGCACGCCCGCCGGGGGCCCCCCAGCAAGTGCGCGCAAAAGTCTGGTGAAAAAGGCTTGTTTTCAGGCGTTAAACGTCAGCCTTTTGCCCTTTTGCCCAGAAACCGCCTTTGCAAAAAACCATGTTTCCCCCAGCCCATTGGTCATTGAGGCTTGGTCATTGGTCATTGGCCATTGGCCATTCCCCTCCGCCCCCCAGACGCCGCTCTGATTGCTTGACGGCGGCCGCTTTGGCTGCCTAGCATGGAATGAGGCCCAGTGGTCGCCGCTTTTCTCCGTGCCGTCGGCTCTCGACGTGATTGGAATGGCCATGTTCAAAACGAGTTTTTGCTCTCTCGCTATGCTCATCGTGCTAGCGATCTTTTCAACCGGCGTCGTTGCCGACGATGCGCAAACCGAGCTTCCGGTCTATCAACGCTACCGGCAAAATGACGGCAGCGGGGCCGCACCATCGCCCCAAGGCGATTATCGGCAGCAGCCTTACCAGGGCTATTCTTATGGCGGGTACTATCCAGCGTTCTACTATCCCCAGTGGTACGCGGGCAGCTGGTACCAACGACCCTATCCGTACCATTTCGATTTTTACAAATGGCGATACGCTGCGGGCTCTGCCGCCGCGCCGTCGTCTCCCGAAGGACGTCCGGCGCGTAGCGATTGCCCCTGTGCGGAACCGCAAGCTGCGTATTAGAGGAGCCCAGACGGCCAAATTCTAACGGGCGAAGCCGAGGCTAAAGCTGAAGACCTGGCGGTCGTCGAAGCTCGCATGCTTGACGGCCCAGGCGAAGTCCAACGCAATCGGAGCGGGGCCCATGGCCGGTACGGTGATCCGCAGTCCCACGCCGGGGGCGACGCGGAAATCCTTGATCTCCACCTTTTTTTCCACCGTACCGAAGTCGACGAACGCCACGCCGTGTAGCATGTCGTCGGCCGTAATGGGGAAGAGATACTGCACCGAGTTGATCCACTGGAACTCGCCGCCTAGCTCCACTCGGGTGGCAATATCCACCGGCGAAGCGCCTCGGAAGTCGAAGCCGCGCAAAGTGGCGAATCCACCGGCGAAAAAGTGCTCGTAGATCGGCGTCTGCGTTCCCGAATAGCCAACGGTCGTGGCGGCACTGAGCACATGCCGACCGGAATGGTCGGGCCGCTCGCGAAGCAGGAAATACCTGCGGTAGTCGGCCAAGACGCGCGGGTAGTCAAACGTGCCAATGACTTGCTCGCCGGAAACCTCTAGGTAATGCCCTTGCGTGGGCAGAAACGAGCTATCGCGCGTGTCGTTGATCACGGTGAGCTTGAATCCATGCAGAACATTGCCGCCAAGTACGTCCACCAATTCGGGCTGCGTGGGTACCGACGGATTGCTGATGTTGACGTTCTCACCGCGATAGGTCAGCGTGGCCGAAAGGTCGTGCTCGACCCATTGGTAGCCCAACGAAATGCGTCCGCCGAGGCGCTGTTCGTCCCAATCGCGAAAACGACGATCGAAAAACGAACCGCTGAGGCCCAGGCTAATGGGGCTGTCAAACAGATACGGCTCTTGGAAACTGGCCAAGTACCGATTGACTCTACTTCCTGGGGAAGCGTTGAGACGGAATCGTTGGCCGGCGCCGCGCCAAGCGGTGCCGTTGCGAATGTCTTCAAAACTTCGGGGGGGGCGTCGCCAATCGAAGTTGCGTTCGTCCAATACGATGTTGCCAACCACGCCGGCGTTGGAGTTGACGCCCGCTCCAAAGACAAGCCGACCGGTTTGTGTTTCCTGACCTTCAAAAATAACGTCGACCGTCTGCTCCGGATACGGCTGACCAGGCAAACCAAACTGACCGTTGGGGAAAAGCTGATACCCTGGCACGGGATTGGCCAGATAACCGGGATCGGCGCCCATGGAGGCGGCCGGCGGGGGAATCGACTCGGAGAATTGCGTTTGCTGCACACCGCTCGGGGCCGCAGGGGGTTTCGTCGCGGGACCGGTGGCGCCCACGATCCGCCCGCCATAGGGTGAGCCGCCGCCTGGAGTCGGCAAATTTGTGTACGCGGCGTTCGTTGGCTGAGCGGGGCTTTGACTGCGAATGTTTTGGTACGAGGATGCTCGCCGGCGGGTAGTTTGCGGTTGCCTGGCTCGGGGCGGAAGCCACCAGACGTTGCTGGCGGCGGCGCCTGCCGTGTGTGATTCAGGACCCTGGCCACGGATGACAACCGTGGGTTTGGGGCCGTTGACAGGGGCCGGCGGATGGGCCGGGGCGGACGAACTACCGTGGCCCTGCTCCGTCGCCGGCGGAGCCATTTTGCTTGGGAGCCGCCGTTGATCGGGCTGCAGATCTTCCCATTGGACGTGGATATCCATGACCGCACGTGGCGGAAGGTCTTGGGCCGCGGGAGAACTTGCCGCGGCGTTGGACGAAACCCTCGCGGGCGGCGGCAAAACGCGCGGACCCCAATCGTCGGGGCTTTGTCCGCGCATGCCGGAACCTTGCGGGCCGCCTCGCGAACCCATTCCCGGCGACGGACGCGAATGGCTGCGGGATCGCGGGCGCTTGGCGAACTCGATATCCGTCCCATCCGGGATGCGGTAAGTCAGCTTGGGCCGCGAGTTCGAGGCGGCATCGCTGTTAAACAGGCTGCTGGCCAGGAGCCGACGTTCGCTTGCTTTGAGCTCGCGGATGTCCATGATGTCGCCTGGCCGCAATGTCAGGCGATTCAGTACGGTTTGGATTCGCGTATGCGGGTTGTCGCCGCCGATATGCACAAAAATGCGGCCGACTCGAAAACGCTCTCCTTCCTCGATGTGGTAAATCAGGTCGACTTTGCCCGGTTCCTCCAGAAAAACCGTTTCCGGGCGAACGTCGGCAAACACGTAGCCCTGGCTGCCGTAGAGCTCCTTCAGCCAAACCGCATCTTGTTGCATCTTGGTTTGTTCAAAGGGTTGGCCGCCTTTGAGCTTCGCGGACGCGGACAAGGCCGTTGGTTCGAATTTGGTATTTCCCAAGAACCGAACATTGCGGACCTGATACCGCGGTCCTTCGTGAATCACGAACGTCAGATCCACCCAAGTACCCTTCTCGTTGTAATCCAGTTTCCGACTTACCTTGGCTTGGAAAAATCCAAAAGAACGATAATAAGCCGTTAGCCGATCGAGGTCCGTGTCAATTTGCTTCCGATTCACATAGCCCTTGAAAAGCTTCAGGACCGGCGGCTTGGAATGGATCAGCGTTTTGAGTCGTCCGTCGCTTACGAACTGGTTGCCAACGAACTGGACCTTCCAAATACGTTGCGATTGTCCTTCATTGATGAGATACACAATGCCTTGGTCGGTGGCTTTGACGCCTTCGAGAATCGTCACTTGGACGTTGTTGTAACCACGCCCGTTGTAGTATTGCTTGATTTTGCGCCGGCCCTCCTCCACCGCATAGGGATCCACCGCGCCGCCGACTTCGAGCCCCGTCTGTTTGGTCAGATTTTTCTCCGAAATTTTCTCGTTGCCCAGATAGGTGACGTATCGGATCGTGGGACGTTCGACCACTTCAAAAATGACGATGCGTCCTTGTGGCGTCGTTTCATACAACGGCTTGACATCGACAAACCATCCCAAATTGGCCAATCGCCGCACATCGCGTTGCACGATCGATCGGTCGAACGGCCGTCCCACGCGTGTGCTGAGATGGCTGGATACCTGCGACGTGGGAATCGTGTCATTGCCGACAATGCGGATCTCCGCCACCTGTTCAACCTCCGCGGTTTCCTCCGCGACAGGAGCCGGCAACGGTTCTTCCGCAATGACGCTCGGTTCCCACACAACCGAGGCCACGGCAGCCAACAGCAGGGTTGCGCCGGCAACCCGCGCAATCGCTCGCGACAGGGATTCTAGGAGATGCATGGGCCGATGGGTGCCGTTATGGTTCGAGAAAAGCTTGTTGCGTGGGCATAGGTTCCACGAGGTCGTGGACACAGAGCCACCGACAAACGGACCACGGAGAAATAGCCGATCCGACGGAGACCGACAAGGCGAATTCGAGTGCCAGCGGCCCGCACCGACTCAGAATTCGGTGGAACCGTGGTTTTCAAACTCCGCATACGGCTTGGGAGAGAAATTGTGAAAACGGGTAAACTCGTGGGCCCAGGCAAGCTTGATGTCGCCCGTGGGGCCGTTACGCTGCTTGCGGACAAGCAAATCGGCCTCGCCATGCACCCGCTGGCGGTCCTCTTCGTTGGATTGATAGTATTCCTCGCGATGGACAAACATCACGACGTCCGCATCCTGTTCGATGGCACCCGACTCGCGCAGATGGCTGAGTTGCGGTTTGTTATCGCGGGTCGCCTCGACCTGCCTGTTCAATTGGGCCAGGCAGAGAACGGGAACGTCCAGCTCGCGGGCCAATCCCTTGAGCCGGCGCGCGATCTTCGCCACCTGCTCTTGGCGGGGATCGCGCGGGTTGTCCGGCTCGATCAGTTGGAGATAGTCGATTACGACCAGCCCCAAATTTTCACGACGTTTCAGCCGGCGGGCGTTGGCCCCGATTTCCGTCATTGTGCGACTCGGGGAGTCGTCGATATACAGCGGCGCTTGACTCACTTCGGCAGCCGTTTGGACCAGCTTGCGACGCTCCTCGTGCGTGAGGGCGCCGTTGCGCAGTCGATGTCCATTCACTTCGGCCGCCGAGCAAAGCAACCGATCCCCCAATTCCAGGGCTGACATTTCCAGACTGACAAAGAGCACGGGGACGCTTAGCTGGAGGGCCACGTGCTCGGCGATATTCATCGCCAGCGCCGTCTTACCCATGCTGGGGCGCGCGGCGAGGATGATCAGCTCCGAATTCTGCAAGCCGCCGGTGAGCTGATCAAAATCGCTGAAGCCCGTCTCCAGCCCGCCGTAGGCGTGCTGCTGATCCATGCGGGCGTCGATTCGCTCGAGAGATTCCTGCAACACCTCGCTGACCGGCTTCGCCTCGCCCGTGCCTCGGGATTCCAGAATCCCAAACACCTTTTCCTCCGCCATACTGAGCAGCTGACGCGTATCGGCCGTCGGATCGTAGGCGTCGTGCAGAATGTCGGTACTCGCGTGAATCAACGAGCGGAGCACCGATCTTTCTGCCACGATACGGGCAAAGTGCGCGGCGTGGGCCGCGGTGGTTACTTGTTGACCAATCTCGGCCAGGTAGGCCGCCCCGCCCACGGCCTCGTACTGATCCGCGCCGCGGAGTCGCTCGACCAACAACATCGGGTCGATGGTTTGCGCTCCGTCGTGCATCTGCAGCAGATGTTCGTAGAGGCATCGGTTCGCGTCGTCGTAGAAATCACGCGGACGGAGAATCAGGGCGACTTCGTCGAAGACTTCCGGCAGCAGCAGAATACTGCCGAGCACCGCCCGCTCCGCCTCCACGCTTTGAGGAAGCTGTCGCTGGAGAGCGAGCTTCCGCGAGCTAGGCGACGACGAGTAGTTTTCTTCAACAGTTGCCACGAGAGGTTCGCTCCATCTTCTCGCACCCCGCAGGACGGCAGAGTTCTTTCCACTAGGAGAGAACCGTTTTGGGTGCTGCCAAAACTCCATTTTCGGAATCGCTGGGCTACTCGGCTCACCCCGCTCTGGCTAGGAGCTGGAGTCGTCCGAGCCGACCGTCGGCACCACCCAGACCTTCAACTCGCCTTCGACTTCGCTGGAAAGGCGGAACTTGACCGTGTAAAGCCCTAATTCCTTGAGCAAACCCTCCAAGCGTATTTGTTCCACATTGAGTTGAATTCCGTTCTTCTTTAGCGCCGTGACAATCTCCAGTGCGCCGACGCTGCCGTAGAGATGGCCATCGTCGGTCGCATTGGCCTCGATCGTAATGCTCTGCTTGGCAATCGCGGCGGCTTGCTTACGCAACTGCGATTGATGGGCCTTCTCCAAAGCCTGCAACTTTACTCGGTGCTTTTCCACCATCCGCTTGTGATGGTCGGTGGCTATGGCCGCCTTCCCCTGCGGTATGAGATAGTTGTAAGCATAGCCGGGGCGCACTTCAACGACTTCTCCCTGTTTGCCTAGATCCTCAACATTATGGATCAGTAGCAATTCAACGCCGCCGTGCGGACCCTTGGGGAGCCGATCCATACGATGGGGAACTGCACGACGAACCGATCGGGGGCGTTTTTTAGTGTTTGTTTTCATAGCTGTAGGGGGCTGAATAGGTTTTTAGAAGGGAATCTCATCGTCAGGCGGAACCGCTGCGCTCGCTGGTGCGGAGGGACTGTACTCGGGAGACGCTTCATACGAACTGCCGCCCGTTCTCGACGATCCACCGCCGCCCTTGCCGCCGAGCATTTGCATCTTTTCGCCGACAACGCGAAGCTTCGAGTGCTTTTGGCCGTCTTTTTCCCATCGGTCGAGTTTGAGACGTCCCTCGATCAACACGGGCGATCCTTTGCTGAGATACTCATTGGCAACCTCGGCGGTGCGTGCCCACAGCGTCACGTCCACAAATGTGGTCTCTTCGGTCCATTGATCGTTTCTTTTCACCCGATCATTCACCGCTAACGTGACTTCCGACACGGCCGTGCCACTGGGAATGTAACGCAGTTCAGGATCACGCGTAAGATTGCCCACCAGAATCACGCGATTGTAACTTGCCATGGGATGGTCCCCCCTTGCCGCTTCATGGAATTGGCAACCAGTGCGCAATACTGAACACTTGTTGCCTAAACAATCTATTCGATCCGGGTGGAAAGTACAACACACCCCTTGAAATTCACTTGCCCAAGACCCGACGAACCAAACTAGCCGGCAGCGGTCTCCGCCGGTTCAGCCGCC
>Ga0114931_10008921_pt1 | contig 12068 bp, 11 predicted proteins | sample 2SBtaG_FD_89579 | JGI IMG/M metagenome (GOLD analysis project Ga0114931, IMG submission 89579) | Deep subsurface microbial communities from Kolumbo volcano to uncover new lineages of life (NeLLi) - 2SBTROV14_V59a metaG | ecosystem: Environmental > Aquatic > Marine > Volcanic | place: Kolumbo...
AGTGATCCAGCTCCAATACTGATTGCCATCTCCTATGATGCCGCCTAATCCGAACTTGAAAGGAAGCAGCATTTTTCGCAAGGCTCCACCTTCAGGACTCAACACCACGCCAATGCGAAGATTCACCACTCGAATTCCCTCTTCTATGACTGAGTGGGTTGCGGCTTCCCAGTCCGCAGTTACGGAAGCCAGGAATCCGATGCCGCGGCCATCCTCCTCGGTCAGATAGTTGCTGCCCCGGTCGCCATAGAAGCCGATGGCGGAAGCCGCAATAACAGTCTCGGGTGGATTCTCCATTTGCAACAGCGTGTCGCAAAGAAAGCGAGTAACCCTCACCCTGCTGTCTCTAATCCTTTTCTTCTTGGCAGCCGTCCATCGGCCGGCGATATTTTCTCCGGACAAATGCACAATCGCGTCGATATCTTCAAGGCTCGACGTATCCAGTTCTTTCCGATAGGGATCCCAATAAATGCAATCTCCGGACATCGCCTTACGCACGATGGGAATAACCTGGTGGCCGTCCGCCCTCAGGAAAGGAACGAGTTTAGACCCCACCAAGCCGCCGGCGCCGGTCACGGCAATTTTCATGGACTGTCTCCTATCTTGAGGACATATCCAGGTCAAGGACCTTCCTGGTTAAAATACCCACGTCCCGACAATTCACGTCAGACCTGACAATATAAGGAAAGCCAAAGACAGAATCAAACGAACTCAATGATTGAAAAGATGCTAAAACGGATGGGCGAGAGAAGAAAATTATGAACGGTTTTCTATGATAAAAACCGTGCGTTGGTTCAGAAATCGCTTTATGAGGTCATGTTCTATTTCAGTCACGGTCGTGCGATTGAATTGCGCATCACTAAGGTTTATCGCTTCATCCAGGTATTGCGCATGCGTCAGGACCGCATGAGAAAAATCGACATTCTTTAATTTGGTCATTCTAAAAATGGCACCGCTAAGGTTTGCCGAATTAAGGTTGGCATTTATCATGTTAGATTCCTGAATGTCTGCACACTCCAGATTGGCCCCCTGCAGGTTTGCACTGAACAACATGGCCCCCGATAGCTTGGCGTTCTCAAGATTCGCGCCCATGAGATTGGCATTCCGCAAGTCAGCCCCAACCAGGACGGTATTAGACAGATCGGCTTCTCTCAGACTCGCTTGTTTGAGATTGATATTTGTCATGTTCGATCCCGCGAGATTCGCATTGTCGAGTTTTGCTCCCCAAAAACTCGCATTCTCCAGGTTCGTCCCCGCCAGATTCGCGTCGGAAAAGTTAGCATTGTTGCAATTTGCATGTGAAAGCAGAGATCCGACAAGAACAGAGCGGAGTGCAGAGGTTTCGATCAAACTAGCATGAGATAAATTCGCACCTGTAATATTTGTCTCTTCCAAATTGGCGTAAGAAATGTTAGCCCTCTCCAGGTCCGCGTTCGCCAGGTCCGCTTCAATCAAATTCACGAAACGCATATTCGCCTCTGCAAAATTCACGGATGTCAGTTGCGCGCGTTCAAAATCAGTACGGAAAAAATTGGCCCCTCTGAAATTGGCATTTACAAAGCAGGACTGATCGGCCCGTGTAAAAGGCAAGTAGACCCCGGGTGCAATGACCTCAGGAAAATCGGCTCCGGTCAGGATGATAGGATTTTGCCATAATCGCTGCTCCAACAAATACCGTTGGAATAGCTGAAAATTATCATCCAGACAAAAATTGCAACCGGATTCCAGAATGATGCCTGGGAAATGTTTCTCACCAGCCACTACTTTTTTAATGAATTCCGAGCCAGTGAGTCTTAGCGACATATTTGTATTTCAATTCGTATCAAAAAGGATTCCCCGGAACCGCTATTATTCCTAACCCGCAAGCGACTTCCCGATCTATTCTTGCTGATACAGGAATAGCTCGCGAAAAAATTCAAGAGAGTTAGGTAGCCTTTTGTGCGGGTTTAAGGAGCAGTGACTGCAATGAAGTTCAGACTTGCTTTAGTTCCTAATTCTTGCAATACTTTCTGACCCCGCGAAGTTGTACCTAAAGTTAGTTAATGTATCGTCCGGAATGACTCCGAACATGAAAAAACGGACTAAAAAAAGCACACTTTCCGCTAAGAGGTTCGAACGTTGCAATAACTTTGCGGCACCTGTTCCGTACATGTCAAAAAAACTCCGATTTATTTAACCTTACACCTCCGTCTGAAAATATGAATCCGCCACGAATTGTTTCGTTGTTTGTTTCCACGACGGTCTTTCTCCTCTACTATTTACCGCACCCCGCTGCGGCGCCGATGGGGCAAGATCCCTGGCAACAAATCAGGTATGTTATTACAGCAAATCTGGATACGACCGCGAAGCGGTTGACGGCAAACATGACAATCGATTATGTCAATACCTCTCCGGATACGCTGCGCGCCATCTATTTACAGGTCCCTACCAACGCGTTTCATAACGAAGAAAACACCGCGGAGAAAGAGATGCGTCGGTTCAACAATGGCACTATCGATTTCGGCTATAAACCTGGTCACGAGTTAACCATTCAAAGTTTGCAATTTTATGCGATTGGTCAGCAGACTGAATTTCAACTGCAAGCCTACGATTTTTCAGATACGATTCTTAGACTATCTCTGCCGTACGGCCTACCGCCTGGCGATTCCCTGAAGCTTGGTACCGCTTTCTTTCAAGATTTTAGCGACCCCGTGAAGCACCGAAAGAGTAAAATCCCACGCGATTTTTATCTCTGGTTTCCGCGTCTAGCGGTTTATGACAGCTCGGGGTGGAATGCGGAACCCTTCCATTTCATGATGCAGCCCGGAGATGTGTACAGCGGGTTCGCGGACATGGATGTTACGTTGACGGTTCCGTCTGATTTTGTCGTTGCGGCCTCCGGGAAAATAATTGCTGGAGACCCCGGTTGGCAAGCGGTCATGCTGGATACCGCGGCAACGGAGGAAAGGGACCTCGCAACTCCTGGTGGCGCCGCGCAAATGGCTAAACGTTCCGTGCGCAAGGTCAGGTTTCAAGCCAAACAAGTGAGCGATTTCATTTGGAGTACTTCTCGCGACTTTGCCTACCACAAGGCGAAAATTGATGGAAAAACCGTCCATTTTCTGTTACACCGCGGGCATGCGGAAGAAGAACTGGCGGAACTGCTTCCCAGAATCCATCTTGCCATCGGTCAATTTGAAGAATATTTTGGTGCGGGCCTCGTGACCGAGGTCACACTCCTGACGCATTCAGAGCGCCCTTACACCGTCCCCGGTATGTCCCTTTTAGAGGACGGCTCCTATTTTGACCTGGGATCTGAGTTCTCTGAATTTGCTGTTCCCGGAAGAGCAGGGACCAACGGGTTTAGGGAATCCTGGATTGCCAGCGGCCTCAAAGTGTTTCTTGGCAAATCTTTGTCTGAAAAAGCGTACGGTCGCAGGGGATATGACTTGAATGAGGCCCGGAAAGATATGAATTGGCTTGAACGACGGTATCCCTTGCCAACTCTCGATGCGCTGCTGAAAAATTTATCTCACTTGTACAACGCCTCGGGCCAGAACGAGCCCATCGCCAATGAGATAAACGAGTACCGCGATCCGATTGGTGCCGTCTTCAACGTATACTTGAAAGCCGATTTGTTTTATGAAATGCTGCGCTATGTCGTCGGAGGTTCGGCCTTTAAAAATGCATTACACCACCTGGTGCGAGACAATGCTTTCACACATATTAACGAGCACGACCTCAGAGAAGTTTTCGAGGCCGAATCTGGCCAAAAGCTCGATTGGTTTTTCGATCAGTGGCTGCGAGCCACTCCGAACGTCGACTACAAGAAAGGTCGGGTGCGTAAACAAAAGCAAGCTGACGAGAGTTGGCTCACGGAAGTCGAGGTCGTACGCAAAGGGGATGGTGTCATGCCGGTCGATATTGAATTGCAAACCGAAGATGGCAAGATGCTGATCAAACGGTGGGAGGGCAAGGCGAAGTCCGGCACCGTCTCCTTCAGAACGGCAAAAAAGCCGGGCGCGGTAAAAGTTGATCCGGATGATCAAATACTGGACGGCAATCGCCTGAATAATGCCAGGCCCCGGTTGGAAGTCAGGCCAGACTTTCCCCTTCTGCGTTACGTCCACATGCCGGGTGACGCCATTCTGGTGCTTTGGCGGCCCTTGCTGGGTCATACCGGCCATGACGGTTTGCGCCTCGGCCTCCATGGCGAAAGCAGCTACCGGGCCTTTTATCATAAATTGTCGGCATCATTCCAGGTTGGCCTTGCTTCACGAGAGCTGGATGGAGCCGTATCATACTCAAACCCCTTGAATCGCACGAACCTACTGAATCGCTACCGTCTCAAACTCCGAAAAAATGAAGGAAGGTTTGAAGCGGATTTGCATGTTGAGTTTAATGGTTCCAGGGGCATTCTGGCGGCCCAAACGGGACGACGTATCCGCTTCGGTCTAAATTACAGCGACCTCCTCAATAACGCTTATACTTTCCAGGACGTCAGAAGTGATACGGGGGTTGTCCACTTTGATGAATGGGAAAATGTCAGCGTACTGCTCACCTACCTGGATTCTAAAACACAGTGGCGGTTGGGTCCTTTTGCCACGGAGACTCGATTTCGGGCTGAATTTGGTTTGCCGGGTGGCGATGCGCAATTCGGCAAAATTCATGGCCGTTTGACGGCAGCGGCAAAATTTGCGGGCCTTAAAAGTACCGTGCGCGGCAACCTTGCGACCTCGCTTGGGCCGGACGATCTGCCCCTGCAAGACCAATTTCGTGCCGATGGTGCCGGTGCCCGCGATAGATTTCAAAATGACATCTTGAAGACCGGCGATGCGGTTCTGGCCTTTTCCCGGCGATTTGTCGAGGGGGGAGGCTTCCTGCGAGGATATGTTGGCCAGCCGCTTTTTGCTGAAAAATATGCGACCCTTAATCTCGAAATCGAGACAACCAAAAGCCTCACGATAGTCAAGCCTTTTGCATTTTTCGATACCGGCAAAGTTTGGTTAGTGGAGACAGGCAAATCCATCCACCGGTCTGACGCGGGAGTCGGACTGACACTTCTCGCTAGCCAACTACCTTTGTTCGGCGGCAATCTGGCATTGTTTGAAAATTTGTCCGCGAAATTGGTTTTCCCGGTTTGGCTTAGCAAGCCGCTGCCGGGTGAGAAGCAGGCGCGGTTTAGATGGTATTTTACCCTGGGCAAAAGTTTGTAACAAATAGATGCCAATTGCTACGAACAGAAAAGTGGCACTTGCAGTAGCAGTAGAATTTGAGTTTGGCCGCCACTGCTTCCGCCACTCAATTACCCGCATGGTCTGGTAATTGAAAGAGCACTTGAGTTGTAAAGTCTTGATGTACTCGATAAAACTTGTTCCCGCATTTAGGAGGTCTCACCTGTTCGGAAAGCTCAACATCCAGGCCAGCCAGGCACCATGATGCGAGAGACTGACATCAAAATCCGTATGCCGTCCATCTAAAGTCAGGTAGGGCGGCTGCGGTTTATTCTCACACGTCGGTCTGATGATCTCCCACTGCTCTCCGGGGATTCCCGTCAATTTGGAAAGATGCTGCTTACAGTAAAAACGAACGAGAGCAGATTCCACATTATGGATAGCCGCACGTTCAGCTTCGGTGAAATGGCTCTCCATCCACTCCTGGTCATTCCATCGGAGCGTATCATTTGGAGACAATTTTTTAATACCAGTGTCGGTGAAATGGCTGGAACCATCTCCTGTCGACGACTGCGCATGGACGTACAGGTCGGTGGTCAACAGGTCAACAACAATGTCCTGCCCGTCATATGAAACAGTAATCGAGAAGTCTGTTTGCCGCGCGTTTGTTTTATCGATGTGGCACTGGAAAGACCGGTGAGAAAAAACCGGTGGCGCACTTAACTTGGAGAAGAGCTTGTAAGCTGTTTCCTTTGCCGCCCAAAGGAGCCAAAGTGTCCGATTCGCAATTTTTGAAGAATGGATAATTTCTTGTTCGTACGGGGTGAAAACACGATTTATGAAACGTGTATCCGAGTTCTTATTCTGTGTGGCGGGCGTTTTCAGATCGACAATGTCATTGCCGACTAGTAGCAAAATAGACTTGTTCCATTTGGGTAAGCTGCCCGATAATTTGCGCCGCAAGGTCGCGGGTGGCTCGCAATCCGGAATGGTCGCTGGTAGGCTTGATGAGTTTCATATCCAGATAGAACCGGGCGCCTTTGCGTGGTATTTCGCTGTAGGTTTCTTGATTGTGTCCCCTTAGATAGACGCAGAGCACCGTACAGTCTTTTACCTTATTGACCAATTTCCCAACGCCATAAGTAAAGCCTTCGGCGTCCACGCGGCCCGTTCGACTGCGGCCGCCTTCAGGGAAGACCGTCACCGTGTGGCCTTTCTTGAGCAAATAGATAACCTTATCGAGCGACTTCCTGACGGCTTCCCGATTTCCCCCTCGGTCAATTGGAATGCAACTACCCAGATAGCAAACCGTCTTGAGAAAGGCGCTGTGATAAAAATTAGCGCGCTCAGGCAGGTTCCATGAAAAAAATTTGAACGACTTCATGTACGACCAAACCGAGGCCAAACTCCAGTTCAGGATAGCGGAGTCAATCTTGGTGAGATGATTGGAACAAACGATGACCGGACCGCATGTCGCCCGCTTAACTTCTTTATATTTTTGCCGTATCGCTCTCAGCTCCGGCACCCTGTAACGGCCCACCACCCGCATCAAAACGATGAGAATGCCGCCCCAAACCGGAAAAGTAATCCACCCCACCATGTGCTGAAACTTGAGCGCAAACTTGTCACGGAATTTTAGATCTAGCATTTTAACCTATAGCTTGGCTAAGATTAGATTGACCCCGTCTCCAACAGTGGCAACACTGTCCGCATCATCGTCATCAACTTCAATATCAAACGCATCTTCAAAGTCGAGAACAATATCCACCAGGCGTGCGCTATTGATTTTCAAATCATCAAGGATAGATGTTTCCATCGTAATGCTGTTGCCTTCTATTTCAACTTTGCTATATTTAGATAAAATATCGACTACTTTCTGCAACACTTCATCTTTGCTCATTTATGCCTCCTAAAACTTTCTTTGGTTCATTTTTAAGGTAAGAACAAAATTTCTTAAACTCAAGTCCTTATCTTTTAACTTCTTGTAACGATCCAGAACATCACTCATTTTCCCATTTCTTGAAAATAACGCAGGCGTTCACATCCCCAAAACCAAAACTTGCTTTGGCTTGAATGCGGAGCTCGGGGAATTCCATCGTCTCATGGACCACACGGTCCGCAAAAGGAATGAGTTGCTGGTGCAGGTCCTCACAGTTGACGGAACCATGAACAAACCCGCGATGCACTTGCAAAATGCACGCGATGGCCTCCAAGCCGCCGGCGGCACCGAGGGTGTGACCGATGAGAGATTTGGTAGAGTTGACGTATGGAAATGACTCGGGGGGCCTTTCCAGGGCTTTTGACCAATTTTGAATTTCATAGGGATCCGCGAAAGTAGCCGTCAAGTGACCATTGATGGCATCGACATCGTCGCCCGTGATGGCAGCATCCGCCAGAGCACCCTGAACACACTTTTGAACGCCAAGGGGATTGGGAGCAGTCATGCTTCCGCCCTGGCGGTGTCCGCCGCAATTGATGGCACCCCCAAGTACTTCAGCATAAATTCGGGCCCCTCGCTCACGTGCACTTTGCAAGGACTCCAACAAAACGATGCCGGCGCCCGACCCCGGAACAAAGCCACCCGCCGAAGCGCTCATAGGGCGCGAGGCTTTTTCAGGTTCATCGTTTTTGGACCGATTCAACACCCGCATCGCGTCGAAACCCGCCCAGATATAATGCGACGCAGCCTCAGACCCGCCGGCAAGCATGCGCTTGGCAAATCCATTTCGAATTCGATACATTGCATCGATAATTGCCTCGGTGCCCGTGCTGCAGGCACTGCTATTGGTCGTGACCTGGTTGCCCAGCGCCAACAAGCCACTCGTTCTGGCGGAGACGCCGCTGGCCATCACTTGCTCGACGGCCGTACTGCCGAGACGGCGAACACGCCCGGCATCCGTAAAAGGAACGACTCTTTCTCCGGTGGTGTCCATGCCGCCAATTCCCGTTCCGATAATGGCTCCGGTGTCCCAATCAACGGCGTCAGAATCATCCGGGGGAACGTCGAGGCCGGCATCGCGCCACGCATCAATCGCCGCAATGCCCGTAAAACGGATGCCGGAGTTCATGGAAAGCAGTTGTTCTTCAGTAAAATATTGTGCGCAAATCGTATCGACATTCCGCGGCGTGCCTGCTACCTGACAACCAAACTTGAACTCTTCAAGTTTGGGAATGAAGCGGATGCCGGACACGCCGTTTCGCAAGGCTGTCTCGAAGGCGTCGACGCCATGTGCGTTTGGCGCGAGAACCCCCAGGCCCGTTACAACAACTCGATTTTTCATGACTGTCTGATCCCCATGCCCGCGATGCTGCCACTACAGACGACATCGCCATTGTCAAGAATGATTTCGGCTTCCGTTTTCAATTTAAGTCTACGAAAATATTTTTTCCGGGCGCGAATCGTAACCTTGTCCCCGGGACGGACCATGCCGCTAAATTCTACTTCAGCCTCCGTAAAAACGGTGAGAATCTTGCTGATCTCTTCTTTGTTCATCCGCAGGGAAGCCAAATAGATGCCGTAAGCTACGACCCCAGTCTGCGCCATCGTTTCAAGCAAAATGACGCCAGGGGTAATCGGGTTCCCCGGAAAGTGACCTTCATAAAAAGATTCATCGGGACGAAAGGTGTAGGACGCGACGATGCCCTCCTCGTTCAATTCGATAATGTCGTCAATAAAACGGAAAGGCCGTTGCTGTGGCACCATTGCCAGAACCTCTTCTTGTGTTAAAGCTACCATATTATATTGTAGACGTCGAAGCCGCAAGCACCCGGACTAGGCTCGTTGTATCATCCCTCCAATTGCGTTCTCGGATTTCAAGGGATAGTCGCGGTAAGCAATGCCCTTGAAAATACCTACTTTTGCGTCCCTGATACTATAAATGTGCTCGTGATCAACAATGACGTTACCACTCCCGACGACCAGAGACGTATCGCCACCTTGCAAAACCGTGTAACGTCGCACATCAATTTCATAACGCACCAGTTTGTTATGTGGGCGAATCTGTCCATCAAAATTTACTTCCTTGCACCCCAATGCGCGGCCGTTGCCTTCGCTGCCGCAACAGACGCAGTAGAAGCCAAGCAGTTGCCAGATAGCATCTACGCCAAGGCATCCCGGCTGCACCGGATCACCATTAAAATGGCATTGAAAAAACCATTCGTCAAGGTGAACGTCTTTTTCCGCGACAAGGCGGCCTTTGTTGCCCCGTTTCTCCAAATGAGTGATGCGGTCGACCATGAGAAAGGGCGGAGCGGGCAAACGAGAAAATTCGTCAGGGGGATCGCTGACCAACCGCCCATAAGAAAATGCAATCAACTCATCCTTACTAAAGTGCTCTCTTTTCAAGAAAGCGTCATATCTCAAAGGACTCACCTTTTTGCGCTGATATTCAAAACGTTTTGCATGAGTTAGTCAAACTCAATCGCCATGCTCGACCAGGTTAACCCTGCCCCAACAACAATGAGAGCAATCACATCGCCTGGACCAAACCTATTCCAGTTCTGGCTCAACACGATCGGTGCCCCTGCCGCCCCGGTGTTACCGAATTCATCTACATTGAACAGGTGCCTTTCGCCTGGAACCTCACAGCGCGTACAAACCGACTCCAGCATGGTTAGATTCGCCTGATGTCCTATAAAATAGATAGCCTGGTCCGCATATCTGGCTTTTATTTCATTGAGGCATTTGATGGTACGCTTGATAGCAAATGTCTGAACAGTAGCTCCCTCCTGGTCAAAATGCCCCATCCGCGGAATCTGAACTTTGCGCCATCCTTGCGGGCTCGAGGTCAGTGTATGGAAAACAACGCGTGCTCTGGCCGGCTCTCGCAACGAAACCACCGCGGCGCTTGTGCCGTCTCCCCAAAGTACAGCCGTGTTGCGGTCGTTGTAATTGATGGTACGGGTATTGTTTTCCGGAGAGACGAGAAGAATGAAATCCGGTAATGCTTCCGGACGCATCTGAGCGAGAAAATAAACCTGGGCCCCGAAAGATGAACAGGCGGCATTCAGATCGAACGCAGGGGCTTCGATACCCAATTCGGCTGCAATCGTGCACGCCTCAGCCGGTGTCACCACATCTGGTGCACAGCCACCCGCGATGACCATACCCACTTGCTCAGGCGCAATGCCAGCGTTCCGCAGCGCATGTTGAGCAGCCAGCATACCAGTGGTGGCATTACCAAATTCGGCCACGCCCGGAGCCGCAACCGGATTGGTGTTGCGTGTCTCTCGGATATAGTCTAAGGGAAGGACCGTCCGGCGCGTCCGGATGCCGACTCTTTCCAGAATCCACTCATCATTCGTGCCTATATCAAGCTCTTCGAGAAATTTGTTGTCGATAATGTTGTCGGGGTGAAAATGCCCCAGGCCGTGGATATAAAGCATCGGATCTTACAATCGTATTTTGAGTTATGGGTGATTATCAGCCACTTATGTGTTCGCCGCCATCAACACGAATAATATTGCCGTTGGCCCAGGCAGCTTCATCGAGACACATAAGAAAAATAAAATTCGCAACATCCTTCGGGGTGGTTAAACGGTGGAAAGGATTGCGCAATTTGGCTTTCGCCTTGAGGTGAGTGCTTCCAGGAATGAGCCTCAGTGCCGGCGTGTCCGTCACACCCGCCTGAATAATATTAGACCGGATGCCATAGGCGGCGTATTCAGTCGCGAGGGAACGCGAGATGGCTTCCAGGACGACCTTTGCCGCCGACACCGCCGCGTAGCCACGCCAGGCTACTTCGTTGCCTTCACTCGTCATTCCGATGACGCGCGCATCCGCTGAGAACATGTTTCGTTCGAAAACCTGACGTACCCACGTCGCCAGGCTGCTACCCATGCTATAAACAGTGAGAGCGAAATCTTCCTCATGGAGGAGGTCTTCATCACTGTAGCGCGGTGGCGTTGCCAGGTCGACCAATTCCTCATTTCCTTCATCGAAGACCGTGTCGAAGGCTGTTCGGAGTTCTTGTTCAGGGAGAGCAAGTTTGGCGCTCAACTTCTTCAGCAGCGCCTCATGTCGGTTCGCTCTATTAGAGTCTTGCTTCGTCAGCAATTTCAGGTTGCCATAGGCTATGGAATGCATGAGAATTCGAACTTTACCGGCGTCGCCCATGTTGTCCTGTAAGCCGGTCAGGGTTTGTTCCATGCCCTCTTCCGCTAATGCGTTGACGTTGAACGTTAGCAGGTTGACTCCATTGTCGCGAATGGCCTCAAATTCGGGATCGATGCGCTTCATCGCCCCCTTGCGGTCGCGGTGAACAATGCAGATGTTCATGCCGTGTTGACTCAGTTTTCGGGCTGTCGCGAGTCCAAACCCACTTGAACCGCCCAAGATTAGGGCCCAATAGTTTTTATCGAATTTCAGCATCAATTTTCTACTTAATGGCGGCTCCATGGCTCAAGATCAAGTCTCAAATGGTACCAACTATAGTAATTAAAAGCAACTTATTTTCGAACACGCTGCCCCCTTAGGCCCCGGTTGAGCACGATGATTTGTCTCCCGCTAATCCATTGACACGCTATCTACGCGATCTCAAGATGATGCGCTTGACGGGAGTCTGTATCATAACGCGCACAGGTGGCCCGCCCGGTTAACCCGCCAAAGACCTCCCCCGGATTGATAAGAAGCGTCCCCCCCACTTGAGTTAGTTCCAATTGATGATTATGCCCGAAACAGACGACATCGTAAACAGTGGACCCGGCGATGGCCCTGGCGATCTCGTCAAAATGATTCATGGCCACGCGCTGACCGCCAAGCTCGATGTCACACAGTTCTCCGTGCAGGTACAAGTGCGAATAATTGGCGGCTTTTGTCGTGAGCCTGAAGAGGTCACCATCGTTATTGCCGAAGACGACGTGGATGTCGCCGCCAGCAAAGCCCTTACCTAATTCGTCCACAATAAACGGCGAACA
>Ga0114931_10008922_pt1 | contig 12068 bp, 12 predicted proteins | sample 2SBtaG_FD_89579 | JGI IMG/M metagenome (GOLD analysis project Ga0114931, IMG submission 89579) | Deep subsurface microbial communities from Kolumbo volcano to uncover new lineages of life (NeLLi) - 2SBTROV14_V59a metaG | ecosystem: Environmental > Aquatic > Marine > Volcanic | place: Kolumbo...
CCCGCGACGTCACGCCCGAGGCCGTGGAGCCGCTGCTCGAACGCACGATCCCCGGCTTCGGGGAGCCCTTCCGAGCGTTCTCCTACCAGGAGATCGGCTCGGCCGCGCTCCTGTCCCGGGCTCTGGCGGTCCTCTCGGCCGGCCGGGTCGTGTTCGTCCTGCCAGGCTCCCGCGGCGCCCTGCGTCTGGCGCTCGAGAAGCTGATCCTCCCCGAGCTCGGCCACCTGGTGGCCGAGGCCAGCAAGCCGCGTTAGCCGAGTCAGCCGCCTCGCCGGAAGGGCTTCCGCCCGCGCATCCGTGCGGGTTCAAGCCTCGCCCGGCGTGCGCCGAAACGGGGGCATGGGATCCCGGAGCGTGCGCGCGCTGGGGCTGCTGGCCCTCCTGGCGGGGGGGGCCGGGGGCGCAGGCGCCGAGACCTACGTCTGGCTGGACCCGAACGGCACCACTCACCTGACCAGCGATCCGACCCGCGTGCCCGAGGCCCAGCGCCAGTCGGTGGTCGGCGATAGCGTCGACCTCGGGGGGCTCTGTGGGGGTCAGCTCCTGGGGCCCGAGGTGGCGCCGCTGGTCCAGGATTCGAACCGGCCGAAGGCCCGCACGGCCCGCATCCTGCGCGGCGCCGTCGACGACCTTCGCCAGGGCGAGACGGCGCGCGCCACCGTGGCCCTGCGGGGTGTGCTGCGCCAGGAGCCCGGCAACGCCACGGCACTCTGGTACCTGGCCCTGCTCGAGCGGCAGCGCGGGCACTTCGAGACGGCGGCCGACTACCTGCGCTCCTTTCTGGCGCACGCGCCGACGGAGCTCGAGCCCTGGCGGGCTTCGGCACAGGAGCGGTTGGCGGCGCTCGAGGACGAGCAGCGTCTGCTCGAGAACGCCTCGGCGCCGGCGCAGTTCCAGCGGGTCTCGAGTCCGCACTTCCGCGTGCACTACGACCGCGCCCTGGCCGTCGGCCGGCCCGAATATGCCCGCACCGTGCTTCGCTACCTCGAGGAAGCCCACGCGCACCTGGTGCGCCAATGGGGCGTGGATCCGAAGGAGCCGACCGGCGTCGTCGTCTATGGGAAGGCCGCCTACGTGCTGGCCCATTCGCACCGCTTCTCCTTCGATACGGTGGGCTTCTACGACGGCCGGATCCACGTCGTCTCGGCGGCCCACCCGGCCGGCGAGCTGCGTTCGCTGCTCTTCCACGAATACACCCACGCGCTGTTCCGCGAGCAGACGGGCGGTGATCGACCCTATTGGCTGAACGAAGGGCTGGCCGAGATCGCGGAGCGGAGCTCCCGCCAGGAGGAGCTGCTCTCGCGCGGTGAGCGCATCCGGCTGCGCGATCGGATCCGTCACGGCAGCTGGCTTCCGCTATACCGCCTGTCGCCGAGCTTCGCGGGGCTCGAGGGGGACGACGCCCGGATGGCGTACACCGAAGCCACGGCGGCGACGCTGTGGGTCCTGGATCGGACCCAGCGCCGGGATCGGGCGCGTCTGCTGGCCGCCCTCGGTCGCGGCGACGGGCAGGACCGGGCGCTGCGCGAAGCGGTCGGCATGGACCTCGACGGCGTCGAGAAGGCCTTGAAGCAGTCGATCCTGTCGGAGTTTCCGTCGCCGGCGAAGCCCGGCGCCGATCGCTAGTCGCGGCCTCGAAACAGGTTCCGATCCCGAACCGAAGGCACTGGAATCGAAGAGGATTCCATCAATCTCCCCCGGCGTCGTCGACCTCGATCGCCACATGCTGACCGACCTCGAAGCCGCGCGTGCGCGCGGTCCCGGCGGGCAGCTCGAGGACGACGTCACTGTCGATCGGAGGGTCGTAGGTGCGCAGCGACGCATCGCTCCGGCCCGGCGCCGGCGGGGGCACGCGAGGGATCACATAGACGATCCGGCCCCCACGCATCCACAGGATGTCGATCGCGAAGCTCATGTCCTTCATCCAGTAGGCATGGCGGGCGGAGTCGGTGTGGAGGAACAACATCCCGGTCCCGGGCTCGAGCCGGGTGCGCCCGGAGAGGCCCTGCTGGCGCGTGGCGGGGGTGCGCGCGACCTCGACCTCGATGGTCTGCCCCTGGATCGTGACCCGGCCACGCGGGAGCGACCCGCCATGGGCCGGGTCCGGCTCCGAGCAGCCCAGGAGCCAGGCGATCCCGAGCAGCAGGAGTCCGGCGGTCTTCAGGCTGCGCGCTCGCGGCCGCAGGGCCCGTCCGACGAGATCGCCTTGCGGCTTCATCGGATCTCGAACCCCGCAAGACCTTCGGGCGGCTCGTCGTGGCCCTCGAGCGTCGCCACCCGTGCCGCGGTCGGGCCCGCGGCGCAGAAGGCCTCCGCCCGGGCCACCGCCGCGGGCGGCCCCTCGAACACCGCCTCGACGCCGCCGTCGGTCCGGTTGCGGACCCAGCCCGAGAGGCCCAGGCGCTGCGCCTCCTCCTGGGTGGCGAAGCGGAACGCCACGCCCTGGACGCGGCCGCGGACCACCACGCGTCGTCGGATGGGCGCGCTCACGGCCCGGCCGGCGCGAAACGCCGCGCCCGCTGCCAGATCCCGTTCCACCGGGCCGGCGTGAGGCGCCGCGTGTTCGTGTTCTGGCGCGAGGGGTGGTAGCTCGCGAGCAACGGCGGCCGCCCGGGCAGCCGGTGGAGTGCAGCGTGGGCGAAGGGGAAGCGGGAGAGCGGGGCGACGCCCCAGCTCCGCAGCACGGCCCGCTGGGCGATCTGCCCGAGCGCCACGACCAGCCGTGCGCGGGCGAGTCCGGCGAGCTCGGCCTCGAGCCACGGGCGGCAGGCCGCGATCTCGGCGGCCACCGGCCGGTTGGCGGGCGGGACGCACTTCACGGCGTTCACGATATAGGCGCCGCGCAGGCACTCGCCGTTCCACAGGCCCAGCCGCTCGAGGCTCCCGTAGAGCCACTCGCCGGAGGCGTCGCCCTGGAACGGCCGCCCCGTGCGGTTCGCGCCGTGCATCCCGGGCGCGAGGCCGACCACCACGATCCAGGCCCGCGGGTCCCCAAAGCCCGGAACGGGCCGGTTCCAGTAGCCCGGGTTCCGCCGGCGGGATTCGGCCAGGCCGTCCAGCAGCCGCGGACAGCGGCGGCAGCGCGGGATCGTGCGCTCGAGTTCTCGCAGGGCGGGGCGGGCCATGGTGGAGTGCGTCTACAATGGGTCCGAGCCGGCTCGGCCCGGCTTGCCTGGATTGCATACCGCACGAGGAGCCCCCATGTCGACGAGCCCGGAGTCCCCATGTCGATCGATCCTGGAGCCCCCGTCTCGATCGATCCCGGGCTGCGGCGCGAGGCCCAGTCGCTGCTCGAAGAGGCCGTGGCCCTGCGGCGTCGGATCCACCAGCACCCGGAGCTCGGGCTCGAGAACCCGCGCACCCGGGACGTGGTCCTCGAGGCCCTGGCCGGGCTCGACCTCGAGATCGCGCGCAGCCAGCAGACCACAGGGCTGGTTGCGAGCCTCCGGGGAGGGAAGCCCGGCCCGACGATCCTGCTGCGGGCCGACACGGACGCACTGCCCATGCCCGAGGACACCGGGCTGCCGTTCGCCTCGCAGGAGGAGGGGCGCATGCATGCCTGTGGCCACGATGCCCACGTGGCCATGCTCGCGACCGGAGCCCGGCTGCTGGCCAGGCGTCGCGACGAGCTCGCCGGGACCGTGAAGTTCATGTTCCAGCCTGGCGAGGAAGGCCTCGGCGGGGCGCGGGTGATGCTCGAGGAGGGGCTGCTCGAGGGCGTCGACGCCGCATTCGCGATCCACGTCGATCCCACCGTGCCGGTGGGCGCAGTGGCCTCGCGGGCCGGTGCACTGCTGGCGGCCGCAGACGCCTTCGTCGTCGACGTGGTGGGGAAGGGCGGCCACGCCTCGATGCCTCACCATGCGGTGGATCCGATCCCGGTCGCGTGCGAGATCGTCGGCGCCCTCCAGAGCCTGGTCACACGGCGGATCGACGTCTTCGATCCGGCCGTCCTGTCGGTGACGCAGGTCAAGGTCGGCACCGCCTTCAACGTCGTGCCCGAGCGGGCTCAGCTGATGGGCACCCTTCGAAGCGTCTCCCAGGGCACTCGGGACCGCATGCGTGCGGGGCTGCAACGGATCGTCGAGGGCGTGACCGCGGCCCACGAGACGAAGGGCGAGGTACGGCTGTTTCCCGGCTATCCGGTCACCGAGAACGACGGCGGGTTCGTCGCTTTCACCCGGGGCGTGGTCGCGGAGCTCGTGGGCGGCGAGCGCTGGATCGACATGCCCGCGCCGGTCATGGGCGCCGAGGACTTCTCCTACGTGCTCGAGAAGGTGCCGGGCGCCATGGTGTTCCTGGGAGCCCGGCCCGACGACGCGCCCGTCGCGCCGATCCACTCGAACCGGATGATCCTGAACGAGCCGGCCATGGCCACCGGCATCGCGCTCCACGCCGCCATGGCGCTCGCCTACCTCGGCTGAGCGCGCCCGTGCCTTCGCGCCCCCTCTCGCCCGCTGCGGCGCGCACGCTCTACAACGCGGCGGACGCTGTGCTGCCGCCCTCGGACGGGTGCGTCGGGTTCGACTGGGCGCCGGGCGTCGAGGCCGCGCTCGGGCGCCGCGGCGAGCGAGCGGCGCGTCGGCTCCGGGCACTGCTGCGTCGGCTCGAGTGGACGCCCTGGCTGCGCGGACACGCCCCTTTTTCGCAGCTCCCGCGCAGCGAGCGGGCGGCCCTGCTCGACGCCTGGGCCCGCCGCCCGCGACGAGCCGCGGATCACGCCCTGCTGTGTGCGCTGCTCGCCGAGGCCCACGCTGCCGCCAGCAGCCGGCCGAGTCAGTCCTCGGGCGCGTAGATCTCGAAGTCGACCACGTTCTCCTGCAGGTGCTCGCGGAGCCGGTCGATCACGCGCGCCTCGAGCTGACGCACGCGTTCCCGGGTGACCCCGAAGTCCTTGCCGAGCTCGGCCAGGGTGCGGGGCTCCTCCGCCAGCAGCCGCTCTTCGACGATCTGACGGTCGCGCGCGTCCAGGCCCTCCGCGAAGATCGCGACCTGTTCGAGGAATACGCGTCGAAGCTCCTGGTCGCCCACCGTCTGCTCTGCAGAGGCGCCGCCGCCGGAGACGAAGTCGCCGAAGGTCGAGCCCCCCTCCTCGTCGCGGCGGGTCGGGGCTTCCATGGAGAGGTCCGATTGGCCCAGGCGTTGTTCCATCTCCACGACGTCGGCCTCGGCGACGTCGAGCCGCTCGGCGATCCGCTTCGGCTCCACACGAAAGCCTTCGGCCTCGAGGGCGCGCTTCTCCTTGTTCAGGCGGAAGAAGAGCTTGCGCTGGGCGCGGGTCGTACCGAGCCGCACCATGCGGATGTTGTCGAGCAGGTACTTGAGGACGTAGGCGCGGATCCAGTAGGCGGCATAGGTCGAGAGCTTGGTGCCCGCGTAGGGATCGAAGCGCTCGACGGCCTGGACGAGGCCCACGTTTCCTTCCTGGATCAGGTCGAGGGCCTGGGTCCAGGCGCGGCGGTACTCCATGGCGATCTTCACGACCAGCCGGAGGTTCGCCAGCACCAGCTGCTGGGCTGCGTCGAGGTCGCCGTGGACCCGGAAGCGGACTGCCAGGTCGTGCTCGAGCTCTCGGGAGATGGGCGGGTGCTTGGCCAGCTCGGCCGTGTAGCGGGCAAAAGCATCGGCCGGGCCGACGTCGCTCTCGGTGTGGCCCCGGGCCGCCGGCCGGGGGAGGACGAAGGCGCGCTCGGCCGGGAGGGGTTCGCCCCTCGGCTCGCGCGCCGGGGGATCCGCGCGGGCCGTCCGGGCGGGGTCCGAGGGCTGGGCCGGGCGTCTGCTCACGCGAAGGGTCTCGGGCCACACACGGCGGGCAGGGTAGCAGAGCGCCCCCGCCGCCCGGCCCGAACCGCTCGACGTCGCCGCGCTACTGCTTCAGGGTTCGGATGAAGGCGACGACGTTCGCGCGATCCGTCTCGGACAGGGTTGCGCCCCAGGGCGCCATCATGGCCGAGCCGCCGTAGGCGGCGCCTCCGTTCTTGATGACGTTCTCCAGGTCGGTCTCGGTGCCAACCTTGCCGTCCTTGTCGGTGTCGAACTTGAAGTGTCCGACCGAGAAGTCCCGCGGCTTCGGATTCAGTGCGGCGCCGACCGGGCCGTCGCCCTTGCCCGTCGCGCCGTGGCACGCAATGCAGAACATGTCGTACTTGGCCTTGCCGGCCGCCGCATCGCCGGCCCGGGCCGCCGGCGCCGCCAGAAAGGCGCCGGCCGCGAGCGCGGGGAGCGCAAAGCGAAAGATCGAGCGAACCATCGAATCTCCTTGAGTCACCCCGGGGAGCCGGGGGGACCGAACCGTAGAGGCCGGTCCCATGGGTGTCAATCGCGTGGCGGCTCGTGCCGCCGCGCGCCCGCAGGCCGGGCGGCTAGCGCGAGCGGAACTTCCGCAAGAACTCCACGAGCAGGCGGACACCGATTCCGGTCGCCCCCGCCGGCTGGCAGGGGTTCGTCTTCGAGGTCCAGGCCGTGGCCGCGATGTCCAGGTGCACCCACGGGGTTCCCTCCGTGAAGTGGGAAAGGAACGCGGCCGCCGTGATGGTGCCCGCCTCGCGCCCCCCGGTGTTCTTGATGTCCGCCACCTGGCTCCGGATGGCCTCGCGGTGCTCGTCCCAGAGCGGCAGCGGCCACACCCGCTCTCCGCTTGTCTCTCCCGCCTCCTTCACGCGCCCGGCCAGCGCCTCGTCGTTGCCCATCATTCCCGAGGCCCACGACCCCAGGGCGATCACGCAGGCCCCGGTCAGGGTCGCCAGATCCACCATGGCCGAGGGCCGGAACTCCGTGCGGCCGTAGTGCAGGGCGTCCGAGAGTACGACGCGGCCCTCGGCGTCGGTATTCAGCACCTCGATCGTCTTTCCGGAGCTGGTGTGGACCACGTCCCCGGGCCGGTACGCCGTGGCGCTGGGCAGGTTCTCGGCGGCGGGGATGATGCCCACCACGTGGAGGGGCAGGTCCAGGAGGGCCGCAGCCCGCAGCGCGCCCACCACGGCGGCGGCCCCCGACATGTCGTGCTTCATCTCGTCCATGGCCGCCGACGGCTTGATGGAGATGCCGCCCGAGTCGAAGGTGATGCCCTTGCCGACCAGGCAGACGGTCGGCCGGCGCTCGCCGCGCCGGGCCTTGCGGCCGTGCTCGAGCACGATCAGGCGCGGGGGCCGGGAGCTGCCGGCGCCCACGGCCAGGATGCCCCCCATCTTCTTCTTCCGGAGCTCCGGCAGCCCCAGGGCGCGGAAGCGCAGGCCCACCTCGCGCGCCACGCGGCCTGCCTCGCGGGCCAGGATGGCAGGCGGCAGATCCCCACCGGGCTCGTTCGAGAGGTCGCGCGCCAGGTTCTGCGACTCCGCGACGGTGACGCCGATGCGCATCCCGTTGCGCGCCGCCGTGCGCGCCTTGGCCTCCTCGAACAGCAGCGAACAGGAGGCGAGCGGCACCGGCTTCTTCTCGCTCTGGTAGCGGGTGAATGTGTAGCTCCCGAGCACGGCGCCCTCGGCCAGGGCCTGGGCCACGTCGGCGGCGGCGAGGCGCCGAGTGCGCGGCGCCAGGATGGCGACCCGGCGCGCGCTGCGTTTCGCGGTGGAGCGTACGGCCTGCCCGGCCGCGCGACGCAGCACCTCCCCGTCGAGCTTCCCTTCCTCGCCCAGTCCCAGCAGCAGGACGCGGCGGGCCGCGAGCTTGCCGTCGCCGTAGACGAGGTGGGTCTGCCCGGGCTTGCCCCGGAAGTCGCCGCTCGCCACGGCCGCGCCGAGCGCACCGGCCAGGGCCCGGTCCACGGCCGCCACCCCCGCGGCCAGCTTCCAGCCCTTCTCCGGCAGCTCGAACACCGGAAGGGCCAGGAGATCCGCCGGGACCTCCCGTGTGGACCGTGTGACCAACGAAACCTTCATGATTCCTCCCGGCGCGCCTGGAGGCGCTCGCTTGAAGCCGCGTTAACGGTTGCCTACTTTGCCCGCTTCGCGAGGCTCCGGGTGACAGCGGGCTCCCCGGCGCCCGCGCGCGCCGGGAGACGCCAGGGGGGAACGTCTCGTGAGCCTCGATGTCCTGGACCTCGTCCTTCAGGCCTCCCTGATCGTCCGTCTCGTTCTGGGCCTGCTCGCGATCTTCTCGATCTCGTCGTGGGCGCTGATTCTCTACAAGTGGCGCGAGCTACGGCGCGCGCAGCAGGATAGCGAGGCGTTCGTCGAGGTCTATCACGAAGGGGCGTTCGAGGCCGGCTACGAGGCGGCCCGGCGGTTCGAGCGCTCGCCGCTGTCGACCATCTTCCTGGACGGGTACGTCGAGTTGAACCGCCTGGCGAAGTACGCCACCGGGCCGGGCCGGGCGCTGTCGGAGGCCCAGGTGGCCGGCGTCGCCCGCCAGGTCGAGTGGGCGGCGTCCCGGGAGCTCCTCCACCTCGAGCGCGGGCTCTCGTTCCTGGCTACGACCGGCAGCGCCACGCCCTTCATCGGCCTGTTCGGGACCGTGGTGGGCATCATCGGGGCCTTCACGGGGATCGCGGCCACGGGCTCGGCCAGCCTGGCCGTCGTGGCGCCGGGCATCGCCGAGGCGTTGATCGCCACGGCGGCCGGGCTGGTGGCGGCCATTCCCGCGACCATCTTCTACAACCACTTCGTGGGCCGGCTGCGGCATCTCTCCGCGGCCGTCGACCTCTTCTCCGTCGAGCTGTGCGGCGATCTCCAGCGCCAGGGGGGTGCGGCCTCGCGGACCGCGAAGGCTCCCAAGCTGGCCGGAGGCTAGTCCGTGGCGGTCACGCGACCGGTCCGCGACGCTCGCTTCGGCCGCCCTCTCAGCGAGATCAACATCACCCCGTTCGTGGACGTGATGCTGGTCCTGCTGGTCATCTTCATGGTCACCGCACCGATGATGCAGCAGGGGATCGACGTCGACCTGCCGGACACCACGACCCAGGCCCTCCGGGTCCGCAACGAGCCCCTGATCCTCACCGTGCGCAAGAACGGCAAGATCTACCTGAATCGAACCGAGGTGGCTGCGTCGGATCTCCAGGCAAAGCTCGAGGCCATCTTCGATGGGCAAGACGATCACGCGATCTTCCTGCGGGCCGATGCGGCTGCGCCCTACGGCCGGGTGGCCCAGGCCATGGCCGCCGCCCGCGAGGCGGGCGCGAAGAAGCTCGGCCTCGTGACCGAGCCGGCGCGGCGGTGAAGTGCGTGTCGGCCGGCCGCCCATGAGCAGTGCGCAGTCCGGGAGACGTGCGTGAGCGCGGCGACCCTGGAGTGGGAGTCCGAGCGTCGGCGCGGGCTGCGTCGGACGGTCGCGATCTCGGTGGCCGCCCATGTCGCGATCGTGGCCGCCCTGGTCTTCGGGCCCGGCTTTCGTTCGCGCCCCTTCCCGGCCCCGTCCGTGGTGACGGTCGACCTCGTCGCGGCCGCTCCGGCGCCGCTCCGTCGGCCGCCGTCCCCGCCTCGGCCGGCGCCGCGCAAGGTGGTGCTTCCGGTCCGGCCCGAGCGGACGGTGACGCCGCCGCCCATCGCCCGGCGGGCCCCGCCGCCGCAGCCGGCCGAGCAGGATTACGACGAGCTCCTCGAGAAGCTGCGCGCCGAAGTGGGCGAGCCGCCGCCCGAGCCGCTCGACCGGCGGCCGCCGCCGCCGGCCGAGCCCGTTCCCAGCCCCCAGCCTGCTCCCCTGCTGCCGCTGCCGGCTCGGGCTCCCCAGGCCGCCGCCGCCGCCCGCCAGGCTGCCCCGGAGGTCGTGGCCTGGCTGCGGGACGCGCGCATCCGCGTCCGTCGCGAGTGGGTGCTGGCCGCGGGCTTCCGCTTCCAGGATCTCGAGACCCACGTCGAGGTGGATCTCGACGCCGCCGGCCACGTGCAGGGCGAGCCGCGCATCACGCGGCGCTCGGGCAATCCCTGGTACGACGAGTCGGTGGTGCGGGCGATTCGCAAGGCCGACCCCCTGCCGGCGCCGCCTGAGGCCGGGAAGTGGCCGTTCGTGTTCCGGCCGGAGGACTATGGACGGTGACGTGGCTGCAGCGAATCGCCCTGCTCGGGATCCTGCTCGGCGCGACCAGCGCCGCCGGAGACGGCCGGCCCACCGTGGTGGTGACCGATCCGTCGGCGCGTGCCTACCGCGTCGCGCTGCAGCGCTTCGCCGACCGCGGCCCGGCGAAGGATGCCGCGCGCGTGAAGCGTCTGCGCGAGGCGTTGGCCGAGGCGCTCGATTTCTCGGGCCTCTTCCAGGTGATCGACCCCAAGGCCTTCCTCGGGTCCGTGGAGAGCGCCGAGTTCGACGAGCGCCTGGTGTGTAGCGACTGGTCGCAGATCCGTGCCGACGTCCTCGTCCAGGGCGAGATCCATGCGGTGGGGGAGGGACTCACCGTCGAGTACCGGGTGGTGGACGTGGCCCGGGCCTGTCGGAGCCTGCGCCGCCATCGGTACCGCGGCCGGACGCGAGACACGGTGACCGTGGCCCGCCGCGTGGCCGACGACGTGGTCGCGGCCTTCACTGGGAAGCCGGGCGTCGCGAGTACGGAGATCGCCTTCGTCTCGAACCGCAGCGGCTCGCCGCAGATCTATCTCATGGACGCGCTCGGTGGGAACCTCCGGGCCATCACGACCCGCGGCTCCATCGACCAGTTTCCCTCCTGGCATCCCGACGGCGACGAGATCGTGTACACGTCGTACCGGGAGGACGGTCGGCCCCACGTCTTCGTGCTGGCTCGGGTCGGTCGCTCGGGCCGGATCCTGCGCGCGCTCGACCCGACGCAATCCCAATACCGTGCGGTCTTCGCGCCGGACGGGAAGCGGCTCGCCGTGGCGGCGACGGCGGGTGGCGCGTCGGAGATCTTCACCGCGTTGCGTACGGGGCGCTCGCTCCGGCGGCTCACGAAGAACCGCAGCATCGACATCTCGCCCAGCTGGTCTCCAGACGGAGAGCAGATCGCCTTCGTGTCGGACCGCTCGGGCTCACCGCAGATCTACGTGATGCGCGCCAACGGGAGCGGTGTGCGCCGGATCACCTTCAACGGCAGCTACAACGCTTCGCCGGCCTGGTCGCCCGACGGCCGCTGGATCGCCTACGAGGCCCGAGTCGCGGGAGGCCAGTTCGACATCTGGCTCGTGGATCCCGAGGGCGAGACGAACCTGCCGCTGGTGAGCCACCCGCGCAGCGACGAGGGGCCGAGCTGGTCGCCCGACGGGCGGAAGCTCGTCTTCAGCTCGGCTCGCCGCGGCTCTCACGATCTCTATCGGGTGGACGTCTCGGGCCGGAATCTGCGCCGGATCACCCGGGGACCGGGAGACGACAAGAGCCCGTCCTGGAGGCCCTATCCGCGCTGAGGTCGGCGCGGTAGCCTTTCCGAGGGGCCGGCCCCGGCGGGCCGGAAGCCGAGGGCCCGAGGGCCGGAAGCAGAGGGGGGAAGTTCCGAAATGCAACGAGGTACCGCTATACGCATCGCTTTCGGTGCGTTTGCCCTGGCACTCCTGGCGGGCTGTGCGACCACGGCCGAGTACCGGCAGCTCGAGCGCGAGGTCCGCGGGATGCGGGCCACCGGGGCGGGGACGAGCTCCGCGGCCGGCGAGGTGGCGGACCTCGGCGTCCGGCTCGACGAGATGGACGAGCGCCTGAAGGAGATCCAGGGCTACCTGGAGCAGGTGGATCATCGCTCGAAGCGCGCCCTGGAGGAAGCCCAAGCGGCGCGCACCGATGCGGCCGAGTCGCGCGGCGACGCCGACACGGCGCGGCGCGACGCCGCCGAGGCCACGCGTCTGGTGGGCAAGCTGCGAGACGAGGCCTCCGGGGCCCCGACCGTCGCCCAGCCACCGACCGTGGTCACCGCCACGCCCGCACCGCCCGCGCCCACGGCTTCGCCGGCCGTGGTGAGGCCGCAGCCCGCACCTCCGGGGGCCCCCGGAGGAACCGGGGTGATCGAGGCCTACCGGTCCGCTTACGCGGCCTGGCGCAACGACGACACCGAGGCCTGCATTGACCAGTTCCGTCAGTTCTTGCAGACTAACGCGTCCTCGCCATTCGCGGACGACGCGGCGTTCTGGATGGCGGACTGCTACTTCAAGCAGGGAGACTACAAGACGGCGATTCTGCGGTTCGACGACGTGGTCTCG
>Ga0114931_10008923_pt1 | contig 12067 bp, 13 predicted proteins | sample 2SBtaG_FD_89579 | JGI IMG/M metagenome (GOLD analysis project Ga0114931, IMG submission 89579) | Deep subsurface microbial communities from Kolumbo volcano to uncover new lineages of life (NeLLi) - 2SBTROV14_V59a metaG | ecosystem: Environmental > Aquatic > Marine > Volcanic | place: Kolumbo...
CGCCCGATGCCGCGTTCGAGGACGGCGAGACCCTGGTGTTCGACGACCTCGCGCTCGACGTCTTCCATACGCCGGGGCATTCGCCGGGTGGCGTCGTGCTCCTCGGTGGCCCGGGGGCCTTCGTGGGCGATTGCGTTTTCGCGGGTTCGATCGGTCGCACCGACCTCCCCGGTGGAGACACCGACACGCTCCTGAACGCGATCCTCACGCGTATCCTTTCGCTTCCAGCGGACACGCGGCTGTTTCCGGGGCACGGCGCCGAAACCTCGGTCGGACACGAAGCGGCTACGAATCCCTTTCTGGCGCCGCTGATGGGCGACCGCTCGCAGGCGTGAATGCGCTCGGGCGTCTGGCCGGGCTCCTGGAGGCCGTCGAGGGCGCGGAACACATCCTCGTCCTTACTCACGACAACCCCGATCCGGATGCGCTCGCGTCGGCCGCGGGGTTGGCCGTTCTCTTCGAGCACGAGACCGGCGCGAAGGTGCGGGCGGCATTCGGCGGGATTGTCGGACGAGCACAGAACCGCGCCCTGATCCATGAAATGGAGCGGGACTTCGAACGGATCGAAGATCTCGTCGTCCCCGCGGGATCGGTCCTGGCGATGGTCGACACGCAACCACGGGCCGGAAACAACTCCCTCCCGGAGGGTCGCATCGTGTCCGCGGTGATCGACCACCACCCGGCCCGGTCGGACACCGCCGTGCAGTTCACCGATGTTCGCCCGGAGTTCGGAGCGTGTGCGTCAATGGTGCTCGAGTACCTGCGAGCGGCCGACCTCGAGATCGAGCCGTGGCTGGCGACGGCCCTCTTCGTCGCCATCCAGGCGGAGACGCTCGATCTCTCGCGCGAGGCGGCTCCCGAAGACGTCGATGCGAGCACGTACCTTTACGGGCGGACCCAGCCGGCGAGCATCTCCAGGATCCGCCAGGCCCGGGTCCCCCCGAGCTACTTCCGCTCCCTGCACGAAGGATTGGCGGCGGCGCGCTGCTATGGGCGGGCGGTGGCGATCCCGCTCGGTGCGCTCCCGTATCCCGATCTCGTCGCGGAGATCGCCGACCTGCTGCTCCAGATGCAGGGGGTCGACTGGACGATCGCTATCGGCCGTTACAGGGACCGCCTGCTCGTATCGGTGCGTGCCCGTAGCGTCGATGCGCACGCCGGCGCCCTGGTGCGCGGAGCGGTGGGCGACCGCGGATCGGCGGGCGGGCACGGGACGTTCGGAGGTGGGCAGATCGATCTGGGAACGCGAACCCCTGAAGAGGTCGAGGCCCTGCGGGAGGAGATCCTCGACGCGATGCTGGTCGCGCTCGACCTGGACCCGGGGGAGGTCGAGCCGTTGGTCCCGGCTACCCCGGACCCTCTTCCATGAATCGGGTGGGGCTCACCGGGACCGTCGCGTCGGGGAAGAGCACCGTGGGAGACCTGTTCGAGCGCTGGGGCGCGCGGCGCATGGATGCCGACGTGCTGGCGCGGCGGGCCGTCGCGCCCGGTTCCGATGCGCTGCGCCGAATACGGGAGACCTGGGGCGATGGCGTGGTCTCGGCCGACGGATCGCTCGACCGGGCCGCGCTCCGCCGCCAGGTCTTCGCCGATCAGGACGCTCGGGCGCGGCTCGAGGGCATCGTTCATCGGGAGGTGCGGCGCCTCCGTGCCGAATGGAGGGCCGAGATGGAGAAGGTCGGAGCCCTCCTGCTCGTGGAGGAAATCCCGCTCCTCTATGAGACGGGTCTCGAAGACGACTACGACGCGATCGTCGTCGTCGACGCGCCGGCCGAGCTGCGCGCGGCGCGAGCCAGGACGAGCCGAGGTTGGTCCTTGGAGGAATTCCAGGCGATAGACGCGAGTCAGATGGCCCCGGAGCGAAAACGGGCGCGCGCCGATTACCTGATCGTTAACGACGGGGATCGTGAAGCCCTCGAACGGAGAGCCCGCGACGTGTGGTGTTCACTGTGCGGGATTGACTGCGTCGACGGCTCCGCCTAGGCTCCGCTGGATGATCACAACGCTCATGATCTTATCCGCCCTCTTGTTGGCCCTCACGATGGCTTTCGCCATTGGCTTGAAGGCAGGGGTGCGCCGCCGCCGCCGCACGAGCTTGCGCGTGCAGTCCGACCGCCGCCCGATCGTCCTCTGAGCGTTTTCCCGATTCCCAACGCCAGGCGCGAAGCCCTCGAGACGATTCGCGCTCGACTCGGGGCGGCCCGCCGCGTCGTACTCACGACGCATATCAATCCAGACGGCGACGGCGTGGGCAGCATGGCCGCGCTCGCCTCTCGCCTGCGGGAAGGCGGAACGGAAGTCACGGTCGTGACTCCCAGTCGGACGCCACGCACCCTCGCGTTCGCCTTCGGCGACCTCCCGGTGTTCGAGGCTCGAGATCCCGCTGCCCACGACCCGATCCGCGCCGCCGACCTCCTCGTGATCCTCGACACCGCGGAGCCGCACCGTCTGGGCGGACTCGCCGAACACCTTCATAGGTGCGACGGGGTCGTGATCGACCACCACCCCCCGGTGGGTGCCCCTCTCGTCGAGCCCGCGCTGCGTGATCCGACCGCATGTTCGACGGGAGAGTTGATCTTCGACCTCCTCGGGCTGGAGGGAGATCGTCTCTCGGCGCTCGAAGCTCAAGGGCTCTATATCGCGATCGTGACCGACACCGGCTCCTTTCAGTTCTCCAACACGACGACTCGCACACACCAGATCGCGGCGCGACTGGTGGAGGCGGGGGTCGATCCGGAGGCGATGTATCGACGCCTCTATGCGGTGTATACCCGTGGAGGGCTGGCGTTGATTCAGCGCGCGCTCCAACGCCTGGAGGTCGATCCCCTTTCGCCGATCGCGTGGGTGGCGGTCGATCACGGGGTCTTGAAAGAAGCGGGTGCCAGGGGCGAGGACATGGAGGGCCTGGTCGAGTATCCACGTCGACTCGAGGGGATGGAAGTCGGCCTGTTCTTCCGCGCGCTGTCGTCGACTCGCACCAAGGTCTCCCTTCGCTCCAACGGCGATGTGGACGTCTCGTCCATCGCTCAGGAGCTGGGCGGCGGCGGACACGCCAAGGCCTCTGGCGTCGTGCTCGAGCTCGAACTCGAGGAGGCCATCCGGGTGGTCGTCGACAAGGTCAGACCCGCGGCCCTGGAGGCGTGCGGGCGAGAGTAAACCCGGCCGGCATTTGCCGCGTGCCACCGGCGTTGTATGTTTTGGCGACAGCGAGTGCAGCGTCTGGAGCCGTGAGTCGGTGGCTCACGGGTGGGGGACACGGTGTCGGGGAGGTGTGATGGACGCGCAGGTGACCGGGCCGGGGATCGAAGCTGACGTACTCGCCACCCGATTGAACGACATGGAGCGACGCGTTCCGGTGCCGGAAATCGCCGACGTGTGGCTCTTCCCACCCCTGCCCGATGTCATGAGTTCTTCGGAGTTCGTCCTCTTCACGCGCATCCTCGATCGAGGTATGCGGGCACTGTTCAGCGCCCGTATGGTCCCCGCGAACGGGCGCCCATCGCATCAGGTCATCGTCGAGTACGGGAGCGCACCCGCAGATCGTCTCCCGGGCCTCGTTGCCGCCCTGCAGCGCCGTCTGGGCCAGACGACCTTCGCCCGGCACATCTGCATCGACGGGGAACCCGCGCGCTGGGAGTCGCTTCTGGAGGAGGCGCGAGGTGCGGCTCCTCCGGATTGATCGAGCTTGCCGCGTGGGTTAGACTCGCTCCGAGTCTCGCTCTTGTGCCCACGTTTTCCGAGCGGTCGACATCGTGAGTAGCGACGGTCCCATTCCATATCGCGTCTCCCCTCAGCGTCTTCGCGAGGCCCTGGAGTCACAGGGGCATCGCTTCACCACGCAACGCGCCGCGGTGTATGAGGCGCTCTCCGGAGCGACGCGTCATCCGACGGCCGATGAAGTCTTCATCTCCGTTCGGGGGGAGGTCCCGGACATCAGTCTGGCGACGGTATACAAGGCCCTCGAAGCCTTCGTGAGCTGCGGGATGGCCCGCAAGCTGGCTCTGGGCTCCGGCCCCGCCCGGTACGACAGTCGCACGGACGACCTCGAGCACATCAGGTGCCTCTCGTGCGGACGCGTGCACGATATCGAGGGACTGGGGCCGTCGGACTGGATGAAGGGGCTGGCTGATCTGACCCGCTTCGATGTGGTCGGTTATCGCCTCGAGCTCGAAGGCTACTGCCCGGAGTGCGTCCACTGACGGAGTGCCCGCCGTGGTGACCTCACGGACGCTCCCGAAGCCGCTCGCGGCGCATCCCTGGTCACTCGCGGCGAACTTCATGGGGCTCGAGTCGGGGCGCTGCGAGTGGGATTCCTCCGGGGCCGTCGTGCTTCCGGTCCCCTATCACGCCACGACGAGTTGGGGGGCCGGGACCCGTGAGGGACCCGCAGCGATTCTCGAGGCGTCGCGCTACATCGAGCACTACGATGAAGAGCTGGATCGCGAGCCCGTGGATGTCGGAATCTGCACGTTACCGGCGGTCGAGATGTCGCTGGCCGGGCCCGAGGTGGCCATCTCCGGGCTTTCGGCTCTGTACGCAGACCTGCTCGAGACGGCGGGCGACCGCTTCGTCGTCGGGCTCGGGGGTGAACATTCGATCTCGAGCGCCCCGGCCACCGCATGGGTCGATCGCCTCGGTGACGACGTGTCGATCCTCCAGTTCGACGCCCACTCCGATCTGAGGTCCACGTACCATGGAACGCCGTGGAACCACGCGTGTGTCATGCGTCGCATTCTCGAGCGGACCGACCGCATCGTGGCGGTCGGCATCCGGGCGCTCACGGCCGAGGAGCGAAGGGTGATCCGCAAGGCGGGCATCCCGACGATCTTCGCTCACGAGATGCGGTCCGATGGTTGGGTGGAGCGGATACTCAGCGCGTTGGAGCCCAACGTGTACGTCACCTTCGATGTCGATTTCTTCGATCCCGCCCTGATGCCGGCTACGGGGACGCCCGAGCCCGGCGGGGGCGACTGGTGGCAGGCGCTGGACCTTCTCCGGGAGGTGTTCCGCACGCGCCGTGTCGTCGGGGCCGACGTGGTCGAACTCGCGCCACGCCGTGGCGAGGAGGCATCGGCATTTACGGCGGCCAAGCTCGTCTACAAGATGATCGGCTTGTGGACGGAGTATCGCGACGGCTGACAGCCCGCCGCCGCCCGAGATCTTCCTTCGCTACGCGCCAGCCCCCGCGGTGAACGCCGGCCCCGGCGCCGCGAGCTCCTCGGCGAGAAGCTGCCGCTCGAGCAGGCCCGCATACCTCCCCCCCGCCCGGATGAGATCGTCGTGCACGCCACGTTCCACGACGCGGCCACCATCCAGCACGAGAATCAGATCTGCGTCACGCACGGCGGACACGCGGTGGGAGATAATGATCGACGTCCGACCCTCCAGATAGGCGCGCAGCCTGGCGAGAATCTCCGTCTCCGTCTCGGCGTCCACAGCCGAGAGCGCGTCGTCGAGTATGAGAATGGGGGCATCGCGGTACACGGCTCGGGCCAGCGTAGCGCGTTGCTTCTGTCCCCCCGACAGGTTGATCCCGCGCTCTCCGAGTCGCGTGTCGAGGCCCTGGGGCAGCACGCCGAGTGTCTGGCGCAATCGGGCGATGTCGATGGCACGCCCCAGGCCTTCGGAGATCTCGCCCGCTTCCTCGTCACGATCGTAGCGGAGCTCGATGTTCCTGCGCAGTCGCATGCTGAACAGGAACGGCTCCTGCGGCACGAACGCGATCGAGCCCCGCAGGGCTTCCAGGCGAAGGGTTCTGACGTCGATTCCATCGATGCGGACAACGCCGGCGGAGGGGTCGTAAAGCCTGGGGATGAGTCGGGCCAGCGTGCTCTTGCCGCTCGCCGTCGCGCCCACGATGGCGACCGTCTGCCCGGGCTCGATCCGGAAGGACACGTCCTCCAGGACAGGGGTTCGGGTCCCCGGATACCGGAACGTGACTTCGTCGAACTCGATCTGCCCGCGGACGTGGCCCAAAGGTACCGGAGATGACGGGTCGGAGATCGTGGGCTCGAGCTGGAAGAGTTCGTTCAGCCGACCCATCGACGCCGCCCCTCGCTGGAAGAGGTTGGTCACCCACCCCAGCGCGATCATTGGCCACATCAGCTGTGTGAGGTAGAAAGAGAAGGCCACGAAATCGCCCAACGTGATCGCCCCGCGGATTACCTGCCTTCCCCCGAACAGAAGCACCACGACTGCCCCCACTCCCGTCAGGAGGATCAAGCTCGGGTGAAAGGCTCCCCAGACCCGAGCGAGCGCCAGATTACGGTTCCTGTACTCTTTGTTGAGGGAGCGGAACTGAAGCGCCTGGGACTCCTCGCGTGCGTACGCTTTCACGATTCGAACGCCTGCGAGATTCTCCTGGGCGAAGCTCGAGAGCTCGAAAACTGTGCCTGAATTCGCTCGAATCGCCTGTGAATCCGCGTGCCGAAAGCGAAGACCGTGGGTGGAAGCAGAAGCATGGGGATCATCGCCAGCAGCGTGAGCCCGGGATCGATGAACACCATGAGGCCGAGGGCGAGCGCGGCGACCGTGATCGTGTTGACCGTGTACATGATCGCGGGTCCCGCTACCATCCGGACCGCCTGCACATCATTGGTAGCGCGGCTCATCAGATCCCCCGTGCGCCATCGGTCGAAAAAGGACGGCGGGAGCCGCATGAGATGCTCGAAGAGTGCGTTACGGATGTCGGTCTCCATGCGCCGGCTGATCCCGTTGAGCAATTCCCGCATCGCGTATCGTGCGATACCGGCGAGGAGCGCGAGGGCGACGATCAGCAGGGCGTATCGTGCGATGACGGACGAGCGGGGATCCGTCGCCAACGCATCGATCGCCATCTTCAATACGTAGGGGCCCGAGACGGTGAAGGCGTTGCCCACGATGACGAGCAGCAATCCCAACGCCACGCCCCTCCGATAGGGGCGGAAGTAGGGGAGAAGGGTCCGAAGCGCTTTCATGGGTGTCGATCGCTCCAGCGGGATCGGGGTGGCGTCGTCTCACGAAGTCCCGCACACTGCGCGCGGAGGGGGTGACGATGGAACCGCGTCCGCCGTCTCAGGTATGCGTCTCGTGAGGGGCGGTCGTACCGCCGGGTGGCAAACGTATGCCGCCAGCGTCGGGCGTTCAACGGAAGCGAAAAGGACAGGGGAGGCGGGTCATGGGGAGGGCAAAGAGAGGGAGCAGGAAGGCGGACGCGACGATGACGGCCGTGATCTGGGTGGCGCTCGCCTCGGCGCTGGCGGGATGTGGAGGCGACGTGGTCCCGGACGATCAGGCGTCGGTGGATCGCGAGCTCGATCTGGCTCTCACCTCTGAGGCCGACCCCCAGCTCGCCGACGAGCCCGGGGACGTGACGCCCGAGGCAGGTGAGACGCCGGCCCCTGCGCCCCCGCCTCGCCGGGAGCCGACTCCTCCTCCTCCTCCTCCTCCCGCACCACGGCCGTCGGCCCCCGAGCCCGTGGCCCCGCAACCGGCCTCCGAGCCGCCGCGACTCAAGATGGTGTCGATCACGGCCGCCGCCGGTTCCGAAATGGAAGCGGAGTTGTTACAGGAACTCAGCACGAAAAACAACCGACCCGGGGACCGCTTCACGCTGCGAGTTACGCGGCCTCTGCTCGACAACAACCGGGTGGTCGTCCAGCGGAACGCGCGGATTCGCGGGGAAGTGACCGCCGTTCAACGATCGGAGGGAAGGGGGCAGGAGGCCGTCATCAAGGTGAGCCTGATCGACATCACTTTCCTTGGCGAGACCTGGCCACTCGCGGCGACGGTCGTTGAAGCGAACCCGACGACAAAGGGCACGTTTTCGAAGGGAGACAAGGCCGCGAGGGTCGGGGCGGGAGCCGTCGCCGGAGCCATTCTCGGCCGCGTGCTCGGCGGGAACTCGAAGGGCACGGTGATCGGTGCGGCAGTCGGTGCGGCCGCAGGAACGGCGATCACCCTCTCCACCGAAGATGTGGACGCGGTTCTCCCGGAAGGATCCCTATTCCGGCTGCGCCTCGACGAACCGCTCACGGTCACCTACCCGGATTCGGGGGATTAGGCGAGACGCCGCGCGGGGAGCTACCGTTTCTTTCCCTGGATCGCTCCCAGTGTGGCGACGAGCAGTCCGGATCCCATGACCGTCCACACGAGGGGGAAGTCCGTCCCGCCTACCGAGAGCGAGTACCCGCGAGGCAAAGTCAGGGCGGAGGCGAGCCACATCCCGAACACGCCGCCAATGACCCCGATCCCCGTGCTGACGACGAATCCGCCGCTGGAGTACCCGGTCAGGCCCTGAACGAGCACGCTGCATACGATGGCGACGCCGAGTAGAAAGCCGAGTGCCTCGATTGACACGTGCTCCTCCTGGACAGAGACTCGGGCGGCTTTGGGCGTCTCGGTGCCTGTCGTGCTTCCCACCCGCTAGCTTGGCTCTGACGAACATCGTCGGAACCGGAAGAGCGCCACATGTACAGAATCTACCCGACGTGCGAAACAGACGGCAACGTGGGGCGCCAGGCGGCCCGCGGCGAAAGGTGACGGACCCCGCGGATTGGGGCCGCCGGCCCACCGAGGCCCGCAACCCGCGCACGGAGTCGATCGACCGGGCGGACGCCCGAACCATCGTCGACCTCATCCAGGCGGAGGATCGTGCCGTCGGGTTCGCGGTCGCGTCGCAGGCGGAGTCGATCGCCCGGGTGATCGATGACGTGGCGGAGAGATTCCGGCGGAACGGCCGCCTGATCTATGTGGGGGCCGGTACGTCGGGTCGGTTGGGTGTACTGGACGCATCCGAATGTCCCCCGACGTTCGGTACGGATCCGGATCTCGTGCGTGGCGTTATCGCGGGGGGGCTCGACGCGCTCGTTTCGAGCAGTGAGGGGGCCGAGGATGACTCCCGGGCAGGTGCGGAGGCGATCGCGGCGCTGAGCATCGCTTCGCCGGATCTGGTCCTGGGAATCGCGACGTCCGGGACCACCCCCTTCGTGCATGGTGCGCTCGAGGAAGCGAGGCGTCGGGGTGCCGGGGTCGTGTTCCTCTCGTGCAACGAGCCCCCCCCGTCCATCGCGGCTCTGGGAGCTCGAATGATCACGCCTCTCGTAGGGCCGGAGGTGGTGGCGGGATCCACGCGGTTGAAGGCCGGCACCGCCACGAAACTGGTGCTCAACACGATTTCTACGGGCGCCATGATCCGGTCGGGCCGCGTGTACCGAAACCTGATGGTCGACCTCCGGGCGCGGTCGTCGAAGCTGGTCGATCGGGGGATCCGGATCGTGATGTGCGTGTGCGGGCTGGAGGCGGAGCCCGCTCGCCGGTTACTCCTGTCGGCGGGTGGGGCGGTGAAGACCGCCATCGCCATGAACCGCCTCGGGGTGACGCGGGCCCGTGCGGAACGGTGCCTCGACGCTGTGGATGGGTTCCTGCATACCGCGATCGATCGCTTCGCGGGTGGGCGAGCGCCCCTGTTCGAATGCTATCCGGCTACACCGGGCACCCCCGACTGGCCCGGCCTCCTGGCTGACCTCGCCGCGGCACCGGAGCGCCTGGCTCGAGCACGTGTCGCTGGCGCCGAGATCGATGCCCGGGGGGACCGGGTGCCGGCGAATCCGGCGGGCTGGAAGCCGGCCGCTCACGCCGCCCACCTGCTGGCGCTGGAGCGGGGCATGGTTCAACCGCATGTTATCCGGCTCCTCGCCGAGGACGAGCCGGTTCTCGAAACGTGGAAGCCCTCCCCGACACCGCCGGGATGGGACGGCGCGTTCGAGGACGTGTGGGGAAGTTTCGCCGCCGCCAGGTCGAAGACCCTCGAGAGCCTTCCGGCCGGCCCCGACGCCCCGGGGCGAAAGGGGCGGATGGGTGAGGAAACCCCGAACCTGTATCAGTTCCTGCGCGGGATCCGCAGCCACGATGCCGCCCACGCCCTCCGGATCGAGGAACGCGTGCACCCGGCGCTACTCGTCCCGCAGGAGTCGGGAGAAATATGAGCATCTACCTGGGATTGATGTCGGGCACTTCACTGGATGGGGTCGACGTGGCCGCCGTGTCGTTCGAGGGTGACGAGGAGCGTCCGCGGGCCGTCGAACCGCTGATGTTTCGGAGCTCGCCGTACGACCCGTCGTTTCGTGACCGAATTCGAAGGGCCATCGCCGAGGGGCCGGCGTCATCCCTGTGCGACCTCGATTTCGACCTCGGACGCGTCTTCGGGGCCGCGGCACTGGAGACCTTGGCGGCTGCGGGACTCGCACCCTCCGGGGTGCGAGCCCTCGGCAGTCATGGGCAGACCATCTGGCACCAGCCGCCCGAGCCGGCTCGACCCGGCTCGACCCTTCAGCTCGGCAACCCGTCCGTCATCGCCGAGATGACGGGGATCGAGGTCGTCTCGAACTTTCGCGATCGAGACGTCGCTGCCGGAGGGCAGGGGGCTCCGCTCACCGCATACACCGATGCGATCCTGTTCGCGGGTACCGAGGATCGGGTGATCCAGAACATCGGCGGCATGGCGAATCTGACCGCCTTGCCGGCGCGCGGAAGCGATCGTTCGCCTGTTGCTTTCGACACGGGTCCGGGAGTGGCGCTGATCGATGGCGCCGTGCGACGGCTTACGGCGGGGGCGATGGACTACGATGTCGATGGGCGGCTCGCGGCAAGTGGCCGGGTCCACGCGGGCGCGCTCGAGGATTGGATGTCGGATCCGTATTTTGCTGTACCGCCTCCGAAGTCCACGGGTCGGGAGTATTTTTCGGAGACGCGGCTTGCCCACTGGCTCGACGATCACGGGAGCCTGCCGGCGGCCGACCTCGTGGCGACCCTCACCGAATTCACCGCTCGAACGATCGCCGAGAGCTTCCGCTGGCTGACCCTTGATCCGACCTCGTGCTTCTTGTGCGGGGGCGGCGCCCGCAACCCGACCCTCGTCGATCGCCTGGCCACGCTTGTGTCTCCTCTTCCCCTCGGCGATTTGGCGGCACTGGGTGTCGATCCCGATGCCCGTGAAGCCATCGCCTTCGCGCTGCTGGCCAGACAGCACACGCTGGGCATTTCGGCGAATGCGCTCTGGGCCACGGGCGCTTCCGGCCTGCGCGTCCTCGGCAGTCGCGTCCGAGCATGAACGCACCGTCTCCGGCCGGGATCGTCCTCACCGCGTTACGTCTGGATCGGTGGGGGGCGGGGCAGGTCGACAGGCATATCGACGAGGGGATCTCCGCCGGCGTCGGCGGATTCGTCGTGTTCGGAGGATCGGCCGAACACGTATCGCGGTTGACGGAACGCATCCGCGCCGATGCGGGCCGTGATCTGTGGATCGCGGCCGACCTGGAGCGTGGGGCGGGGCAGCAATTCCGCGGGCTCACCGAGCTTCCTCCCCCCGCCGCGCTCGCTCGCCACCCCGATACCGAGGCGGCGGTAGATCGCGCGGCCCGATGCATGGCCCGCGAGGCCCGGGGAGTCGGCGTGAACTGGGCCTTCGCGCCAGTGCTGGACCTGGATGTGGAGCCGGACAATCCGATCGTTGCCACCCGAAGCTTTGGCGCGGACCCCGAACTCGTGTCCCGGTTGGGAGCCGTGTGGATTGCCGCGTGCCAGGAGGAAGGGGTGTTGGCCTGCGCGAAGCATTTTCCCGGGCACGGCCGGACGAGGGGCGACTCGCACATCGAATTGCCGGTCGTCGAGGCGACGGCCGCGGATCTCGACCAGGATCTGCGGCCGTTTCGATCGGTCGCACGCCACGTCGGCTCGATGATGGTCGCCCATGTCTCGGTTCCCAGCCTCGGAGCCCCTGGCGCGGCGACCGTCTCGCGAGCCGTGGTGACGGGTTTGCTGCGCGACCGCCTCGACTTCGGAGGCCTCGTCGCGACCGACGCGATGATCATGGCCGGGGCGGGTTCCGACGATGCGACGGCCGCGGTCGATGCGCTTGCGGCGGGGTGCGATGTCATCGTCTATCCGAGCGACGTCAGCGGAACCGTCGAGGCGTTGAGAACCGGGGGTCGAAGCGACCCGGGACTGGCGGCTCGCCTCTAGCGGGCGCTCGCCGCGAGCGCGATGGCGCTTGCCCGGTATCCGGGGAACCGTGGGGGAGGCCGCGGCC
>Ga0114931_10008924_pt1 | contig 12066 bp, 10 predicted proteins | sample 2SBtaG_FD_89579 | JGI IMG/M metagenome (GOLD analysis project Ga0114931, IMG submission 89579) | Deep subsurface microbial communities from Kolumbo volcano to uncover new lineages of life (NeLLi) - 2SBTROV14_V59a metaG | ecosystem: Environmental > Aquatic > Marine > Volcanic | place: Kolumbo...
CTGACCGCGCGCGAGGAGCGGGTCTTGCGCATGCGCTTCGGCATCGGCATGAACACCGACCATACGCTCGAGGAGGTCGGCCAGCAGTTCTCGGTGACCCGCGAGCGCATCCGCCAGATCGAGGCCAAGGCGCTGCGCAAGCTCAAGCACCCGAGCCGCTCGCGCAAGCTCCGCAGCTTCCTCGACTTCTGACCCGGGCGCCCGCCGGCCCTGACCGGGCTTGAACGGGTGTGAGACCGGCACATCCCCCTTTGCGCGGCGACCAGGCGCCTCCCACCACCGACGGCACCCCCTCCCCCCTTGCGGGGGAGGGCCGGGGTGGGGGGTATCAAAGGTTTTCCGAATCAGAGGATTGGGGTGATCCTCTTGACGGGCGTCCACCCTCTCCCTGCCCCCCCGTTGCGGGGGAGGGTCTTCTCTATTCTCGCTGCCACCGGTGCCCTTGCGGACGGGCGAGGCGACCCGCGCCGTTGGTCGGCGACGGGGCGTCTCCCATGTCATGAGCCTGGACACCGCTTGACCGGGGGCGAGCAGGCGTTAGCCTGCGCCCGGGCCCGTAGTTCAGCGGTCAGAACCCGCCGCTCATAACGGCGTTGTCGCAGGTTCGAATCCTGCCGGGCCCACCAAGTTCGGCCCGTTGGCCCGACCGGGTCGGCGAGCCTTCCTTGTCGCCCCGAGCGTGTCGTGGCGCCCCGCTCACGGCGTGAGGCGGGCAAGCGCGAGATGGGGCGGCACGCCGTCGTCGGAGACCCGATGACAGGCCACGAAGTGGCCGTCCTCGATCGCCCGCAGGGCCGGGACCTCGTGGCGGCAGCGCGCCTCGGCGAAGGCGCAACGGGTGTGGAAGCGGCAGCCCGGCGGTGGGTCGAGCGGGCTGGGAGGATCGCCTTCGAGCTTGATCCGCCCGCCACGGCTCGCACCGGCGACCGAGGGAACGGCCGAAAGGAGGGCGACGGTGTAGGGATGGAGCGGCCGGGTGAACAGGGTCGTCCGGTCGCCCTTCTCGACGATGGTGCCGAGGTACATCACGGCGATCTCGTCGCAGACGTACTGAACCACGCCGAGGTCGTGCGAGATGAACAGATAGGTGAGCCCGAACTCGCGCTGCAGGCGGAGCAGGAGGTTGAGGATCTGGGCCTGGATCGAGACGTCGAGCGCCGAGACCGGCTCGTCGCAGATGATCAGGTCGGGTTGGGTCGAGAGTGCCCGGGCGATCCCGATCCGCTGGCGCTGCCCGCCCGAGAACTGGTGCGGGAAAAGCCCCCTCTGCTCGGGCCGCAGGCCGACCGCGGCGAACAGCTCGGCGACCCGCTCACGGCGCTCGGACGGGCTGCCGATGGCCATCAGATCGAGCGGTTCGCGGACGATCGCCTCGGCCCGGCGCCGCGGATCGAGCGATGAGTAAGGGTCTTGGAAGACGATCTGAAACCGCCGTCGGACGCGGCGCAGGGCCTCACCCTCGAGCGCGGTCACGTCGGTCCCGTCGAGCGCGATCGAACCCGAGCGCACCGGGACCAGCCGCATGATGGCGAGCGCCGTGGTCGATTTGCCCGAGCCGCTCTCCCCGACCAGCCCATAGGTCGAGCCGGGCTTGACCGCGAACGACACCCCATCGACCGCGTGAACCGTCGCCGCCTTGGCGAACAATCCGGCCTTGCGGGCGCTGAAATAGACCCGCAGATCCGAGACCTCGAGGAGCGGGTTGGCGGATCGGGGCGCCGGAGTCATCGCCCGGCCTCGCGGGCGGCCACCCAGCACGCGGCCTGATGTGCCGAGCCGAAACGGCTGAGCCCGGGCATCGCCTCGCCGCACCGGGCCTCGGCCCGCGAGCACCGGGGCGCGAACGGACAGCCCTCGCCGACCTCGGCGAGCGACGGCACCATGCCCGGAATCTCCACCAGCGGCGGCCGCTCGGGACCGGGCTCGGCCTCGAGGTGCGGAACGCAGGCGATCAGGCCCTGGGTGTAGGGATGAACGGCGGCGTCCAGGATCTCGCGGGTCCGTCCTTCTTCGAGCTTGCGCCCGGCGTACATGACGAGAATGCGATCGGCCATCTCGGCGACCACGCCCATGTCGTGGGTGATGAGAATGATCGCGGTGCCCGTGCGCTGCTGGAGCTCGCGCAAGAGGTCGAGCACCTGGGCCTGCACGGTCACGTCGAGGGCGGTGGTGGGCTCGTCGCAGATCAGGAGCGCCGGCTCGCAGACCAGCGCCATGGCGATCATGACCCGCTGGCGCATCCCCCCCGACAACTGATGCGGGTACTCGCGGACCCGGCGCTCAGGCGCCGGGATTCCCACCGCCCGCAGCATCTCGATCGCGCGCGTGAGCGCCCGGCGGTCGTCGAGCCCGGCATGCAAGCGCACGGTCTCGGCGATCTGCTCGCCGACCGTGAACACCGGGTTGAGCGAGCTCATGGGCTCTTGAAAGACCATCGAGACGACGTTGCCGCGGAGCGCCCGGACCCGCTCCTCGTCGAGGGTCAGGATGTCGTCGCCGAGAATCCGGATCGCGCCCTCGGCGATGCGCCCGGGGGGCGACGGCACCAGGCGCAGGATCGCCAGCGCGGTCATGCTCTTTCCGCACCCCGATTCGCCCACGATGCCGAGGGTCTCGCCCGCGCCGAGCGAGAAGCTCAGGCCACCGATGACGGGGACGATCCCGCCCCGGGTCTTGAACTCGACCCGCAGGTTCTCGACCTCGAGGACGTCGCCGCCGGCCATCAGCGCTCGCGGAGCTTGGGGTTGAGCGCATCGTTGAGGCCGTCGCCGATCAGGCTGATCGCGAGGACGGTGACGAAGATGGCGACCCCCGGCAGGGTGACGATCCACCAGGCGGTGAAGATCTGGTCGCGCCCGTCGCCGATGATGAGGCCCCAGCTCATGACGTTGGGGTCACTCAGGCCGAGGAAGCTCAGGCCGGCCTCGAACAGGATGGCGGTGGCGATGTTCAGCGTCGCCGCGATCACCAGGGGCGGCAGCGCGTTGGGCAGGATCACCCCCCAGATCAGGGTCCGGTCGAAGGCGCCCGACGCCCGCGAGGCGAGCACGAACTCTTGATTCTTGAGGCGCAGGAACTCGGCTCGGGTCAGCCGCGCGACGTTCGGCCAACTGACGATGCCGATGGCGAAGGCGACCGTCACCAGGGTCGGCGAGAAGAGCGCGACGAAGACCATCGCGAACAACAGCGGCGGCAGGACCTGGAAGAACTCGGTCACCCGCGCGAGGGTGCCATCGACCCAGCCCGCATGAAAGCCGGCGAGCGCGCCGACGACGATGCCGATGGCACAGGTGAGGAAGGCCGCGGCGCCGCCGACCGCGAGCGTGGCCCGGCCGCCGTTGATGATGCCGGCGAGGATGTCGCGGCCCAGTTGATCGGTTCCGAGCAAGGGGCCGTCCCGGTTCCCGGCGGGGTGAAGGGCATCCAGACGATGTCGAACGGATCGACCGGGTAAGCCAAGGGGCCGATCGCGATCACCGCCATGACGACGACCAGCAGCACCGCGCCGGCGATGCCCGATGGGCTGCGCGCGAACATGCGCAGCATTTCGCCGAACGCGCTCTCGACCGGCAAGCTTTCGCCCGGGGCCTCGGCCATGGCCGCTATTCGCTCAGCCGGATGCGCGGATCGACCAGCCGGTAGCACAGGTCGGTCAACAGGTTGGCCACCACGACGATGAGCGCCGAGAAGAAGAGGATGCCGAGCACGGTGGGGTAATCGCGGCTGACGATGGCGTCGAACGCGAGGCGCCCCAAGCCGGGCCAGTTGAACACCGTCTCGACCAGGATCGCGCCGGCGAAGAGCTGCGAGAACTGCAAGCCGGCCATCGTGATGACCGGAAGCACGGCGTTGCGCAGCGCGTGCTTATAGACCACCAGGGTCTCGCTCAGCCCCTTGGCCCGGGCGGTTCGGACGTAATCGGAGGCCAGCGTCTCGAGCATGCTGCCGCGGGCCAGCCGGCTGTACTGGCCGAGATAGATGAACGCCAGGGTGAAGACCGGGAGAACGAGGTGATGGGCGACGTCGACGGCGAAGCCGAACGCCCCCACCTGCTTGGCCGCGTCGTACATGCCGGCGGTCGGAAAGAGCGGCAGCACCGAGGCGAAGAGCACCAGGAGCATGATCCCGAGCCAGAACACCGGCACCGAGTAGCCGCCCACCGAGATCAGCGTCACGAGATGGCTCAACGGGCTGTTGGGGCGGCGCGCCGAGATCACCCCGATGACGGTGCCGAAGACCACCGATAGGATCAACGCGGTGATGACCAGCAAGAGGGTCGCCGGAACCCGCTGCCCGATGAGGGTCAGGACGGGTTGGTTGTAAAAGAACGAATCGCCGAACTCGAGATGGGCAAAGTTGCCGAGGTAAATGAACAGTTGTTCGGGAAGGGGCTTGTCGAGACCGTATTGCGCCCGGATGTCGGCCAGGCCTTGCTGGGTTATGCCGCCCATCTCGCCGGCGATCACCTGGGCGATGTCCCCGGGCGCGAGGTGCAACAGCACGAAGTTCAGCACGATGACCGCGAGCAACAGGGCCAGGGCGTGGAGGACGCGCCGGGTTATGTAGACGACGAGCCGCATCGCTCCGTCTCAGCGTTCAGGCATCGGGAAAGAGCGGGCGACCGGGTCCGCAGAGACCGACCCGGCCGCCCGCGAGAACGACGCGAGCATGCCGTCTCGCGAGGAAGCCCGCTTACTCCGGCTGCTTCTTCCAGTAGGTCCTGTCCATCGGGGACAGGGCCCCCCAGATGCCGAGCGGAGGATTGCCAAGGTTGACGTTGTAGACCGTCCGCAGCGGGTCGACGTTGATATAGGCGATCGGCGCGTCATCGACGACGATCTTCTGGAACTCGGCGTAGAGTGCCTTGCGCTTGGCGAGGTTGGTCTCGCTACCCGCTTTCTCGAGAATCGCATCGACCTTGGGGTTGCAGTACTGCTGCGTGTTCGACCAGATCACGCCCTTGCGGATGTTGTCGCACACATAGGTGCGATGGACCCCGATGATGGGATCGCCCCAGTTGTAGACGTTGTCCATCGTCATCTCGAAGTCCCAGTTCGAGATTCGGTCGGCCCAGGCGCCGAAGTCGGCCGAGGCGCGGACCTTGACATCGATCCCGACCTTCTTGAGCTGCGGGCGAAGATACTCGGCGATCAGCTTTTGCTGCTCGTCGTAGCCGGGGAAGTAATCGACCGTGAGCTTGAAGCGCGTGCCGTCCGCCTTCTCCGGGTAGCCGGCCTGGTCGAGAAGGCGCTTGGCCTTGTCGAGGTCGAGGTCGTAGTGGTTGACGTCGGCGGTGTAGAACGGGCTTCCCGGCGCGATCGGCCCGGTCGCCGGCATCGTCCCGCCGCCGTGCAGCACGTTGATGATGAAGTTGCGGTCGATGGAATAGGCGATCGCCTGGCGCACCCGCTTGTCGTCGAGCAGCTTGTGCTTGGTGTTGAAGGCGAGCCAGTTGAGGGCGCCGACGGCCTCGTAACCTTTGTTGGTGGCGATCAGGTTCTTTTCCTTACCGAGCCGCTTCCAGTCGCGAATCGTGAGCGCCGTGACCGTGTCCATCTGATACTCGCCGTTCTTGAGGCCGATCACGTGGTTGCTGGTCTCGGGGACGATCTTCCAGACGATGCGGTCGAGATACGGCCGGCCCTTGATGAAGAAGTCGTCGTTGCGCTCGAGGATGATGTACTGGCCGGGCTTGAACTCCTTGAACTTGAAGGGCCCCGAGCCCACCGGGTTGACGTTGCGCGGATGGGTCTTCATGTCCTGGCCGTCATCGTAGATGTGCTTGGGAATGATCGGCGCCAGGGCGGGCGAGAGCGCCAGCAGAAGCGCCGGATGGGGCTTCGAAAGACGCAGCACCGCAGTGTGCGGATCGGGCGTATCCACCCGCTCGACCACCCCGAACTTGGTTTTGAAGGGATGGTACTTCTTGTTGACCATGATCGAGAAGGCGACGTCCTCCGAGGTGATCGGGACGCCGTCGTGGAAGCGCGCGTTCTCGACCAGGTGAAGGGTCAGCGCGAGCCCGTCGTCGGACCACTCCCAGCTCTTGGCCAGATAGGGCTTCGGCTTCCAGTCGTCGTCGAAGCGGATCGGGCTGGCGAAAATCTGGGTCCCCGGAATCCCGGTCGGGGTTCCGGACTGGACCGCCGGGTTGAAATGTCTCGGGTTGTCGGCGGTCACGATCACCAGCGTCCCGCCGCGTTTGGGTTGCTCGGCCGCCACCTAGGTCCCCGGTACGCCGATGGCCAGCGCCAGCGCCGTCGCGAGGATGCCTAGGATCGGTCTCTTCATCTCATCCCTCCCTGGTTGATCGTTCAAGGATAGGCGCATCGTCGCATATCGGCCAAGGGCTGTTATGGGTTGGCGCGACGGCGGCGTCGCGAGGTGCTTCGATGCCTCAGCGCTCGGCCCACGGCAGGGGGAACGCGGCGTCCCGATCCAACGGGTAGATCGGCCGGCGAAGCTTGCGGAAGGGAAAGAGAGCGTAGTCCGAGCTGCACACGCCCGGTCCCGCGACCAGCACGATGTGCCGGGCGATGGGCTCGAAGCCGGCCCGGAAGTGCTGGCGCGACTTGATGATGACATAGCGCTTGCGCGCCGGATCGACGCCGGCGTGGCTGAGGAAGCCGAGGTCGAAGGGCTCGCAGCGGTCCTCGCTGACCACCAGCTCCATGGCGCCGGTGTCGAGGACGGCGGTCCGCCCGATGCACACCGTCAGCCCGGTCATCATCGGGCCTTCGACCGTGAAGGTGCCGTCGCTGAGGCTGCGGACCACGCCGCTCAGTTCCAAGGGGTTGCCGCCGAGACCCAGCGCCGGCACGGCGACCTTGCCGCCGACGGCGAGCGTCAGCCGCGCGCCCACGCCGGCGGCGTACATCGCGGCGACCGCCTGGGGGTCGCAGATCGGGCCGGCGGCGATGTCGCTCAGCCCCTGGCGCAGGGCCTCGGCGATCACGGTCATGTCGTCCATGCTGCCGCCGGCGCCCGAGTTGTCGCCGTGATCGACGAGGAGGATCGGCCCGCCATCGAGGCCCTTGGCATCGGCGATCGACTTCGCGACCGGCTCGGCCTCGAAGACGAAGTCGGCGCGCCGCGCCCACGCCAGCCCGAGCACCTCGCGGAGCAGGCTTTGCCCCGCCGCCTCATCGTCGTCGGTGACCACCACGGCGCTGAGGCGGGAGTCGGCGATGTCGGCGAGCGGGAAGCCGCCGAGGATCGAGGCGGCGAGCACGCGGCCCTCGGCCTCGGCCGCGACCGCCCTGTTCATGACGTCCTTCATCGGCTGGGCGGCCGGGGTCTGGCGCAGCATGTGGGTCAGCATCGGCAGGGACGCCCAGGCCATGCGGGGGCGCGCCTCGCCCTTGAGCGCCCGCAAGAGGATGCGGCCCGCGCGCTCCCCGCTCTCGTACATGTCGACGTGGGGATAGGTGCGATAGGCGGTGATCACGCTCGCGTTCTCGACTATGGCGGCGCTGAGGTTGGCGTGGAAGTCGAGCGAGACCGCGATCGGGACCTCGGACGCGACCGAGCGGATGCGGCGCAAGAGCTCGCCCTCGCCGTCGTCGTGGCTCGCGGTCACCATGGCGCCGTGGAGGTCCAGCATGACGGCGTCGCAGCCGGCCGCGATCGCCTCGCAGATCCGCCCGGCGATGGCGTCGAAGGCGGCGTCGTCGACCGGCCCGCTGGGCTCGGCGAAGGCCGCGATCGGAACCACGATCTCCGCCCCCTCGCGCCGCGCCAGGTCGAGGAAGGCGGCCATCGCGAAGCCGGTCCCCGCATAGGCGGCGACGGCCTCGTCACCGGCGGGCGGGGCGCTGCCGCCGGTGGCCCCGGCGAAGGCGGCATAGGGGGTGGGGAGCGGCGAGAAGGTGTTGGTCTCGTGCTCCATCATGGCGACGACGAGTTTCATTCTTCTTTTCCTGTCATTCCGTTGCACCGGCGCGCCCGGTAGTATGTCGCGCCCCCGCCGGCTGTGCAATTTGCCCGGCCCCGCACACCCCGGCCGAGCATCCGGGGTCGTCCGGTCACGAACGTGCCGGGCCTCGCCGCCGTACGACGGCGCCCCCGCTCGGGGTAGCCTAGGTCTGGTTTACGGAAGGACCGGCGCGGTCACGAGAATGGGATGGTGGAGCCGAGGGGAATCGAACCCCTGACCTCGACATTGCGAACGTCGCGCTCTCCCAACTGAGCTACGGCCCCAGGCGCCGGGTCGGCGATAATGTGGCGACCCCGGAAGCGCTGTCAAGCGCGCGGGCTTGCGCGGGCGCGGGGGGCGACCTAGGGTTAGCCGCCAGCCCATCCGCCGCATCGCCCCCATGCTCGAAGGCAGCCGCGTCCTTCTCATCGTCGCCGGCGGCATCGCCGCCTACAAGGCGCTCGAGCTCGCCCGGCGCCTGCGTGAGCGCGGCGCCCGGGTCGATGTGGTGCTGACGAATGCCGGGGCGCGCTTCGTCACCCCGCTCTCGTTCGCCGCGATCACCCATGCGCCGGTCCACGACGACCTCTTCGCCCTGACCGACGAAGCCGAGATGGGGCATTTGGCACTCGCCCGCGAGGCCGACGTGGTGGCGGTGGCGCCGGCGACCGCCGACCTCCTCGCCCGGATGGCCGCCGGCCTCGCCGACGATCTCGCGACCACGCTTTTGCTCGCCACCCGGGCGCCGGTCCTGGTCGCCCCGGCGATGAACACCGCGATGTGGGCGCACCCGGCGACCGTCGCCAACCTGGCCCTGCTCGAGCGCCGCGGCATCCACCGCATCGGCCCCGAATCGGGGCCGCTCGCCGAGGACACGAGCGGGATGGGGCGGATGGCCGAGCCGACGGCCATCGTCGAGGCCGTCGAGGCGCTCCTCGGGGTCGGGAACCGGCTCGCCGGGCGCCGGGCGCTGGTCACCAGCGGCCCCACCTGGGAGGCGATCGACCCGGTGCGCTTCCTCGCCAACCGCTCGTCGGGCAAGCAGGGCCACGCCATCGCCGCCGCGCTGCAGCGATTGGGGGCCGAGGTGACCCTGGTCTCGGGGCCGACGGCGCTTCCCGACCCGCCCCTCGTCACCGTGGTTCGGGTCGAATCGGCGCGCCAGATGCTGGCCGCCTGCGAGGGCGCTCTGCCCGTCGATGTCGCGGTCTGCGCCGCCGCCGTGGCCGACTGGCGCCCGGCCACCGTGCCGGGCGAGAAGATCAAGAAGAACGGCCCGCCGCCGCCGCTGGCGCTCACCGAGAACCCCGACGTGCTGGCGGCGCTGGCGCGGGCCAACCGGCGCCCGGCGCTGGTGGTCGGATTCGCCGCCGAGACCTCGGACGTGGTCGCCCAGGCGATCGCCAAGCGAAAGCGCAAGGGCTGCGACTGGATCGTCGCCAACGACGTCTCCCCCGGCACCGGCACCTTCGGCGGCGACGAAACCCGGGTCCACCTGATCACCAACCTGGGCGTCGAGGACTGGCCGCCGATGACCAAGATCGCGGTCGCCGAGCGCCTGGCCGAGCGCATCGCGGCGGCGCTGGAGGGATGACCGTGGAGACGCTCGCGGTCCCGGTGCACCGGCTGGCGCATGCCGCCGATCTGCCGCTTCCGGCCTATGCGACGGCCGAGAGCGCCGGGCTCGACCTGCTGGCGGCGGTGGCGGCGCCGCTGACGCTCGCACCGGGCGAGCGCGCGCGCATTCCCAGCGGGATCGCGCTGGCGCTGCCGGCCGGCTTCGAGGCTCAGGTGCGGCCGCGCTCGGGGCTCGCCGCCGAGCACGGGGTCACCCTCCTCAACGCGCCGGGGACCATCGACGCCGATTACCGCGGCGAGATCGCGGCGATCCTGATCAACCTCGGCGAGCGGCCCTTCACCATCCGCCGCGGGATGCGCATCGCCCAGCTCGTCGTCGCCCCGGTCGCCCGCGTGACCTGGATCGCTTCCGCCGCGCTGCCGGAGAGCGCCCGTGGCACCGCCGGCTTCGGCTCGACCGGTCTCGCCGGGGAGGGCTGATGGACTTCACCGAGGACCAGCTCGTCCGCTACGCCCGCCACATCATCCTTCCCGAGGTCGGCGGGGTCGGCCAGAAGCGGCTGATGGCGGCCCGCGTGCTGGTGGTCGGCGCCGGCGGGCTGGGCTCGCCGGTGCTGATGTACCTCGCCGCCGCCGGGGTGGGGACGCTGGGGGTGATCGACGACGACCGGGTCGATCTCTCCAACCTCCAACGCCAGCTCATCCACACGACGACGCGCATCGGTCAGCCCAAGGTCGAGAGCGCCCGCGAGGCGGTGGCGGCGATCAACCCCGAGGTCCGGGTCATCGCGCACCCCGAGCGCTTGGTCGCCGCCAACGCGCTCCGCATCATCGGCGATTACGACCTGGTGGCCGACGGCAGCGACAACTTCGAGACCCGCTATCTGGTCAACGACGCCTGCTATCTGGCCCGGAAGACGCTGGTCTCGGCGGCGATCCTGCGCTTCGACGGCCAGCTCGCGACCTTCCGCGCCTTCGAGGGCGGGGGCCGGCCGTGCTATCGCTGCCTCTTCCGCGAGGCCCCGGCGCCGGGTGCCATCCCCTCGTGCTCGGAGGCCGGCGTCCTGGGGGCGCTGGCGGGGACCATGGGGAGCCTGCAGGCGGTCGAGGTGTTGAAGGAGATCCTCGCGCTCGGCGAGAGCCTGGCCGGCTGGATGCTGCTCTATGACGCGCTCGGCGGCGAGTTCCGCAAGATCAAGGTCGCCGCCGACCCCGACTGCCCCCTATGCGGGCCGCAGGCGAGCCTGCGCGACCTCTCCCACCACGGCGAGCCGGCGGCCCAGTGAGCGGCCCCGACAAGCTCTCGGTGATCGTTTTCAGCGGCGACTTCGATCGCGTTCACTATGCGCTCGCCATGGCCGCCGCGGCCGCCGCGGTGGATACCCCGGCGACGTTGTTCTTCACCATGGGGGCGCTGCGGGCGCTGCGCCGGGCCGACGCGGGCGGCACCCCGGGCTGGGCCGCGCTTCCCGGGGCCGCCGCGCGCGATGCCGAGCTCGTCGCCCGCGGGGTCGCCGGCTTCGAGACGCTCTACGCCGCCTGCGCCGCGCTCGGGGTGCGTTTCATGGTGTGCGAGATGGGGCTCGCGGCCGAGGGGCTCCGTCGCGCCGATCTTCGCGACGATGCGCCGATCGAGGAGGGCGGATTGGTCACCTTCCTCGCCGATGCGAGTGCGAGCGGCGCCGTCGTCTTCGTCTGATCTCAGCCGTAGATGTCGATCACCCGGTCGGGGGGAACGTGGCCGTCGACGAAGGTCTTGATGTTGATGATGACCTTCTCGCCCATGTCGATCCGCCCCTCGATGGTGGCCGAGCCGAGGTGCGGCAGCAGGACCACGTTGTCGAGCGCCATCAGGCGCGGGTTGATCGCGGGCTCGTGCTCGAAGACGTCGAGCCCGGCGCCGGCGAGATCGCCGTTGCGCAGCATCCGGGTCAGGGCGTTCTCGTCGACCACCTCGCCGCGCGAGGTGTTGACGATATAGGCGTGGCGGCGCAACAGCTTGAGCCGGCGCGCCGACAAAAGGTGATAGGTCGCCGGCGTGTGCGGGCAGTTGATCGAGATGATGTCCATCCGGGCGAGCATCTGGTCGAGGCTCTCCCAATAGGTCGCCTCGAGCGCCTCCTCGGCCTCGGCCGACACCCGGTGGCGGTTGTGGTAGTGGATCGAGAGCCCGAAGCCGCGGGCGCGCCGCGCCACCGCCGAGCCGATCCGGCCCATGCCGATGATCCCGAGCCGCTTGCCCCAGATGCGGTGACCGAGCATGGTGGTCGGGCCCCAGCCGGTCCAGCGGCCGCTGCGCACCAGCCGCTCGCCCTCGGCGAGGCGCCGGGGGACGGCGAGGATCAGGGCCATGGTCATGTCGGCGGTGTCCTCGGTCAGGACGCCGGGCGTGTTGGTCACGGTGATGCCGCGGGCGCGCGCGGTGGCCAGGTCGATGTGATCGACCCCGGTACCGAAGTTGGCGATCAGGCGCAGCCGCGGGTTGGCCTGGGCCAGCACCGTCTTGTCGATGTGGTCGGTGACCGTGGGCACCAGGACGTCGGCCTCTTGGACCGCGGCGGCGAGATCGTCGC
>Ga0114931_10008925_pt1 | contig 12065 bp, 10 predicted proteins | sample 2SBtaG_FD_89579 | JGI IMG/M metagenome (GOLD analysis project Ga0114931, IMG submission 89579) | Deep subsurface microbial communities from Kolumbo volcano to uncover new lineages of life (NeLLi) - 2SBTROV14_V59a metaG | ecosystem: Environmental > Aquatic > Marine > Volcanic | place: Kolumbo...
GTCAGTTTCCGCATACCACCTACTTTCATGCCCTGTACGCCTTCATCCCAGCCGGGAATCACGTAGCCGCACTGCACGGGAAAACTGAAAGGGTCGTCACGGTCTTTGCTGGAATCGAATTTAGTGCGGTCTTCCAGCCAGCCGGTATAGTGCACAAGGGCGGTTTGTCCGCGGCCGGTGCACAGGGCGCCGTCGCCAATCCTGATTTCTTCGTAATTCAGCCCGCTGTCCGTCGTTGTTTCGCTCATGTTTCCGCACTATTGCTCTGCGTTTCAGCCAACCCGGAAAAATACGCGTTCTTCAGTCGTTTCGCCAGCCCCGCCAGCAGGGCCAGGCTCAGCAGGTTGGGCAGGGCCATGAGGATGTTGGTGATATCGGCGATATTCCATACCAGTTTCAGTGGCACCGCGGCGCCGATCAGCACCAGGAAGGTGAACGTCACCCGGTAGGGGCGCACGGCCGCTTCGCCGAACAGGAAACGCGCCGAGCGGTCACCGTAGTAAGACCAGGCGATCATGGTGGAAAAGGCAAACAGACACAGGCCGATACCGACCACCGCCGCGCCCGCGGTACCGATCGACGACTCAAAGGCGCGCGCGGTCAGCGCGGCGCCTTCCAGGCTGCCCTGTTGAAGGGAATAGGCGCCGGTAACGACGATCACCAGGCCGGTCATGCTGCAGATCACCAGCGTATCGATAAAGGGTTCCAACATGGCCACCAAGCCTTCGCGCACCGGTTCGTTGGTCCGCGCCGCGGCGTGCGCCATGGGCGACGAACCCAGCCCGGCTTCGTTGGAAAACAGGCCGCGCGCCACGCCCCAGCGAATCGCCTCGCCGACGGCGGCGCCACCCACGGCCCAGGGGTTCAACGCGTGATTGAAGATCGTCGCCAGCGCGCGCGGGATTTCAGCGGCGTGGTTGAACAGCACCAGCAGCGCGGCACTAATGTAGAGCAGTGCCATCAGCGGCACAATCGCGCTGGCAACACGCGCAATGCGTTGTACACCGCCGAGAATGACTAGCCCGACCAGGAAGGCCAGCAACCCGCCGAACCACCAGGCGTTGTCGCGGACGTGCGGGAACAGGTAGCCCAAGCCGTCGATTACAGAGTTGGCCTGCACCATGTTGCCGATGCCGAACGAGGCGATCAGTGCAAAACTGGCGAACAGGACAGCCGTACGTTTCATTTTCAGGCCATGTAGCAAGGTATACATCGGCCCACCGGCGATGTCTCCGTCGGGGTCGATCTGCCTGAATTTCAGCGCCAGTGTGCATTCGGTGAACTTGGTGGCCATACCGAAGAAGGCCGTCACCCACATCCAGAACAAGGCGCCGGGACCGCCCAGTGATATGGCGGTGGCGACGCCGGCGATATTGCCGGTACCGACGGTGGCCGACAGTGCCGTGGACAGTGCCTGGAAATGCGAAATCTGCCCGGTATCCGTGCTACAGCTGTAACGCCCGGACACCAGTTCGATCGAATGCCTGAAACCGCGGATCTGGATAAACCCCATGCGCAACGTCAGGTACAGGCCCATGCCCAGCAGGATCAGCAGGGTCAGGCCGTTGCCCCACAGCAGGCCGGCTACATCGCCGGTCCAGCCGGTGAAGGCGGCGATGAAGTCACTCATGCGGTCGCAGGATCAGGCTATCACCACGCTGGCTGAATTCGACATGCTTGAGCACGCTCATGCCCAACAGAATTTCCATATCCTGCATGCCCGGGTTGATGCTGGCGGGTACGTTTTCGACCACCATCGGGCCAATGGCAACGCTGTCAATGGTAGTGCGGTAGGCGGTGACGTTGCCGTTGGCGGTTTGATACTGCACCGGATAACCGCGTTTCAGTCCCAGACGCCGGGCCAGTTTTGCCGGTATGGCCACATCGCTGGCGCCGGTGTCCAGCAGAAACTCCACCGGCTGGCCGTTGACGGTGCCACTGGTCACGTAATGCCCGAAACGGTTGCGCTTGAGGACCACTTCTTGAACGCCGGCAGCGTTTACCCGACTGAAGACCGCCTGGTTGGGGTTGCGTTGTTGTTCCAATTTGTTGTTGAAAAACAAGGTCAATAGTATCAGAACGATGACCCAGGCGGCCAAGGTCATGCCTTTGCCGATGCGCTTGCTGTCCGCTGCCGGTCGATTTGCCATGGGAGTGATTGTAAACCAACTGGTGCCCTAATAAACCAGCCGCAGGCCGGCGAATATATGGCGTTTGTCGGCTTCGAAAAAATTACGGAAACTGGGCCGCTTGATGGCCGGCCGGGTGTGCAGACTGCCACCGCGTAAGCTGTAGTGGCGGTCATCGAACCTGGGATTGTAGTATTCCTTGTAGGGAAAAGTGGTAAAGCCTTCGTACGGGTGGAAGGTGTTGGCGCACCATTCCCATACCCGACCGGTTTGTTCCAGCAGGCCGGTGCGGCAGGCCGCTTCCCACTGGTACTCGTGCGGCAGGCGCCCGCCTACCCACCGGGCATAGGCGCTAGCCTCGTGGTGGTTGATACCCGATACCGGTTCGCCGGCGGCCAAGGCATAGGTGCCCCGGAGGCCAATTCCGTGCCAGTCAGTGGCACCGGTATGCCGCCAGTGTTCCGGGCCTTCCACCGCATGGGCTTGCAGCCAGGCCCAACCGCTATCGCTCCACAGCGCCGGCTGTCGATAACCGCCGTCTTCCATAAACGCTAGGTATTCCGCATTGCTGACCGGTAGCCGGCCAATGGAAAAGGGGCCAAGGTCGGCTTGCTGCGGTGGAACCTCATTGTCATAGGCTTGAGGGCGCACGCCGCCGACGCGGTAGTGGCCGGCGGGGAGGGCGACTTTGTCATCGCTCGGGTTACTGGCTTGCAGCGGTGCGTCAAGGTGGGGGGCTAAACCCTCGGAGCCGTCGTCATGGGGCGGCTGATCACCGTTGGACCGATATTCATCGAGGCACTTTTGGGTCAGGATCATCAACAGGGTTTCGTAGTGCTGGCTGTTGTGCTGGGTGAGAAAATGAATGACGTAGTCGTCGTCGAGCAGCGGGTGCCGGCGCCATTCGGGGCGCAGATGGCGCAGTGTATGCAGATTGAAGTCGTGTAGTTCCTGTGCCCAGGCCAGCAGGTCATCACGGCGCGGCAGTCGTGGGCCACGTTCCGGCTTGGGTGTCCGCGGGGGGGTATATAAATCGGCGATCGGCGCCGTGACGCTGTCGTCGCCTCGAATGGTTTCATGCAGCCACAGGCACTCGATATAAACGCAATGGCCCAGGTGCCAGCCCAGCGGACTAAGGTCCGGGTGGTACTGGCGGCGGTAGCTGCTGTCGTCGACATCCTCGATCAAGGCGCGCAGCAGAGCCTGGGAACGACCCAGCTCTCCAATCAATGCTTCTGTACTCACAACGACAACAGTTCCGGCGGTTCCTCGGGGTCGAGTATCAAAATCTGGTGTTCCGGCACGCTTTGCCAGACACCGGTTTCCGTCAACGGTTCTGAAACGATCAGTTGTGCGTTTGGAAAACTCTCATCGTCGGTAGTGTAATACAGCGTTGGGCAGTCGTCACCGCAGGCGTGGCGCACGGCATACAGGCGTTCACCGTCGCTGACGACCAGCGTCAGCAGCGCGCGGCAACCATCAGCCCAGTGCTCGACCTGCTGCATCAGCTCTACCAGTGCGTTCTCCACCGGTAAGTCCGGGTTCTGGTTGAGCAGTTGGCGAAGTGCCGCGAACAGGTACTCCGATTCGGTGTTGCCGTAAATCGTAGGCAAATAGGCCGGATCCAGATCGGCAACCAATTTCTGCCGGACCTGGCTGTGAAAGTCATCGATCAGGCCGTTGTGGTCAAATAGAAATTCATTGTCGACAAAGGGCTGCGTATTGGCGTGGTTGATGGGGTTGCCTTCGGTGGCGCTGCGCACACTCGCCAGCCACAGGTCGCTGACCAGGTTGCGCGCCAGGTGAGGCAGATTGGGGTCGGTCCAGATCGGCGCCGGGTTGACGTAGACTGCCGGCCGGCCCTCGTCGTCGTACCAGCTGAAGCCATAGCCGTCGGCGTTCAAGCGGGCATAGCGTAGTTCACGCGGCGCCCAGCCCTGTACTCTCAGGCTGTGCGGCGGCTGGAGCAGAAACTTTTCCAGCGGGATGGTCTCTCCCAGGTAGGCGGCAATTCGGCACATGGTGCGATGGGTTCTCTGCGTTCCCAATGGTATCCGGGAGCTTATCCCAAGTTGCCCGCCAGCCCAACCGGTTCGGCTGGAAAGCTTTTGGGTGGTTTGTCATACAACTGTAACATGCATGCGTTGTACTACTCCGATACGGCACTGCGCAGCGGGGTGGACTGCCCCGTCATTGCGAGCACAGCGCGGCAATCTCATAATGCGTTATCACATTTACTCGTCAGGGTTTCCTTAAAATTGAGTCGTCAAAATGAAACGTATCCTGGTCGTTGAAGACGAACAAGCGATTCGCGAAATGGTGGGGTTCGCCCTCAAGAAGGCCGGCCTGACCGTCGAGGAGGCCGCCGATGCCGAGCAGGCGCTGCTGGCGGTCGTCGCCAATCCCCCAGACCTGGTGTTACTCGACTGGATGTTGCCGGGGATGAGCGGCATCGACCTGGCGAGGCGATTGCGCAGTGACGACATGACCGCTAAATTACCGATTATTATGCTGACCGCGCGCGTTGAGGAAAATAACCGTGTCCACGGCCTGGAGGTCGGCGCCGACGACTACATCACCAAGCCGTTTTCGCCGCGCGAACTGATTGCCCGTATTCATGCCGTGTTGCGCCGCAGTCAGGCCGGTTCGAAAGAGCAGCCGATCAAGGTTGACGGCTTGTCGCTGGATCCGGTCGGCCACCGCATCGAGGTCGACGGCGCACCCTTGAATCTGGCGCCCACCGAGTTTCGTCTGCTACATTTCTTTATGAGCCACCCGGATCGGGTGTACAGTAGAGAGCAGCTGCTGGACCGCGTCTGGGGGCGCGGCGTATTCGTCGAGGAGCGTACCGTCGATGTACATATCAGGCGCCTGCGTAAAGCCTTGGCTGCGCAGGCTTATGACCGCTTTATCCAGACGGTTCGGGGGGCGGGTTACCGTTTTTCAAGCCGAGACTGAATGTGACTAATCCCTGGCAGGGTGAACTGCAACGGATCGCCGCGCTGGCGCTGATCGGCGTACTGCTGGGCGCCTTGTTCGGCAGCATTCTGCTCGGCCTGTTACTGGTACTGCTCGCTTACCTGGGCTGGCACCTCTATAACATGGTCCGGCTGGTGCGCTGGTTACGCGAAAGCAAGAAATTCCAGCCGCCGGAGGCCAGCGGCATCTGGGACCACGCCTTCGAGCAGATTTTCCGCCTGCAGCAACGCAATCAGAAACGTAAACGCGACCTGCGCCGCATGCTCAAGCGTTTTCACAAAATGACCGTGGCGCTACCGGACGCTACGGTCGAGTTGCGGCCGGGTAGCGATGAAATCGAATGGTGGAATCAGGCGGCGACCCGCTATCTGGGTTTTCAATATCCGCGCGATACCGGGCAAAGGGTTAGCAACCTGATCCGCAACCCCGAGTTCCTGGCCTATCTGCACAGCGGCGACGAGCAACGCGAAATCGAAATGCCGGCGCCGATGAACGAGGATATTCTGCTCAAGGTGCGCGTCATCCCTTACTCAAAAAACCGGCGTTTGCTGGTGGCGCGTGATGTGACCCGCGTGCAACGACTGGAACGCACCCGGCAGGATTTTGTGGCCAATGTCTCGCATGAATTACGCAGTCCCTTGACGGTTGTGTCGGGCTATCTGGAGACATTACTGGACAGCGATGATATCGACAGCGAACTGCAAGCGCAGCTGCGCAGTATGCGTGCACAGACCAATCGTATGAACCGGATCGTCGATGACCTGATGCTGTTGTCGCGACTGGAGAACGAAGACCCGCAAATTAATGTCGAGGCCGTGATGGTAGGCGCTATGGTGGAAACCATCGCCGATCTCGCCCGCGAGCTGAGCGGCGAAAAAGCACACGTTGTCGAGCTGGATGTCGATCCGTCACTGTGTTTCGCCGGACACGAATCCGAGTTGTACAGCGCCTTTTCCAACCTCGCTTTCAATGCCGTCCGTTATACACCGGCCGGCGGTCATATCGTGATTCGCTGGAAGGAAGTGGCCGACGAACTGGTCTTTGCCGTGGAGGATTCCGGCGTCGGAGTAGAACCACACCATATTCCGCGCCTGACCGAGCGCTTTTACCGTGTGGATACGGGGCGTTCCCGGGCGACCGGCGGCACCGGCCTGGGCCTGGCCATCGTCAAACACGTGCTGTTACGTCATGACGGCCGCCTGGAAATCGACAGCGAGCCGGGTGTCGGCAGTACCTTCGCCTGTCATTTCCCCAAAGACCGCGCGGTCAAGTGCCTGAAAACGGCGGCCGGCGCGCTTTAAACGCCGGATTCAAACACTGTCATACAATCGTAATATTGAGGTAATAGACTGCGTTCCCAGCTAAGCTGATCGATCCTTTTAATCGTGTGTTTGAGGAGAAAACGCAATGAACTTTGGTAAATTCCGTGTGCTGGCCGGTGTATTGGCCGTCAGTCTGGGCACTTCGGCGCTGGCCGATCCCAAGGTGGACGCCGGTCTGTCCGATTACCAGCGTGCCAGCGGCGTGGCCGGCAATCTATCCAGTGTCGGTTCCGATACACTGGCCAACCTCATGACCCTGTGGGCGGAGGAATACAAGCGCGAATATCCCAACGTCAATATCCAGATCCAGGCCGCCGGTTCGTCAACGGCGCCGCCGGCGCTGACGGAGGGCACTTCCAATTTTGGTCCCATGAGTCGCAAGATGAAAGATAAGGAAGTGGCGGCATTCGAAAAACGTTACGGTTATAAACCGACACGGATTCGCGTGGCCATCGATGCGCTGGCGGTGTTCGCCAACAAGGACAATCCGATCAAGGGTATGACGATTCCCCAGGTCGATGCGGTGTTCTCGTCGACACGCAAGTGTGGTATGGCTGAAGACATCACTAAGTGGGGTGCATTGGGGCTGGAGGGCGCCTGGAAAGGCCGCGCGATACAGCTTTACGGGCGTAACTCGGTATCCGGCACCTACGGTTATTTCAAGAAAAAGGCCATGTGTAAGGGCGACTATAAGAATAACGTCAACGAGCAGCCGGTTTCGGCGTCGGTGGTGCAGTCGGTATCGTCATCGTTGAACGGCATTGGTTATTCCGGTATCGGCTACAAGACCTACGGGGTCCGCGCCGTGCCGTTGGCCAAATCGGCGGGCAAGCCCTTTGTCGAGGCGACACCGGATAACGCCATCAAAGGCCGCTACCCGCTGGCGCGCTTCCTCTATATTTACGTGAACAAACACCCGAACAAGCCATTGACGCCGCTGGAAAGCGAGTTCCTGAAGATGGTGCTGTCGAAGGTGGGCCAGAAGGTCGTAGTTAAAGACGGTTATATTCCACTACCGGCCAAGGTCGCCAAGCAGGAGCTGGCCAAACTGAAGTAAGGAAAAAAGAAAAAAGGGGACGGAGGGATTTAAAAATGTACAGCTGTGCTGTCAGGAACAGCTGTACATTTTTAAATCCCTCCGTCCCCTTTTTCTCTTTTTCCCTCAGGCGGCGTTCAGCATGTAGCGCAGGGCGTCAAATTCCCGGTATCCTACGTGCTGCAGCATTAAACCGACGCCGTTTTCGCCGCCGTGTACGACGTAGGCCGGCAGCCGGTGCTCGGTGGCTTTGCCGCGTGCCTCAGCGGTAAAGCAGATTTCCAGGCGTGCCTGGGGTGGAATGTTGGTGCCCATGAGGTCGACAAACATGCCCTCCAGGCTGATATTGCGGGTTTTGCCGTTGATCATGCCAACCGGCGGGTAGTAAAGGTTTACATTAATGTTAATGTTCTTACGTGAACTCCAGCGGTGCTCGATGCCCATCAGGTCCTCCCTTCACAGTGATCTGGGTGCACTGGAACTGAAGCAAAATCAATGCCAGGGGAACTAAAGTTCAGGTGAAATCATTGCAGCACAGGCGCCGCCCGGACCGTGTAGACTAAAAAATCGATGTCCGAATCCAATCCCAGCGAAAGTTATCAGAGCAGTACGCATTTTCGCGTACGCTTGATCAAAGACCGTTTGGCACGCTACGCCGTGGCCGCCGGTGGCAATGGCGTTATTGTCGCTATCCTGTTGATATTATTCTATCTTTTGTACGTGGTATTGCCGCTTAGCGAGTCGCCGGAAATGCATCAGGCGGCGCAGTACAGCGTGACGGCTGAGGCGCCGATCGAATACCTGGCGATGGAGGAACAGGCCGAAATCGGCATGCTGGTAGACAAGAACGGCCAGGTGCGTTTTCTGTCGACCCGTGACGGCCATGTCATCAAGCAGATCCAGTTGCCGCTACCGTCCGGCGTGACAGTCGTCAGTTTTTCGGCGGCACGGCCGAATTCAGCCGTGCTGGCATTGGGGCTGAGTAATGGCCAGGCCCTGGTGTTCCAGCACCACTATGCAGTGACTTACCCCAACGATCAGCGCTTGATTACGCCGGAAATACGCTATCCGCTCGGCGAGCCCCTGGTGGACGTGAACACCACTGGAGAGCCGTTGCAGCAACTCGCCATTCAGGAAAATGAATCCTATTTGTTGGTGGGTTGGTCAGGGGGCGACCAACTGTCGATGGTGCGGGCGCAGCTCGAAGAATCGATGCTGGGGGAAGAAGGCACGTTTGAGTTTGAGCGGGCGCTGATCCAAACCGATTTTAAAGACATCAAGGCGCTGTTGGTCGATCCCACCGAAACCAATCTTTACGTGATCAGCCGCGAAGGCGCGCTGGCCTGGTACGATATTTCCGATCCGTCGGGAACCCGCTTGCGTGAGCAGATCAAGGTGACTACCGGTGGCGTCAAGGTCGTGGACGTCAAATTTCTGACTGGCGGCACGTCTCTGATGGTGGCGTCCGATGACGGGAAAATCAGCCAATGGTTTTCGGTGCGTGACGAAGGGGGTACCCGCCATCTGCAACTGATCCGTAGTTTCGAGGCACCGGTGAACGTGGAGGGTATCGCACCCGAGTTCAGCCGCAAGGGTTTCCTGGTTGCCGACAATTCGGGTAGCGTCGGTGTGTACCACGCCACCGCCCATCAGTTGCTGATGCGGCAGCCCATTGCAGAACATGCTATCCGGCAACTGGCGATCAGCCCACGCGCCGATGCGCTTTGGGCACTGGATGCAGACAATCAGTTACACTTCTGGCGCATCCAAAACGAATACCCGGAAATCTCCTGGGAGTCGCTGTGGTCGAAAGTCTGGTACGAAGGATACGACCAGCCGGCCTATATCTGGCAGTCGTCCTCGGCCGACAACGAATTTGAACCGAAACTCAGTCTCACGCCGCTGACTTTCGGTACCCTCAAAGCCGCGTTTTACGCCATGATGTTCGCTATCCCGTTATCCATTTTCGGGGCAATTTTCACCGCTTATTTCATGGCGCCCAAGATGCGCCAGTACGTCAAGCCGTCGATCGAAATTATGGAAGCCATGCCCACGGTTATTCTGGGTTTCCTCGCCGGCTTGTGGCTGGCACCGCTGGTGGAGAGCCACCTGCCCGGCATCTTCATTCTGTTTACCACCCTGCCGTTGGCGGTACTGTTGGCCGCCTACCTCTGGGGGCGGCTGCCGATTACGCTGCGGGGACGAATCCCGGACGGCTGGGAGGCGGCGCTGCTGATTCCGGTGCTGGCCCTGGTTACCTGGGGTTCACTAGCTATCAGTCCCGGGGTGGAGACGATACTGTTCGGCGGTGATATGCCGCACTGGCTTGAAACCAAACTGGGTATCGGTTTTGACCAACGCAATTCTATCGTCGTCGGTATGGCCATGGGCTTTGCGGTCATTCCCACGATATTTTCCATTGCCGAGGACGCCATTTTCAGCGTGCCCAAACACTTGACCAACGGCTCGCTGGCCTTGGGCGCCACACCCTGGCAGACCCTGGTGCGCGTGGTCCTTCTGACGGCCAGCCCGGGCATTTTCTCGGCCATTATGATGGGTGTCGGGCGTGCGGTCGGCGAGACCATGATTGTCCTGATGGCGACCGGCAATACACCAGTGATGGATATGAGCATATTTCAAGGGATGCGCACGCTGTCGGCCAACATCGCCGTGGAAATGCCGGAGGCGGAAGTGGCCAGTACGCATTACCGGGTGTTGTTTCTGGGCGGTCTGGTGCTGTTTGTGTTCACTTTTATCTTCAATACGGGCGCGGAGCTGGTACGCCAGCGGCTGCGTAACAAGTACAGCAGCCTGTAGAGTATCCGGATGAACAAAGAATTTTCAGATTGGTGGCGGAGTGGCGTTCCCTGGATATGGCTGAACGCCGCCGCGGTTGCCGCCAGCCTGGTGATGGTGCTGGGGCTGTTGGGTTTGATCGCCTATAAGGGCCTCGGCCATTTCTGGCCGCACCCGGTATGGGAATTTAATTACCGGACTTCGGCGGGCGAGGTGCAACACCTGATCGGAGAAATCAGCGACGAGGAGCAGACCACCGCCAAACGTATCCGTCATGCCGGTGAGACCCTGCCGGATGACGTGGGTGAATTTGTCGATCGTTATCTGCTGAAAACCGGTAACCGCGACGTGTCCGGGCTGGATTTTCGCTGGATACTCAAGCCATTGGTGGTTGATCGGGACCTGCCTGAAAAACTGGTGGTGTTTGAACGCCTCGAATGGGGAAACTTTTATGGTTTCCTTGAAAACCTCAAACGGGAAGGGAACGTCGTTGTAGAGGGTGAAGCGGCCTGGAGCGAACTGCGGTCAAAGCTGGAGCTTGTCGACGGCGTACGCCGGCAGATTCGCCATATCGAGAAGGCTGAAATCGGTGCGGTGAACTACGCCATCGAGCGTCTACGCCTCGAACGGCGGAAGCTGGAACTGGCGGGGGAAGACAGCCCCGAAGCGCTGGCGGCGTTGCAGAGCCGGCGCGATGCTTTGCAAAAAGAGTTTACCGGCCTGCAGCAGCAATTGGAGACGAAGAAACGTGCGATTGCCGGCGACAGTGTCACTATGCGGGTAATGGGTGGTCGTGAGGTGGACGTGCCGCTAGCCAAAATTGTCCGCGCCTACCGTCCCAATGCCATGAATCTGCTGGACAAGGCCGGTTACTATTTCGCCAAGTTGTGGGAGTTTGTCAGTGATGACCCGCGTGAAGCCAACACCGAGGGCGGCATCTTTCCGGCGATCTTCGGTACCGTGATGATGGTGTTGCTGATGTCGGTTATTGTCACACCGTTTGGTGTCGTCGCCGCGGTTTATTTGCGCGAATACGCCAGCCAGGGACCGCTGACCCGAACAATACGCATTGCCGTGAACAATCTGGCCGGTGTGCCATCCATCGTTTATGGTGTTTTCGGCCTGGGCTTTTTTGTCTATTTCCTGGGCGGCAATATCGACCGGCTGTTTTTCCCCGAGGCCCTGCCGGCGCCCACGTTCGGAACACCGGGCCTGATGTGGGCATCGTTGACGCTGGCGCTGTTGACCCTGCCGGTGGTAATTGTCGCCACCGAGGAAGGACTGGCGCGTATTCCCAGCTCAATCCGTGAAGGCAGTCTGGCGCTGGGCGCTACCAAGGCGGAAACCCTGTGGCGCACGGTATTGCCGATGGCCAGCCCGGCGATGATGACGGGTTTGATCCTGGCCGTGGCGCGCGCCGCTGGTGAAGTTGCGCCGCTGATGCTCGTGGGCGTGGTCAAGCTGGCGCCTTCGCTGCCGTTGGATGGCAACCCGCCTTTTCTGCATCTCGACCGCAAATTTATGCATATGGGTTTCCATATCTATGACGTCGGTTTCCAGAACCCTAACGTGGAGGCTGCACGACCGCTGGTTTATGCTACCGCACTGCTACTGGTGGTAGTGATCATTGTGCTCAACCTGACGGCTATCGCCGTGCGCAATCGTCTGCGTGAGCGCTACCGAGAGCTGGAACAGTAATGAGTATGGAAATGAAAAACACGCAAAGCATCGATCCGGATGTTATCAGCAGCTCGCTGGGAAGCAGTGACCTGAGTACCGAAGACCACTGTATCAAGGTTAAGA
>Ga0114931_10008926_pt1 | contig 12065 bp, 11 predicted proteins | sample 2SBtaG_FD_89579 | JGI IMG/M metagenome (GOLD analysis project Ga0114931, IMG submission 89579) | Deep subsurface microbial communities from Kolumbo volcano to uncover new lineages of life (NeLLi) - 2SBTROV14_V59a metaG | ecosystem: Environmental > Aquatic > Marine > Volcanic | place: Kolumbo...
CCAGAAAGGCAGGATCACCAGCATCAGCAGCAGCCCGCGGGTCGCACCGCGCGCGCGGGCGATACCGTAGGCCATCGGGTACCCGAGCAGCAGGCACAGCAGGGTCGAGATCCCGGCGATCTTTACCGAGGTGAGATAGGACTTTCAGTAGAGGTTGTCTTCGAGCAGGAATAGATAGTTGCTGACGTTGAGTTTGATCGTGAGGTAACCGTCCTCCGCCCAGGACAGCAGCGAAGAAAAAGGCGGTTGGGCGATCATCGCCTCGGCCAACGAGATCTTGAGGACGATCACGAACGGGATTAGGAAGAAAACGAACAACCACAGGTAGGGCACCGCAATCACGGCGCTACGCCCGTTGAGGTGGAGCAGCCGCGCCATTGCCGCGAGCGGTCGCAGGATAGAGACGACGAGTCGCGCCGGACGGGGGGTGGCGCCGCGTTCGGCGGGCGGCGGCGCCGCATCCGCAGGGTTCATGCCAGCAGGACCACGCCACTGGTCGCTGCCCAGCTCAAGAAAACCGGGTCGTCCCAGGTGATACGGTCGGTCGTGGTGCGCAACAGATTGGGGCGGGTCACGCGTGCCATCTTGCCGCTGGCGAGTTCGACGTGGAAAATGGAAAGATTTCCTACATAGGCGATTTCGCTTACCGTGCCGGCCGCGCAATTGTCCAGGCTGTCCGGCTGGTCTCTGGAGATCTCGATCTTCTCCGGGCGCACCGCCACCCACACCCGCGCGCCCGAAGCGCAGCTCACGCCGTGGTCGACGTAAATCTGACAGCCGGCCTCACTCGACTCGATGCGTACGTGGTCGGGCTAGTCCTCGACAATCCGCCCTTCGAACAGATTGACCGAGCCGATGAAATCCGCGACGTAGCACGACTGCGGAAATTCGTAGATCTCGGTCGGGGTTCCAATCTGGGCGATCTCGCCGACGTCCATGACCGCAATCCGCGATGACAGCGTCATCGCTTCTTCCTGGTCGTGGGTCACCACGACGAAGGTCACGCCCGTTTCCTCCTGGATGTTGACCAGCTCGAACTGGGTTTCCTCGCGTAGCTTCTTGTCGAGTGCGCCGAGCGGTTCGTCGAGCAGCAGCAGCTTGGGTCGTTTCACCAACGCGCGCGCCAGCGCGACCCGCTGGCGCTGGCCGCCGGAAAGTTGATGGAGTTTGCGTTTCGCAAACGCGGTGAGTTTCACCAGGGCCAGCATATCGCCGACCCGGGTCGCGATTTCGGGTCTGCGAACCCCATCCTGCTTGAGCCCGAAGGCGACGTTCTGAGTCACGTTCATGTGTGGAAACAGGGCGTAGGACTGGAACATCATGTTGACCGGTCGCCGGTAGGGCGGGATGCCCTCCATGTCGACCCCGTCGATGAAGATCTTCCCGGTGCTCGCCGACTCGAAGCCGGCGAGCAGGCGCAGCAGGGTGCTCTTGCCACAGCCGGAGGCCCCGAGCAGGCAAAAGAGTTCGCGCTCGTAGATATCGAGCGAGATGTTGTTGAGGGCGACGAAGTCGCCGAATTTCTTGGTGACGCCCTGGATTCGGATGTAAGGCTCGGCGCCCGGATCGTTCCACGGGTCGGGCGCCTGCCGCGACTGACGTGCTTCATTGGCGCTCATCGAGGTGGGCTCCCTTGCAGCGCCGCACATCCCGGGTCGGGTGTTCGGGATGTGCGGCGTTGGCCGATCAGCCGCTCATTGCCCGGTCTTGATCCGGGTCCAGGCGCGGGTCAGCAGGCGATCAAACTTCGGCGTATTCACGGTCGCCGTGAACAGGTTCTTCTTGACCTTCGCGGTGGGGTAAATGCCGGGGTCGCTTTTTACGTCGTCGTCGACGTAGGCGGTCGCCGCGGCATTCGGATTGGCATAAAAGACATAGTTGCTGATCGCTGCGGCGACCTTGGGCTCGAGGATGTAATTCAGGAACTTGGTGGCATTGTTGGGATGCGGGGCGTCGGCCGGGATCGCCATCGTGTCGAACCACAGCAGCGCGCCTTCCTTGGGGATTGTGTAGGCGATGTGCACACCTTTCTTGGCCTCGTCGGCGCGATCACGGGCCATCAGCACGTCGCCGCTCCAACCCATCGCGACACAGGTCTCGCCGTTGGCCAGATCGTTGATGTATTGCGACGAATGGAAGTACTTGAAGTAAGGACGCACCTTCATCAGCAGTTTCTCGGCGACCTTGAGGTCGGCCTTTTTCTGGCTGTTCGGATTGTGCCCCGCGTATTTGAGCGCCGAGGAGATGACTTCGGTCGGTGCGTCCAAAAGAGTCACACCGCAGCTCTTCAGCTTGGATACGACCTTCGGGTCGAACAACATTCGCCAACTGTCGACCGGGGCATCGGGCAGCAGTTTCTTGACCTTGTCGATGTTGTAACCGAATCCGGTGGTGCCCCACATATAGGGGATCGCGTGGGCGTTGTTCGGATCGTACTTGGCGAGTCGCGCGAGCAGCTTGGGATCGAGATTGCCCCAGTTGGTGAGCTTGGACTTATCGAGCTTGCGGAACACCCCGGCCTTGATCTGACGCGCCAGGAACGAGGCCGACGGCACCACCACGTCGTAGCCGGTGCTGCCGGCGAGCAATTTCGCCTCCAGCACTTCGTTGGAATCGAATACGTCATAGCGCACCTTGATGCCGGTGCGTTTCTCGAAGTTCTTGATCGTATCTTCGGCAATATAGTCCGACCAGTTGTAAACATTGAGCACCTTCTCTTCGGCGGCCGAGGCGCCGAAGCTGCTGAAGGCCATGGTGGCGGCGACCGCGGCGGTCGCCAAGGCAATCGATCTCATCGCTGGCTTCATCGTCGTTCCTCCTTCGGGGTTGGTGAGTTCTCGGGTATTTCTTTTCAGTATCGATCATTGCGCGGGTGGGTGCTAGAGCGCGACCCGGGTCGCGATGGCGGCGGGCCCGCCGTGACGGGGCAGATCAGCACCTTGGAGCCGCGCTGGTAGTTGTAAAGGCGTTGGCGGGCGACCGGCAGCTCATCGAGCGTGGTGTCGTGGAATCCGCGTTCCTTGAACCAGTGGGTCGCCTGGGTGCTGAGCACGAACAGGCGTTCGGCGCCGAGTGCGCGCGCCTCGTCGATCGCCGTGGCAAACAGTAAATCGCCGCAGCCGCGGTTGCGATATTCGTCGTGAACCGCGAGACAGGCAAGCTCCACCAGCCGATCCTCGATGAAAGGATAGAGCGCCGCGCAGGCAATCGCGGTCCCGTCGCGTTCCACCACCAGGAAATTCTCGATGTCATTCTCAAGTTTTTCTCGCGAACGCCTCACCAGGCTGCCGGCGCGTTCCAGCGGCTCGATGAGTTCCAGGATGCCGCCTACGTCTTCGAGCTTTGCGCGGCGCACCCGATCGTAGGGCGCGGCGCTCACCATGCCGCCGAGGCCGTCGCGGGTGTATAGCTCCAGCAGCAGCGCCCCGTCGATATCCGCGTCCACGATCTGGACACGCTCAACGCCGTGCAGGCAGGCATGGACGGCCTGCTCGAGCAACGCCAGGGAAGGCTCGACGCCCTCCGCATGACGCAACGCCTTGAGTAGCTCACGGGCGTCAGCGAGCGAGAGTTCTCGCACCGCGTTGCCTTCGACGTCGTTCAGGGACGCACCCGGCGCGACGTAGAGGAGCTTCGCGGCGTGGATCTCGATCGCCAGCGCGGCCGCCAGATCCTCGGAAAACAGGTTGAACGCTTCGCCGGTGGGTGAATAACCGATCGGCGACACCAGCACCACCGCTCCGGTGGCCAGGTGGCGCTCGACGGCTGCTCGATCAACCCGCCGCACGGCACCGGTGAACTGAAAATCGATCCCGTCGCGGATCCCCAGGGGGCGGGCGGTCACCACATTGCCGCTCACCACCTCCAGGTGGGCGCCCGCCATCGGCGAGTTGGCGACTCCCATGGAGAGGCGCGCCTCGAGTTCGACATGGGTCGCGCCGACCGTCTCCTTGACTGCCTGCATCGCCGCCGCGTCGGTGATCCGCAAACCCTGCGCATAGCGCGGCTGGAGCCCGTTGGCCGCCAGTGCCTGATCGATTTGCGGGCGTGCGCCGTGGACCAGGACCAGGCGCACGCCGAGACTGCGCAGCAGCGCCAGGTCGGTACAGATCCCGGCGTTCGAAGCCGCGTTGAGACTCTCTCCGCTCAAGTGCACCACGAAGGTGCGCCCGCGATGGGCGTGGATGTAGGGGGCCGCGGCCCTGAACCAATCGACGTAGCGGAGCTGAGTCATGGCCGATGTTTACGCGATTTCCGGGAACTTCACAATGGAGCGGTGCCTCGCCGGCCAATCCGGCGTGGCGGCGTGGGTTCGGGATTCGGGTGTTCCGGGTTCAGGGGTTCGGCGTCAACATCCGGGCGCGGTGCAAACTCCGGATCCGCAACCCGCAACCCCCCGCTCATACAATCCGGCCTCAAGTCGGCCGGATTCAGCCGTGCCACGCGCCTTCGCTGACCAACTTGTCCTGCACCGCCTCGAGCGCCGCGTGCAGAATCGCGACCAGGTCATCGATCTGGCTCTTGGTGATAATCAGTGGCGGCGACATGACGTTGAGCGCGCCGAGCGGACGCACGATGAGGCCGCGCGCCTCGGCGTGGCGCGCGACCCGCCCGCCGATATCGAGCGAATCGGCAAAGGGCTCGCGGGTCGCCTTGTCGGCGACGCTTTCCACGCACATCATCAGGTGGCTGCCGCGCACGTCGCCGACGATCGGCAGTTCGCGCAGGGAGTTCAGGCGTTCCTCGAAGTACGGCCCGACTTCACGCACGTGTCCACAGAGGTCCTCGCGCTCCATGATTTCGATGTTTTTCAGGCCCGCGGCGCAGGCCACCGGGTGACCCGAATAGGTGAATCCGTGGGTGAAGGTGCGGTTCTTTCCAGGCGCGCTGATGGTCTCGTGGATGGCGTCCGAGTAGATCGTCGCGCCGAGCGGTTGGTAACCCGAGGTCAAGCCCTTGGCGCTGCAGATGATGTCCGGTTGCACGCCGAAGGCGTCGAGCGACGCGAACATGTGGCCGAGGCGTCCGAAGGCGGTCACGACCTCGTCGGAGACATACAACAGGTCGTATTTGCGGCACAATTCCCAACTGCGTCGGTGATAACCCTTGGGCGGCACGATCACGCCACCCGCGCCGAGGATCGGCTCGGCGAAGAAGGCCGCGAGCCGATCCGCCCCGAGTTCGCGAATTTTCTGCTCCAACTCCTCGATCAGGTGATCGCAAAAGGCGGCTTCGTCCATTTCTTGAGGGCGCCGGTAGGGATCGGGGCAGGAGACGTGGTGAATGGTGTCGGTGATGTAGCCGAACTCCGGTGCGCGATCCTCGATCCGGCCACCCAATGACATGGTCAGATAGGTGCTGCCGTGGTAGGCGCCTTCACGCGCGATCACATGACGCTTGTCGGGTTGACCCCGGCAACTCCAGTAAAATTGCGCCATCCGGTAGGCGGTCTCGTTGGCGGTCGACCCCCCGGTGCTGTAGAACACATGATTGAGGTCGCCGGGGGCCAGCTCCGAGAGCTTTGCCGCCAGTTCGGTCGCCGGTACGTTGGTGGTGTCCACGAAGGGGTTGTAGTAGGCGAGTTGGCGAGCCTGCGCCGCGATCGCATCGGCCATTTCCTCGCGACCGTGGCCGATGTTCACGCACCACAGTCCGCCGATGCCGTCGAGGTAGCGCTTGCCCGCGACATCCCCCACGTACACGCCTTCGGATTGGTTCATGACCGGCGAGCCGTCCTTGGCGAAACTGTCGAAGTGCGCCCAGGGGTGCAGAAAGTGGTCGTGATCCTGGCGCCACAGGGTGTCGGCGTCTCGGGACAGGGTCGGGGCCGGGTTGGTCATGGCAGCGCCTCCTCGCAGGGGAACCCGGGGAGAAGCTACGCCGTGGGCCGCGCCCGGGCAATACCCCCAAGGGGTAGGGTATACCGCGAACATACCCGCGCGGTTGCGATGGAACGGATCGGGTGCCCGGTGACGCGGGGTTGAATGTCTTGAATAGGGAGGCTCTTGCAAAATTGCAAGAGCCGAGCGGTTCATGGATGAACCGCCATTTTAGACGAATGTAATCTGTTGAAAATACCTCTAGGGGATTAACAATCCCCCGCCTTCAGGCGGCATTCGCTCTTTGCTCCTTCTCCCCTGCTGGAGGGGAGAAGGTTGGGATGAGGGGTGATGGGTGTCGAAGCGGAAACATGAACCCTCACCCCGGCCCTCTCCCGGTCTCGGGAGAGGGAGACAATCGGCCGAATGGCTGATCAATCCGGCTTTCAGCCGTAATCCGAAGCCACCGGCGTTAGCGGGTGCGAGTATTCACATCGGAATTCGTCGCGGACTACGCGCCGCGCCACCGTTGGCCGCCGCCGAAGCCGAATACCAACAGGCCGAGGCTCGCGAGTCCCAGCACGCTCGGTTCCGGAACCGACGTGGTCGTGACCGGAGTATTGAAGGTCACGGTCTGGATATAGAGCTCGTCGTTGAGTTCGTTGGCGAACCCGGTGAAGTTGTTCTCGGCGAACGCGCCGACGATGAAGCGAAACTCCGTTCCGGTGACCGGGGTATTGAAAACATGAGTCAGGGCATGGCTGGCGAACACGCCATTGTCGATGGCCAGTTCGAAGTCGGCATTGGCGTCGAATGTCTCCCCGTGATTCGCATTGCGGAACAGGAACTCGGTGATCGTTACCGGCGCGCTGAACACCAGCTTGAGCATCTCGCCGTTGGTGAGGTTGTCGTCGCTTGAAGGGGTGCACTGCTTGCCGCTGGTGAGCGTCTTGCAGACCCCGAGTCCACCCGGTCCGTAGCCTGTCCAAGTGCTGTCGAGGTAGGCGTTGTAAGTGGTTGCCGAATCCTCGTAACCGGTGGCGTCTTTGTTGAACTTGAGCCCGTGCGCGGTCACCGTGATACCGCCCACCGTATGGGCGAACCCGGTTGGTTCCGCGAATCCCTTCTCTCCGGGGATCGTATTGGCGAGGTGCGCATAGTCGATTACCAGCGCTGACGCACTGGCGCCCCAGAACAGCGAAAGGCTTGCCAAAAAGCCGAATATTACGTAACGGAATGCTTTGTAGATCATCGGTTTCGCTCGTGTGTCGGTCCTGCTAGTAAACCAAGCAAACAGCGTGCCACAGTTGCAGGAAATAAACAGTTCACCAAAAAAAACAAAGAGATGCGCGTGTTTTCTGCAAAGTAGCCAGAATTAGAATCTGGGATGTTTTCGGCGAGTGTAAAAAATCCTGACATTTTTTCGCCCGATGCAATCCTCTTTTTCGCGGTTGCAGGAATTGCACGCATACGAAAATCCATAATCTGTCTCTAAATCAATCGCATAGATGCGAATTAGGGGTACGGTCGAAAGTGTAAAAAATTCTGACAACCCCTCGATCGACCGCACTGCCGCCTCGGATCGCGATCGCTCCAAGCCGTTTCAGCGCGCTTGGCGGCTCCCGGCGTCGGAGAGGCCGAGGGCGGCGAGAAAGCGTGAAAACAGCTCCGATTGCGAGCGGATCGCCAGTTTCGCGTACAGGTTCTTGCGATGAAGCTTCACGGTCTCGGGCGAGATGCCTAGAGCAACGGCGGCGGCCTTGCCTGAATAGCCCTCGAGGACCAGCTTCGTCACCTCCATTTCGCGTGGCGTGAGGCGCCCGCGCGACAATTCGGCGAGCGCGCCATCGATGCGCAAGCGGGGATCGGCGGATGTCACGGCGTGCGGGCCCCGCCAGTGGCGCGCCGCCAGGGCCACGACGACCGGCGCAACCGCCTCGAGTAGCCCGATCTGCACGCGACTGAAGGGCGGCGAGGCACTTCGCTCCAGCGACAGATTGAGAAAACAGGCGCTGGAGACCTGTACCAGATAACCGACTTCGTCACGCAGGCGGGTGCGCGCGTAGTAACTGCGGTAATACTCGGAGCGGCGAAAGCCGTCGGGGGCGAGCGTTGCCAGTCGATAGAAGCCACTCGGGCGACCCTCGACGCCGGCACGATAGTAAGGGTCGAGCAGGTAAGGGCCGCTCAGATAGCGTTCGATGCTGCGTCTTGTGGTTGCCGAGGGCGGGCGTTCGAATACCGCTCGTGGCGCGCTGCCGGCGCGAAAGACCAGCGTGATAATTAGGTCGTCGACCGGCGCAAGCACGCGCAGGGAACCCATCAGGCGCTCCACCAGACACGGCTGATCGAGTGTTTCGATTAGCTCGGCGACACACCGGTTCCAGTCGGCCAGGCGCTGCGCGGGCGAAGTCATGCGAATCGCTCCACCAGCCCGTCGGCCGACAGGTGGTCAGATCCGCAGATCGCCGGCCGTGCGGTCGAGCGCGGCGCGCGCCTTATCCAGTAACTCGTCGACCTCGGCGTGGCGGATGATCAATGGCGGTGAGATGACCATCGAGTCTTCCACCGCGCGCATCACCAGGCCATTGTCGAAACAATGATCGCGACAGCGGTTGCCGGCGGCACCGACCGGTTCGAACAGCTTGCGGGTGCTCTTGTCGGCGGTGAGTTGGATCGCGGCGATCAAACCGACGCCACGGATCTCACCGACCAGCGGGTGATCGAGCAACTCGCGCAAACGGTCCTGAAAATACGGCCCGATATCCTGTTCGACGCGCTCGACCAGCCGCTCGTCGCACAAAATCCGCAGGTTCTCCAGCGCCACCGCGCAGGCCGCCGGATGTCCCGAGTAGGTGAATCCATGGAAGAATTCACCGCCGTCGCCGATCAGCGCCTCGGCGACCCGGTTGGCGACCATCACCCCGCCGATCGGCAGGTAGCCGGACGACAGGCCCTTGGCGATCGGCATCAGATCCGGTTCGAGGCCGTAATAGTCGCTACCGAACCATTTTCCGGTACGCCCGAAGCCGCAGATCACCTCGTCCACGACCAGCAGGATTTCGCGCTCGCGGCAGATCCTTGCGATCTCCGGCCAGTAACTCGATGGTGGGACGATCACCCCGCCGGCGCCCTGAATCGGCTCGGCGATGAATGCCGCGACGCGTGCCGCGCCGAGTTCGTCGATCTTGCGTTCCAGGGCGCGCGCGCAGTCGCGGCCGAACGCTTCGGCCGAGCGCGTGCCGCCGTGCTTGTACCAGTAGGGCTCGGCGATGTGTTCGATGCCGGGGATCGGCAGGCCCCCCTGGGCGTGCATCACCCCCATCCCGCCGAGGCTGGCGCCGGCCATCGTGCTGCCATGATAGGCGTTGTCGCGGCTGATGATGATGCGGCGCTCGGGTTGGCCGCGGACCGCCCAGTAGTGGCGTGCCATGCGCACCACGGTATCGTTGGCTTCCGACCCCGAATTGGTGAAGAAGACGTGGTTGAGCCGCGCCGGGGCGATTTCGCTCAAGCGTCGCGCGAGTTCCGTAACGGGCGGATGGGTGGTCTGAAAGAAGGTGTTGTAATAGGGTAAGCGGAGCATTTGTGCGTGGGCGGCATCGGCCAGTTCGCGGCGTCCGTAACCGACGTTCACGCACCACAGTCCGGCCATGCCGTCGAGGATCTTGCGGCCCTCGGAGTCCCACAGGTAGACCCCGTCGGCGCGGGTGATAACGCAACTGCCCTTGCGGTGCAGGCTCTTGTGGTCGGTGAACGGGTGAAAGTGATGGCGGCGGTCCATTTCCTGCCAGGCACGGGTGTCGAGATTGTCGGTGGCGTTTCTCATGGCGGCCAAGCCCTCTTCCGGTTGAGTTCGGTTACGCGCCGCCCGCCCGGTAGGCGGCCCGACGGTGGTCGGACGGCGTCGCGGTCGGCGATCGCCGTTGGACCGCTATACATTGAGCAGCAGGTGCTCCCGTTCCCAGGAACTGATCACGTGCATGAAGGCATTCAACTCGCACTCCTTGACCGCGTGATAGGCGCTCGCGAAGCGCGCCCCGAGCGCCTCGATGAGGGGCTCCGAGGCCTGCAACTGGCGCAGGCTGGCGAGCAGGCTGCGCGGCAGGCCGTAGGGTAGTTCGTAGGCGCTGCCCTTGACCGGATCGGAGGGTTGCAGGCCCTCGACCATGCCGAGGTAGCCGCAGGCGAGCGAGGCGGCCATCGCCAGGTAGGGGTTCGCGTCGGCTCCGGCGACGCGGTTCTCGATGCGCATGTTGGCCGCGTCGGAGACCGGCACCCGCAGTCCGGCGGTGCGATTGTCATAGCCCCAGTGCACGTTGATGGGCGCCGCCAGGTGGCGAATCATGCGCCGGTAGGAGTTGACGTTCGGCGCCAGAAAGGGCATCGCCGCCGGCAGATAACGTTGCAGTCCGGCGATGTGACCGAGGAACAAGGCGCTCATCTCGCCTTGATCGTCGGCGAACACGTTGCGCCCCGTTGCGCGATCGACCACGCTTTGGTGGAAATGCATGGCGCTCGCCGGTTCACCCTCCATCGGTTTGGCCATGAAGGTGGCATACATGTGGTGGCGTAACGCCGCCTCGCGCACCGTGCGCTTGAACAGAAACGCCTGATCGGCGAGTTCCAGCGGGTCGCCATGGAGCAGATTCACCTCCATCTGAGCCGCGCCGGCCTCGTGGATCACCGTCTCGAGCTGGATCTCCTGGGCCTCGGCGAAATCGTAGATGTCCTCGATCAGCGGATCGTATTCATTGAGCGCGTCGATCCCGTAGGACTGGCGTCCGCTTTCGGCGCGGCCCGAACGGCCGACCGGCGGCTCGAGCGGGTAGTCCGCGTCGGTGTTGGGCTTGACCAGGTAGAACTCCAATTCCGGTGCCACCACCGGTCGCCAGCCGAGTCCCGCATAGAGTTCGAGCACCCGCCGCAGCACGTAGCGCGGCAGCATCTCCACCGGCGATTCGTCGGCGTAGTACCCGTCGTGAATGATCTGGGCGGTCGGTTCGTGTGCCCACGGCACCAGCCGGATGGAATTCGGGTCGCCGCGCATCACCATGTCGATGTCGGCGGGATTGACCGAGGTGAAGTCGCTCGGCGTATCGCCGGTGACGGTCTGCAGAACAATCGCTTCCGGCAGCCGCATGCCCTGATCGGCACAGTATTTCTCGGCTGGCATGATCTTGCCGCGCGCGATCCCCGACATGTCGGGCATGATTGCCTCGACCTAGGTGATCTTGTGTTTCTTGCACCAGTCGACGATGGTTTTCATTTCGAGTCCATACTTGTTCAGGATGACCGGGCAGTACGGCGCCGCCCGGACGCGGCCCGGCGCATTCTGGACCAAGCCCGACCGCACCGGCAAGGCTGGGTCGCGAGGGGCGCTTCGGCTTGGCAACGATGCCGGAGACACGGCGGTGCTTGCGGGACGTGTCGGTCTGGTTGATCATCGGAGCGCGTGTTGCAAGGGCCGCAAGATGTTGTTGGATTTGATCCCGTTGGCGAAAGCGCTCGCGAGCCTCGAGCGCGCGCTGCAACGCTCGCGCGAAGCGCCCGGGGACGATGTCGTTCGCGACGGCGTAATCCAACGCTTCGGGTATAGAGCCCCTTGCAATACTCTGAGTGGATGAGTGGCAATCCCAGTTCGCGTCCGTTTTCGAGCTGGGATGAGCTGCATGGTTGTTCCATGGAGCGAATTCCAGCTCGGAAAGGGGCCGAAGTGGGGAAGCCAATCGCCGCTCATGAGTTTTGCAAGAGGCTCTATAGCTATGAGTTGGCCTGGCGGATACTCAAGCGACGGCTGCAAGCGGACGCTCCGACCCCGGCGGCGATCGATCGTCTCGGCTTCAAGGATCTGATCCGTGCGGGCGCGTCGCGCGGCTATATTGCCGATCCCACTGCCTGGTTCGGCTATCGTGAAATGCGCAACATCGCATCGCACACCTACGACGAGCAAAAGGCCCGGGAAGTATATCGCGCCGCACTTGCGTTTCACGCAGATGCGCGGGCGTTGCTGGAATCGCTCGCTTCAAGTGGCGCGGATTGATGCACATCGATCCGCAACACTTGGAGTGGGTGCGCGCGATTCTGCGCGACCTCATTCCGCGCCAGGAGGTCTGGGCCTTCGGATCGCGGATCCACGGCCGCGGGCGCAAGCCGTTCTCCGATCTCGATCTGGCGGTGATTTCCGAACGACCGCTGGATCTCGCGCTCCGCGCGGCGCTCCGCGACGCCTTCTCGGAGTCCGAC
>Ga0114931_10008927_pt1 | contig 12064 bp, 7 predicted proteins | sample 2SBtaG_FD_89579 | JGI IMG/M metagenome (GOLD analysis project Ga0114931, IMG submission 89579) | Deep subsurface microbial communities from Kolumbo volcano to uncover new lineages of life (NeLLi) - 2SBTROV14_V59a metaG | ecosystem: Environmental > Aquatic > Marine > Volcanic | place: Kolumbo...
CTGGGTCGAAGTTTCCTGACGGCTCCGGAGGCCGACGGTGTCGCACCGCGGTCGGCTTCGGTCCGGACGGGGACGCCCCCAAGAGCGTATGATGGAATGATGCTCCTCCAACTTGAAAATATTTCGAAGCATTACGAAGCGGTGGACGGTGTACAGCCGCCGGATGTTGTGAAAGAGGTTTCGCTCGAGCTTGACGCCGGTCGGTCGTTGGCGATCGTCGGGCCATCCGGTTCCGGCAAGAGCACGCTGCTGAACATCATCGGTGGGCTGGACCGTCCATCCACCGGGCGCGTGCTGCTGGAAGGGCGCGACCTGGCGAAGCTGAATGATGATGAACTCTCAGGTGTGCGCAATGAAAAGATTGGATTTGTGTTCCAGGCGCACCATCTTTTGCCGCAGTGCACCGTGCTGGAGAATGTTCTGGTGCCGGCGCTGGCTCTGCATCAACGTGTTGCGGATAAGGTGGAAACCCGGGCGCGAAAATTATTGGAACGTGTGGGGTTGTCGAATCGACTGGCGCACCGACCGGGGCAGTTGTCCGGCGGGGAGCGTCAGCGCGTGGCGGTGGTGAGGGCGCTGGTGAATCAACCATCCCTGTTGCTGGCCGACGAACCCACCGGCTCGCTCGACCGCGCCGCAGCCGATCACCTCGCCGAGCTGCTGACGGAACTCAACGCCGAACAGGGCGTCACCCTGATCGTCGTGACGCACGCCCCCGCGCTCGCTGAAAAAATGACGACGCGGCTGGAGTTGCGTGACGGCCGACTCCAGCCGCTCCACGCCGAGGCCGCATCATCGTGAGCAAAGCATTCACCCTGCGCGATGCGTGCGTGGTCCACTTCAATGAAAGCTCAAGGCCATGACTCTCCGCCGCCTTATCTTTCAAAGCCTGCTCTATTACTGGCGAACGCACCTGGGTGTCGTGCTGGGAGCTGCGTTAGCGACCGGCGTGTTGATCGGCGCGTTGGCGGTCGGGGATTCCGTACGTTTCAGTCTCCGGGCGATGGCGTTGGCGCGTCTCGGCGATACCGAATTGGCGATCGGCGCGCGGGATCGATTCTTTACCGAAGCATTGGCGACCAACCTCGCTGAGGCGCTCGATGCGCGGGCGGCGCCGCTGATGATTCTCAACGCGGTGGCCGCGACGCAAGGTGGGCTCCGCCGCGCGCCCGACGTGCGTGTGATCGGCGTGGATAATCGGTTCTGGTCTCTGGGCGACGCGGCCACCCATCAGGTCACACTCTCGGACGACTCAGTCGTCATCAATCGGCGTCTGGCGGAACTGCTGGATGTGAAAGTTGGAGATCGCGTGATCCTGCGCGTCGCAAAACCCAGTGCCCTGCCTCGCGATGTGCCATTGGGCAGCGACATCCAGAACGCCGTGGCGCTCACACTCAACGTTTCCGCGGTGTTGGCGGATGACACGATCGGCCGATTCAGCCTTCAGGCGAACCAGATTCCACCACTCAACGCGTTCGTGCCCTTGAAGCGGTTACAGGAACGGGTCGGTGTGGAAGGTCGAGCCAATACATTATTGCTGGCTGCCAAAAAGGGTGCCGATGCGATCGACGTGCGGCAAGCAGAGCAATCCCTTCGTTCGCAATGGACGTTGGCGGATGGGGAACTGGAGGTGCGCTCATTGCCGCAAAACGGTGTGGTCGAGCTGCGCAGCCGACGTGTTTTCCTCGAACAGCCGGTCATCACCGCCGCGCAGCGCACCGTCACCGGCGGTGAACCGGTGCTCACGTACTTTGTGAATGACATCCGTGCCGGGAACGGCCGAGCGACGCCGTATTCCATGGTTGCGGCCATGCAGCCGCCGAGTGCGCATGACGCCGCCACCGATTCTCCGTTGCCGGAAGATCTGGCCGACGATGAAATCGTGGTCACGCGATGGTTGGCCGATGATCTTGAGGTCCATGTCGGCGACCGACTCACTCTCCGCTACTTTGTCATCGGGCCATCGCGCGAGCTGCGGGAGCACGCAACCACCTTTCGTATTCGAGACATCATCGCGGTGGATCACCCGGGTATCGATCGAGCTTTGATGCCGGATTTCCCCGGTCTGGCCGGCGTGGAATCCAGCCACGACTGGCAGCCAGGCATTCCGATCGACTTTTCGCGCATCCGAGACAAAGACGAGCGGTACTGGAAGCGGTATCGAGGGACGCCCAAGGCCATCGTGTCGTTGCGTTGGGCTCAAAAGGCGTGGTCGAACCGGTTCGGCGACCTCACCGCGATCCGCTGGCCGATCGGGAATCTTAACCCACAAGAGCTTGTACACGAGGTCACCACGAAGTTGCGCGCCGAACTCGATCCGGGGTTGTTCGGCCTGAGTTTCATCCCGGTGCGTGAGCAGGCGCTGGCCGCCAGTCGTCAGGGGTATGATTTTTCCAGCCTGTTCATTGGTTTCAGTTTCTTTCTGATCGTCGCGGCGTTGCTCTTGACGGGGTTGCTGTTCGTGTTCGGTGTTGAGCAGCGATCGAGCGAGATCGGCATGTTGCTGGCGGTGGGTCTGCGGCCGCGGCGCGTGCGATTCCTGCTTCTGTGGGAAGGGGCGGCGCTCTCGGTCGTGGGCACTGCGGTGGGCGTGGCGGTGGGCATCGGTTACACGCGGGCGGCGTTGTGGGGTTTGACCACGGTATGGCGTGACGCGGTGAGCACCGCCGCGTTGGGGTATCACCTGACATGGCAAACGCTGGGAGCGGGTGTGGCGGCGAGCATCGTCGCCGCCGTGCTCACGATGACGCTCACGTTGCGACGTCAGGCGCGCCAGCCGGCGCGCGTCCTGCTCGGTAGCCGCTTCGGCCTGGATGTGTCCCCACTCATTTCTTCTCGGCGCGCGTGGCTGACATGGCTGGGTGTGGCGTTGATCGCCGCCGCGATGATCCTGGCGATCGCCGTCGGAGTGGCGTCGGAGCATGCGGCCGATGTTTTTTTCACCTCCGGCTCGATGGTGCTGGTGGGGGGGTTACTGCTTTGTCGGCGTGGCCTGATCGGCGGGGTTTGTGCGGGGCACGTTTATGACATGACCTTGGCGCATCTCGGGCGGCGGAACAACGCCCGTCGTCCGGGCAGGGCGCTGGCCACCATCTCCATGCTCGCGTGCGGCTGCTTTATGGTTGTGGCGGTGAGTGCCTTTCGCCACGGCGATATCGAGGCGCCGAGTCGCCGCGACAGCGGCACCGGCGGGTTCATGCTCTACGCCCAGACCTCCCTGCCGATCCTGCAGAACCTCAACACTCCCGCCGGGCGTGATGCGGTCGGAATAGACGACGATCTGTTTCAGGGCGTTTCAGTCGTGGCCATGCGCCTCAAAGAAGGCGACGATGCGAGTTGTCTCAATCTCAACCGCGCCCAGTCGCCTCGGCTGTTGGGTGTGGACCCGACCGAACTCGCCACCCGCGGCGCATTCGTTTTCGCCAAGACGTTGGCGAGCGGTGCGACGTCGGAATCTCAAAGCCCGTGGCAGCTTCTCGATGCGCCCGTCGAACCCGGCGACCCGATACCCGCCGTGACCGACCTCAACACCGCCATGTGGGCCCTGGGAAAATCCCTCGGGGATACGCTGACCTACACCGACGAACAGGGTAAGCCGTTCCGGGTGCGTCTGGTCGGCCTGCTCGGCACATCGATCCTCCAGGGTCAGATCGTCATCGCCGAGAAACAACTTATCAAAAAATATCCCTCACTCAGCGGTGATCGCGTGTTCCTGATCGATGCGCCGCCCGAGCGGACGGAGGTGGTCAAAAACGAGCTGGCCGAGGCGCTGCGTGATTCGGGCGTCGACATCATGCCCACATCGCGCCGTCTGGCGTTGTTCAACGCGGTTGAAAACACGTACCTTTCCATTTTCCAGGTGCTCGGCGGGTTGGGGTTGGTGCTGGGCACCGTCGCGTTGGGTATCGTGGTTCTGCGCAATCTTCTGGAGCGTCGCAACGAGTTGGCGGTGCTCCGAGCGATCGGGTATCGGTATGATCGATTACGCCGGTTGGTCTTGAGTGAGCATCGGTTGATTCTGCTGCTCGGTGTGGCGGTGGGCGTTCCTGCCGCGGCGGTGGCGATCTGGCCGGCCCTTCGCACCCCCGGCGTGTCGGTGCCGTACACGCTGATCGGCCTGACCGTCGCCGGCATACTCGTCATCGGCATCGGATCGATCCGGCTCGCGACCGCCATCGCGCTGCGCGGGCCCTTGATCGATGCGCTTCGCAATGAATGAACCAGGAGCATGGATTGTGAATCCGTTTCAATCTTTGATATTGGCGTGGGTGTTTGTTTTTGTGGGTGATACGTCCTTGGTTCATGCGGCGAAGGACGACGTTCCATCTTCCGACAAGGTCCATGAAACAGTCATCTTCCACATGGATTTCTCGCAAGTTCCCGTCGGCGAAACACCGGACGATCTGCTGGTTCTAGATGGTGATTTCGCCGTGCGCGAGTCGGGCGGCGACAAGCTGCTGGAACTGCCCGGCAAGCCGCTGGATGCGTTCGGGGTGTTGTTCGGCCCACGGGCCAAAGATGGCCTGTGCGTTCAGGCGCGCATCCGCGCCGAGGCGACTCGTCGACGTGATCCGCGCTTCGGCGTGGGGCTGGGCGGGCTGGGCGGCTATCGTCTGCGCATGGTGCCGGCGCGCGGTGAGTTGGAGCTCGTCCTGCACGATCAGGCTGTGGCGACAACGCCGTTCAAGTGGAAGTCCAGCCGGTGGACGACGCTGAAACTGCGTATCGACAAGACCGCCGGCCATGCCTGGCGGGTACGAGGGAAAGCCTGGCTGAGCGACCAGCCTGAACCGAAGGCATGGACGATCTCCCACACCACGAACGATCTGCCCCTCGCCGGGCAGGCATCCATCTGGGGCACGCCCTATTCCGGTAAGCCGATCCAATTCGATGACCTTGTCGTGAAACAGTCGAGACGCGAATCGGATTCCAAGGCTTCAGGCGGCTGATCGTTTGGCTGGGTTGAGGTGGTGATCCAAGCCATCGACCGGATGGATCGTCTGGGTTTACCTTATGATCCGCCGTATGGCTGAACCCCACGCCATTCTTTTTACCGCCTTTGAGCCCAGTGGCGATGCGCTGGCAGCCGAAGTCATCGAGGTGCTGCGACAGCGCCGCGGTGACCTGCCGATCTATGGATTCGGGGGACGGCACATGGCGCAAGCCGGCGCGCGCCTGCTGGAAGAAACCACGCAACACGCCGTGATGTTCGCCGGCGCCGCAGCCCAGGCATGGACGCACCATCGCCGGTTGCGCCGGTTGAAACAGTGGTTGCACGATCATCCGCTGGCGGTCCTCGTGCCCGTTGACAGTCCCGCCGCCAACTGGTCTGTGTGTAAGCTCATCCGCCGAACTCAGCCGGAGGCGACCATCGTCCACCTCGTCGCGCCGCAATTGTGGGCATGGGCGAGTTGGCGGATTCATCGGCTTCGCCGCCTGACCGACCATGTGCTCTGTCTCTTGCCGTTCGAAAGTGAGTGGTTCGAGTCGCGGGGCGTGAAGACCACCTTCATCGGTCACCCATTGTTTGAACCCGCCGCCGAAGCCGCCCGCCAGGATGCTCATCATCAAGTTCCTTCGAGCGATCTGCCCAGTACCGGCTCGCCGCGCATCGCGCTGCTGCCGGGTTCACGCGCGGGGGAGATCCGTTCGAACTGGCCGACGATGATCCGGGCGCTGAAGCTGCTCCTGCCACACCGTCCGGACATGACCATCGCCGCGGGCATGGTAGATCTACGCGGCCGCCAGTGGGTCGACAGGGCGACCGTCGAAGCGGGTGAGCGTGAGTTTGTCCAGGAACAGGTGACATTGGTTGAAGGTGCGACGGATACGGTGATCGCCTGGGCGGACGTGGTGTTGGCGGCTTCGGGCACGGTGATTCTCCAGGTCGCCGCACATCGCAAGCCGGTCGTCGCGATGTATCACGTCAACCCGCTGAGCTGGTATTTCGTCGGCCGGTGGATCGTGCACACGCGCACCTTCACGCTGGCGAACCTCATCGCCGAATCGATGGGCCTTGACAAGCCGGTGCCGGAACTGATTCCGCATTTCAAGAACGCTCAGCGTGTGGCGGATACGTTGAAACGATTGATCGAGGATGACGTGGCGCGACGGAAGCAGATCGAAACGTTTGAGAAGATCGCCCAGGCATTCGGGGGCGTGTCGTTCGCCGCGGCCGCCGCGGGTGAATTGATCGCGCGTGTGGGTGACGTCGAGTCGGACGTGGGCGGACACGAGAACTTCCACCAGACCGAGGCCTGACCCGCGTTTCTCACAACCCCACCGCCGCCCGCGCCCGTTGCATCACCGTGCGCACTTTCTCTTGTGCGGCGGCGGCACCGTCTTTTAATACTTTGTCGATATAAGCGGGGTCGTTCATGAGCTCCGCCCGGCGTTGACGTGCATCAGCGAAGTGGTCGAGGATCAATTCATAGAGCGCCTGCTTGGCTTGGCCGTAGCCCATGCCCCCGGCGCGGTAGCGTTTCGCGAGGTCGAGGGTGCGCGGGTCGTCGCGCCCGGCGATGGCGCGGAAGATGTGAAAAACGGTGCAGCGATCCGGATCTTTCGGGGCTTGCTGTGGGGTGGAGTCGGTGACGATCTTCATGATGCTCTTGCGCAGCGGTTTTTCCGGCATGAACGGGTCGATCGTGTTGTCATAGCTCTTGCTCATCTTCTGGCCATCAATGCCCGGAAGTACGCCGGCGTCTTCGCGCAAACGGTATTGCGGAACCTTGAATACCTGGCCGTAATAGTGGTTGAACTTCTGTGCCAGGTCGCGGGTGATCTCGATGTGCTGGACCTGGTCTTCGCCGACAGGGACAATATCCGGATCGACGATCAGGATATCCGCCGCCTGGAGGATGGGGTAGGTGTAAAGCCCGATGGAAGCGGGCAGCCCCTTGGCGACTTTGTCCTTGTAGCTTGTGGCCTTGTCCATCAGGTGCTTGGGACACACGCAGGCCAGCATCCAGCACAATTCGGTGACTTCGGGCACGTCCTGCTGAAGGTAAAGATTGGTCTTGGACGGGTCGAGGCCGAACGCGATGTAATCAATCACGACCTGCCGGGTGGTTTTACGAAGCATTTCAGCGTCGCGTCCGGAAGTCATCGCGTGATACGACGCGACGAAGATGAACATTTCATACTCGTCCTGCATCTCAATAAACTGTCGGATCGCGCCGGCATAGTTGCCCAGATGCAGTTGCCCGGAAGGCTGAATGCCGGAAAGAATACGTTTCATCACGTCAATACTCGCTTAACACACGCAACGGAATGAGCCGAGAACAGGCAGTGTAACACGCGCGGCCGGAGCGCGGAACCGGGCGATTGAGGCCTGCCCGGACGTGGACGCCAAGGGTGTGAATCCATCCAGACCGCCAGGGAGCTTTCGACCGGGACGATCATCGGTTAAAATAGTGTGGAAAATGTCTTCGAGAGATTTGCCGATGCATCGGCCGAATGGGTCTCTGTGGCTCGCGATGATCGCCGTGGTAAACCTCGGCGAGCCTGTAGTGACCGGGTGTATGAGTGTGCGGGGTATCCAGGACGTCATGCAGTGGATCTTTCCGCCCCGCGGTGTCGAGGGTCTGCTCCCGAGTGAGGGGTTGCGCCATCACAGCATCGGCCGCCTGACGCACAACGCGCCGCCGTTGCGCGCGGGAGTGTTCCGTCAACCGATCGAGCTGACATTCCCGCCTGCGAAAGCGCGTTATATCCAGCTCATCGCCAAGGGGATGAAGACGTGTCCGCCGGGCCACGACGGCGCCGGTCGGCCCGCGTGGCTGTTCGTGGATGAGATCGTTGTCGAGTAGAGAAACCCGCATCGATCTTCCGGAGTCCGTTCCAACCATGTTGAAAGGTCACGCCATGTCTCGAACCCGCCGGTTGATCGCGAAGTTCCTTCTCGTGGCAGGTTTCGTGCTCGTCGCCCGGAGCGCCTTGGCGGAGAATGTTCGTGTCTGGAGGGGACAGATCACCCTGCCGACCTACCAGTGGATCGACAGCCCCTATCCGCAATTCGATGCGCTCGGCGGCCGGATCGTCTATCCCTACACCATGCAGGATGACATCCTCAAGAAGCCGACCGATCGCACCTACAAGGCGGTGTTCCTCGAAAACGAATACCTGCGTGTGACCTGTCTCCCCGAGCTCGGCGGTCGCATCCACCGGGTACTGGACAAGACGCGCAACACCGACATGTTCCACCGCAACGAGGAGATCAAGCCCGCACTCATCGCCATGCGCGGCGCGTGGATCAGCGGCGGCATCGAGTGGAACACCGGCCCGCAGGGCCACACCGTCACCGTCGTGTCGCCGGTGGATGTCACGACCATCGAGCACGAGGATGGATCGGCCACCCTGATCGTGGGCAACACGGAAAAGATATTCCGCACACGCTGGGCGGTGCGGCTGACGCTGCATCCGGGCAAGGCTTACCTGGACGAATCGGTGCGCATCTTCAATCCCACCGACGGGGTACACCCGTATTACTTCTGGAACTGCACCGCTTTCCCCAATCGCCCGGGCACGCGGTTCATGTTCCCCATGTCGCTCGGCACCGACCACGCCGGGCAAAACTTCTTCCACTGGCCGAAGCACGCGGGCAAAGACCTCACCTACCTGAAAAATTATCAGACGATGACCTCGATCTTCGCCTACGACTGCGTCTTCAACTTTTTCGGCGCTTACGATGTGGATGCCGATCACGGCGTGGTCGCGTATGCGAACCACCATGAGTTGAAAGGAAAAAAGGCCTGGACATGGGGTCGGGATCAGTTCGGCATCGTCAGCCAGGAGGCGCTTTCCGACGCCGGCCCCACAGGCGCGCCCTACATTGAAGTGCAGAGCGGGCCGCTGCTGACGCAGGCGGAATACGGCATGCTCCCGCCGCGCAATCAGGCGGCCTGGCGCGAGTGGTGGTATCCCGTGCACGGACTGGGCGAGGGGTTCGAGTACGCGACGCGCGACGTCGCCATTCAAACCAATCGGTCAAACCCCAGCCAGTTGGAATTGCGATTGATCGCCACCCAGCCATTCCCGCGGTCGCGCGTCATTTTGAAACGCAATGATAAGACGCTTTTGGAATCGACTGTTGATCTGTCACCCCAGTCGGCGAGCGTGGTGCGCTGGAATGGAAACAATACCGACCCGGTACAGGTGCGCGTGATCAATCGCCGGGGTAGAACCCTGGCCGCCTACACCACACCGCCGGTCATTCCCAAGGTTGATCCGCCGGACCTCGTTGCCCACCCGGCCCGGCCGGACGGCCAGCCGACCGTGGACGAGCTTTACCTGCAAGGACACAAACTCGACAGTCAGACCCAACCGCTCGAGGCCCGCAAAAAGTATGAACAGGCCTTGAAACAGGATCCCCTGCACGGGCCGTCCCTGAAAGCGTTGGCGGTGTTGGACCTTGAAGCCGGATTGTACGGCCGCGCCGTCGAACGATTGACCAAGGCATTGCGGCGCGACGTCGATGACGGTATGGCATGGTATTACCTTGGCGCCGCCCGTTTGCACCAGGGTGCGTTCGACGAGGCGGCGCGCTGTGGTTACAAGGCCGCCCAAACCCTGGATGCCGTGGCGTTGGGATACAATCTCGTGGGACGGGCGCAGTTAGCACGCGGACGCTTCGACGACACCCTGGCCGCCTTCGAGCAGGCGCTGACGCACAATCCATTGGATACGCAGGCCCGCGATCACCGTCTGATCGCCCTCTACGCATCCGGGCACGTTGACGAAGCGGTCGCGGACGCCAAGCCCATCATTCAGGATTTGGACCCTACCGCGATGATTCCGCGGGCCGTCGTTGCTTTATCCGGTAATGCAGCGCTTCAAGGATTTGTGCGGGATGTGACACGCATCGTCGGCGAGCGCGACTTCACCATGATCGAGGTCAGCCGCGCATTTTCGCGATTCGGTCTGTATGAGCCGGCCCTGCGGCTGCTGATGGCCACGTGTATCGAACCGCCCGCCAAGCCTTCGGACAATCCATTGGTGTTCTATGAGCTGGCGTGGTTGGCGGACCGTGTGGGGTGGTCGACGGCCACCGAGGGCCATCTCCGCGCCGCGGCGGCGTTGGAGGGTGAGGGGGTGTTCCCCTCCCGCCCGGAGACCCTGGATGTGTTGACGTGGGTGATCGAACACAACCCGAGCGATGCGCGGGCTCGTTTGCATCTGGGTAATCTGCTGGCGGGGCTTCGCCGGGTTGACGAAGCTGTTCACTGGTGGCGTCAGGCGGCGAAGATGGACTCCTCCTTGAGTGTCGCTCTGCGCAACCTCGGGCTGGTCGCATGGAAAAAACAACACAATCTCGAAACGGCGGAGGAGGATTATCAACGTGCCATCGCCGCGGCGACCGACGATCAGGACCTCTATTATGACGCGGCGCGCATCATGACAGAACGTGGCCGACGACCCGAGGCGATCCGGAAAGTCGAATCCCTGCCAAAGGGCATCCACTGGCGGGCGGACCTGCTGCTATGGCTGGCGCAAGCGTATGTGGACGAAGGGAGATATGACGATGCAATCCACTTGTTGGCGGCCGCGCGATTCTCAAACTGGGAAGGCGCCACCGGCCCGCACGACATCTTTGCCCGCGCGCATCTGCGACGAGGCAAGCAGGACTTCGCACACAAGGCGTATGACGCGGCACTGGCGCACTTTTCCAAGGCGCTGACCTGGCCGGCGAATCTGGAAGTCGGCAGGCCTTACGACGCCGAGGAGGCCGAGGCGCGCTACTGGCAGGGACGCGCGCTGCACGTCTTGGGACGACTGGACGAGGCGAAACATGCGTGGCACGCCGGAGCGATGGGGGTCGAAGGCTCGGACACTCAAAACGAACACCGCGAGTTGTGTCGAGCCGCGTTGGAACTCGTCGCCGAGCCGTAGCCGACATCTCATTTCGTGTCGTATCTATCCACCATCACCCGATGCCTCTGTGGATGTCGGAGGGTGGCTCGTGTCCAGAGAGATCAGAACCATCCGTTGCAATGCCTTGTTGAAGCGCCAACCCGTCAGCATCGGCCAGCCCAGACGGCGGACTTTGGGTATCGCCGGTTTTCCCGGCTGAGTGGTCGCGATGGAGTCGATCGGTTTGTCGCGTGAAGTCGTTGTTTGTTTCGCCTGCGGTGGGGGAGGGGGCTTCCATGCAATCACAAGCCACTTCGGCTCATCACGCATCAGCGGCGCCCGCAACGTCAGTTCCTCGAAGATGCGCCCCTCGAGTGCGATCTGCTCAGGCGTGCGAACGCGAATGCTCGGCCCCACACGATGATGGTGCGGCGCGATCTCCAGTTTACGCATCCCTTCGTCCGCCTCTTCCATCCGCACCAGCATCTGGCATCGGCCACCGGAGAGTTGGAGGTGCGTCTGGATATCCGGAGTGTTGACCAGCACGATCGGCAGCGGTTGATTCAATGGTGGGCCGGCGATCAGCCGCGCCCACTTCGATGACAGCGTCTGGACCTGGGCTCGATGGTTCACCACCTGCGGGAGCGATTCGAGGAAGGGTTTGCGGGAGTCGGCATCGATGATCCCGACGCGAATGCCATTATCCCGCCACAATCGGACCCGCCCCTCATCAAGTCCATCCTCCGAAACGTGCTCCCACACATCCGTTAAGTCGGCACTCAGTGCAAACGTGAATACATCCACGCGCAGCCATGGCCTGTAAGTAGGCGCCGGTTGAGTGTTGTTTTGATCTGATGCAGGACGGCTTGGCGCCGTGAGCGTGATCGCATCCCCAGGTGAAGTCGGCGAAAACCCGGGCGAGCGGGCGCAGCCGCCGAGCATCACGATTACCACCCCCAGTAAATACGGCGTCTGGACGCGGTTGAAGTTGGCCTGGTTCCGGCTCATGGGCCTTCGCGCAGCACGCGCTCGATCACCTCCAGACCTTCATCCAGAAGCGCGCGATCGATCACCAGAGGTGGCGCCAGACGGAGCACGTTCCGCTGCGCCGCGTTAATCATCACACCCTGATCAAGGCACACGCGCACCACATCGGCGCCACTCTGGAACCAGGCGCCCTGCGCTTGCGGATCCAACTCCAATCCAAGAAAAA